>Ga0207674_10005999_pt1 | contig 14372 bp, 12 predicted proteins | sample KBSCornC72_FD_184303 | JGI IMG/M metagenome (GOLD analysis project Ga0207674, IMG submission 184303) | Corn rhizosphere microbial communities from Kellogg Biological Station, Michigan, USA - KBS Corn C7-2 (SPAdes) (version 2) | ecosystem: Host-associated > Plants > Roots > Rhizosphere > Soil ... | reverse complement strand
TGGCGCCGTGGCGCGAAGACTTCGCTGGAGAGCCGTTCGTGGAGATCGATGCCGAGCCGCCGACGCTTCGCGATGTCGTGCGCCGGAACGTCGTCCGGATCTCCGCGCGGCACGCCGCCGGCGTGCGTCAACCGACGCTGCTGGTGCTGTCCGCCATCGACAACCTGGTCAAGGGTGCGGCGGGTCAGGCGGTACAGAATGCGAACGTCGTCCTCGGCATCAATGAGCCGACGGGGCTGCCGACATGATCCGGGTCCTGAAGATCGGTGGCCGCGCGCAGAACGATCCGAATCTCGCCAGCGCAGTGCACAGCGCCGCGGCGGAGAACGGAATCGTTGTCGTGCACGGTGGCGGCGATGAGGTGTCGGCGCTGCAGCGACGCATGGGGATGACGCCAAAATTCCACGGCGGGCGCCGCGTGACGACGACCGACGACCTCGCCATCGTGCGGATGGTCCTGTCGGGCTCGGCCAACAAACGACTGGTCGCCGCGTTCGTGGGGGCTGGCGTCCGGGCCGTCGGAATTTCCGGTGAGGACGACGGACTGCTGACGGCCCGAGCGACGGCCCGAGAAACGTTAGGCGAGGTTGGTGAGCCGTCACGCGTGGAGACCGCGCTGCTGGAGCTCCTCGTCGACGCCGGCTACGTCCCCGTAGTATCGCCGCTCGCTCGGGATGCCGAGACGGGCGGGACATTGAATGTGAACGGCGACGACGCCGCTGCGGAGATCGCGATTGCCATGCGGGCGAGCGAGCTGCTGCTCGTTGCCGACGTCCCCGGAGTCATGACCAGCGGCACTGTCATCGCAGAGCTCGACGTGGAGCGTGCGGTCGCGCTGATCGAAGACGGCACGGCCCGCGAGGGGATGGCGGCGAAACTTCAGGCAGCGCGCCGGGCAGTGGAACGCGGCGTTGCCCGCGTGCGGATCGGGAATCTCGCGGCGGTGCAATCCGCGACTGCAGGAACTGTGATCACTCTCTCAACGACAGCGGTCTAACCATGGCGACTATGACCACCGATGCGCCGACCGGAACGGAAGCGCTCCTCGGGCTCTACAAGCGCGCTCCGATCGAGCTCGTACGGGGCGAGGGCGTGGAGCTCTTCGACGCCGACGGCCGGGCGTACCTCGACTTCACGGCGGGCATTGCCGTCAACGCGTTGGGCTACGGTGACGACGGGCTCCGTGAGGCGCTGCGCGCCGCCGCCGACGGCCTGATTCACGTATCGAACCTGTTCCGCACGGCGCCTGGCGAGCAGCTCGCGGCGCGTCTCGTGGAGCTCTCGTTCGCCGACCAGGTGTTCTTCTGCAACTCGGGCGCGGAAGCGAACGAGGGCGCGTTCAAGTTCGCGCGGAAATGGGCGCGCAGCACGGTGGGTGCGGCGAAGACCGACATCATCGCACTCCGCGGGGCATTTCACGGGCGGCTGTTCGCGTCGCTCGCGGCGACGGATCGGCCGAGTTATCGCGCGCCGTTTCGCCCGCTGGCCGGCGGCGTGTCCATCGTCGAGCGCGATATCAAGGACCTCGCCATCATCCTCGATGCGGAGACTGTGGCGGCGGTCATCGTCGAGCCGGTGCAGGGCGAGGGCGGCGTGCGTGTGCTGGACCGCGGCTTCATCCGAGAGCTCCACGCGCTCACCCGCGAGCGGCAGGTCGCACTCATCTTCGACGAGATCCAATGCGGGATGGGCCGCACGGGCTCGCTCTTCGCGTACGAGCAGATCGGCGTCGAGCCGGACATGCTGACGCTCGCCAAACCCATGGCCGGCGGACTCCCGATGGGCGCGGTACTGCTCAGCAACAGGATCGCGTCGACGATCAACGCGGGCGAGCACGGAACGACGTTCGGCGGTGGCCCTTTCGTCGCGTCCGTGGCGCTGCACGTTCTCGAGCGTGTGTCCGATCCCACGCTGCTCTCGCACGTCGCGTCGGCGGGCCAGTGGATCGGCGATCAGCTCCAGGGCATCAGCGAGCGTACGGGTCGCGTCCGCGCCATTCGCGGAATTGGGTTCATGTGGGGCATCGACGTCGGTGAGCCTGCCGGCGAAGTGGTCGCTCGCGCCCGCGATGCCGGGCTGCTCATTCTCACGGCCGGCGATCACACGGTGCGACTGCTGCCGCCGCTCGTGATGACTCGCGATGACCTCGCCCGCGGTCTCGCGATTCTCGAGCAGGTGATCTAGCCGCGATCCGGCGCCGCCGTCCTCAGACCGGCGTCAGGCTCGAGACGTATGAATGAAAAAGTCGTCCGGTGTCGCATGCTTCGAAGCGACACCGGACGACTCGCGTGCGGGGTCGACGTGCCGAAACGACTGCTGGATCAGAAAACGAAGCCAAACGTCACCGGGATGAACTGAAGCTCCTTCAGTTCCTTGTTGCTGATGAGCTTCTTGTCGGTGTAGACGTTGTTGATCTTCGCCTCGATGAAGGCCGAGACACCCATCAGCCGCATGGACAGCCCGGCGCCCCCGTTCACGGCAAACTTGGTGTCGCTCTCGTCTTCCGCCCCGGGGAACGCGTCGCCGAACTTCGTTTTGATGTTAAAGCCGGCAAGTCCGGCGGTGACGTAGGGCGAGATCGGACCCATGTTGAAGGGAATGGTGATGTTCGCCAGACCGCCGAGGATCTGCTGCGTGATGTCGTCCGTGGTGGCGACGGTACCCCCGCCGCCGTCCGTCGAGAACGGCACGTTGTTCTCGAACGTGAACTTGTTGTAGTTGAGGTCTGCACGAAGTGCGATCGGGATTCCGGGCAGGTTGAAGATCAACGAGCCCTGACCGTTCCAGCCGGCTTTCAGCACGTCTTTGTAATTCCCGACCGGGACGCTGGCGCCGCCGCCAAAGGCGACCGAGACAGGCCGGCGCGAGCCCTGTTGATTCGTGCGGAACTGCGCGTCAGCCGACGTCGCAGTCGTCGCGACAAGCGACAGGGCGACAATCATCATGCTTCGCATCGAGATCTATCCTCCAGAAAGGCTCATTATCGGCACACGAGCGACACCCGTGCGACACGTGCCTGGGACTCGCCGGAGCCCCTGCGATTAGAAGAACGCGGCGAAGGGCCGATTGCTCTCAGCGAGCGGCGCGCGCGTCGCAGGGGGCCGCCGCTGCATCATCGTGACGACGTCAGCGGGCGGATGGTAAATTGCCGATGGACCCTTTCTCGGACTCGAATGCGACGTATTCTCGCCTCCTGCGTGCTGCTCGGCACCCTGCCGGTCGCGGCGTGCGCCCAGAACGCGCAGGTGCAAACGGCCCCGTCGACACCATCACTCCTGGTGTTCATCACGGTCGACCAGATGCGACCGGATTATTTCTCCCGCTTCGAGCCGCAACTGACCGGGGGCCTCGCCCGGTTGTACAAGGGCGGTGCGTTCTTCACGAACGCGTTTCAGGACCACGCCATCACGGAAACGGCGCCCGGTCACTCGGTGACGATGTCGGGGCGGTTTCCGCGCAGCACAGGCATCGTGCAGAACACGGAGGGGGTGGAAGATCTGAAGACCCCACTCATCGGCGGTGGCGGGCCCGGGGCGTCGCCGTGGCGATTTCGCGGAACGGTCCTGATCGACTGGCTGACGAAGAAAGACCCGCGCTCGCGCGCGCTATCCGTCTCGCGCAAGGATCGCGGTGCCATCCTTCCGTTGGGACGCGCGAAGCAATCGGTCTTCTGGTACCCGGGCACGGGCAGCTTCTCGACGAGCACGTACTACGCGGACACGCTGCCGACGTGGGTCCAGCGGTTCAACGCGCGAAAGCTTCCCCAGCAGTACGCGGGAAAGGCCTGGACGCTCCTGCTCGACGCGAGCCAGTACCCCGAACCTGACAGTGTGCCACAGGAGAATGCTGGGCAGGGCGGGGTGACGTTTCCCCACATCGTGCCTGACGATCCCGCGCGTGCCGCAGCCTATCTCATCGCGTTCCCGTGGATGGACGATCTCACGCTGCAGTTCGCGCTCGACGGCCTGCAGGCGATGCAGCTCGGCACTGGACCGCAGACGGACGTGCTGGCCATCTCGCTGTCGAGTACGGATGCGGTCGGACACGCGTACGGCCCGGACTCTCGCGAGCTCCACGATCAGATTCTTCGTCTCGATCGGTCCCTCGGTGCGTTCTTCGATTCGCTGTACAAGGTGCGGGATTCCTCGCGCGTGATCGTGGCACTCACGGCCGACCACGGTGTTGCTCCCTATCCCGGTGTGAAGTCGCGAGACCCGAACGAAGGCGCGACCTACGTCCGGGCAGCGCTGGATACCGCGTGGGCCGCGGAAGGCCGGGTCGCTGCCGCCCTCCACGACTCGACCCGGTTCATCTGGGACACGCCGTACCTGCTCGTGAACCGCTCGGCGCTGTCGGCCGGCAAGTTGTCGCCTGACTCGGTCATCGGCGCGTTCGTCGCTGCGGAGCGAAAGGTCCCCGGTGTGCAGCGCGTCGATCTCGTGAAGGATCTCCCCCGCGCGGACACGACAAAGGACTACGTGGCGCGCCGGTGGCTGCACATGCTTCCGCCCGGAACTCCCGTGGAGGTTGTCGTCACCCTCCAGCCATACAACTACTGGAGCCCGAGCAACGCCACGCACGGCACACCGCACGATTACGACGCGCACGTGCCGGTGCTCTTTTACGGTGCTCCGTTCAAGCCGGGCAGGTACGACGAGTTCGCTCGCGTTGTCGACATGGCTCCAACGCTCGCTGCGGTCCTCAAGACACAGCCGCTCGAGAAGCTCGACGGCCACGTGCTCCAGTCGGCGCTGCGCTGACGCGTCGTGAGTCGTCACTCACTGCAACACGCGCTCGATGAGCTGCGATTCGGGCGAACGGGCACGCTGAACCTCCGGGCGTCGTTGCCCACGGCCGCGGAGGCGGTGAAGCGTACCGAAGCCTGGCTGCGCATGAAGCAGGCTGAGGGCGCTCGCGAAGTACTGGTCGTGACTGGCCGCGGGAATCAGAGCTTCGCGCGCGTGCCGGTCGTGCGCGAAGCCGTGCGGCGGCTCCTCTCGTTCCTGTCGACGCGGGGCGTCGTGGCGGAGCACAGCGAGCATTCCCCAGGATCGTTCGCGGTTCGGCTCGCGCCGCTGGCGGAAGCGACCGCTCGGCGCGAGGTCACGACGAGCGACGTCGCCGAGGCCGTCGTCGCGCCGCCGACGCTGGATGGATTGACTGACGAGACACGCGACCTGTTACGGCGGTTAGCGACGGCCACGCTCAGCGCGCTCGGTGTTCGGGATCCCTCGCCGCACTTCATCCGCGACGAGATGGAGCGGCAGTGCGGTCAGCTCGCCGCGTCGCTTCCACCGGGCGCCGCGCCGGCGACCGAGCGCGAGCGGATGCTGCAATCGGCCATCGTGCGCGCGATCGAGCGAGTGGACGACGACCAGCGCTGACCTTCTGCCGCATGACGGACCAACCCACCTAACGATTCACGGCACCCCTCTTTCCGGCTCATGCCTGTGCATAACGCCACTACCGTAGTCTGGCGCGGTTTCCTGCTCGTTTCGGCGGTCACGATCGGCGTCGGAGCGAGGGTCGTCCAGAACCCACAGCCCATGCCGGGCTATAACGCCGCCAGTGCCGCGGCGCAGCGTGGCATCGAGAGCGAGGCCGTGGCGGTTCCATCGCCCACGAATGCGGCGGAGCACGCCCGCGCGCTATCGCGCGAGCCGCACATGGCGGGTACGCCGGCGCAGGCCCGCACGCGTGACTACGTGATCGAGCGCATGCGGGCATGGGGTCTCGAAACGGAAGTGCGCGCCTACGACGTGTGGATGCCACATCCCACGAGCGTACACGTGTGGCGCGTCGCGCCGGACGCGCGGGAGCTCACGCTCGCGGAGGGCCCGGTTCCGGGCGATTCCACGTCGTCGTTGACGGAGGTGCCACCGATCAATGGCTACGGCGGGTCCGGCGACGTCACCGCCGAAGTCGTGTACGTGAACTACGGCCTCATCGAGGATTATGCGACCCTCGACTCGTTAGGTGTGTCGGTGCGCGGCAAAGTCGCCATCGCCCGCTACGGACGCTCGTTCCGGGGGATCAAGGCACGCGAAGCCGAGCGCCACGGTGCGGCCGCGCTCCTGATCTACAGCGACCCGCAGGATGACGGTTTCGTTCGCGGCGATGTCTACCCCTCCGGCCCCATGCGGCCCCCACAGGGCATCCAGCGGGGCAGTGTCTTCAATGGCGCCGGTGACCCGACGACGCCCGGCACGCCCAGCCTCAAGGGAGCCAGGCGCATCCCGCTGGCGCAGTCCGGAGTCGCCAGAATTCCGGTCGTGCCGATCTCGTACGGCAACGCGACGGAGCTGCTCCGTGATCTTCGCGGCACGCGCATCCCGCAGTCGTGGCAGGGCGGCCTTCCGTTCCGATACCACGTCGGCCCCGGTCCGGTCTCGGCGCGCGTCGCCGTCGCCACGGACACTGCGACCGCACCGTACAAGACCATCTGGAACACGTTCGGAAGAATTCGAGGCAGCGAGTTCCCGGACGAGATGGTCGTCATCGGCGGCCACCGTGACGCGTGGGGCCCGGGCGCGGCCGACAACGTGAGCGGAACGGTCAGCGTGCTCGAAGCCGCGCGTGCGGTCGCCGCGCTCGCGAAGCGTGGCATGCGGCCCAAGCGAACGCTCGTGTTCGCGACTTGGGATGCGGAGGAGTGGGGGCTGGTCGGCTCGACGGAGTACGTCGAGGATGATTCCCTGCGCCTGCTGCGCGGCGCGGTCGCCTATCTCAATCAGGACGTGGCCGCGCAGGGCCCGAGCTTCGGGGGCGGCGGCTCGCCGTCCCTTCGCGCGACGCTCCGCTCGATCGTGCGCGCGGTCGATGATCCGAGCGGGAAGGGCACGATCTACGACGTATGGCGTCGTGCGTCCAACGTCGCCGATTCCGCAGAGCCAGCCATGGGCGATCCGGGTGGGGGATCGGATTTCGCCGGCTTCTACAACCACCTCGGTATTCCGCATTCCGACTGGGGCTTCGGCGGCACGGGCGGTGTCTACCATTCTGCCTACGACACCCGCTATTGGATGGAGACGTTCGGCGATCCGGGGTACCGCTATCATGCCGCAGCAGCCAGAGTCGGCGCGGCCATGATGCTACGCCTGGCGAACGCCGATGTGCTTCCGTACGACTACGTCGAGTATGCGCGAACCATGCGTCGCTACGTCCCTACGGTCGATCAGGCGATCGCGGCGCGACAATGGCGTACGTCATCGGCCTCGCTCTCGGCGTCCATCGATCGCATGGAGCGGAGCGCGGCCGCATTCGGGCTCACCCGGGATTCCGCGCTCGTTCGTTCGCTGCCCGCGGCCACTCGGCGGGCGGCGAACGCTGCGCTCCTGCGCGTCGAGCGCGCGCTGACTCGCCCGGAGGGGCTGAAAACGCGACCGTGGTATCGCAACCTCATCTACGCGGCCGACGAGAACAACGGCTACGCGAACATCGTTTTCCCGTCGGTGAACGAGGCGATCCGCGCAGGTGACGCGACACTGGCGCAGGGTGAGATCGACGACCTCGCACGGCGTTTCGGCGCGGCAGCAGCGGCGCTCGACGACGCCAGCCGCGCGCTCAGACGCTGACTTGCACCTAACGCCGAAGCGAGAACAGGACGAAGACGCCAAGCGCGACGAGCGCCGTCACGAGCAGGAACGCGAGCGCCCCCTGATTCGTCGGTGCAGCAAACGACCCCGCACCAGGATCCCCTCCCGGTGGCGGGGGCTTCCTGGCCGGCGACTCTTCAGCTGCGGGCGGCGGGGGCACGGGAGACGGCTCGCCTGCGGGCTGCGTTGCGGCCTCGCTCGGTGGTGAACCTTCCACGACGACCGTCTCTGCATCGCCCGCCGGAGTCGTCGCTTCCGGTGTCTGTGCTGACGGCTCGATGGGCGTGGCCGTGTGCGCGTGGACATCTGCGGTTGAGTCGAGCGCCGCGGCCGGTATCGCCTCTGCAGCAGATGGTGGCGCCACGGTCGATGCGACGGCGCCGGTCTCGCCGGCTGCTGCGGCAGCAACGTCCGCTATGATCGCGGCGCCCGTGGGCGGCGTTCGCCGCTTCGCTACGTATGCACGGGGCAGAGGTCGACCATCCGCGCCGGTCGCTTTCGGGATCGTTGACGACGCATAGCGAGTGTGCACGCTCGGCGGTGTGCGCCGTCTGACGGTCGCTTCGGTGCGGGCCGGTTCCTCGGCCGGCGGTGAATCGTTCACGCTGAACGCATCGAGTGCATTGCTCGGGACTGTTTCCGACGTCTCCCCGGTGACAACCGCTGGCGATACATCATCGAACACGGCGCGCATGTCGCCGTGGAGATCGACCAGACCCACTGGAGCGGCCGCCACTGGGTGTGCCTCGTCCACAGAGCTGCGACGGTCGTCACTACGCTGCTCGAGTGGGGGAACCTCATGATCGACGGCGGCGGGCCCGGCCATGAATGGCTCAGCGATCGTGACGGTCGTGGCCGGATCGGATTCGACGTCAGTTTCCTTCGCAGGTGCGACGGATGCCAAACCCAGCACGCTGTCGAGCACGCTGTCGAGCACGCTGTCGAGCACGCTGTCGAGCACGCTGTCGAGCGAAGGGTCGCCAGCGGCCACTTCCAGTGGCGGAGCGATCAGTGGCGCGCCGACGCCTAACGTCGGCGGTCCGACGGGGGCGTCCAGCGCCACGACGGCCGCCGCGTCGATGATCGGCCCCAGGGCGCGAGGCGGCTCGAGCGCCGTGACGGCGACCCGCGCGTTGCGCGATGGAACCGGCCCGACCGCACCACTGCACGCGCAACCGAGGCTCGGGGCGAGGTCGAGGAGGACGTGCTCGTACGTGATGATGTGCTGCGCCAGGACGGTCGACGCATCATCGCGCTCGATCTCGACCAGCGTCCGGGCGTCCGTCTCGCTCCCCAGCACTTCGGCGCTCGGCACTCCGCCGGGCAGCGAGCACCAGCGGCGACGGTCCGGCGGCACGATCGAATCGAAGACGAGTGGCTGCTCGGACAGCGCGATCCCGTGGTCGGCGAGGTCGGCCAGGAAGTCGTTCGGCGTTAGGCGCGCGTCGATCGTCTCGTCCTCCGCGCTCGGGCACCCTCCGATGTACGTAATGTGGACGCCTTGGTCACCATAGAGCGTGCGCAGGTAGCGCGCGGTCGCCACAGGTGGTGACACCAGTGAGACGAGAAACGGCGCCAGGTCCGGGCCCGGTGCGAGAAGACGCGAGCGCACGTAGGGGCAGACACACATCACGGCAGGACCCCGGTCGCGCGAGGCGAGCCGACGCAGGGCTTCGGCAGCGACCAACTCGTCTCCCCAGCTTGCCGGGACCGCAACGGTAAACCCGCGCCGCAGACACGCGTGTGCCAACTGCACCGGTGTCGCCGGTGTCGCCGCCAGCACAACGTCGTTTCCGACGATCGCCACCGCCGGTACCGGACGGCGATCGCCCGCGAATGAAGAACTGGACATGTGGGGGGCTAGTTGCTGTCCAAAGCAAGCGCCGAACACACGCCATGTCCAGACGGAATGGACATTGCAGATATCACATTCGTCAGCGTGAGCGAGAAGGTGGAAGTTGCTGGATGCAGCGGTGAAACACAGGGACAAGCGATTGCCGGGCGATGCGGCCGATGCCGTTGCCGCATACGCCGCCAAGGCGACCTGGCCCGCCGGATTCGTAGTGTATCAGCGGGGTGCGCCCGCGGACGGAATGTTCATCGTCCTGCGCGGCCGCATTGTCCTCCGTAGTCGAGTGAAAGCCGGACGCGCGTTCGTTCCGGCACTCGCCCGCGAAGGCGAGACCTTCGGCTGGGAAGGACTCGGCGCAAATGCCAAGTACGCTACCGACGCCCGCGCGGACGAGGAGTCGGAGACGCTGTATCTCAGCAGCGCTCGCTTCAGGGAGTTCGTGCGCGAGCAACCACAGCAAGCGCTCGCGCTCATCGGTCAGATGGTGGACGAGCGAACGGCGCTGCTGGAGAAGCTCCGGGAGCTCGCCACGTTGAGCGTCGAACAGCGGCTCATCTCGTCGCTCGTCCGCCTGTCACAGGCGGGCGTGTTCACGACCGACGACGGCCGGATCGCGCTCGGCGCGGCGCAGTACAAGCTGCTCTGCGAGCTCGTGGGGGCGACGCGAGAATCGGTGTCTCTGGTGCTGACACGCCTGGTCGCCGAGGGACTGGCCGAACGGAATGGCACAACGATCTACGTCGCGCCGGTGAGCGCGCTGTCCGATCGTCTCGAGATCAATCGTACGGACGGGGAAATGCCGCTCGTCATCGCCAACGAGCTGTCCCTCGACGCCCGCGACTAACGGATCGGCGCGACAGCACAACGCACTGGACCCGCGAGGGCTGGAGCACAAACGGCTCGGGGGCCCGCCGAGTATATTGGGACTCCCGGCGAACTCTCCTCGTGATCTCGGCGCATGTCCCGCCCGATCTTCAACCCGGCGCTTTCCCGTGCATTCTCGAGCGACGTGACTCACGACCTCGAGCCGGACGAGCTCGTCAGATACAGCCGCCACATCGGGTTGAACGAAGTAGGCGAGGACGGCCAGCGTCGGCTCAAGCAGGCCGGCATCCTCATCGTCGGTGCGGGCGGGCTAGGCTCGCCAGCCGCCCTGTACCTCGCGGCGGCCGGCGTTGGTCGCCTTGGCATCGTGGACTTCGATGCGGTCGATCTCAGCAACCTGCAGCGGCAGATTCTGCACGAGACGTCCGGCGTCGGATCGAAGAAGACGGAATCTGCGCGGAGTCGGCTGCGCGGGATCAACCCACACGTCCAGGTCGATCCTATCGACGCCGAGCTCACATCTGCAAATGCACTGCAGATCATCGGCGATTACGACGTGGTCGTCGACGGCACCGACAACTTCAAGACGCGCTACCTGACGAACGACGCCTGCGTATTGCTTGGTCGCCCAAACGTCTACGGGAGCGTCCTGCGGTTCGAAGGCCAGGCGTCGGTGTTCGCGACGGCGGACGGGCCATGCTACCGATGCCTGTTCCGCGAACCGCCACCAGCGGGACTCGTGCCCAGCTGTGCCGAAGCGGGAGTCCTCGGAGTGCTGCCGGGATTGATCGGAACCATCCAGGCCACCGAGGCGATCAAGCTCATTCTCGGTGTGGGCGAGTCGCTCGCGGGCCGGTTGCTTCTCGTCGACGCGCTCCGGATGACCTTTCGGACGATTCGTCTCAGGCGCGATCCCGAATGCCCGGCGTGTGGAACGCGGGAGCTGAAGGCGTTGATCGACTACGACGAGTTCTGCGGAACGCGCCGGAATGAATCCGTCTCGCTCCATGCCGGTGTGCGAGAGCTCGCGCCGCTGGAGCTGGCGACTCGTATGCGCCGCGCGGATCCGCTGGATGTCATCGACGTTCGCGAGCCGTACGAGTGGCGCATCGCACGCATCGAAGGCGCACGAATGATCCCGTTGGGCCGCATCGGCGCGGCGGTCGGCGACCTGCCCAGGGATCGAGAGATCGTCCTCTACTGCCACCACGGCGTCCGCAGCCGCGCGGCGGCAGAGTTTCTCGCGAGTCAGGGCTTCGACGGCGTCTGGAATCTCTCCGGTGGCATCGACCGGTGGAGCGCCGAGGTCGACCCAACAGTTCCCACCTACTGAGTCACGTGCCCTTGCGCCGCGCCGAGGCCAGGTGATCGCGATAGCCGTCGTCGCGGTGGCGGTGGGGCTCGTGGCGATCCTGCGCGCGCGTGCACGGGCACAGGCGCTCACGACCGTCGGAGCGCGCCTAACGTTGGGCACCGATGGTATCGTCATCGGGGCGACGACCATCGACCTTGCCGCTGACGGGAATCGTGCAGTGCTGATGCTTCACGGCTTCGGCGACACGCCACAGACTCTCCAATACCTCGCGGCTTACCTCCACGGACAGGGCTGGGCCGTCCGTGCGCCCCTGCTTCCCGGGCATGGTCGCACCCTTCACGAATTCTCAGCGAGTCGGGCGGAGGAATGGATCGCGTTCGCTCGCGCCGAGCTCGACGCGCTGCGCGCGAGATATGACACGATCGCGATCGTGGGCCTGTCGATGGGAGGAGCGCTCGCCACAGTCCTCGCGGCTGAATCGTCAGACGTGCGGTCGCTCGTGTTGTTGGCGCCCTACCTGAGCATGCCGACACGCCTTCGACGCGCCGCCTCGCTGCATCGCATCCTAGGCGTGGTCACGCCGTTTCTACGCGGCGGGGGCGATCGCTCGATCCGAGACCCGGAGGAGGTCACGCGAAACCGGGCGTACGGGTTCCTCACCCCACGCCTGGTCTTCGAGCTCTCGCGCATCGTCGCTCGAGGACGCGCCGCAGCGCCCCGAGTCTCCGTGCCCACACTCGTGGTCCAATCGAGGCAGGATCACCGCATTCCACCCGACGCCGCCGAGCGTGCGTTTGCGCTATTCGCGGCGCCGACTCGACGAATGATGTGGACCGAGGGAAATGGCCACATCATCACCGTCGATTACGGAAGGCAGGCAATCTTCGCCGTGGTGGGCGAGTGGTTGGCAACGCATGCCACGCGTGATGAGCCTGCGCTGCCAGCGGCCCTTCCCGTTTCAAGCCTGCCGCGCACGACGCCGTGAGACAAAGCGGCGCGGGGCGGCGACAGTATCGCCGCCCCGCGCCAAGGCGAGACGCGGACGCGTCAGATAGTCGTGACGCGATCCTTCACTTCTTCGACCAGACGTTCGACCGCCTGGACGCCCTGCTTCGCCGCGGTCGCGCCTTGTTGAATCACGGTCGACGCCACGCGCTTGATGCGCGTGACCGGCGATTGCTTGCGAGATGCGCGCGCCTTCGTCTTCGCTGCCGACTTCTTCTTCATCGGCCTCGTCGACTTCTTCGCCGCGCTCTTCCGCTTGGCGGCCGGCCTCGATGCGCTCTTCGACGCAGCCTTTGATGCGCTCTTCGCGCTCCTCTTACCGCGTGATGCGGCGCGCTTCGACGCCGTGGACGATTTGCGACGTGCCTTTCCGCCTGACGACTTCGATGCGGACGCCATGATCAATTCCTCGAGGAAGGTACGTGACAACATTGCGCAAGATTCGCGCGCAATGTCGAGCCCGATGAGAGACAAAATCCACGCGTCGGCGCCCATCAGTGATTCGTGGAACCGAAGCGCGTCGAAGGGCAGGGGCGCGGTCGCGTCGCAGAATCACCGTCTCGTTGCGGATTGCAATCGCCCGGTGGCTGCAATTCCTGCCCGCTCGTGTGTCGTCCGCGAGCGCGACTCCCTCACGCCGATCAATTCTCGAGGAGTCTGCGCCCGAGGAGGAGCCGACACACGCGGCCTCCACTCCCATTCGCATTGACGCTCTTTCCATCACTGACCGGGAGTCTTCGCATCCTCCGGCAAGGAACTCGAGTGCGTTGATCATCAACGACTTGCGAGATTTCATCCCCGGATGGCACCGCGCTGACGGAATCGACGCCGACGACCTGTGGTGTCCGTAGAATCGGCCGTCTGCGCTTGCGGATTGCAGGCAGCGCTGACTGCAAAGGGGCGGTATGTCGCGCTCCTGTGCCGCGTTTCGGCGGGTGACAGCGGCACGGATCGTTCGTCAAGGGCGCGGGTGGAGCAAACGGATCAGTCCGGTTAGTGAGCTCCAGCACAATGACATGCGCACTCCTGCGCTGTCCTGTCACCCTTCTCAAGGTACCGCCTGCATGAGTCGACTCCGCACCCTCCCCGTTGCCGTAGCAACGATCGCTATCTTCGCCGCGAACGCGTCGGCGCAGGCAGGTCTGACATCGAACGGCGCCGCCGTGTCGTTGAGCGCCGTCAAGGCAACGTCGTTGACCGTCGCGGTGAACTCGGGCGCCACCCAGAGCCTCACGAGCATCGCGGACAACGCGACGAACGACTTCCCGTCGGCCGTAAACATCACGACGAGCTGGGATATCAATCCGTCAGCCGCGTCGGTAACGCTCGTCGGCTACTTCTCGAGCGCCTCGGCGGCGCTGAGCAACGGCAGCTTCAACATTCCCACGAGCTCCATGAAGGGTCGTGTCGCGACTGCCGGTGCGCCGGGCGCCCCCGCGTCGTACACGGCGTTCACGCAGGGCATGGTCGGCACCGTGGGTACCGCGAGCGCGAGCCTAACGCTGTTCAGCGAGACCATCACCGGCGCGAACAAGAAGTCGAGCCGGACCATCGACCTCGAGCTCCAGCTCGATCTCACGGGCCAGACGACGACGCCGGGGACATACACCGGCACGCTGAACCTGAGAGCCGTTACGCAGTAGCGAATGGACAGCGCTCGCCGGGTACGACTCGCTTCGCTGCTCGTACTCCTCGCAATCCTTCGACCGCTGGGTGCGCAGACCGTGCGCCCGGCGGTCGTCGAGTATCCGAACCAGGCCCGCGGAAAGTTCGAGCTCGT
>Ga0207674_10005998_pt1 | contig 14374 bp, 15 predicted proteins | sample KBSCornC72_FD_184303 | JGI IMG/M metagenome (GOLD analysis project Ga0207674, IMG submission 184303) | Corn rhizosphere microbial communities from Kellogg Biological Station, Michigan, USA - KBS Corn C7-2 (SPAdes) (version 2) | ecosystem: Host-associated > Plants > Roots > Rhizosphere > Soil ... | reverse complement strand
CGTGCTGAGCTGGCGCGCCAGCGCGTTCGGCGCCATCGCCGCGGGCATCGCGGCCTGGGGCTCGTGGCGCGGCTGCGCGCTGTACTTCAGCCACTCGGTCTCGCTGTCGGCCTACGGGGCGCTGGCGAGCATCCCGGCCTTCCTGCTGTGGGTGTTCGTCGCCTGGTGCTGCGTGCTGTTCGGCGTGCAGGTGGCGGCGAAGGCGCAGCTGCTGTGCCCGCAGGGGCGCGCGCCGCGGCTGCCGAAGTGACCTCGCGCGCCCGCGCGTCACGCCACGGCGCGCGGGGACGCGTCAGGCCGCCACCGCCTCGAGCCAGCGCTCGAACGATCGATCCACGGCCGCGCGTCCGCCGCCGACGATGTTGCGGCCGCGGCTGAAGCCGAACACGTCCTCGAACTCGAAGCGCGCCAGCCGGTCGCGCATCGCGCGCACGTCCGCCGGCTTCATCGGGATCAGGTTCGGGTAGCTGTACATGAACGACACGTGGCGACGGTCGGCCGCCACCTGCAGCGCGTCGCCCGGGAACAGCGCCCCGCCGGCTCGCGGGCCGCGCTTCCAGTGCAGCGCCGTGCTGCCGTCGAAGTGGCCGCCGCAGCGGACCAGCGTGACGTCCGGCGACAGCGCGCGCTCCTCGCCGCTCCAGAACTCGACGTGCGGCGACGAACGATGCACCCAATGCCGGTCGGCCGCGTGCAGCAGGATGGGGACGCCGCCGAGCGCCTCGCTCCATTCCACCATCGAGCCGTAGAAATGCGGGTGCGAGATGGCGATCAGGTCGACGCCGCCGCGCGCCTTCAGCGCCTCGACCGCCTCCGGCGTCACCAGGCTCAGGCACTCCCACAGGATGTTGCCGGCGTCGGTCGGCAGCAGCAGCGCGCGCTGGCCGATGGCGAAGCCGGGTTCGTGCGTGAGGCCCGGCAGGCCGTCGTCGTCGGCGAGCGCGACGCGATGTGTCGCGGCCAGCGCCTCGTGGGTCGTCCACGACTGCCCGCTCCAGCCGACATACTGGCGCTCGTCCTCGCAGACGGGGCAGGCGCCGGGCACGGGCGTGGCGCTGGCGAACTGGGTGCCGCAGGTGGCGCAGATCGGGTGATGCATGGGTGCCTGCTCCCTCAGGCCGCGATGGCGGCGTCGTCCGGCGCGAGGACCGGCTCGAGCCCGCGGGCCGCGCAATGGCGGCGGTAGTCGTCGATGCGGTCCCGCGTCGTGATGCGCTTGAGCACGCGGCCGTCGTCGCCGAGGTACTCGACCTCGCCCATCACGACGACGAACACGACCAGCGGCTCGTCGCCGGTGGCCTCCCACCAGTCGACGTTGCCGGCGGGTTCGAGGACGTAGCCGTGCGGCGCGATCTCCTCGCCGGTGCACAGGCGCCGGCTGCCCTGGACGTTGTATGCGTGCACGAGTCCGGTGTGGCGATGCATGCCCAGGCGCACGCCCGGGTCGAGCCGCATCAACTCGACCCAGCCGGACTCGCCGGGCAGGAAGCGCAGCGGCCGCGACCACTTGCCCTCGCCCTCGGGGATCCAGAAGGCGTCTTGCGAGATCAGTGCGGTCATGGGGGACTCCGGCGTTGCGATGTCGTTACGATAGCCACCCAGGCGGAACTCCAACAGCGCCACATTTCATGAAATCGAAGGATCCACTTCCGATGCTGGCGATCGTGCTGCCGGCGCGCGGGTCGCGCACGCTGGCGCACGCGCTGCACGGGCAGTTGCTGGCGGCGATCCGCTCGGGCCGGCTCGCGCCCGGGCTGCGGCTGCCCGCCACGCGTGCCCTGGCACGGCACCTCGGGGTCTCGCGCAACAGCGTCATCGCGGCCTACGAGCGGCTGGCCGTGGAGGGCCATGTCAGCGCGCGCACCGGCTCGGGCCACTACGTCGCCGACGCCCCCGCCCGCGGCCCCGCGCGCGCGACGCCTGCCCCCGCGCGGGCACGCGAGCGCAGCCTGAACCCGCACTACCGCGGCCTGGCCACGCCGGGCGACATGGTCGACCCGCCGCGCACCCGCTTCGACTTCCGGCTCGGCGTGCCCGACACCGCCGCCCTGCCCTTCGATGCGTGGCGCCGGCTGTCGGCGCGCGCGCTGCGCTCGCTCGCGCGCCGTGAGCCGGGCTATGCCGGGCCGGCCGGCCAGCCCGCGCTGCGCGCCGCCATCGCCGCCCATGCGTCGCTCACGCGCGCCGTCGCCTGCACGGCCGACGACGTGCTCGTCACCGCCGGCGCGCAGCAGGCCTTCGACCTGCTCGCGCGCGTGCTGGTCACGCCGGGCCGGACGATCGTCGCCGTCGAGGATCCCGGCTACCCGCCCGCGCGCGCCGCGTTCGCCGCGGCGGGCGCGGTGATCGTGCCGGTGCCGGTCGACGACGAGGGCCTGCGCGTGGACTGCCTGCCGCGCGACGCGCAGGTGGTCTGCGTCACGCCGTCGCACCAGTTCCCGCTGGGATGCGTGCTGTCGGCCGCGCGCCGGCGCGCGCTGCTCGCGTTCGCGCGCCGGCGCGGCGCGGTGGTCGTCGAGGACGACTACGACGGCGAGTTCCGCTTCGAGAACCGCCCGCTCGACGCGCTGCAGACGCTCGACGACGAGGCCTGCGTGTTCTATGTCGGCACGTTCTCGAAGAGCCTGTTCCCGGCGCTGCGGCTGGGCTTCGTGATCGCGCCGGCGTGGGCGCGCGCCGCGCTGATGCTCGCGCGGCAGCGCGCCGACTGGCACGGCAACCTGCACGCGCAGGACACGCTGGCGGCCTTCATCGCCGAGGGCCACCTCGCGCGCCACGTGCGCCGCATGCGCGCGACCTACGGCGAGCGGCGGCGCGCGCTGCTCGAAGCCGTCACGCGCGACCTGGGCCGCTGGCTCGCGCCGGTGCCCGGCTGCGCGGGTCTGCACGTCGGCACACGCGTCGCCGGCGACGTCGATCTGCCCAGCGTCGCCGACCGGGCGCGCATCGCCGGGGTCAACGTCGACCGCATCGGCCGCTACGCGATCGGCGGCGACGTCGCGGACGGGCTGCTGTTCGGCTACGGCGCGATCGAGGCGGGCGCGATCCCGCAGGCGCTGGCGGCGCTGAAGCGCGCGTTCGCGCAGGCCTGAGCGCCTCAGGCGGGGCGGCCGTCGCCGATCGCGCGCGCCGGCAGCGCCGCGAAGTACCGGCGCAGGCGGTCGACCGCCCCGCGCACCTTCGCGGCCTCGGCCTCGTCGCGCCGCGGCGTGACGGCCCACACGGGCAGCGACGCGAAGCGCCATTGCGGCAGCACGCGCACCAGCGCGCCCCGCGCCAGCGACGCGGCCACGTCGGCATGCCCCAGCCGCGCGATGCCCAGCCCGTGCTCGCACATCTGCTGCAGCGACAGCTGGTTGTTGCTGGCGATGCGCGCCTCGACGTGCACGCGCTGGCGCTGGCCGTCCGCGGCCTGCATGTCCAGCGGCATCGTCGACGGCTGCGACCCCGCGAGCGCGCCGCGGCCCACGCCCTTGGCGGCGGCGACGAGCACCGGGTTGCCCGGGGCGGCGAAGCCGTCCTGCGGGCCCTCGACCGGCGTCTCGCGCCCGAAGGCCAGCCACTGGTGCGCCGGCAACTGCTGCGGCGTGGCCGGCGTGCCCATGCGCGCCAGGTAGTCGGGCGCGGCGCACAGGATCATCTCGAAATCGCACAGCCGGCGCGCCACCCAGTTCGAATCGGCCAGGCGGCCGATGCGGATGGCCACGTCGATGCGCGCGTCGATCAGGTCGATCATCGCGTCGTCCACCAGCAGGCGCAGCCGCAGCTGCGGCGCCTCGGCGAGCAGCGGCGCGAGCGCGGGCGCGATGTGGATGGCGAAGCCCACCGGCGCCGAGACGCGCAGCTCGCCGGTGGGCGCGTCGCGCGACTGCTGCAGCGACTGCGCCGCCGCGCGCGCCGCCTCGAGCAGGCGCTGGCAGTGCGGGTAGTAGCGCTCGCCGGCCTCGGTCAGCGCGAGCTTGCGCGTCGACCGGTGCAGCAGCGTGACGCCGCCGTGCTGCTCCAGCGCGCGGATCGTCTGGCTGACGGCTGACGGACTCATGCCCAGCCGGCGTGCCGCGGCGCTCATCGAGCCCGCGTCCACTACCTCGGCAAAGACGGCCAGCGGTTTCAGGTCATCCATCGATTCGTAAGTGTCGCTTCAAGGTGATGGCAAATTTACCGGACTAGCGGCCTGATTGTGAAGCAGGCAAAGTCCGCCCATCCCATCCCCTCTCGGAGAACCTCATGAAGATCGCCCTCATCGGTGCCACCGGCTTCGTCGGCAGCGCCCTCGTCACCGAACTGCTGCAGCGCGGCCACCAGGTCACGGCGCTCGCACGCAACCCGGCCAAGGTGCAGGCGCGTCCCAACCTCGGCGCCAAGGCGCTGGACGCGTACGACCCCGACGCCGTCTCCGCTGCCGTCCAGGGCCACGACGCCGTCGTCTCCGCCTTCAACCCGGGCTGGGACGACCCCGCGCTGTACGACCGCTTCATGAAGGGCAGCCAGGCGATCGTGGCGGGCGTCGAGCAGTCCGGCGTCAGGCGACTGCTGGTGGTCGGCGGCGCCGGCAGCCTGTTCGTGGCGCCTGGCGTGCAGCTGGTCGACACGCCCGAGTTCGCGAGCCACGTGCCGCCCAACGTCGTCCCGGGCGCCCGGGCCGCGCGCGACGCGCTGGCCGCGATGCGCGGCAACACCGCGCTCGACTGGACGTTCCTGAGCCCGCCGGCACTGCTGGCCCCGGGCGAGCGCACCGGCCGGTACCGCGTCGGCGGCGAGGAACTGCTGATGGCAGGCGCCGGGCCGGCCGGCATCTCGGTGGCCGACCTGGCCGTGGCCATCGCCGACGAGATCGAGACGCCGCGCCACGTGCGCGCCCGCTTCACGGTCGCCACCGCCTGATCGCCGGAGGCTGAAAGGCGAAGAGGCGGCGACGCCCGCGCGTCCCGCCTCTCGTTCGCCGGACTAGTGGTGGCCGACGTGCGCCTGGTGCCTGCGCGCGACCTCGACGCTGACCCGCGCCACTGCCTCGACGCGCGCGGTGTCGACCGGCGCGGCACTCGGAAACGCCACCTGGCGCTGGCGTCGGCCGACGCCCTCGAGCGGGCCCAGCGTCACCTCGACGTCGCTGCCGTTGAAGATCAGCAGGTTGACCTGGTTGCGGGCGGGTGCGATCGCCAGCAGCGGCTCGCCGTTCATCGACAGCAGCAGGTTGCCCTGGCGCACGGTCTCGGTGAGCTCGGAGGCGGTGGCGCGGATCGTCTTGTGGATCGCCTGCGCCACGGGCTGTTCGGCCGGCGGCAGGAAGTCGAACCACGCCGCCACCAGCGAGCGGGTCTGCTGGGCTTTACGCATGGGAGGGCGTCACTGGGCCGACAGGGCGGCGACCGCGCGCCGGTGGTAGATCTGGAACAGCTCCAGCGCCAGGCGGCGCAGGTTCTCGTCGCTGCTCGCGTGGGCGGCGGCGATGCGTTCGTAGGCGTACAGCTTGTCGTAGCACAGCCGCGCGAGATGCACGGTCTGGCCTTCGTGCGCCATCATCGACTTGAAGCGCAGCAGCGCGCCGATGCCCAGCTCGTCGGCCTGCATGTGGGTCGTGCTGAAGCCGGCCACCTGCGAGCGCGGGACGCGCGGCGCCCGCGCGGCCAGGGCGGCATCGAACGGCAAGAAGTCGTTCGGCGTCTGCTGGAGCTCGTTGATCTTGGGCACTGGGCGCATGGCGGTCCACCTCCGGGTTGCGGGTTTCCGGAACATCTGGAAATCCACGGCTCGATGGTGCGGGACCCTTCCCGGCGCCGATCCACGAAAAAGCCGCACGGATGCGGCTTATTCAACGTCTGGTTGCGATCCTGATGACGCGGGGGCCAGGTCTTGCATGCAATTCCCGGCTCGAACGCGCCGTCGACGCCGCGATCGCTCCCGGAAATCGCAGGCGTGGCCTGGCGCCGCCCGGCCAGCGCCGGCCTACACGTCCCCCGGCGGCGACGGCGGCTCGCCCGGCTGGCGGCTGTCGCGGATGAACTGCTCGAGGCGGGCCGACCAGGTCGGGGACTCCGCCTCCAGCTCGGACAGCGCCTTGACCTCGATGCCCGCGTCCTGGAGCATCTTGTTGGCGGCGGCGATCGCCGCGACCTGGTGCGGCTTCTGCTCGAGGTAGACCACGCGCCGGATGCCCACCTGGATGATGGACTGCACGCAGCGCGGGCACGGGAACTGGGTGGCGTAGATGGTGCCGCCGGTCAGCGGCAGCACCACGCAGTTGAGGATGGCGTTGACCTCGGCGTGCACGATGTAGCTGTGGCGCGAGTGCAGCGGGTCGGCGTCGTCGTCGGTCCAGTACGCCGGATCCTCGTCGTCGCAGCCTCGCGGCAGGCCGTTGTAGCCGACGCCCAGGATCTTGTAGTCGGCGCTGGCGATGCAGGCGCCGTTGCGCTTGCGCGCGTCCTTCGAGCGGGCCGCCGCCAGCAGCGCGACGCCCATGAACATCGAGTGCCAGTCCAGCAGGGGTCTGTTTTCCATACCTGATTCGTTGTATTGCGTTCGTTCGAGGCGAGTTTAGGGCGAACCCGGCCATGGCAGTCCCGCGCGCATCGGCGAGAATCGCATTGTGGTCGAGCAGCCCGTCCCGGTTTTTGACAGCCGGCATGACGCGTGCTCCACTACGACAAGCGCAGGCGGACCGCCGGCGCGCCCCTCGTGGACGCCCGCCCGACCGCCATTCCTGCAGGAGACTCCAGTCATGCCCAGTCCGTTTCGACCGGCCACCGAACTGATGGTGCAATACGCGGCCTATCACCGCGATCGCCGCAACATCGCGACCCATTTCGTGGGTATTCCGCTGATCGTGTTGGCGATCGGGATCTTCACCGCGCGCGCGCAGTTCGACGTGGCGCAGGTCCATTTCACCGCCGCGTGGGCGCTGTGGGGCCTGACCACCGCGTGGTACCTCACCCGCGGCAACCTGGTGCTCGGGCTGGCCACCAGCATCGTCAACGGCCTGCTGATCTGGGCGGGCCACACTTTCGCGGTGGGCAGCGTGGGCGCCTGGCTCGTCTGCGGCCTCACCACCTTCATCACCGGCTGGGTGCTCCAGTTCGTCGGCCACTACTACGAAGGCCGCAAGCCGGCGTTCGTCGACGATCTCGTCGGCCTGCTCGTCGGCCCCATGTTCATCGTCGGCGAAGCCCTCTTCGCCGCGCGCCTGCTCCGTCCGCTGGCGCAGGAAATCGAACGACGCACCGGCCCCACTCTGATCCGTGACCTTGCGCATCCCGTTGCCTGATCGAAACCGACCGGGGCTGACCGCCACGCCCGAGCGACGTGGCTGACCTCATCATCACCGACGTCTCGCCGATCGGTCCGGTGCTCATCATGGGCGCGGGCTCGATCGGCTGCTATCTCGGCGGCCGCCTGGCGCTCGCCGGGCACGACGTGCACTTCGTCGGGCGCCCGCGCGTCCTCGACGAACTGCGCGTGCACGGTCTCACCATCACCGAGCCGGACGGCCGGACGGGCACCGTCCCGCCCGACATGCTGAGCCTGCACGAGGAAGTGCCGGCCGGACTCGGCATCTCGCTGGTGCTGATGTGCGTCAAGAGCAGCGCCACGCCCAGCGCCGCCACCATCCTCGCCCGCGCGCTGCCGATCGGAACCCTGGTGATGTGCATGCAGAACGGGCTGCACAACGCCGAGGTCGCGCGCTCCGTGGCGGCGCGCCTGCGCTTTCTCTCGGCGATGGTGCCGTACAACGTGGCCGAGGTCGGCCCCGGCCATTTCCTGCGTGGCAGCAACGGCACGCTCGCGCTGGAGGAGGACGACGTCACCACCGCCTGGCTGCCCACGCTCGCCGAGGCCGGCCTGCCGGCGGCCACGCACAAGGACATCCGCGCCGTGCAATGGGGCAAGCTGCTGCTGAACCTGAACAACCCGGTCAACGCGCTGTCCGGGCTGCCGCTGCGCGAGGAGTTGCTGGACCCCGACCTGCGCGCCACCACCGCGGCGCTGATCGAGGAGGCGCAGGGCGTGCTGGCCGCCGCGCGCCAGCGCACCGCGAAGGTCACGCCGGTGCCCACCAGCTGGCTGCCGCGCCTGATGCGCCTGCCCACGCCGCTGTTCAAGATCATCGCCGGACGCATGCTCAAGATCGACCCGCGGGCGCGTTCCAGCATGGCCGACGATCTCGCGCTCGGGCGCCGCACCGAGATCGGCGAGCTCTGCGGCGAGGTGGTCAAGCTGGCCAAGTCGGTCGGCCGGCGCGCGCCGCGCAACGAGAAGATGCTGGGCCTGATCCGCTATGTCGAACTGACGGCGCTGGCCGTCGGCAAGCGCGAGCGCGGGCCGACCGACCCGGCGGAGCTGCGCAAGACCATCGAGACGGCGATCTGAACGTCAACGCCGCGCGCGCGTCCGGGTATGACCCGCGCGCGGCTCGCCCGCAGCGCCCCTAGGTGGACTTCGAGACGTTGATCGTCGGGAACTTCGCGCTGAAGTCCTTGGCCTTGCCGGCCACCTCCACGGCCACCTGCCGCGCCACCGCCTTGTACAGGCCGGCGATCTCGCCGTCAGGCTCGGCCGCCACGGTGGGCGTGCCGGAATCGGTCTGCTCGCGGATGGCCATCGTCAGCGGCAGTGCGCCCAGGTAGGGCACCTTGTACTGCGCCGCCAGCTTGCGGCCGCCCTCGGCGCCGAAGATGTGCTCCACGTGGCCGCAGTTCGTGCAGACGTGCACGGCCATGTTCTCCACGATGCCGAGGATGGGCACGCCCACCTTCTCGAACATGTTGACGCCCTTGCGCGCGTCCAGCAGCGCGATGTCCTGCGGCGTCGTGACGATCACCGCGCCGGTGACCGGCACGCGCTGCGACAGGGTCAGCGCGATGTCGCCGGTGCCCGGTGGCATGTCGATCAGCAGGTAATCGAGCTCGCCCCAGGTCGTCTGGCGCAGCAGCTGGTCGAGCGCCTGCGTGGCCATCGGCCCGCGCCAGACCACCGCCTGCTCCGCGTCGACCAGGAAGCCGATCGACATCACCTTGACGCCGTGGTTCTCCAGTGGCTTCATCGTCTTGCCGTCCTCGGACTCGGGCCGGCCTTCCAGGCCCATCATCAACGGCAGGCTGGGGCCGTAGATGTCGGCATCGAGCAGGCCCACGCGCGCGCCCTCGGCCGAGAGCGCGAGCGCGAGGTTGACGGCCGTCGTGCTCTTGCCCACCCCGCCCTTGCCCGACGACACGGCGATGATGTTGGAGACGCCCGGCAGCAGCGCCACGCCGCGCTGCACCTGGTGCGCGACGACCTTGCTGCCCACGCCGACGGTGACCGCCGTCACGCCCTCGACCGACTGCGCCGCCCCCGTCAGGGCGCCGCGCACCGTCTCGAACTGGCTGCGCGCCGGATAGCCCAGCTCGATGTCGAACGCCACCGCGCCACCGGCGTCGACACGCAGGTTCTTCAGCTGGCGGCCCGCGGTATACGGCTGGCCGGTATGCGGGTCGAGGACGGCGGCGAGCGCCGTGGTGAGCGCGGCTTCGGAGAGGGTCATGGAGGCGGCGCCGGGCGGCGCGATGGACGGGGGTGCGCCCGGGCTGCAGCTTTCGCCGGCCGGGCGCAGAATCGAAGGAAGTGCCAGGGGAGGCACGCACCGCGAAGTTTATCCCGCGCCCATTGGCAACACCGGGCACGGGGACTGCCCGGCCGTGCTGGCGTCCCAGGCCCCTCGGAGAACCCCATGGAACTCTGCCCTCTGACCAAGGTGCAGCACCGCATCCGCATCGGCAGCCCGCTGCCCTTCAGCATCCGCGACGCCAGCAGCCAGCTGCTGCTGGCCAAGGACGCGGTCGTCAGCGACCCGCACGAGCTCGAGGCGCTGGTCGAACGCGGCGCCTGCGTCGACGTCGACGAGCTGCGCGCCAGCGGAGATCCGCCCGCGCCCGAACAGCTGATGCAGCAGTGGCGCCAGCTCGCGGGCACGCTCGCGGGCGTGCTCGCGCGCATGCCCGCGCCCGACGCCCCCGCCGCCCTCGACGAGGCCGCGCGCGAGCTGGCCGCGCTGGCCGAGGCCGCGCCCGATCTCGCGATCTTCCTGCTCGTGCGCCCCGACCCCGCCGACGTCGCGCCCTACGGCGTCGTGCGCAGCCTGCATGCGGCGGCCGCGGCCTACCTGATCGCACTGCGGCTGGAGTGGCCGCGCGAGCGCTGCCTGACGCTGGTCAAGGCCGCCTTCACGATGAACGTCGGCATGCTGGAGCTGCAGGCGCGCATGGCCAACCTCGCGCGCCTGCCCAATCCGCAGCAGCGCCACGCCGTCCAGATGCATCCGGCCGCGAGCCTGGCCGCGCTCAAGGCCAGCGGCGTCACCGATGCCGAGTGGCTGCAGGCCGTCGAACAGCACCACGAGAAGCCCGGCGGCGGCGGCTACCCCGCCGGGGTCACCGAGGTGGGCGAGATGGCCAGCGCCCTGCGCACGGTGGACGTCTACACCGCCAAGCTCGCCGGGCGCAGCGGCCGCGACAGCCTGCCGCCCCCGCGCGCCGCGCGCGACCTGCTGGTCGTCGAGCGCGGCAACCCGTTCGCGCTGGCGTTGATCACGGAGTTCGGTGTCCACCCCCCGGGCAGCCTGGTGCGACTGCACAGCGGCGAGATCGGCGTCGTCCTTCGGCGCACCGCCGATTCCGATGCGCCGCAGGTCGCCGTGCTCGCCGGCCGGCGCGGCGAGCCGCTGGCCGAACCGCTGCTGCTGGAGGCCAGCGGCCGCGACCGCGGCATCGCCGGCCCGGCCCACCCGCACGGCCTGCGCGTGCGCATCAATCCCGAGCGGCTGTACGCCCTGCCGTCGCCCTGAGCCGGGTCAGCGCCGGCCGCTCGCCGTCGGGCCGCCGCTGACCGCCGGCAACAGCCGCAGCACGCTGGCCGCGCTGCCCGCCAGCGCGAAGGCGCAGCCCAGCCACAGCGCCAGCGCCGGCGCGACGGCGGCGCCGACGTGGAAGCACAGCGCCACGAGCCCGGCGCCCAGCGTCTGTCCCAGCAGGCGTGACGTGGCGACGACGCCGCTGGCACTGCCGCTGCGGCGCGCCGGCACGCTGCCCATCAGGGCCTTGAGGTTGGGCGCCTGGAACAAGCCGAAGCCCGCGCCGCAGACCGAGGTGCGCCAGGCGATGTCGATGACCGCGGCATGCGCCGGCAGCAGTGCCAGCGCACCCAGCCCCATGCCGAAGATGACGAGCCCGATGCCGCCCAGCAGGCCCGGCGGATGGCGGTCGGCGAGCGGCCCGGCGATCGGCGCCATCAGCGCCACGACCGCGGGCCAGGGGGTCATCAGCAGGCCGGTGGCGACCGCGCTGTAGCCGAGGCTGGACTGCAGCAGGAACGGCAGCGCCACGAAGCCGAAGCTCTGCGCCGAGAATGCGCAGATCGCCGTGAGCGCGGACAGCGAGAACGCCGGCGAGCGCAACAGGTCGACCGGCAGCATCGGTGCCGGCTGGCCGGCCTGGCGCCGCAGCAGCAGCGCGCCGCAGGTCGCTGCCACCGCCCATTGCACGCTCACCGGCACCCACGCGCCGCCATGCGACAGCGTTTCGAAGCCCAGCACCGCGCAGCCGAACAGGCCCGCGCACAGCAGGGCGGCGACGCGATCGAAGCCGTGCTGGTGGCGCTCGGTGTGCGGCAGCGCGCCGGCGGCGAACAGCACGGCGACGACGCCCACCGGCACGTTGATCAGGAACAGCCAGTGCCACGTCGCCACGGCCAGCACCGCCGACGCCACGGTGGGCCCCACCGTGAAGGCCAGGCCGACGACCAGCGCATTCATGCCCGCCCCGCGCCCCAGCCGGCGCGCCGGGAACACGACGCGGATCAGCGTCATGTTGACGCTCATGATGGCCGCGCCGCCCAGCCCCTGCAGGATGCGCGCGGCCACCAGCGCCGTCAGCGAGTCGGCCAGCCCGCACACCAGCGAGGCGACGGTGAACAACAGCGTGCCGGCCGCGAACACGCGCCGGTGACCCACGACCTCGCCGGACGCCGCGAACGGCAGCAACGCCGCCACCATCGCGAGCTGGTACGCGTTGACGATCCAGATCACCTGCGCCTCGCTCACGCGCAGGCTCGTCGCGATCGTCGGCAGGGCGGTGTTGGCGATCGCGGTGTCCAGCGTCGCCATTGCCACCGACAGCAGGATCGCGGCGAGCGCGAGCACATGCTGGCGCCCCCTCAGGCCGTCGGCGGCGGATGGTCGGGGCAGCACGGTGGCGGTGGTCTCGGGAAGCATCGCGAGGCGAAGATGAGGACAGCCTCGCATTTCATCACCGCGGCGATGCCGCAGCGTCCCATCGGGCCTTTGCCGCGGGTCGGTCGCGCGGTGAATCGATCCGCCGATGCAAAATGCGCCGTGGCCGCCGTGGCCGCCGTGGCCGCCGTGGCCGCCGTGGCCGCCCGGGGCGGCGGCGGCGGACCACGACAACACATCGGGGAGGATGGATGACCTTTGCGTTCAACCGCGCGCTGCCATGCGCCGTCCTGTCATGGGTGCTCCCGGCCGTGGCCGCCGACGGTCCGACGGCGGCATCGTCGCCCGCGCCCGCGTCCGTCGCGACACCGGCCCACGTGCACATCGAGGACGCCGCCTGCTGGCCGCGGTATCCGGATGAATTTCGCGCTGCAGGCGTCGGCGGCCGCAGCACGATCCGCCTGGGCGTGGATGCCGGCGGCGTCGTCCAGCACGTCTACATCGAGTCGGCGTCGGGCCCGACGCCGGCACACCGGATCCTCGACGGGCGGGTCGCCACGGCGCTGGCCGCCTGCCGGATCGACGCCGCACGCGATGCCCGCGGCCAGTCGATCGCGGGAGACACCCTCGTGACCTGGACGTGGAGCGTGCCCGCGGCAGTCGCGGGCGGCAGCGGCGCGCCGCCTTCCGGCACCGCCAGCGCCGGCATGCCTCCCGTCCCGATCATGAGCAGCCCGGAATGCCGCCCGAGCTATCCGGCCGTCGCCGTCCGCGAAGGCGCGACAGGCGTCACCAAGCTGCGCATCGACGTCGACGCGGGCGGCCATGCCGTCGACAGCACCGTGCTGCAGCCGGCCGGGCCGACGCGCTCGCATCATCTGCTGGACGAGGCCATTCGTTCCGCCATGGCGAACTGCCCGTTCCGGCCGGCGCTCGACGAAGCCGGCACGCCGGTCGCCGGCTCGTACGATCAGACGTACACCTGGCGCCTCGAGTAGCCGCGCTGCGCATCACCCTGGTCAGGGCGCGCAGCCTGGCGCCGCCGCCGCCCGTTCAGCGCTTGACGGGCCTGGCCGGCTTGTCCGCCGGCGAGGCCGGCCGGTCGGGCGCGCGCGACGCCCGGTGCTCCAGCACGACGTTGGTGGCCACGCCCGAGTCGACCACCTGGCGGTGCGCGTTCTCGAACAGCTCGTTGACTTCCGAACCGGACATCACCTGCAGCCGCGCGGGCGGGATGTTGGCGGTCACGCCCTTGAGCTCCTGCTCGCGGCAGTTGAAGTACAGCGCCGAGCCGACCTCGTTGGCCGGCGTGCGGCGGTCGTCCAGGCGCACGGCCTGCGTGCGCAGGCAGTTCATCCATTCCTCGCGTGCCGCGGCCGCGGCGGCCTCCACCTGCGCGCCGGGGCGCACCAGGTTGGAGGCGGAGTCGTTGGCCTGGATCGACGCGGGCAGCACCGGCAGCGCCGGCAGCACCGCCGCGGTGAAGGACTTGCTCGCGAATTCGCGCTTGACCGAGTCCTCCAGCGCCACCGACCACTTCGTCATCGCCTCGTCGCTGTCGAAGTACGGCGCGGTGAAGAACACGTGCATGCGGCCGAAGGTGGCGTCCTGCCGGCTCGTGTAGACGATCTCGATGGCGCTGCCGAGCCCGACCACGTGCTGGTCGAGCATCCACTGCGCCACCTGCGGGTTGTTGCGGCGCAGGCTGCGCAGCAGGTCGGGATGGCCGAACACGGCCAGGCACTGGTCGCCGTTGAACTTCTCCATCGGCGTGGCGTGCAGCGCGCCGCCGTTGGCACGGCAGGCGTCGTCGCCCCAGGGCATCATCTGCGGCGAGTCGCGCACCGGCAGCGACACGTCGATGGCGACGCGGAACTGGTTGTTGTCCAGGAGCACCACGACGCCGCGGAAGATCTCGGCGTCGCGGTTGCTCGCGCTGGAGGTGGTGAACGTCTGGCCCTGCACCAGCATCCACTGGCCGGGCGGCAGCTTGAAGGCGTGCGAGCCGATCGAGATCTTGTTGTCGGCCACGATCGACGGGATCGCGGCATGGGCGATGTCGGTCGCGCCGCACGCGGGCGCGAGGCCCAGCAGGGCCAGTCCGGACAGCAGGCCGGCACGGAGGCGGCGCGCGGCGGGGTTGCTGGGCAGGTTCAAGGGAAGTCCTTGGCG
>Ga0207674_10005995_pt1 | contig 14382 bp, 8 predicted proteins | sample KBSCornC72_FD_184303 | JGI IMG/M metagenome (GOLD analysis project Ga0207674, IMG submission 184303) | Corn rhizosphere microbial communities from Kellogg Biological Station, Michigan, USA - KBS Corn C7-2 (SPAdes) (version 2) | ecosystem: Host-associated > Plants > Roots > Rhizosphere > Soil ... | reverse complement strand
AGGAGCGATGGCGCTCGTCGAGCGTGCTCACGGTGACGTTCGCCGGGGTCGATCCGAAGGTCAGGTCGAGCACGAGCCGCTCCGCCGCGACACCATCGACAAGACGCACCTCCGCGCGCCGTGCCCGCTCGACGCGCGCCGGGCCGGAAACGAGCGCGAGGCACATTGCAAGATCGTGCGGCGCCCAGTCCCACAGCACCGAGGCATCGCGGCGATAAGGGCCGTGGTTGCCCGCGGACGATTTGATCGCGCGCACCGGCCCAAGCAACGCGGCCTCGCGGCGCAATGCGCGAAACGCCGGATGGAAGAGATGGGTGTGATCGACCAGGATAACCGCCGGCCGCTCGCCGAGCGCCGCACGCACCTGTGCGGCGTCGCGTCGCGACATCACGACCGGCTTCTCGATCAGCACGGCCTTGTCGCGGTCGAGCGCGGCCATCAGGATTTCGGCATGCGTGCCGGGCGGGCTTGCGACGATGACGCCCTCGACATCCGCCGCGTCCGTCAGGTCGCGCCAGTCCTCGACGATGCGGCAACCCGGCGGAACCAGCCCGGCAGTCCCGGCATTGCGGCTCGCAACCGCCACAAGCTCGACACCGTCGAGCGACGCGACGGTGCGGATGTAATTGCGGCCCCAGCGGCCGGCGCCCACCAGCGCAAGGCGGACGGCGGCCATCAGCCCTGGCCGGTGAAAACCTGATCCGTCCAGCCGAGGAAGCGCTTCAGCCCGTCGGGCAGCGTGACGCGCGGCTCGTACTTGAGCTGCAGGCGGGCTTTCCGGATATCGGGGCAACGCCGCATCGGCTCGTCGGCCGGATAGCTGTCGGGATATTCGATCACGGTGTACGGCACCGGGCGGCCGAGCACCTCCTCGATCGTCTTCACCAGATCCTGCATCGACACTTCCGGCGTCGGGTTGCCGATGTTGTAGACCTCGCCCGGCACGCCCTTCAGGATCGTCAGCAGAAAGCCGACCAGCGCATCCGCGATATAGCAGAACGTGCGGGTCTGGACGCCGGTGCCGTAAAGATTGAGCGGCTTGCCCGCCTTGATGCGGCTGGCGAAATTCGGCAGCACCCGATAGTCGATCTCCTGCATGCCCGGGCCGTAGACGTTGAACGGCCGGATCGCGGTCGTGGCGGTCCCGAACTTCTCGTGAAACACGTAGCAAAGCGTCTCGCCGACGCGCTTGCTCTCGTCGTAGCAGGCGCGCGGGCCGCGGCACGACACGCTGCCGCGATAGCTTTCCTGCGTCGGCACATGGACCGGGTCCGGGTCGCCGTAGATTTCCGACGATGAGAAGAAGGTGAAGCGCGCGTGCTGCCTGGTCGCAAGCTCGAGCGCATTGCGCGTGCCGGTGATCGCGACCTCGAGCGTCTCGAGCGGATAGGCGCGATAGTAGAACGGGCTCGCGATGCCGGCGGCGTGGATCACGTAGTCCACCTGGCCGTCATATTCGATCGGCTTGGTGACGTCCTGCTTCACGAAGGTGAAGTTCGGCCGCTCCTGCACATTGGCGCCCGCCTCGCCGGCGGTAAGCAGATTGTCCATGCCGACGAACGTGCAGGGCTTCTCCAGCACGTGCTCGTTCAGGTGGGCGAACACCTCGCTGAAGTGGCGTCCGAGAAATCCGCGCGCGCCGGTCATCAGCACGGTCTTGCCGGAGAAGCCCTGGGCCTCCTCGCCAAGCCCGCGCGCGACCTCGACGAGATCGGAATCAAGAAAATGCTTCATCTAAACAACCTCGACCTTCGGAACGGGGACGATGAACCGCCCTCCCCGTTCGCGGAATGCGGCATTCTTTTCAATGATGGGCTTAGCGAAGTTCCAGGCGAGAATCACGAGATAATCCGGCTTGCGTTCGGCGATCGCGCGTGCGGACAGGACCGGGATGTGCATGCCGGGCGTGAACAGTCCCTGCTTGAGCGGGCTGTCGTCGACGATGAAGTCGACCAGCTGCGGCCCGATACCGAAGTGATACATCAGCGTCGTCGCCTTGGCGGGCGCGCCGAAGCCGGCAATCGATTTGCCCTGCCCCTTGAGGTCCCGCAGAAGCGCGCCGAGTTCCTGCCCCAGCGCGTTGATGCGCGCCGCCAGCGCCTGATAGGTCGCAAGCTGGTCCAGGCCCGCCTCCTGCTCCAGCGCAAGCGCGTCGGCGACCGATGCGCCGCGGCTGCGCGGGCCGCCGCGCAATTGCGCGATCCCGCGCAGGCTGCCGCCGTGGGTCGGCACGCGCACCGCCTCGATCAGCTCCATGCCGTGGCGCTCGAAGAACGGGATCAGCGGACGCACCGCGTGATAGGCGAGATGCTCGTGATAAATCGTGTCGAACAGGATGTCGCCGACCACATCGAGCAGGTACGAGACCTCGAACACGAACACGCCGTCGTCGCCAAGCAGGCTGCGCACGCCGTCGACCACGCCGCCGAGATCGTCGACATGCGCGAACACGTTGTTCGCGGTGATGACGGACGCCTTGCCGCGTTCCCGCGCGAGCGTCTCGGCGAGCTCGGCGGTAAAGAACTCCGGCAGCGTCTCGATGCCGGCGTTGGTTGCGGCTTCGGCAAGATTGCGCGCCGGATCGATGCCGAGCACGCGCGCGCCGTGGCGGCTCTCGAACGCGCGCAGGAGCGTCCCGTCGTTCGAGCCGATGTCGACCACCAGCGCGCCGCGCGGCAGGCCGGTCAGCTTCGCGACGAAATCCGAATACTCGTCGAAATGGCGCACGAAGCTCGGCGAGGTCCCCGAAACGTAGACGTAATGCTCGAACAGGAGGCGCGGGTCGACGACGTCGAGCAGCTGGACGTGCGTGCAGTCCCGGCAGAAGAAAACATCGAGCGGGAACCGCTCCTGCGTCGCAGCCGTGTCGGCCTGCGAGACGAACGCATTCGCGGGCGGCGTCGGGGCGAGCGAAAATGCCAGCGCGAGATTCGCGCTGCCGCACAGCCGGCAGGTGGTCCGGCGCCGGACGGCTCCGCTCATGATGCGCGCGACCTTACGGGTTGATCGGCGGAATGCGGACGACGTCCGCCTCGTAGACCGCCTGCGCACGCGAATTGCGGCCGAAGGTCAGGAAGGTCGTGTCCTGCGTGAAGACCATCGCGTGATCGACCATCGGCGGGGTCCAGAACAGTTCTCCGACCTTCACGGTGACCTTCTCGGGGTTTTCCTTGCTGCCGGTCGGCCGGTGATAATAGTCGATCTCGCCGGAGAGCACGTAGCAATAGTGCCAGTCGGTGCGATGATAATGGTTCGCCCGCACCGTTCCCTTCTTCGATGATATCAGCACGCAGCTTTCCATCGCGACATCGACCAGCGGCTGGATCGCGCCGCGCTCGTCGACGAACGGCTTTTCCAGCGGAACGATGATGGTCTTCGGCCAGCTCGCGCGCTCTTCCGGAGTGGTAGGCTTGATGTTGATCGTCATCGTGTCCATTCGAATTCTCCTAGCCGAACAGGCGGCGGCGGAAGATCATCCCGATCACCGGAATGACGTGGCGCGCCCGGATTTTCTTGCCTTCGTCGTAGCTGCGGCCGTGATAGCTCACCGGCACCTCGTATATCACCTTCGCCCGGCGGACCGCACGGCACAAAATCTCGCCGTGCTGTTCCCAGCCGAACGAAACCAGTTCGTCGGGCGGGACCAGATCGCGCCGGTAGAGCAGATAGCACGTGTAAATATCGGTGAAGGTCGTATTGAACAGGATATTGAAAATCAGCGTGATGAACCGATTGCCGACCTTGTGCGAGAAGTACTGCACGCGGGTATATTTCGGTCCGGAGAAACGGCTTCCCATCACGATTTCGGCGCCGAAAGCCTTCACCGGAAACATCAGCGCCTCGTAATGCGAGGGCGAGTACTCGAGATCGGCGTCCTGGAACAGGATGTACTGGCCGGTTGCGGCACGCAGTCCGGCGAGCACCGCCGCGCCCTTGCCGCCGTTCTTCGGCTGCTTGACCAGCTTGTCGTAGAGGGTCGGATTTTCTTCCAGCAGCGCGACGGTGCGATCCTTCGAGCCGTCGTCGATGACGACGACCTCGAATTCCACGCCTTCGACGGATTGCGCACGCACCTCGCGCAGCAATTCGAGGATCGTCGCCTCTTCGTTGTAGGCAGGAATAATTATGCTGGTACGCAACATCGCGGCGGTGCCCCAAACAAGCTCAATGCGTCGAGGCGCCAAACGGGCGCTGCTCGTCGCCGGCGGCAAGCTGCCTCACCGACGTGGCGGCGCCGTAGAAATAGCTCAGCAACAGCATCACGAGCCCCACCAGCGTGACCGACCCGAGCAGCAGGAGCTGAACCGCGGTCGCGGACAGCACGCCGAGGATCGGCGCGACGCCGAGCGCAGAATACGCCAGCACGAACGCCACCTGCAACGAGCCGAGATACCCGGGCGCCGACGGCAGCAGCGTGCTCAGCGCCGCCGCGCCGATGGTCAGACAGATCCCGACGACCGCGAGCTCGATGCCGAAGCCGCGCATGATGAGATGCACGGCAGTCCCCTCGAAGAACCAGACCACGGCGCTCAACGCCAGCGCCCTGTAAAGCAGCGGCCCGCGCACGACCATCATGCCCTGCGCGAACTTGCCGACGCGCTTTTCCAGCCAGGGAAACCGCCGAAGCGGCAGACGATCGTGCCAGAAGATCATCGCGTACACCACCGCGAGTCCGATCACCACCAGCGCGCAGCCCGCGATCGCGGCGCCGACCAGCGCCATGTTGTTCCCGAACGAACCGATCGCGGTCAGGCCGATGCCGAGAAGGATGACGACGGACATTCCGTCCATCAGTCGCTCCACGATGATCGAGCCGAGCGCCGCCGAGCCAGAGACGTCGAAGCGCCGGCGCAGGAAGTCGGCGCGAAAGATCTCGCCAAGCCGTGCGGGCAGCACGTTGTTCACCGCGTAGCCGATGATCAGGGCCTGGCCGACCTGTACCAGGCTCAAGAGGTTGGTGCTGCTGAGCAGGATTCGCCAGCGCACCACCCTGAACGCGATGGCCACCCAATACGACGCGACCGCGAGCGCCATGAAACCCACGTTGGCGCGCCCGATCACCTGACGTCCCTGCTCGGTGTCGATCTCGGAGAGCGCGAGCCAGAGCAGCAGCGCGCCGAACCCGATCCCGATCAATGCTCTGATGAGAATTTTCATCGCGCACGCGCAGCACTGGGCGATGTCGCTTGCGCATCGGTGCGAGGGCGCGCGCGCGACGAACCGGGCATTTCCCGACCTGTGTGTCCTGCCTGCAACTTCGCCGATCCTTCGCCGCAGCGACGGGAACTCCGCTCCGGCCGCGGCTCCCAACAGGTTGAAAAATCAGTCATTTGTTGCCCGCCGGCATGGACGTTTGCGACAACGTTTGATTGCCAACTAAGCCGGTTTTGGTCTAACTAACACCTGCCTGAGGCCTCAGACAACGGAAAGCCAGAACCGCATGTGCGGCATTGCAGGTTTGTTCCAATCCCGCAATTCGTTGCCTCCCGCCTATATGAACCAGGTCGTGGAATCAATGCTTTCCACGATGCCGCATCGCGGCCCCGATGCGCAGGGCGTGTGGAGCGATCCATCCGGACGATGCGTGCTCGGGCACCTTCGCCTCAGCATCATCGACACCTCGGATGCCGGCCGCCAGCCGATGGCGAGCGGCGACGGACGCCGGCTCATCAGCTTCAACGGCGAGCTCTACAATTTCCAGGAACTGCGGCCGGCGCTCGCGGCCGCGGGCGTCGCGTTGCGCGGGCGCACCGACACCGAAGTGCTGATCGAATCCCTCGCGCTCTGGGGCACCGACGCGCTGTCGAAATTCGACGGCATGTTTGCGTTTGCGGTGTTCGATACGCTGAGCGGCGAATTGCTGCTCGCGCGCGACCCGTTCGGCGAGAAGCCGCTCTACTACATGCAGCTCAAGAACGGCGGCTTCGCGTTCGCCTCGGAGCTGCAGGCGCTCGAACGCGTGCCCGGATTCGACGGGACGGTCAGCGTCGACGCGATGGCCGAATTGCTGACGTTCCAGTACATCGGCGCGCCGCGCTCGATCTACCAGAACGTCAAGAAGCTTCCGCCCGCGCATTGGCTGCGGGTTTCCGCCGACGGACAGATCACGACCGGGCGCTATTTCGAATTCCGCCCCGGGACCGCGGCGTCGTTCGACCGCTCGATCGGCGATCTCGCCGAGGAGCTCGAGGACCTTCTGGCAAAAAGCCTGAAGCGGCGGCTGATCTCCGACGTTCCGCTCGGCGCGTTCCTGTCCGGCGGCGTCGACTCGTCCACGGTTTGCGGGCTGGTGCGGCGCAAGCTGGACCGGCCGCTGAAAAGCTTTTCGATCGGCTTCGAGGGCGCACCGGAAACCGAGCATCTGATCGCGCGCTCCTTCGCGCAGCATCTCGGCACCGATCATCACGAACAGATTCTCGCGCCGAACGCGTCCGATTTCCTGTTCGGCATGGGCGCGCTGCTGGACGAGCCGAATGCCGACAGTTCCTGTCTTCCGACCTATCTGCTGTCGCGCTTCGCGCGCGAACAGGTGACGGTCGCAATCTCCGGCGACGGCGGCGACGAGATGTTCGGCGGCTACGGCCGCTATTTCCACACGCTGGAAGAGCGTGACCGGCATCGTGCCGGCGAGCTTCCCGGCTGGCGCCCGGGCGAAGCGTATTTCGGCTCGCGCATCCTCGTTGCCGCCGAACCGCAGCTCACCGAGCTGTTCGGCTTCGTGCCGCGCGGCTTTGCGGACCATCTCGCGCATCTGCGCAACGAATTGAACGAAGCCGACGAGGCGCTGCTGCTGCCGGCGATGCGCCGCAGCGACGTCGAGAACTACATGCCGGGCGCGGTGTTGCCGAAGGTCGACCGCATGAGCATGCGGCACTCGCTCGAAGTGCGCACGCCGTTTCTGAGCGTCGAGGTCGCGCGCTTCGCCGAGCGGCTGCCCGAATCCGTCCTGGTGCGTCAGGGCCGCGGCAAGCTCGTGCTGCGCGAAGTCGCCTATCGCCACCTGCCGCGCGACCTGGTCGATCTGCCCAAGCAGGGCTTCGGGATGCCGATGTCCGATTGGGGCCGTGCCAATCTGCTCGACATCGTCGCCCAGCTGCTCGAGGGCGACGACAGCCGTCTGCGCGCCGCGATCGGCGAAGAGGGCGTCAAGCGCTTCCTGACACGGCAGCGCACGCCGGGCAATTTCGCGGCCTATCAGGTCTGGGCCGTCGCGGCGCTGGAATCCTGGCTGCGCCATCATCCGGCGACCGTTCCCCAGCTCACCGAGGCGCGCAGAGGGCGCCAGCAGGAGCAGCAGGAGTCGCACCAGCTTCACGCCGTGCCGCTTGGAAGGGCCTTTTACGCGGTCACACGACAGCGTGCCGATCGCCCGATCGAGGAGACCGCGCAGGCGCCGCTGCGGTCGGTTCCGCTCGAGGTCACGTTCCGCATCTTCGACCTGCCCGAAAGACAGGGTACCGCGGCGCAGCCTGAGAGCCTCAAGCCGATGCGCCTGCCCGACTGGGGCATCGACCCGCTGCCGCATGAGGCGCAGCGGCTGCGCGGTGCGACGCTTTTCTTCGCCGACGCCGACGCCGCGTTGCATCTCGACCACCTCGAATTGCGCAAGTTCATGAAGCTCGGCGCGCGCAGCGTCATCTTCCACGGCATCTATATCGGCGGCGAGCTGACCGAAATTCGCCTGAAGGAGATGAGCCGCCTCGATCGCGTACGGGCGTTTCTGCGACTTTTCCCGCGACGGGCCGCGACCATCGGCAACAAGCTCTGGATGCGGCTGTTCCTCCGCTCGAAGCGGTTTTCCCGGGACACGGACGGACGTCACGTATCGGAACTGATCCGGGCGATCGATCCCGTCCCCGAACGGGACCTGTCACCCACGTTCCTGGCGTTCGAGGGCATGCGCCAGCTTCCTCCGGTGCATGTATCGCACGCCGACATCGCGGCAAAAGGAAACGGCCGCTACTCGGTGTTCGAACAGATCTTCTTCTTTTCGCCGACCGGACCGGGCCGCGAGAAGAAGCCCTACTGGCTGCTGCGCAAGACGGCGGAAACGGTACCGCTGCTCGAGATGGTGCCATATCGCTATCTCGAGGACGGCCTCCTCGGCAAAGCCGCCGCGAGCCCGTTCGGCGACCTGCTCGAACACGCGGATGCCGCTCCGATCACCCTCCAGCCGGGAGACACCGTTGCGGTCTGCACGCACGGCCTTCCGCCCGGCGGCGCGGAGCGGCAATGGGTCTATCTCGCCCAAGGCCTGAAGGATGCGGGATACAAGGTGGTGTTCCTCACGCTCGACGCGGTCAAGGGCGAGAACGCGCACTACCTTCCCATGGTGAGGGACTCGGCTCTCGATCTGGTCGAGGTCTCGGACGCGACGCTCGCCGACCAGATCCGGCTTGCCATGAAGTATCCTTCGATCTTCGAGAAGCTGCGCTCCAGCGCGGTGCCCGGACGCACCAAGATCGTCAACATGATTTGCGCGCTGGATGCGATCAAGCCGAAGGTGATCTTCGCCCAGCTTGACGAGACGAACGTGCTGACCGGTTATGCCGCGCACCTCGCCGACGTACCGAGAATCGTCCTGTCGTTCCGCAACTACAATCCAAGCAAGCTGCCGTATCTCTACAAGGACTGGTACCTGCCGGCCTATCAGACGCTGTGCAAGTCGAGCCGTATCGTGCTGACGGGCAATCACCGCGGCGCGAACGACGACTACGCGGAGTGGATCGGGGTTGCGCCCGAGCGCGTCGTGCACGTGGCGAATGCGATCGAGCCGCAGACTTTCGCGATACCGGACGACGCACAGATCGAGCGGGCCCGCGCCGAGCTCGGAATCAGCGCCCGGACCCCGGTCATCGTCGGCGCGTTCCGTCTCGCGCCGGAAAAATCCCCGTCCACTTTCGTGGAAGTATGCGCGCGCGTCTCAGCGCGCATTCCGGAGGCGCGGATGTTCATTGCCGGCGTCGGCTCGCTTCGCGGCGACGTCGAGCAGCTGATCGCGGAACTCGGGCTGAAATCGCACGTCAAGCTGCTCGGCCGCCGTTCCGACGTGAACGTGCTGATGCGGCTCGCCAACGTGTTCCTGCTGACGTCAAACATCGAGGGCATGCCGAACGTCTTGCTGGAGGCGCAACTCGTCGGAACGCCGGTCGTTTCGACGCGCGCCGGGGGCTCACCCGACGTCGTGGTCGACGGCGAAACCGGAATCCTGTGCAACATCGGCGACGTCGAGGCGCTGTCGACGGCATGCATCGATCTGCTTCGCGTTCCGGCGCGCGCGCGGCGCATGGGGACTGCGGCGCGCAATCACGTGCTGTCGACATTCTCGAAAGAGCGGATGGTGCAAGGTTACCTGGACGCCGTGCGCGCGAAGGAACCCAAGGAAAAAGACAGCGCAAGCGCGCGCCAGAAGGCGCTGACGCTCGCGAGCTGACGCGAACGATTTTTCGCTGCGCGTCACGCGCTCTTGCGTTCGAACAGCATTCGCCCGCCGATGACGCGCAGATCCTGCTCGGGCCAATCCCGGTATCTGGACGGCGATCCCCGCAGGCGCGGCAGAACATCGGCGAAATAATCCTCCTTCGCGCGGTCGTTGATTTCGAAATCGATCAGCGCGAACCCGTTCCGTTCGAAGATCGCCTGCACCTCCGACGCACGCAGGCGGTTGCCGCACTCGCCGTGCCGGGCCTCGAACTCGCGCGCGAATTCATCGTCCGGCATGGTCAGGAACTCGAGCGGCCGGGTGAAGTCGCGGTGATCGCGGAAATCGATCTGATGCATGCTGCGGCCGCCGGGGCGCGTGACGCGCGCGAGCTCCTTTGCGACGTCCGCCATCGAATACACGTGCTCAAGCACCGCGTTGGAAATGACGAGATCGATGCTCCCGCCCGGGATGCCGGTCATCGCTTCGGCCGGCTGCTCGTAGGTTCCAATGGCGTCATGGACGTGGCCGCCGGCGGCGAGCACACGGTCGATCGCCGGCAGACTGCCGCCCCAACGCTCCTTGAAGGCGCGGTACAGCGCCGGATGATACTCCTCGCTCCACTTGACGAGAAAACGATCGGCCACCGCGACCTGCGCGCCCATCGAGGCCATGACGAGCTGCGGCGCGAAATTCACGCCGGGCCCCAGTTCCAGAACGCGCAGGCCCGCAAGATCGGCGCCTGCATCGCGAAAGATCCTGAGATAGCTTTCGGTGATCTGCACCGCATAGGCCACATCCTGCTCGACGGGGGCGCTTGAACGGGCCGTATAGTTCACGGGTAGATCGTCGCCGACGGGCGGCGCGCCAGATGAGACTTCTGGCGCAGACAAAAGCGCGGGCGCCGCAACGGCCGGCACCGCAACCAGTGGCGCCGCAACGAGCGGCACCGGACGAGTGCCGCGCGACAGCCGGATCACCGCCTCGGCGGCGAAATACAGCGCAAGCCAGAGCGTGAAGCTGATCAGCGATTCCACGGTTCGCTCGTAGCCGATCAGGAGCGACAAGACCGGCCACGGCAGGAGCCACAGACTGAGAACGAACCCGCCCGCAAGCCAATTCCGCCACAGCAGCAGGAGCGAACCGCACAGCGCGAGCACGACCGCCCACGGTGTCTTGTCGATCAGGATATTCTCGATCGTCGATATCTCGCCGACCGGATTGTTGTAGGCGGACGTCCCGCGCGGAAACAGTTGCTCGCGCGGAACCTTGGTCAGTCCGTTCGCTCCATTGTGCGTGACGTAACGCTTCAGCCGCCAGACCATCAGGCGCGGCACGTCCATCCAATTGGCGGCGAGCCACGCGCTTGCGATCGAGCGCACCTCTTTCCAGCGTTCGAAATCGTTCGGAAGCTTGTCCAGCTCCGCCTGAATTTTCTGCAGTCCGAACTCGCGCAAGACCTTGCCGTCGCCATAGGGCAATTCGGTATAGCGGCCGGGCCTGATCGGCTGCCCGCCGTACTCCCAGATGAATGTGTCGAACCCGCTCGTGCCGAACGGCACGAGCGCGCCGTAATGCGAATAGTTTCGCACCAGCCACGGAGACCAGGTGAGCGCCACACCGAGCACGAAGCACGCGGCGGTCAGCATTCTCCGCCGATTGCTGCGCGTCGCCCAGTCGAACCAGGGCGGGACCTTGCGGATCTCCAGACTCTCCGCCACGCGGGCGATCATCCCGGCGCGCTTCGCCTTCCGGTGAAACGGGATCGCGCCGAGAATGAGAAAGCCTGCCGCCACGACGACGGAGGGAAAGAATTGCGGCCGGTTCAGCGCCAGCAGGAGGCAGACGGCGCCGGCGAAAAAACCGGTGAGCGGCGAATTGGTGCGGATCGTGCGCAGCCCGAGCGCAATCGACGCGAGCAGCAGCGCCTCGCTGACCGACTCGGTGCCGACCTTGAGGCTCCAGAAAATCGAAGGGCGGCAGATCGCCACGACGAACAGCAGGGCAAGCCCGAGCCATCGCCGGCCGGTGAGCTTCGCCAGCTCGTAGCCGAGCGCAAGCGTTGCGATGAACGTGGTCGACTGGACCAGGAAACGGCAGACCCACTGGTATTGATCGCCGCCGAGCAGCATCGAGAGCGCGATGAAGCTCGGCGTTACCGGCGTCCAGAACGAATAATAATGTTCGCTGTCGCCGAAAAAGAGGTTCCGGGAAATCTGCTGGGCGATCCGCACATAGTCGCCGATGTCGGAGAACGGCTCCTCGTGCGTCACGCTCCAGTAACGCACGCGCAGGCCCCAGAAAATCAGCGCGAACAGGACGAGCGCCGCGATGAGCGTGACGTCGTGCCCGATCGCGCGCGGCTGCGGCTGCGACGGCGGAAAATTCGACCCGGCTTCCATGATCTCCAAAGAATGCAGGCTGGTTGGTGCCGAGCCCACTCTGTCGTCCCAGCGCGCGCGATGCAACCGTTCACCTGCGACGGGCCCGCCGTAGGCAACCGCGGCAACCTTTGTTATGATGAATCAGTCAATTTGCAACCGCCCGGCAGACGGCTTCGGTACGAAAGATAGAGAGCCCCAATTGTCGACCACGATGAGCGACGCATTCGAGACCGGTCTCAGCGGCCGTGAATCGGAATTCGGCAAGACCTGGATGTCCTTTCTGGTCACCCTGACGGTGCCGCAGATCTACCACGCCGAGCGCAGTCTGGCGGCGCGCCTGCACATGGACAGGCTCGATCGCAAGACCTTCCTCGATGTTGGAAGCGGCAGCGGATTGTTGAGCCTCGCGGCGCGCCGGCGCGGCGCCAAGGTCTTTTCCTTCGATTCCGATCCTCAGGCGGTCGCTTGTGCGCGCGAACTGCGCCGCCGCTATTTTCCCGACGATGCGGACTGGCATATCGAGACAGGCTCGGTGCTCGATCAGGATTACCTCAAGAGCCTCGGCACGTTCGACATCGTGTTCGCGGAGAATGTGCTCAACCATACCGGCGCGATGATGCAGGCGCTCGAGAACGTGAAGTCGCTCGTCGCGGTCGGCGGACAGCTGCAGGTTTCGATCTACAACGACTATCAGGAGGTCAGCAATCGCTGGGACCGGCTGAAGCGGACCTACCGACGGCTGCCGCGTCCGGCCGGATTCGTGTTTGGGCTCGGATTGATCGCACGGTCCGAGGCAAGGTCGGCCGTCGCGCATTGGCGCCAGCGCAGCTTGCGCCACTGGCTCAGGAGTTGGATCGCATATCACGACGGCACTCCCGGCATCAGCCGGTGGCACGACTGGAAGGGGTGGCTCGACGCGCATCCCTACGAGCGGGCGACGGTTGATGACATCGTCGAGCTTTACGGCAGGGACGGGTTTCGCCTGATCTCGACGTCGCCGCCGCGAACGATTTTCGATTGCGCAAGTTTCGTGTTCCATCGCGATCAGCCGAGCGGCCTCGCGGTGAACCAATACGCAAGGCGACGGGGACCGCGGCAATTGAATCCGGATGCGGTGTACCAGCGCGTCACGCCGCCATGGACCTTGACCGAAAGCGGCTGGTTCGGGACGATCGTCGCATCGGCGGATTTTGCCGCCGATGCCGAGGTTTCGCTGTTCCGCGACGGCGAACTCGCCGGACCGACGACGGTCGACGGAGAGCGCGCGCTCGTCGCCATGCAGGACGAGAGCGAGGCCGCCATCGCGCAGGCGGACTTCTACGTCTTCGCCGGGGAAACCCGACCGCTGTTTCCGCCCTTCCGCCACGAGCGCGGACAAATGTGGTCGACCACCGCGCACGACCTGTCGCACATCGCCGACGATCTGGCGCACGGCACCCGCTCCCCCGTTCTGCTGTTCGAGAACGGCCATCAACTGCGCAAACCTCACACTCCGCACAACGAGATCGATCACCGCGGCGGCGGAAATTTTTCGCATTGGGAAAGCACGATCTATTTTTCCAGCAGCGACGGGAGCGATCCGAACTTCAACGGCTACAGCTATTCCATCCTGATCGGCGGCGCGCGCAAGAAGAACGCACCGAAGGCGGCTTTCAAACCCGAGAGAGACCCCAACGGCGAGTTCATCGTGACACCCGAAATGATCTCGGCCGGGATTTCGGTTCTTGAGGATTGGGAGAGAACGCAAGGGCCTTCTCCGGCGTCCGGCGCCGCGAAAATCACTTTCGTTTCGGCTCTGTACAGGGCGATGAGGAAGCAGAGTTGATCGCGCCGTGCTCATGAAGCAGATATAGGGTCGACCGGAGTCGCGGCGGATGTTTGCAAGGTATCGGCTGAATCGGCCCTACACGCCGAACGGCGGGCACGCCTTCGTCAGCCCGATTCCGGCGGCGATCGAGCAATTGCGGACCAAGTCGCCCGACCAATGGCGGCTGATCGTCACCGAGAACGAAAAACTGCTCGGCCCAAGCGATTCGCAGCATCAGCACATTCGCGATTTCGGCGCCGGCGCGTTTTCGGTCTGGAGCAGCGACGTCTATTTTTCCGCGTCGGACGGCTCGGACTGCAACGCAAACGGCCGGCAATACGAGCTTCTCGCGCTGGATCTCGGGCCGGACAGCGGTCTCTATCAGGACATCGTCAAGCGCATCATCGCAGATGACCGTGAGCTGCTGCGGCTGATCGTGAAGAGCACCGACCTCAACAACAACTTCTTCACAAACGCATTCCACTACTTCAACCAGGCGGTGACGTTTCTCAGGAAGAACGGCATTGCGTTTCCGCAGGCCGTTCTCGAACTCGGGATAGTCGCCGCCGAGCGGGACCAAATCGCAGAAGCCGTTCATCGCGTAGGAGCCCCAGTTGACGCGCAGGCCCTCGAGCCCGGGGAAGACGGCCGGGTCGACCCAGCGCCCGATCGATCGCGAGACGAAGACGCTCCCGCCCGGCGCGATGCGGAGGTTTCCCGGCATGTTCGGGTTGAGGTTCAACGACATCGTCGCGTAGCTGCCGGGCACG
>Ga0207674_10005994_pt1 | contig 14383 bp, 11 predicted proteins | sample KBSCornC72_FD_184303 | JGI IMG/M metagenome (GOLD analysis project Ga0207674, IMG submission 184303) | Corn rhizosphere microbial communities from Kellogg Biological Station, Michigan, USA - KBS Corn C7-2 (SPAdes) (version 2) | ecosystem: Host-associated > Plants > Roots > Rhizosphere > Soil ... | reverse complement strand
ACGGGAAGCGGCAGCGACACGGTCGTCCGGCGCGGACCTAGGGTGATCCCGTGAGCGACTCGCCAGCCGGCGCCTGCGTGGTGTTCGACATGGACGGGGTCATCGTGGACTCCGAGCCGCTGTGGGTGCGTGCCCGCAAGGACCTCGTCCGCGATGCCGGCGGACGTTGGCTCCCGGAGGCCGAGACAGCGATGATGGGGATCAGCTCGGACCGCTGGTCGGTCTACATGCGCGATCGCCTGGGCTTGGAGGCGATGACGCCGGCGCAGATCCGGACCGAGGTCATCGGTCGGATGGTTGCCCTGTACGGCGCCGAGGTGCCGCTCCTGCCGGGAGCACGGGAGGCGATCGAGGCTACTGCGCGCTGCTGGCGGATCGGCGTCGCGTCCGGCTCTGACCGGGTACTGCTGGACACCGTCCTGTCGGCCACCGGGCTGCGGGATCGCTTCGCGGCCACGGTGGCCGGCGAGGAGGTCGCCGTAGGCAAGCCGGCTCCGCTGATCTACCAGGAGGTCTGCCGGCGGCTGGGCGCCGATCCGCGCCGCTGCCTGGCCATCGAGGACTCCGGCAGCGGCATCGAGTCGGCGCTCGCGGCCGGGATGAGCGTCATCGCCGTGCCCCGGCCCGGCTTCGAGCCCGCTGACGAGGTGCTGGCCCGGGCCACCGCGGTGCTGCCGGCTCTGACGCGGCTCAGCGCGGACCTCGTGCGCAGCGTGCTCCCGCCGGCCTGATGGTGCGGCGGTGCTAGCTCACAGCCCCTGCGCGAGCCGGTAATAGGCCTGGTTCCAGCGCAGCTCATCGCGCAACCGGCGGATCGTCGTGCCGGCGTCGATCTGCACCAGCTCAGTCCGGGCCATCTCGGCGAGGTCGGCGAGCGCTTCCACCCCCACCGCGGTGCTCAGCACGGTGTGATGGGGGCCGCCGGCGAGCAGCCAGCCCTCGGCGGCCGTGGTCAGGTCCGGTCGCGGCCGCCACACCGCACGCGCGACCGGCAGGCGGGGGAGCGGCTCGAGCGGATCCACCACGTCGATCTCGTTGACAGTCAGCCGGAACCGGTCGCCGAGGTCCGCCAGCCCCACCACGAACCCCGGGCCTGGCGCCGCCGTGAAGACCAGCCGCACCGGGTCTTCTCTGTCTCCTATGGACAGTCGATGGATCTCGCAGCGCGGGGTGTCGGCGGCGATGGACGGGCAGACCTCGAGCATGTGGGCGCCGAGCGTGAGCTGCTCGCCCGGCCCGAAGTGGTAGGTGTAGTCCTCCATGAAGGACGTCCCACCCGGCCGGCCGGCGGACATGACCTTCAGCACACGCAGCAGCGCCGAGGTCTTCCAGTCGCCCTCGCCGCCGAAGCCGTAGCCGTCGGCCATCAGCCGCTGCACGGCGAGCCCCGGCAGCTGCCGCAGCCCGCCGAGGTCCTGGAAGTTGGTGGTGAACGCGGTGAAGCCGCCGGCGTCCAGGAAGTCTCGCAGGCCGATCTCGATGCGGGCGGCGTAACGCAACGACTCGTGCCGGTCGCCGTCCGGCCGCAGCTCGGAGACGACCTCGTACGTCTCGTCGTACTCGGCGACGAGCGCGTCGATCTCCTTGTCCGTGGCCGCGTCCACGGCCGCGACCAGATCGGCCACGCCGTAGGTGTTGATCGAGAAGCCGAACCGCAGCTGGGCCTCGACCTTGTCGCCCTCGGTCACGGCGACGTCGCGCATGTTGTCACCGAATCGGGCCATCCGCAGCGACCGGGCTGTCCGCCAGCCGGCCGCCGCCCGCGCCCAGGCACCGATCCGCTCCGCCACGGTGGAGTCGGTCGCATGACCCATCACGACCTTGCGGGCCACCCCCATCCGGGCTTCGAGGTAGCCGAACTCCCGGTCCCCGTGCGCGGCCTGGTTGAGGTTCATGAAGTCCATGTCGATCTGCGACCACGGCAGCGAGACGTTCGCCTGCGTGTGCAGGTGCAGCAGCGGCTTGCCGAGCGCACCGAGCCCGGCGATCCACATCTTCGCCGGGGAGAAGGTGTGCATCCAGGTGATCACGCCGATGCAGGTGCCGGATGTGGTCGCCTCCCGGCAGGTCGCCAGGATGGCCTCGGCGGTGGTCAGGATGGGCTTGGGCACGATCCGGACCGGGATCGGCCCGGCCTCGTCCAGGACCCGACAGATCTCGGCCGACTGGGCGGCGACCTGCTCGAGGGTCTCCTCCCCGTACAGCGCCTGGCTGCCGGTGAGGAACCAGATCTCCAGGTCGTCGTACCCGCTCCCGTTTCCCATCGTGCTCCCTGACTCGAGGAGGACTCAGCGCTGGCCGTAGACGTTCTGGTAGCGCTCGTAGAGCCGGTCGACGTCGCCCTGCGCCATCGGTACCGGCGGCCCGAGCAGCCGGCTCAGGTGGACGGTGCGGGCCACGTCCTCGCACATGACCGCGGCCTTGACCGCGGCCCGGGCCGTGCGCCCGATGGTGAAGACCCCGTGGTTCTGCATGAGCACCGCGGGGGAGCGGGAGCCGGACAGGGTGGCGACTATCCCCTTGCCGATGTCGTCGTTGCCGATCAGCGCGAACGGGCCGACCGGGATCTCCCCGCCGAACTCGTCGGCCATGGCCGTGAGCACGCAAGGGATGGGCTCTGCCCGCGCTGCCCAGGCCGACGCGTACGACGAGTGGGTGTGAACGACCCCGCCGACGTCGGGCATCTCCCGGTAGACGTACGCGTGTGCGGCGGTGTCGCTGGACGGGCTCAGGTCGCCCTCGATCACCGTGCCGTCGAGGTCGCAGACGATCATCGTGTCCGGCGCGATCGCGTCGTAGTCGACTCCGCTGGGCTTGATGACGAACAGCTCCGTGCCCGGCACCCGTCCGGACACGTTGCCGGCCGTCCAGGCGACCAGGTTGTACCGGACCAGTTCGGCGTGCAGATCGCTGACCTCGCGCCGGACCGCGGCGACCGCATCCTGATCCGGCGTCGTGGCATCACCCCTCGTCACGGCGCACCGCCTCCCGCCGGATCTGCCGCAGCCGGTGCATCACGTCGTTGCCTCCGGCCCCGAAGTAGTCGTGCAAGGTCGCGTACTCCGCGTACAGCGGGTCGTACGCCGCCGCCCGTCGCTCGTCCGGCAGGTAGGCCGCCGGGCGCTTGCGCCCCATCCTTGCGGCCGCCGCGGCGATGTCCGGGTATGCGCCGGCGGCCACCGCGGCGTGGATCGCCGAGCCGAGCGCGGGGCCCTGCGCCGACTCCAGCAGCGACAACGGCCGTCGGGTCACGTCCGCGTACATCTGCATGAGGAACGCGTTCTTCACCAGGCCGCCCGCCGCGACCAGCTCCCGCACCGGCACGCCGCTCGCCTCGAACGACTCGACGATCTTCCGGGTGCCGAACGCGGTCGACTCAAGTAGCGCGCGGTAGACGTCCTCCGGTCTCGTGGTCAGCGTGAGGCCGACGACGAGGCCGGACAGCTCGTGGTCGACGAGCACCGACCGGTTGCCGCTGTGCCAGTCCAGTGCGACCAGGCCGTGCTCGCCGACCTCCTGACGGGCGGCCAGCGCCGTCAGGTAGTCGTGCAGGCCCAGCCCCTCGGCGGCGGCCCGCTCCGCGTACTCCGGAGGAACGCCGGTGCGCACCCACCAGGCGAAGATGTCACCGACGCCGCTCTGCCCCGCCTCGTAGCCCCACAGGCCCGGGGTGATGCCGTCCCTGACGACCCCGCACATGCCGGGCACCTCGGCGAGCGTGTCGCCGTTCATGACGTGGCAGGTTGACGTGCCCATCACCATGAGCATCTCGCCGGGGTCGATCGACCGGGCGGCCGGCAGCGTCACGTGCGCGTCGACGTTGCCGACCGCGACCGCGATTCCCGGCGGCAGACCGGTCCAGCGGGCGGCCTGCTCGGTGAGACCGCCGGCCGCGGTGCCGAGCTCGCCGAGTGGCTGCGCCACCTTCTCCTCGAAGAAGCCGGTGAACCGCTCGTCCAGCGCGACCAGGAACTCCCGGGACGGATATCGCCCGTCCTGGTAGACGGCCTTGTAGCCGGCGGTGCAGACGTTGCGGACGTATGTCCCGCACAGCTGCCAGATGATCCAGTCGGCCGCCTCGACCCACCGCTCGGTCGCCGCGTAGACCTCAGGGTCCTCCTCCAGCAGCTGCAGGCCCTTGGCCAGCTCCCACTCGGAGGACAGCCGTCCGCCGTACCGGGCGATCCACGGCTCGCCGCGCTCGTGCGCCAGAGCGTTGACCCGGTCGGCTTGCGGCTGGGCGGCGTGGTGCTTCCACAGCTTCACGTACGCGTGCGGGCGATCCCGCCACTCCGGCAGCCCGCACAGCGGCGTGCCGTCAGCGAGGGTGGGCAGCACCGTGCACGCGGTGAAGTCGGTGCCGATGCCGACGACGTCGTCGGCGGAGACGCCACTGGCCGCGACCGCCTTCGGCACCGCGTCCTTGAGCACGTCGATGTAGTCCGACGGGACCTGCAGTGCCCAGTCGTGCGGCAGCCGCAGGCCGGTGCCGGGCAGAGCGTCCTCGATCACGCCGTGCGCGTACTCGTGGACCGCGCTGCCGAGCTCGGCGCCGTCCTCGACCCGGACGACCACCGCCCGGCCGGACAGCGTCCCGAAGTCGACGCCGACCACGACCTGGTCGCGGGCCGGTCCGTTGGTCATCGCGTACCTCCGGAGGGTTCCCGATCGGCCCCGGCGGAGCTCCGGCGACCGGGCTCGTCCTGGTTATAAGGGCCGCTTCTACCCGGGACCAGCCGGGCTGCGGCTTCTGCGCCGACCATTTCGTGCACGCCTCATCAACCGGAGTGATGACCGTCGGCCGCGATCGGGCGGGTCCAGCCGCGCTCGGCCGACAGCCGGCGGGCCGCCCGGACGAAGTCCGACACCGCCCCCGCCCCGTCGTCTGCCCGCCACAACACCGACCAGGGGTACTGGGTGGTGGGCGCGACGAGGGGCTGCCACACCAGTCCGGGGCCGGTCATGCCGACGGCGGAGCAGGGCAGGCAGATCACGCACCGGCCCCGCAGGACGAGGTCGGCCGCCACCCGCGCGCTGGTGACGCAGCCCGGGTAGCGGGTCGGGGCGAATCCCGCCGACCGGCACAGCTCGTCGACGAACTCGTCGAACTCCGGCGCCCGGTCGGGCGGCCCGAGCAGCATCCGCTGGCCGGCCAACGCCGCGACCGGCACCGGGCCGGCGGCGAGCGGGTGGGCCTCGGGGAGCAGAACGCCGAGCGGGTCGAGCCGGAACAGCACCGACGCCACCTCGGGCGGGACCGCCGCCGCCCGGCCGATCCCGAGATCGAGCCGGCCTTCTGCGAGCAGCCGGACCTGATCCCGGACACCGGCCTCGACCTGGGTGATCTCCAGGTCGGGACACCGCTCGAGCAGGTCGTGCAGGACTTCCCGGGCGGCGCCGTAGCCCTCGCCGGCAACCCCGACCCGCAGGGTGGGGACCATGGGGTCGGCGGCGACGACCAGCACTGCACGCTCCACGTGGTCGAGGATCCGCCGCACCTCGACCAGGAACCGGCAGCCGGCCGCGGTGAGCTCGACGTGGTGAGTCGTCCGCTGCACCAGTTCCGCGCCGAGGGCCCGCTCCAGTCGCTGGATCTGCTGGCTCAGCGCCGACTGGACGATGTGCTCCCGCGCAGCCGCGCGGCCGAAGTGCAGCTCCTCGGCGAGCGTCACGAAGTAGCGCAGCTGTCGCAGCTCGAGATGGCGTGCACTCCGGTCGTGGCGCGACGGCATTCGCCCTTGCGGTGCGACGCTGCCGGCTTGGGCCATGCAGGAGTCCTTCCCCGCTCCGGTGCCTGTTAACGCTAACGTCCGGTTTAAATGTTAGCGCTAACACGCGGCGGGCGGAAGTTGGGATTGCTCAGCCGGAGCGCACCGAGCTGTGCCGCACCACCAGCTCCGGGGGTACGACCGCGCGCCCGTTCCGGGACCGCCCGGCTACCTGGTCCAGCAGGAGCTCGATGCTGCGCCGGCCCACCGCGGCGAAGTCCTGCCGGACGGTGGTCAGGGGCGGCGTGTAGTACGCCGCCTCGGGTACGTCGTCGAAGCCGGCGACGAGGATGTCATCCGGCACCCGGATCCCGGCCTCGTGCAGCGCGCGCAGCAGACCGAGCGTCATCTGGTCGTTGGCCACGAAGATCGCCTCGACGTCCCGCCGCTGGGCAAGCTGCCGGCCGGCCTCGTAGCCGGAAGCCGCGCTCCACGAGCCGCGCAGCGGCCGCCGCACGCGCGCGCCGCGGCGCTGCAACTCGGCCCGCCACCCGGCGAGCCGGTCCTGCGCGTCGAACCAGTCGGCCGGCCCGGCGACGTGCCAGACCGTGCCCGCCCCCTGGTCCAGCAGGTGCCCGGTGACCAGCCGGGCGCCGGCCTCCTGATCGACCCGGACCGAGGCCAGTCCCGCCGCGGGGCGCGCGTCGACCACGACAGCGGGCATCCCGGTGGGCAGCCCGGACAGCGGCTCGCCGGTGCGAAGCGGCGCGATCACCACGACGCCGTCGACGTTCTGCTCGATGAGCCGGTCGGCCGCGGATCGGACGGTGCCGGCCGTCGTGGCCTTGACGCTCGCGACACTGACGAAGTAGCCCGCTTCCCGGGCCGCCTGCTCGATCCCGAACAGCGTGCTGGCCGGGCCGTAGAGCGTCGTGTCGAAGCCGACCACCCCGAGGACCTGCGACCGGCGGGTCACCAGCGCCCGGGCGGCCGAGTTGCGCCGGTAACCGAGCTCGTCGATCGCCTCGCGGACCCGAGCCCTGGTCTCGTCGCTGACGGAGTCGGAGCCGTTGAGGACCCGGGAGACGGTCTGGTGGGAGACCCCGACCTGCTTGGCAACGTCGTGCATCGTGGCGGCGCGACGAGAATGGCGTCCTCGGGCCGGTCGGCCGACCGTGTCTGGCGTTCCCCCCATCGGGCGTTCGCTCCCCTCGTCGGCGCTGCTCTGCACCGCCGATACACGGTAACGCCGACCCCGAAGGGAGCGTTGATCAGGTGTGCCGATAACCCCATCAGCAGCGTCCATGGCCGTCCCCGGGCTCGCCCCGGCGTCGCCCTGCGATCCGGCGGCCGACACATCGGTGCAGGTCGACACCCCTATCGAGGAGGACGACCGGCAGCCGGCGACGGGTCCTCAGGTCGACGGCACGCGGTCCACGGTGCCCTTGACACGCCAACAGCGCGCCGCGCAGGCTCCGCTCAGGCGCCGGTGACGAAGTCCTTTCGGCGCACTCCCTTGGTTGTTGCTGCTGGCGAACGGCCCACCCGTTACCGGGAGGTGACACCGCCCAGGCCCGGAGCTCCTGCGTCCCCGTGACCGCCCGTCCACTGTGGATAGATCCCGGCCGACCGTGGCGCTGGGCCCCTTGCGGCCTGCGCCGGTCCGGCCTGCCCGTGAAGAGAGGGACCAGCCATGACCGGTGTGCCGGCCACTCCCGGCGGCCCGAGCGCGCACTCGCTCAGCCGTCGTAGCTTCCTGCGCGGCCTGACGGCGGCAGCGGGCCTGACGCTCGGCGGCGCCGCGCTGTCCGCCTGCTCGACCCCGGTCGTCAGCGGCCTCGGCGTGAGCCGCAAGGCGGCCGGCTCGCTGGACTACTGGAACCTCTTCGGCGGCGGCGACGGCGTGCGGATGGAGACGATGGAGGCCGGCTTCGAGAAGGCCAACCCGAACATCGCGCTGAGCGCCGTCACGCTGGCCTGGGGCAACCCGTACTACACCAAGCTGTCCCTGGCGACGCTGGGCGAGAAGCCGCCCGGCGTCGCGGTCTCACACCTCACCCGGATGAAGAACCTGGTCGCCGCGGACCTGCTGGAGGAGTTGAGGGCCGAGGACCTGGCCCGGTTCGGCCTGACCCGGGACAAGTTCTCCGATCGGCCCTGGGAGGCCGGGCTGGTGGACGGCAAGGTGTATGCGATCCCGCTGGACACCCACCCGTTCGTGATGTTCTACAACACCGACCTCTGCAAGAAGGCCGGCCTGCTCGACTCCGACGGCAAGCTCAAGCCGATGGACAGCCCGGAGGCGTTCAAGGCCGCCCTCACCAAGGGCAAGCAGGCCAGCGGCAAGTACGGCGCGGTCGTCGCGGTCACCAACGAGCCCGCGACCCCGTGGCGGACGTTCTGGTCGTTCTACTCGCAGCTCGGCGGCGAGTGGCTGGCCGACAAGGGCGCGCGGGTCACGATCGACGACGCCAAGGCGATGCAGGTGCTGACCTTCCTGCAGAGCCTGAGCAAGGAAGGCCTGATCCCGAGCATCGCCGACTACCAGGGCACGATTGCCACCTTCGCCAGTGGGGGAAGTGCCTTCTACTTCCAGGGCGAGTGGGAGATCACGACGTTCCAGACGGCGAAGTTGCCGTTCTCGATGACACTCTTCCCCAACGTCTTCGGCGGCGGCCGGTACGCCGTCCAGGCCGACTCGCACACGCTGGTGATCCCCAAGCAGGCGGACCGCAGCCCGGCCGTGATCGACCGCGGGCTGACCTTCATCCGGTCGATGCTCGACCAGAGCAAGACCTGGGCCGAGGGCGGGCACGTGCCGGCCTGGAAGCCGTTCCTGGAAAGTGACGAGTACAAGAAGATGACGCCGCAGTCGCAGTACGCCGCGGCCGCCGACTCCGCCGCGTACGACCCGGAGGCCTGGTACTCCGGCTCCGGCTCCAACCTCGAGATCATCTGTGGCTCGTCCATTGGAGCGATGGTGATGGGCCAGCTGACGCCACAGGCAGCGCTGGACCAGATGCACACCAAGCTCGACGTCCTGGCCGCAACGAAGTCCCCGATCTAGATCCCTGCGCCCGGTCCCCGCCCCCGGAGGTCGTGCATGTCGTCCACCCAGATGATCCCGCGCCAGGCTGCGGACGCGGCCGCCACCGAGCGCCGCGGCCGCGGTCGCCAGCTGCACGAGGGCCGGACGGCCCTCTGGTTCCTGGCCCCCTTCCTTTTGTTCTACCTGCTGTTCATCATCGGGCCGGCGATCTACGGGCTGGTGATGAGCTTCACCCACGCCAGCCTGGTCAAGAGCGGCCTGAACGGTTGGGCCGGGCTGGCCAACTACACGGAGGCGTTGCAGAGCTCGGACTTCTGGTCCTCGCTGTGGCACACGATCTGGTTCACGATCCTCACCACACCGCCGCTGATCGCGATCGCGCTCGGCCTCGCGCTCCTCGCGGACCGGGCCGGCCGGGGTCGCTGGTTCTACCGGCTCGCGTTCTTCGCGCCGTACGTGCTGCCGTCCGCGGTCGTCGCGCTGATCTGGATGTGGCTCTACACCCCCAGCCTCGGCCTGCTCGACACGACGTTGACCAAGATCGGGATCACGCCGCCCAACTGGCTCGGCAGCGAGAGCTTCGCGATGTGGTCGCTGGCGATCACCACGGTGTGGTGGACGCTCGGCTTCAACTTCGTGCTCTACCTCGCCGGTCTCCAGGACATCCCGCGCGAGCTCTACGAGGCCGCCGCGATCGACGGCGCCGGTCCGTGGCAACAGATCCGGACCATCACGATCCCCATGCTGGGCCGGACGACCACCCTCGTCGCCGTGTTGCAGGTGATCGCGTCGCTCAAGGTGTTCGACCAGATGTATCTCATGACCTCCGGCGGGCCGAACTTCGCGACCCGCTCGATCCTCGAGTACATCTACGACGAGGGCTTCACGAACTTCCGCGTCGGCTACGCCTCGGCCCTGTCAACGCTGTTCTTCATCGTCGTGCTCATCGTGTCGGCGGGCTGGTTCGCGATCGTCCGGCGCCAGGAGAAGGAGGTCTGACCCGTGACCACCTCGGTCCTCGACCGGCCACGCGCCAGGGCGGCCGGCACCACAGTCCGGCAGGTGGACAGCCGCACGCGGCTGTTCAACGGCATCTGCATCGGCGTCCTGATCGCGTTCGCGCTCCTGTGGCTGATCCCGCTGGCGTGGGCGATCGACACCTCACTCAAGCCGAACAGCGAGACGGTCAAGACCACCTGGTGGATCGACAACCCGACGATCGCCGCCTACACCAACACCCTGCAGAACACCGACATGCTCAAGTGGTACGGCGCGAGCTTCATCACCTCCGCTCTGACCGCGCTGTTCACCGTGATCACCGCGAGCATGGCCGCGTACGCCCTGTCCCGGATGCGGTTCCGGTACAAGAACGTCGTCTTCTGGTTCATCCTGGCCGGCATCATGATCCCGGGCCAGGTGCTCATCGTGCCGCAGTTCCGCGAGTTCTCCTCCGTGGGCCTGCTCAACACGTTCTGGGCGGTCATCTTCCCGCAGGTGCCGACGGCCATCGCGGTGTTCATCTTCAAGCAGTTCTTCGACGGCCTGCCCAGGGACCTCGACGAGGCCGCCCGGATCGACGGCGCCGGTGCCTTCCGGATCTACCGGACGGTCATCCTGCCGCTGACTCGACCAGCGCTGGCGGCGGTGGCCATCTTCACGTTCGTGTTCAGCTGGAACCACCTGCTCTGGCCGCTGCTCGTGCTGACCAATCCGGACCTGATGACGATTCCGGTCGGGCTGGCCACCGTGCAGGGATCGTTCGGCATCCGGTACGCGGACACGATGGCCTCGGCCATCCTCGGCGCGCTCCCGCTGATCGCCGTCTTCCTGCTGTTCCAGCGGAACATCGTCGAGGGCATCGCGGGCACCGGCCTCAAGGGCTGACCGTCGCCGTCCGTCCACAAGGGAGAGTTGATGCACGAGGCGCGGCTGATCGTCGACCCCGAGTTCCGGGTGGGGGAGGTGGACCCGCGCCTGTTCGGCTCGTTCGTCGAGCATCTCGGCCGGTGCGTGTACGACGGCATCTATGAGCCCGCTCACCCCGAGGCGGACGAGCGCGGCTTCCGCCGGGACGTCGCCGAGCTCGTGCGTGACCTCGGCGTGCCGATCCTCCGCTACCCGGGCGGCAACTTCGTCTCCGGTTACAACTGGGAGGACGGCGTCGGCCCGGTCGAGCAGCGCCCTACCCGGCTCGACCTGGCCTGGCGGTCGATCGAGACCAACGCGGTGGGGCTGGACGAGTTCCAGTCCTGGGCCGGCGGCCTCGGGATCGACACGATGCTCGCGATCAACCTCGGCACCCGCGGTGTCGACGCGGCCCGCAACCTCGTCGAGTACGCCAACCACCCCGGCGGCACCTACTGGTCCGACCTGCGCCGGGCCAACGGCGTGCCGAACCCGTACGGCATCAGGGTGTGGTGTCTCGGAAACGAGATGGACGGCCCCTGGCAGATCGGCCACAAGACCGCCGCCGAGTACGGCCGGCTCGCCCGGGAGGCGGCCAAGGCCATGCGGCTGGTCGACCCGGCGATCGAGCTGGTGGCCTGCGGCAGCTCGTACCACGCGATGCCGACGTTCGGCGCGTGGGAGGCGACCGTGCTGGCCGAGACGTACGACGTCGTCGACTACGTCTCCATGCATGCGTACTACCAGGAGTTCGACGACGACCGGGACAGCTTCCTCGGCTGCGCCGTGGACACCGACCGGTTCATCGAGGAGGTGGTCGCGACCGCCGACCACGTCCGGGCTGTCGGCCGGCACCGCAAGCGGCTGCACGTCTCGTTCGACGAGTGGAACGTCTGGTACCAGAACCGGTTCGCCGGCGAGGAGAACCTCGGGTTCGAGCAGGCGCCGCGGCTCATAGAGGACGTCTACTCGCTGACCGACGCCATCGTCGTCGGCACGCTGCTCAACAGCCTGCTGCGGCACGCCGACCGGGTGAAGATCGGCTGCCTTGCCCAGCTGGTCAACGTCATCGCCCCGATCATGACCGACCCCGGCGGAGCGGCGTGGCGGCAGACCACCTACCACCCGTTCGCGCTGACCTCCCGGTACGGGCGCGGAACCGTGCTGCGACTGGAGACCCGATCCCCCACGCACGAGACCGCCCGCTGGGGCGAGGTGCCGCTGCTGGACGCCGTCGCCGTGCACGACGAGGAGGCCGGATCGGTCACCGTCTTCGCCGCCAACCGCGACCAGCGCGAGCCCATGGCCGTCGACATCGACCTGCGTGGGCTGCCCGCGCTCGCCGCCGGCGACCACACCACGCTGGCCGGCGACGACCCGGACGCCGTCAACGACGCGGCCGCGCCGGACCGGGTCACCCCTCGGCAGCTGGACGAGGTGAAGGTGGACGGTGGCCGGGCGCGGGTCGTCCTGCCCCCGCTGTCCTGGAACATGATCCGGTTCGTGGCGGGATCGTGACGGGTGGCCCGGGCTCCGGTCCGGTCGCGCCGACCGCGGGCGCGTCCTGCCGGCTGCGCCCGTTGCCGTTCGGTGCGGTCCGGATCACCGGCGGGCTCTGGGCCGCGCGGCAGCGGGTCAACCGGGAGGTCGCGATCCCGGCCGGCGGCAAGCACCTGGAGTCGGCCGGGAACCTCGACAACCTCAGGATCGTCGCCGGGACCGCGACCGGGGCGGCACGCGGACCGCTGTTCATGGACTCCGACGTATACAAGTGGCTGGAGGCAGTGGCCTGGGAGCACGGCCGCGACCCGTCGATCGAGCTGCTCGACGCGCAGCGGGACGTCACCGCGGTCGTGGCCGCCGCCCAGCAGCCCGACGGCTACCTCGACTCCGTCGTGCAACTGCGTGCTGGCGGCGAGCGCTACGGGAACCTGCCCTGGAGCCACGAGCACTACTGTGCCGGGCACCTGTTCCAGGCCGCCGTGGCCCAGGCCCGGGCCACCGGCGACCGCGGCCTGCTCGACGTCGCGGTCCGGCTGGCCGACCACATGGTGGCGACCTTCGGTCCGGACCGGCGGCGCGACGTCGACGGACACCCCGTGGTGGAGATGGCCCTGGTCGAGCTGTATCGGGAGACCGGGACGCCGGCGTACCTGGAGCTGGCCCGGTTCTTCGTCGAGGCCCGCGGGCACGGTCTGATGGCCGGATACGGCGAGGAGCCGACGTACTTCTCCGACCGTCTGCCGGTCCGTGAGCAGTCCACAGTGGAGGGTCATGCCGTCCGGGCGGTCTACCTGGCGGCCGGCGCCGCCGATGTGGCCGCCGAGACCGGCGACGCAACGCTGCTCGCCGCGTTGGAGACGCAGTTCGCGCACATGCTCGCGACGAAGACCTACCTCACTGGCGGTCTCGGCGCCCGCTGGGACCGCGAGGCGTTCGGCGACCCGTACGAGCTGCCGCCGGACCGAGCCTACGCGGAGAGCTGCGCCGCCGTCGGCGGTGTGCAGTGGGCCTGGCGGATGCTGCTGTGCACCGGCGATCCCCGGTACGCGGACGCGGCCGAGCGGATGCTGCTCAACGGCCTGCTGCCGGGCGTGTCGCTCCGCGGCTCCGAGTACTTCTACGTCAATCCGCTCCAGCTGCGGTCCGACGCGCACGCCGACGACGGCCGCAGCCCGGCGCACGGGCGGCGCGGCTGGTTCGAGTGCGCCTGTTGCCCGGCCAACATCATGCGCACCCTGGCCAGTCTGAGCGGCTATCTGGCGACCACCGACGGCGACGGGATCCAGCTGCACCTGTACGCCCCGGCCACCGTCGATGTCGACGACATGCGGCTGACCGTGGAGACCGATTATCCGTGGGACGGCCTGGTCCGGGTGCGCGTGGAGCAGGCTCCGACGCGGGATCGCACGCTGTCACTGCGGGTGCCGGGCTGGACCGCTGGAGCGACACTGACGGCTCATGGCGAGCCGCAGGACGTCGCGGCCGGGACGTACGCGTCCGTCCGGCGGAAGTGGCGGGTCGGCGACGTCGTCGAGCTGGCGCTGCCGATGCCGGTGCGGTTCACCGCGGCGGACGAGCGCGTCGACGCGGTCCGCGGCTGCGTGGCGATCGAGCGGGGACCGCTGGTCTACGCCGTGGAAGCGGTGGACCAGACGCAGGACGTGCTGGTGGACGACCTGCGGCTGGACCCCGCGGGCCCGACCCAGGTCGAGCACCGTTCCGATCTTCTCGGCGGCGTCACCGTCGTGCATGCGCTCGGCCGGCGGGGCGGGGACCAGGGCCCGGGTGGGCCGTACCGGGACGCGGCCACCGCCCGGCCGATCGCACCCGGCCCGGCAGTCCCGGTCGTCGCGGTGCCGTACTTCGCGTGGGCCAACCGAGGCATCAGCCCCATGCGAGTCTGGCTGCCGGAGGCGTTGCCGACACCGCCGCCCACGGCGTGAGCGAAGCCACGCCGAAGCAACCGACGCCGCTGCCTGCACGGCGTTCCCGACCTTGCTACGAGGGCTGCCGCGTCCGCCGTGGAGCCGGGCCGAGGCGGACGGGCCAGCACTATTCCTTCAGCGTCTTGAGGACTTCCGGGTCGGTCGGCTCAACTCCGCATTGGATGCAATGGGTTGCCTCGGACGTCGTGCACGGGCGAGACACACCGGCGAAGTCGTCCATGACGCCGATGCACTCGCCGGTTCGGTTGTTGCACATGATCGATACGCCGACT
>Ga0207674_10005993_pt1 | contig 14384 bp, 12 predicted proteins | sample KBSCornC72_FD_184303 | JGI IMG/M metagenome (GOLD analysis project Ga0207674, IMG submission 184303) | Corn rhizosphere microbial communities from Kellogg Biological Station, Michigan, USA - KBS Corn C7-2 (SPAdes) (version 2) | ecosystem: Host-associated > Plants > Roots > Rhizosphere > Soil ... | reverse complement strand
ATGGCCGGGTCCCAGAGATGGTGGTGAGCGTCGATGATCATGCGCGAACGATCGGTGTGGCCGGGGGCACCGGTGCGTCCGCGACGATCAGGCCGTCGGAGCGCAGGTCGTCCCAGAGCGCCGAGGGGATGTCGCGCCGCATCGCGGCCGGATATTCATCGAGATGATCGATCCGTCGGACGCCCGCGATGAGGGACACGACCGCAGGATGGGCCAACGGGAACTGGATGGCGGCGTCGCGGACCGGGACCGCGTGTCGCTCACAGATGCTGGCGATCCGCCGTGCCCTGTCGATGATGTCGGGCGGCGCCGGCAGGTAGTCGAATCGGGCGTCAGGCCCCGGGTTCGCGAGGACGCCGCTGTTCATCACGCCCCCCACCATGAGGCCGATGCCCCGTCGTTCGCAGAGGGGCAGCAGGTCCAGCAGGGCCGTCTGGTCCAGGAGGGTGTACCTCCCGGCGACCAGGAAGACGTCGAAGTCGCCCTCCTCGGCGAAGCGGGTCAACATCGCCGACTGGTTCATGCCTGCGCCGACGGCCCGGATCATGCCCTCCTCGCGCATCCGGGCGAGCGCCGGCCACGCTTCGCCGATCGCCTGCTCCCAGTGCTCGTCGGGATCGTGGATCAGGGCGATGTCGATGCGCCCGATGCCGAGTCGTTCGAGGCTCTCCTCGATCGAGCGACGAACACCGTCCGCCGAGTAGTCGAACACGAGCCGGACCGGCTGCGTACGGGGGTAGAACGCGTCCTCCTTGCCACCGAGCGCCTGGCGATCGATATCGGCATCGGCCGGGATCTGGTCGGCCGGTCGGATCAGGCGGCCGACCTTCGTGGATAGGACGTAGGCATCGCGCGGTCGCGCAGCGAGGGCGCGGCCCAGCCGCAGCTCAGCGGTCCCGTAGCCATACAGCGGCGCGACATCGAACGTCCGGACGCCGAGTCGCCATGCGTGCTCGACTGTGGCCAACGCCGCGTCGTCGTCGACGGGCGCGAACAATCCACCGATCGAGGCAGCTCCGAGCCCGAGCCTCGTCACGGCGAGGCCCGTGTCGCTGAGCCGGAGTCGTTCGGTCGGGTCGAACGGCACGAGATCCTCCGTCTTCTCTCGCTCGAATCGGGCTGCGCCGCGCTGTTGACGCCGTCGGTCAGGCTATCGTACTGTTCAGTCCTCGGTCCACCGGACAGAATACTGAACAACCGGAGTGTACGTGCGCCTGATCTCGGTCCAGACCCTCCACGGCGAGGCCCTCGGCATCGTCGAGGAGGAGCGGTGGTTGGCCGCGGCCGAGCTGATGCCGGAGGGCCCGGCGACGATGGCGGCGTTGATCGACGGCGGCGTCGGAACCCTGCGCGCGCTGGAGGCGGCCGCGACCGACGGATCGATCGCCGCTCGCGGCAGCTCGATCGAGGATGCCGATCTGCTCCCGCCACTGCCGCGTCCCGGGAAGATCGTCGCGATCGGGCGGAACTATCGGGACCACACCACCGAGGAAGGCGTCGCGCCACCGGCGGCGCCCCTGGTCTTCGCCAAGTGGCCGAGTTCCGTGGTCGGCCCCGGAGCGGAGGTGTGCTGGGACCCGGGCCTGACGCAGCAGGTCGATTACGAGGCGGAACTCGCGGTCGTCATCGGTCGGACGGCCCGAAACGTGTCGGTCGCCGATGCCCTCGACCACGTGCTCGGCTATACGTGCCTGAACGACGTATCGGCTCGAGACATCCAGTTCGGCGACGGCCAATGGGTGCGTGGAAAGTCGCTCGACACGTTCTGCCCGATGGGCCCGGCGATCGTGACGGCCGATGAGATCGGCGATCCGCAGGACCTTGCGATCAGTTGTTCGGTGGGCGGCGAGCGCCTCCAGAACGCGCGGACGTCGTCGATGTTCTTCGGCGTCGCGGAGATCATCAGTTACTGCTCGAGCTCCTTCACGCTCGAACCGGGAGATGTGATCGCGACCGGGACGCCTGGCGGTGTCGGTGCCTTCCGGGACCCGCCCCGCTACCTCGAGAACGGTGATCGAGTCACGGTCGAGATCGAGCGGATCGGTCGCTTGGAGAACACGTGCCGGGTCGCAGCGCAGGCTGTCGCATGACGACCGAACGCTTCCTTGTCACCGGCGCGCTCGGGTGTATCGGCGCGTGGACCGTTCGCGAGCTCGTCCGCGGCGGGGTTCCGGTGGTCGGTTTCGACGTGGGACAGGACCGCCGTCGTCTCGAGGTCGTCCTTTCAGCCGACGAACTGGCGGGCCTCCCGCTGATCGCCGGCGATATCACCGACCTGGCGACGCTGGAGCGAGCGATCGCCGACCACGGCATCACGAACATCGTCCATCTCGCCGCGCTGCAGATCCCCTTCTGCCGCGCCGACCCGCCACTCGGCGCGCGCGTGAACGTGGTCGGGACCGCGCACGTCTTCGAGGCGGTCCGCCGACGGACCGCTTCCGGCGACGACATGGCGCCCGTCGTCTATGCGGGATCGATCGGGATGTTCTCGCAGGGTGATATCGATGTGGAGTCCGGACGACTTCGCGAGGATGCCGAGGCCCATCCGGCGAACCACTACGGCGTGTACAAGCTAGCGAACGAGGGCACGGCGCGCGTCTACTGGGCTGAGTCCGGGATCGCGAGCGTGGGCCTCCGACCGATGACGGTCTTCGGGGCTGGGCGCGATCAGGGGATGACGAGCAGCCCGACGGTGGCGATCGCAGCGGCCGTGCTCGGGATGCCGTACTCGATCACGTTCGGCGGCAGCACCCTCTTCCAGTACGCCGAGGACGTCGCCAAGACCCTGATCCTCGCGAGTCGAGCGGCGCCGGTCGGGGCACGGGTCTTCAATCTCGGCGGCAGCCCCGTCTCGATCGAGGAATGGATCGCAGCGGTCGACGCCGCCGTCCCGGGCGCGGCGGATCTGCTGACCCAGGAACCGACGCCGCTGCCGTTCCCGGCAGATATCGAGCATGCCAGGCTGGCCGAGCTGGGCGATGTTCCGGTCACGCCCTATCGAGACGCCATCGCCGCCACCGCGCGGATCTTCTCGGACCTCGCTTCGGAAGGGCGGCTCGACGCCCGTACGCAGGGGATCCCCGACACCGGCGATGGCCGCCTCGCCACAGCTGCTGCGCCCATCGGTCCGGCCGCTGCGCTGCCACCACCGTCGGGCTGAGCCCACGACCGACCGTTCGCCGGTCGACTCCATCGACGGCCTCGTCGCCCGGGCCAGCCTCCTCCAGGCCCGGGTGGCGAGGTCGCTCGTCGGTGGCGAGCCGGGCTACTGTCCTTAGATGCGACCCCTCGACGTGACCAGCGGATGACCGAGTCGTTCGACGTGACGATCGTCGGCGGCGGGATCGTCGGGCTCGCCACGGCGCGTCGACTCCAGCAACGCCGACCAGCGCTGAAGATCGCGATCCTCGAGAAGGAGCCCGAGCTCGCGACACACCAGACCGGTCATAACAGCGGGGTCCTTCATGCCGGGCTGTACTACCAGCCGGGCTCACTCAAGGCACGGTTGTGTCGCGACGGCAAGACCCAGATGGAGGCCTTCGCGGAGGCGCATGACATCCCGATCGACCACTGCGGGAAGCTGGTCGTCGCCGCCGATCCGTCGGAGCTCGCGAGGCTGGATACGCTCCGTGACCGCGCGGTGGCCAATGGCGTCCCCGGGCTGGAAGTCGTCGATCGCGAGCGGATCCGGGAGCTCGAACCCCACGCGGCCGGGATCCGCGGGCTATGGAGTCCTCGGACCGGCGTCATCGATTTCCGGCGGGTCGCCCTCGCCATGGCCGACGAGCTACGGGCGGGCGGCGCCGAGATCCGCACAGGACATACGGTCTCGGCGATCGATGTCCGCCCGTCAGAAGTCGTCGTGACTACTGGACGAGGCGACGTGACCAGCCGCCTTGTGGTCACGTGCGCGGGTCTTCAGGCCGATCGGGTCGCCGCGCTGAGCGGTGACACCGGGGGGCCATCGATCGTGCCGTTCCGCGGCGACTACTACACGCTCTCCCCGCAGGCGAGCGGTCTCGTCCGTGGCCTGATCTACCCCATCCCCGATCCACGCTTTCCCTTCCTCGGCGTCCACTTGACGAAGCGCATCGACGGGTCGGTGATCGCCGGGCCGAATGCGGTGCTTGCGTTCGCTCGCGAGGGCTATCGACGCCGCGATGTCGACGCGCGCGACCTGATCGCCGCGCTGACCGATCGAGGCTTCCTCCGCCTCGCCGGCCGCTATCTGCCGACGGGTATCGCCGAGATGTGGCGCGACTGGTCGAAGTCTGCGTTCGTCCAGCAGCTCCAGCGGTACGTGCCTGAGCTTCGGCCCGACCAGGTCACGTTCGGGCCGTCGGGCGTCCGCGCGCAGGCACTCGCTCGAAACGGGACATTGGTCGACGACTTCGCGTTCAGCGGTGGTCCGCGGGTCCTCCACGTCCGCAATGCCCCGTCACCCGCCGCCACGAGTTCACTGGCGATCGGATCCGTGCTCGCCGACGAGGCGTTCCAGAGGCTGGACGCCGCGTAGGGCCACTGCGTCAGGCGACGCAGTCGCCCGGTGTCCCGGGCCCTGGGGCCGGCAGCGGAAGCGATCCGTCCAGCAAGATCAGAAGCCGACCGCACGACAGATCGGTGTAGTTGCCCCACCCGGTGATCATCGTGCTCCCGTCCGGCTGGACGGTGCGGATAGGCCAACCCGGTTCGACGTGGTAGTCGAACACGACTCGACCGGTGGCGGTGGTGAACTCGAGATCCCATGGTCGCTCGGGTAGCGCCGCCGGATCGAACTTCCGGTCGGTCTGCGCGGGCAGGGTCGCCATCATCGTCCCGTTGACGAACATCGTGACCGCCAGCGCGGTCCCGTTGATGACGCTCATCGGCTGCTGTTCGAGTGACGTCGTTCCTGGGGTCGCGCTGGCCGTGGCTTCGATGGTCTCCTGGGCCGCGGCCGTGGTACTCGCGTGGAGCGTCGGAGACGGGCTCACCACGGGTTCTCCGCAGCCCGTCGCCGTCGCGATCGCGAGGATCGCCAGGATTGGAACCGAGACGCCGACCCGCCGCATGAGCACCCTCCGGGGGCTTTGACGCCCATCGTATGGGCCATGCGTCGCGGGTTAGCATCCGCGGATGCGTCGCGCGTTCTTCTATGGCTGGGTCGTCGTCGCCGTCACGTCGATCGTGGTGCTCGTCACGGCCGGTATCCGGGCGGCGCCTGGTGCTTTCCTGCTGTCGATGACGGGCGAGCCGGGCTGGTCGACCGCCTCCGTCTCGTTCGCGGCGGCCGCCGGGCTGATCGTCTTCGGCCTGGCCGGGCCGATCAGCGGCTCGTTGATGGGACGCATCGGCGTGAAGAACGTCGTGCTGCTGAGCCTCGTCGTCACCGGCGTGTCGCTCCTCGCGGCGAGCCTGAGTCGCGAGATCTGGCAGCTCACGCTCCTGTTCGGCGTGCTTTCCGGGCTCGGCACGGGACTCGTCGCCAGCGTCCTCGGTCCGACGGTCGCGACGCGCTGGTTCGTCAAGGACCGCGGTCTGGTCGTCGGGATCTTCGGGGCGAGCAACAGCGCCGGCCAGCTGATCTTCTTCCCGTTCCTGACCGGCCTCGCCGTGGCCGCCGGCTGGCGGGCCGGCGCGGTGATCCTGGGCCTCGGCGCGCTGGCGCTGCTCATCCCGGCGTTCATCTGGCTGAAGGACGACCCGGCCGATGTCGGTGCCCGGCCACGCGGCGCCAAGGACGGCGAGATCCACCACATCCGCCCGCCGGACCGGGGCGTGATGCGCCGGGCCGTCCGGAACTCCGACTTCTGGTTCCTCGCCGGCACGTTCTTCATCTGTGGTGCGACATCGAATGGCCTGGTCGGCCAGCACTTCATCCCGCATGCCGTCGATCACGGCTTCACGCCGGTGGCCGCTTCGACCGCCCTGGCCGTGATGGGTGTCTTCAACTTCATCGGCACGATCGCCAGCGGCTGGCTGACCGATCGCGTCGACCCCCGCAAGCTGCTGCTCGTCTATTACGCATTCCGGGGCGTGAGCCTGCTATTGCTGCCGTTCGTCCACGACACGATGTCGATCGGGGCGTTCGCGATCCTCTTCGGCCTCGACTACATCGCGACCGTTCCCCCGACCGTCGCGCTCGTCGCGGACCGTTTCGGGCAACACAACGTCGGCGTCGTGTATGGCTGGGTGTTCGCGGCGCACATGTTCGGGGCGGCCATCGCGGCATGGGTCGCGGGAATCGTCCGCGAGAACGTCGGTGACTACGCGGCCGCCTTCGTCGCCGCGGGCTGGGTCGCCATCGTCGCCGGGTTCGCGGCCCTCGCCATCCGGCGCAAGGGACCCGATGCGGAAGCGCCGGCACCGGCATCGGCCGCAGCATGACGAAGAAGCGCAAGCGACCGGCGGGGGAGACGATCGGTGGGATCCTCGTCGGCTTCGATCAGCAGATCTTCCGCGACCTTCCGCCGGCCCAGGAGCTCGTCCAGCAGTCGAGGCCGCTCCGCGGGCTCGTCGGTCTCGGCGATGGCCGCGAGATGGTGTTCCCGGACGATGAAGCTCCCGCCACGCCCGACGGTGACGACGCGCCGGATCAACCCGAAGCGGACGCCCCTCCCGGCGAGTAGCGCGCGTAGTAGTCGGCCTGCCCTCCCTCGGCCTCGGTCGTCGGGCTGAACCGATCGGGCAGGAACATCCGGAGCATCTCCGGCGCCTTTCCCGAGACGAGGTGTTCGGCGAGCAGCTCGGTGAGGAACGGTGCGAGGAGCATCCCGCGCCCGCTCCAGCCGACGGCCTGCCACCAGCCCTCGAGCTGCGTGGTCGGACCGACGATCGGCTGGTGGTCGGGCGTGATGTCGTACATCCCCGCCCATTGGCGGATGACGGTCACATCGCGCAGCGCCGGCGCCTTGCGGGTCATCAGCTCGGCGGTCCGGCGGAGGAACGCCCACGATGAGCCCTGGTTCACGCCGACCGGCTCATCAGGATCGACCGCGCCCATCACGACCTCGCCGCGCAACGTCTGGTTGAACCAGCCCTCGGCCGGTCGATAGAAGGTGACGGCCGCCTCGATCGTCCGACGCAGTGGCGCCGTCACGAGGACCTCACGGCGGCGTGGCCGGTTCGGCATCCGGACGTCCGCCATCGCGTTGACCTGGGTGGACCAGCCATCTGTCGCGTTGAGGACGATGGGCGCCTCGATCCGGCCGCGATCCGTCACGACCGCGCGAACGCGAGATCCGTCGCGCTCGATCGACGTGACGTTCGTATGGGGATGGACACTGACCGACGATCCGAGATGGTCGAGATGAGCCCAGACGACAGCATCGTGATGGACGATCGCGTCGTCGCTCAAGACCGAGCCCGCGACCGGGTCGCCACCGGTGAAGACCGGAAGATGGTGGAGGGTCTCGTCAGGAGAAAGGAGCGCGCTTCGTATGCCGAGCCGCTCGTGCATAGCCACGACATCGCGCATCCGCTCGACCTCGTCCTGCTCGTACAGGATCCAGGCGTAGCCGAGTCGATAGAAGAGGACGTTCGAGCCGAGCTCGCCGCCCATCCGCTCGTACTTGTCCTGGCAGGCCATCGCGACCCGCGACAGCTCCTCGGTGAGCTGCATCCGCCGGATGCGCGCCACGTTGCGTCCGGTCGCACCCGCGCCCGGGTAGTCGCGCTCGACCACGACGATCCGACCGGCGCCCCGCGCCTCGAGCTCGCGAGCGGCACCCAGCCCGGCGATCCCCGCCCCGATGATCACGATGTCCGCGGTCGGCGGGAGCGTCATGCCTCGACGGTCTCCTCGGTCGCGACGAGATCGCCGAGGCGGATCGGGCGGAGGGGCGGGCGAGCCGTCGTCGGGGCCCCCTGCATGGAGCCTGCCGTGATGGCATCGGCCCCGGCGGCGTCGGCGAGGACCGCGCAGAAGGCCTGCAGGCAGTACTTGCCCTGGCACGGGCCGGTGAGGGCACCGGTCCGCCGCTTGACCAGCTCCGGGTCCCCGTAGCCGCCGCTCACCTGGGCGCGGATCTCATCGGCGTGGACGTCCTCGCAGAAACACACGAGGGCACGCGCCGCAGCGACCATCGGGGCGGCGTGCTTCCCGTGGCCGGTCGCGGATCCGACGACCGACAGGGCCGGGACGCTCGAGCGGCCCGTCTCATCCAGCACGGGGACCAGCACGCCGTCACGCCACTGGACCGCCGCACCCGCGGCGAGGACGAGATCGAGGTTCGGCGTCCGGTCGCCGACCACCACGAGATCCACGTCCAGCCGTCGCGCCGCACCGTCGTCATCGATCACGACGGCGCCCGTCACCTCGCGTCGCCCGAGGACGCGGCGGAGCGACGGCGTGGGGACGCGCTCCACCACATCGGCGCCAGCCTCGCGAAGCACGCCCGCGGCAGCCTCCAGGTCGGAGGCGTCCCCGACGAGCAAGGCTCGCTCACCCGACAGCACCTGATGCCGTTCGACCAGGTCGACGAGTCGACGCGCGCCCATCACCCCGGGGCGATCCGCTCCGCGGACCGTCGGGATGCGCTCGTAGGTGCCGGTCGCGGCGATGACGGCGTCCGCCCGGATCGACCACAGCGTCGAATCGTCGATCGCCGTCACGACCCCGTCGTACCAGCCGACGGCTGCCGCGCCCTCGAGGAACCGGATATCGGGATGGCGCGGACGGGCCCGCCCCGGTACCGGCTCGAGCAGCATCACGCGTGCACCGCGTCCCGCCGCGTCCTCGGCTGCGGCCAGGCCGGACCGGCCCGCGCCCACCACGAGCACGCCGACCTCGAGGTCCCGTGCCACGCGCGACCTCGCCTTGGACGGTCGCGTCACGGGCAGACGCCCGCGGCCGCCGAACCCGCGGATGACGTCGAGGTATCGCTGCCGGAGCCGTCGCGGACGCAGGAATCGATGGTGGTAGAAGGTGGGTGGGACGAGCCGTGACCCGGCGTCCAGCAGCCCGAGGAGGTCGCGATCCGCGGATGGCCACGCGTGCTCACTCCGCACGACGAGGCCGTCACGGACGGGGACCTGGCACGAGCGGACGCTCGGCCGGCCGTCCACCTCGCACTCGCACCAGCCGCACTGGCCGGTGTCGCACATCAGGCCGCGCGGTCGATGGAAGCGGAAGCTTCGCGACAGGATGGGTCGGCCCGCCGCGAGAAGCGCTACGGCGAGCGGCTCGCCCTCGATCGCGTCGATCGATCGACCATCGACGTTGACGCGGACCCGGCGCCGCGGGGGGAGAGGCGCCGGGTCCGCACGGGGCGATAGGCGACGGGGCCGCACGTCAGCGGATGTGGAAGGTCGGGGAGCTGTCGATGCAGACGCGCTTCGATTCGAGGTATTCGTCGAGGCCTTCCATGCCCAGCTCACGGCCGATGCCGCTGCCCTTCACCCCGCCGAAGGGGCTTTCGGCGAGCCGGACGTAGTGCGTGTTGACCCACACGTCGCCGACACGCAGACGCCGCGCGAGCCGGATCGCTCGATCGAGGTCGGTCGTCCAGACCGCACTCCCGAGCCCGAGCGGGTTGTCGTTGGCGATCGCGAGGGCCTCGTCCTCGTCGTCGAACGTCAGGACCGACAGGACCGGGCCGAAGATCTCCTCACGGGCGATCGACATCTGCGGGCTGACGTCGTCGAAGATCGTCGGAGCCATGTAGAAGCCGTCGGCCCACTCGCCGCCAAGACGCTCGCCGCCGAGCACCAGGCGTGCCTGCTCGCGCCGGCCGCGCTCGACGTAGCCGAGGACGCGGTCAAGCTGCCGGGCCGACACCATCGGCCCGAGCTGCGTCGACTCATCGAGTGGCGAACCGACCTTCAGCGCGCGCGCCCGCTCCATCAACCCCTCGATGAAGGTGTCGTGGATCGAGCGATGCAGGAGGAGTCGCGACCCCGCTGTGCACGACTGGCCGGCGTACAGGAAGATCCCGACCGCGACGGCGTCGAGCGCCTTGTCGAGGTTGGCGTCGGGAAAGACGATGACCGGCGCCTTCCCGCCGCCTTCGATCGCGATGCGCTTGAAGTTGCGCGAGCCGAGCTCCATCAGCCGACGGCCGACCTCGCTGCTCCCGGTGAACGAGATCTTGTCGACGCGCGGATCGGCCGCGAGCGCCTCGCCGATGACCTCGCCCTGCCCGACGACGCCGTTCGCGACACCGGCCGGCAACGCCTCGATCCGGTCAAGGAGCTCGAAGATCGCCATCGACGATGCGGGGGCGTCACTGGCAGGTTTGAGGATGAAGGTGCAGCCGGTCGCGATGGCCGCCCCGATCTTGCGCAATGGCAGGTCGACCGGATCGTTCCACGGCGTGATCAGCCCGCAGACGCCGACGGGCTCCTTCAGGACGAGGTTGAGGAGGTGTCCTGGCGCGCTGCTCGTCACCTCACCGTGGATCAGCCGCGCCGCACCGGCATAGAAGAGGATCCGATCGATCGCCGGCTCGAGCTCGCGCTCGCGGACATAGCGGATCGGCTTGCCCATCTCGCGCGCGACGAGCTCCGCCAGGCGGCCCGATTCCTCGCGCAACAGCCGGGCGAGCTCATACAGGATGGCCGAGCGCGCTTTGCCGGCGGTCGTCGGCCAGTCGGTCGTGTCGAACGTGCGGCGCGCCGCATCGACCGCGGCGGAGAGATCGTCCGTGGTCGAGACGCGTGCCGTCGCGACGAGTTCGCCGGTCGCCGGATCACGGCTCTCGAAGGACGTTCCGCTCGGGTCGCGCCAGCCACCATCGATGTAATTGCGCACCTCGATGGTGCGCGTGCCCGTGTCGATCATCGACTCCTCCGGATGGCGTCGATCACGACATCGACCGCCTCGTTCGCCTGCCCTTCATCGATCGTGAGTGGCGGGCTGATCTTGATCACCTGCTCGTACCGGCCCGCGGCGGCGACGACCACCCCGTCATCGAACGCCCGTGCTCGGACCGCGGCGGCCAGTTCCCGGTCCGGCTCCTTCGTCGCACCGTCGCGGACGAGCTCGATCCCCACGAAAAGCCCCTTCCCGCGGATCTCGCCGACAGCCGGATCATCGTCGAGGCCCGATCGCAGCCGCTCGAGGACACGACCGCCGAGATCGGCCGACCGCTCCCAGAGCCGGTCGCGGCACATCACGCCGATCGCGGCCCGGCCGGCCGCGAGGTTGACCGCGTTGCCGAGGAAGGTCGAGGTATGGGTGCCGGGCGCCCAGTGGCTCATGTGCGAGGCGCGCCCCACGACCGCCGACAAGGCGAGCCCGCCGCCGATGCCCTTGCCGACCGTCATGAGGTCCGGGACGACCGCTGCGTGCTCCGATGCCCACATCCGGCCGGAACGCCCGAAGCCGGACTGGATCTCGTCGAAGATCAGCGTGATGCCGTGCGCGTCCGAGAGCTCGCGAAGGCCGGCGAGGAACCCGTCCGGCGGGATGACGATGCCGCCGTTGCCCTGGATCGGCTCGACGATGATCGCCGCGAGCGGCCCGATGCCCGATCCGGGATCCTCCAGCGCCAGGCGGACGAGATCGAGTGCAGCCGCGCCGGCACCGGCCGGCCCGCCGAGCGCCTCGGGCCACCGGTAGGGATCCGGGTACGGCAGGAAGTGCGCGTCGACGTCGATGCCGACCTTGGAGCGGAACGCGGACTTGCCGTTCAACCCGACGACCCCGCCGGCGCGTCCGAGATAGCCGCCTGAGAACGCGAGCACCTCGCGTCGTCCGGTCAGGCTGCGCGCCAGGCGGACCGCGATGTCGTTCGCATCCGCGCCGCTGATACCCAGCAGGACGCGATCGAGCTCGCCCGGCACGATGGCAAGCAGGTCCTCCTCGAAGCCGACCCGCTGCTCGCTCACCGCCGCAGTCGAGACATGACTCGCGACGCCGATCTGCGCGGCCACGGCGGCGACGACATCGGGATGGCTATGACCGATGGTCGCGGCGGCGAAGCTGCCCGCGAGATCCGTGTATCGGTTGCCGTCCGGGTCGACGAGCGTAGCGCCGGATGCGTGGTCGACGACCAGCGGCTCTCCCGCACCGGTCCTCGGGCCGGCCCCTTCGACCCGGCGCATCCGCTCGATGATCGCGCGCGCCCTCGGGCCCGGGTAGGCCGCCCGCTCGTCAGCCATCGAGACCGCCGGCATAGAGGTGCCGCCCGCCGACGACGACGTCGCGCCCATCGAACGCGACCGTCGGCGACATGACCAGGCCGTCGAGGTGGACGTCGCATTCGACCGTCCCGCCGTACTCGTTGGCCGAATCCCCGAGCGCCAGGTGGACGGTCCCATAGGCCTTCTTGGCTTCGGTGATCTCGTCGGCGATCCGGGCAGCGCGGTTCAGCCCGATGCCGATCTCACCGATGTTGTCGGCATCCCTGACCGTGGCGACGATCTCGCGCAGGCGATCCGCCGCCGCGTCGCCTCGGATATCGACCGCGCGACCCTCCCGCACCTCGATCGTCACGGGCGCATCGAGGGCACCGAGGTCGGAGGCCACCCGCTCCCACACGATCACGCCCTCGGCCGTGCCCTCGAGCGGCGGCAACGACACCTCCCCGCCGGGCAGCGCGGACACCTCGCCCGGGGCCAGGCAGATCCCGGTCCGCCACGCGACGGGCTCGCGCCCTGTGACCGTCGCCCGCAGGTCCGTTCCGGCCGGCGACGTGATCCGGACCTCCCGAACACCGCGCCAGAGCGCGGCGAGGAGCTCGGCCTGCTTGCGGATCGCGAAGAAGTCAGCGGTCATCGCGCCGTTCCGCCAAGCATCGGCTCGGTACGGCGCATTGAAGTCGCCCCGCGCGCCAGCCCGCTGCGCCTCGGCTTTGGCGGTCGTGTGATACAGGGACGTGCTCGCCGCGCAGAGGACCGCGTCGGCAGTACGCATCGCGAGTGCAGCGTCGGACGGTGGCTCGGCCCCGCTTCGTGCCAACGGTTCGATCGTGACCACGGCTGCCTCGGCGCCGAGGTCGGACGCTGCCGCGGCGAGGGCTTCGGGGATCTCACGATCCGTCCTGGTGTCGACCACGATGACGAAGCGCTCCCCGGTCGTGAGCCCGAGGTAATCCGAGGCGACGCGACGCGCGACCGACGCGACCGTGTGCGCGGCGACCGTCACTCGCCGGCCTCGGGATGGTCGATGTCGACGAGCTTCCAGCGCCGCCAGACGTCGTCGGCCTCTGCCCGGTCATGCTGCTCGTGGCGCTGGTATTGGCCGGCGCGGCTGATCGAGTACTTGCCCGCCTTGTACAGATCGGCGAGCGTCTCGGCCGCCTTCAGGGCGAGCAGATTCGGGTTCAAGATCGGCAGCTCGCGATGGCGGCCGGTCGTCATGATCTCGCGCTCGAGGCAGCCGGCGATGATCGTGCAGCCGAGGATGATCACCTCGGAGCCGTCGTCCTCCAGCCACTTCATCGACAGCGCCGCGGCGTCATCGGCCACGGCCGTCGTGTCCTTGATCATGTCCGTGATGTACCAATCGATACAGCGGACACCGCGGCAGTTGCCCGCCCCGTGGAGCCGGACGATGTCCTCGAGCCAGGGCACGGCCTTGCGGTGGTCGGTGAGCACCGTGAACCGGTGGCCGAAGTACGAGGCGTGGTTCATCGCCGCCTCGAGCGGTCCGACGACAGGGATGTCGACGAGCTCGCGCGCGACCTTCACACCCGGGTCGTAGCAGCAGCCGACGACGACCGCGTCATAGCCCTCCTGCTCGAGGCGCCGGACCACGCGGAAGATCGCCAGCTCCATGAGGTGCTTCGGGTAGTAGTAGTCGATGTTCTCGGGCACGCCATCGAGATGGATGACGTCGACCTGGGTACCGGCTCCGGCATACGGGACGAGCGTCTCCTCGATGATCTGATCGAAGGCGGCGGTCCCGAACGGGTTGATGAACGCGATGCGCCGCGTGGACCGCTCGGCAGCCGTCGCAGGTAGCGCCTCGGGGCGTGTCTCGGTCTGCATGGTCACCACACGCTCGTGTCGACGGGGTCGTGGAGTCCCGGCCGATCGGCACGGAACGGCGAGATGTCCATGATCGGGTCACCTCCACTGATGAGATCCGCAACGATCCGCCCGGTCGTCGGCCCGGCCGCGTTGCCGAAGACGTGCCCGGCGGCCACGACCACGTCGTCAAGACCCGGCACCGCGTCGATGATCGGCAGGTTGTCGGTCGTGTACGGCAGGATCCCGGCCCAGGCTCGGGCGAACTTCGCCCCGCGCAGCGCCGGGATGATCGCGGGCAAGCTCTCCGCGACCAGCGCGACGCCGGCCAGGTCGGGCTCCCAGACGAACCCCGGGTAGTCCATCGCACAACCGAGCAGGAAGGACCCATCGGCCCGCTGGCAGAGAGCCTCCAGGAGGATCTTGCCGTGGCGGTCCTCGGCCTCGTTCAGCCAGTCCTCGCGACGGAAGGACGAGAGCTCCCGGAAGATCTT
>Ga0207674_10005991_pt1 | contig 14387 bp, 39 predicted proteins | sample KBSCornC72_FD_184303 | JGI IMG/M metagenome (GOLD analysis project Ga0207674, IMG submission 184303) | Corn rhizosphere microbial communities from Kellogg Biological Station, Michigan, USA - KBS Corn C7-2 (SPAdes) (version 2) | ecosystem: Host-associated > Plants > Roots > Rhizosphere > Soil ... | reverse complement strand
GTCCACTTAGTCGACCGGATGGGGGGCACCCCCCACCCCTGCGGGTGGGCTAGCGGAGCCCTGGATGCCTTGGCTTTGCCCGGGCCGCTGCTTGACGCACGCGGCCCCACCGGGCGTGGGCTGCTTGCTTGCCTGTGCGTGTGTCGTGGTGTGGCCCGCATAGTGAGCGCAGGTTGTGCATGCCATGGTCGGCGGGGTTGCCGAGATGGTCGACGTCGGTTGCGGGGGTGGTGCAGCGCTGGCCTTGGTCCAGCCAGGTGCACCGGTACCCGTCTCGTTGCAGGACGGCTTGCCGCAGGTGGTGCCAGTCTGGCGGCAGCGGTGTGGTGCGCCTGCTTGCCTGGGGGGGTTTTGCTATCCCGGGGTCATCCCGGGGGGGGGTATTCATTTGACCCCCCCTATCCCTTCAGGGAATCGAGGGTGTGCGATACCCCCAGGGGGGTCATGTTGCTGCGAGGGCTCAGCCCGCAGCTGCCTCGAGTGCGGCCTTCGCCGCTGCCGCCGCTGTGCTGGCGTGGGTCAGCGATGCCTCTAGCTGTGCCGGGCTGCGTCCATCGGCGATGGCGTCAGCGAGAATCTGGAAGTCGACGGCCAGATCCACCACGACCTTGAATGCTTCCGCGTCTGCTGCAGCGAGGATGGCGAATGCGTCGGCCTGGTTCATTGGATTTCTCGATTCATCAGCAGCAACGTTCCGATGGGCGGTGGAAATCGCCCCGGCATCCGCATGGGCAGCCGTGCATCAGGCCTCGGTCGATCAGCTTCTTGGCCTTGGCGAGTACGAGGTTGTGTGGGACATCCCGCTCGATCACGCGGTCAAGCGTCTCTTTGACTGCCCCACGGCTTCGCCACGTCCCGGCCATCGGCTCTGTCGCGTCAACGGCAGCGAGGAATACCTCGTCCGGGATGTCCTTGCATTCGAGCCTGTGTGATGCCATGTCCTGTGCTTGGGCTGAGGGTGGGCATAGTTCGCCTACTGCATTTGAGTGTTTCACCAAGTGTGACCTGCCGCAACTCTGGTGGGTCGGCGTGCCGCGTCTTCGACTTCGATTTTGCGGAACCATGGCCGTTCGTCTTGGTCGCGCATGGCCGGGACGAGATGGCCGCGGTGGACCCACAGCCGGATGAGGCGTGCTTCGACGCCGGCGATGATGGCGGCTTCGTCGGTGTCGAGGAGTTCGCCGGGTGGGATGGCGGCGCGTGCGAGTAGCCCGTATTCGTCTTGGCCCCATAGCCGTCCGCAGCCTGGTTCGTCGCGGTCGCTGCCGAGGCATTCGATCCAGTCGGCGCCCCGCTCGCGGCGCAGGGTTTTGGTGCCGCAGTAGGGGCAGGGTGCGCTGTAGTGCACGGGTGTCAGGTTGCGGTTGATGGCCCAGCGCATGTCGGAGACGATGCCGCCTAGTTCCCGGGCGAAGTCGTCGATGGCGGGGTGTTGGTCGCAGGCGGTCATGGCCCTGGTGTAGAGCCAGCGCACGAGGTTGGCGACGGTGGGCGGCGGCAGGTGTGTGCCGATGTTGGGCAGGGTGGCGATCCAGTCGCGTGCCCAGCTGTCCAGGCGTGCGGCTATGGCGATTTTGCCGATTTGGTCTTTGCGCGGGTCGTGGATGGTGATGGGTCCGGCGCCACCGCGGGGCGGGTGGGTGAGGTCGATGATGTCGAGGTGGTGCTGGTCGAGGGCGGCCGGGAGGACTTGTGCGAGTTCGCCGATTTCCAGGAGGTGGCGTGCGATGCGCTGGCGGCAGCCTCCGCAGGCGTACGGATGGTGGTAGGCCCGCCTTTGGCAGACAACGCACCGGTGTTCTTCGCTGACCTCCTCGGCGTTCATACTTGTCCCGCGTGGCCGTGCGTGTGTTGTCCTTCGCAGCCCTCGGAGTGGACGCTGCAGCGTCCTACTTCCTCGTCCGGTATCGAGTCGTTCCAACCGAATTCGGGTAGCCCAGCCGCGCGTCGCAGCTCGTTGATGTCGTCTTGGATGCGCCCGCCAATGAAGATCACACACCGGTTGTGTTGGGAGGTGTGCAGCAGCCGCCGTGTCGCACGGTCAATGGCCTGCGTCAGACCGCTCACGGCTTGGCCTCCTCAGTCTCGCGGCGTAGTTCGGTCTTGAGTTGGCGACGGATCTGGCGTGGTGTGCGTTTGGCGTTGGCGCAGTCGGGTCCGGGCGGGCCATGGCAGTACGGGCACCAGTCGGGTGCGACGCGGCCTGGCATGCGGGCAACAGCGCTCACGACGGCTCCTGCGTTTGCACGGGGTACCGGCCGGCCATCCAGGTCACCACACGCTCCTGCGCGGCCGGGTCAAGCTTGTCCAGGACGGCGGCGAGTTTGCGCATGGCGGCGATCTCGTCGGCGACGGTGGTGGGTTCGGTGGTCATGAGCGTGGCTCCTGTCCGGACGTCTGCGCGGTCATGGCTTCCCTCACCGCGGCGGAGAACGCGTCGAGGTATTCCTTGAGCGCGATGAAGTGTTCGGCTGCCTTCCGGCCGTCTGCGGCGCCTTTGATGGCGGCGATGTGGGCGGCGGGACCGGTGTCGGTTTGGTCGGCCATCAGGTGCTCCTTCGGGTCGGGTCGACGGTCATGCGGCGGCGATCGCTTCGGATCGGCAGTCGGCACAGTTGCGTTTGCCGTGGCGTGCGCATGGCGGGCTTGCTCGAGCGGACGCCTGCTTGCGAAGGGATGTCTCGGCTTTGCGTAGCCAGTCGGCTAGTTCGCCGGCGTCGATGATGCGCTGGGTGAGTCCGGGTAGGTTGCGGTGTTTGCGTTCTCGGGCGATGAGCACGGCGGTTTCGATGGCGATCTCGGGTGTGACACCTGTGGCGTCGATGATGAGCCGGGCGGCTTGGTCGGTTCCGGCGGGTAGCGGGTCCGGCGCGGACGAGTTTGCGCCGCGCGGGCTTGCTACTTGCTCCCTGCTACTTGCTGCTTGCTTAAGCGACAACTTGTCTGCGTGCGACGCGGACTGATCGGGGAATTTCTCGGGCGGCTGTTGTGGCAGGTCAGGCGGCGGCGGTAGACGTGACGGCACCTTTGCCGGTTCGAGCCGCTGGTTGCCCGCCAGTTTGGGCAGGAACAGGTACACCGAGCTTCGAACCGTGTATCTGACGGCGCGGCCGGTGTCCACAAGCATGTCGATCAGCTTGTCGATCACGTCGGGTGTCAGGTCCGGGTCGTAGGCGAACAGCTGGCCTTTGATGCCGAACGCGTCGCCGCGCAGACGTCCATGCTCGTCGGCCAACCCCCACAGGCCGATGTAGAGCAGCCGGGCGTCGCGGTTGGGGACCTCGACCGCCAGGTCCTGGTCCTGGAAGAACTCGGGCTTAACCGAACGGATACGGGCCATTAGGCCACCGCCGCCGAGCGGATGTTGAATCTCGGAGCCTCTGTCCGAATCGCCTTCACCTCTGCGACGAGCGCCAAGTACTCGCTCGCGTATATCTCGCACTCGATGAGATGGACCTCGGCCCACCACGGCTTGGTGAGTCGATGTTTGCGCCAGCGCTCCACCGGATTCCGGGAGATCCCGACATACAGAAGGCCGTTAAATCCCATCAGACGGTAAAGGAGGCAGCCCTCGGGACCAATGACGTCGTCGAAGTAACGGTGGTCCCAGCGTGCGCTAGCCGTCTCAATTGGGAACAACAGCCGGTCACTCACTCTCGTTCTCCCCGATCCGCCGCGCTTCTGCGGCCTTCTCGTCGTCGTCGCGTCCCGGCAGCACATGCGACCGGTTGGCCTTGGGTAGCCCGCAGTCGGCGCAGCGTGTGTTGCCGCGGTGGTCGGCCTGGCCGTCGTCGGTGTACGGGTGGTGTGTGACGGTCCCGGACCGGTTCACGTCTTCCTCGCTCTCGTCTTGTCGTTTTCCCGCCGTCTGCGCCAGCCCCGGCCCGGTGGTGCTAGTCGGTGCCGGGTTGCCCGTGTGGAACGGATCCGAACGTCTGCAGGCAAGTGCAGCCGTCGACCGGGCCCCAGGACGGGCACACTCCTGTGGCCTCGGCCTGATGGCCGCAGGGGAGCAGTTCCCAGCCGGAGTCGTCGCAGCCGCACTGCTGCGGGTCGTGCCACGCGTCGACCCAGCCGTGGCATCGGCCGTGGCATCGGCCGCAGGTCAGGTATGGGTCGGCGAAGCTGATGTGGACGTGCGTGCGCGTGAACGTGTGCGTGATTCTCATCGCTGTCCTTTCTCCTCGGTGCAGGCTTGTGCCCGCCAGTCGGCGGCCCACATGAAGTCGAGCCCCGCCGCCTTGGCGCATTGCTCATCCTCGGGGCGGTCGCCGACCATCAGTCCCATGTATGGCGGGTAGTACTCGTGGTAGTGAGCGGCAACGTCGAGTCCGGCCGCGATCACAAGGCCTGGTGATGGTTTGCGGCACCAGCACCGCGCCATCTCCGGATGTGCGGCGTCGGGATGGTGCGAGCACCATGCGATCTTGTCGAAGAGGTCGCCAGTTTGGCGTTGGGTCTCCCAGAATGCGGCCTCGACCTGGCTTGCCTGGACAATGCCGAGTGCGATCCCGCCCTGATTGGACACGCCGATGATCCGGCCGCCGCCCTTTTTCCAGCGGCGCATCATCTCTACGGCCTCAGGGAAGACGACGACGTCTTCGGGCCCGTTGACGAACCGGCCGAGGGCGTCGTCTTTGCCTTGGCGCACGGTGCCGTCAAGGTCGAGGTAGAGCACGGGTACCGCACGTTCCTTGACGTCGTTGCTCATCGCGCCTTCCGTTTCTGGGCGCCGTGATGGGGACAGCGTGGGTCGGTGTCCATGCGCACCCAGCCCTTGCCGAAGCTGACGCCGTAGAGTCGCCCGAGGGACTTGTATTCGTGTGGACATGGGCAATCGGCTTGGCCGAGGTATGCCATCCACCGCGCGAGGCCTTCGGGTGAGGCTTCGGTGCTGGTGCTCATCGCTGTCCTTTCTCCTCGGTGCTACTTGACGGGGACGGCCCGATAACTTTCATCGCGGCCCGGTGGATGGCTTTGCGGGCTTCCAGTTGCGCGTCGAGGCGTGCCTGCTCTGCGTCGCATGGCCATGGTTTCCCACAGAGTTCGCAGGCTTCGATCTGCCGGTGCGTGGCTGGTTGGAACAGGCGAGTCATGGCTGGCCCCCGCGCGATGCGGGCGTGGTGCTCCTTGAGGGCACGGAGCGCGGCGTGGTGCTCCGTGACATCACGGAGCGCGGCGGCGAGATCGTTCCTGTCGACCTGGCGCGGAGACTCGATGTACAAACGCGACGCCTCGATCTCCTGCGCGATCTTCTCCCGCACCTGCCGCTCCAAGATCGGCGCGGCGGCGGATAGGACCGCCCGCGCCGTGTTCTCGCACCACTGGTCCTCGGGGCTTCCGGAGTCGTCGTATGGATGCGGGGAGAACGTGAACGACCACATGGCCCGCGTACCCGCCTCGACCGCCTCGGTGAGATCAAGCTCCATCGCTACCCTCCCGCCTGCCGCGCTTGTTGAACGGGCTGCCATCGGGGAGCTCGCGGGTCTCAACCCAACGGGCGTACTGCGCCTGGGTCATGCCGAGGAATTCGTGTAGCTGCACGTTGGTGGGGATGTTGTGCCACGCGTCGATTGCGTCTTCGATGCTTCCTGGAAGGGGTGTCGCCTCCTGCCTGTCGCGCTGCGATGTGGACAGCGCATCCACGGCGCGGTCGAGGGCCCGGCTCGCATGCACAGCGCGGGGTGTGCCGTAGCCCGTTTGGCGCCCGAGCTTGGTGGCTTCCTTCTCTGCAGCCCGCGACTCCTTCGCGGCCTCAACGACGGCCTGTTCTGCGTCGTGCCTGGCCCTCGTAATGCACACCCATTCGCCGACGTCCTTGCCGAGGCTGGGCAGGTCGTAGTCGTCGTCGCTGATCATCGGTCTCCTTCTCGGCTTGGTCCAGCGCGGCCCTCGGCTTGGCCAGCGCTCTGAGCTCTTGCTCGATCGCCCCGCTCCGAAGATCCCTGGGCCGGACAACCCACGCCACCGCACCGGCGCCGAGCAGCGCCGTGAGCCACTTGGTTTGGTCGGCACTGACAATTCCGGTAGCCGATTTCAGTTCCCAGAACAGGACCCCGCCCGGCCCGACTATCACCAGATCCACGAAGCCGGCGCCGTCCGCTTCGACGGGTGTGACCCACACGCCGGGCCGGATTTGCGCGGGCCGGAAGTGTGCTACGAGCAGGCCGAGGCTGCGGCACATGTCGATGACGGTGCGCTTGAGGTCGTCCTCGCTGATGGGGAGTGTGGTCACCGTCTGCCCCGCTTCCGCAGCCGTAGCGTGACTCCGCGCCGGACGAGCAGGTATTTGCGTAGTTCGATGACGAGCAAGCGGCGGAATGCCCGGCTGGCGGGATGGTCGTCGTCGGGTAGCAGCGCGTCGAGCTGGCTCATGACGCCTCGTCTCGGGGAATCCCCGCACCGGGCGGCGCGTCTTCGAGGATCTCGGCCGCTGTCACGCGGGCGGGCGGGAACTCCTCGTCCTTGGTGACCTCGCCGCGTTGCAACGACTTGAACGTCACCCCGAGTTGGGCAACGTCAAGCTCGGTCCACTTGTCGCCTGCCCGGCCGAGCTTCTGCTCCAACTGGTCCATCACCACACCGATGCCCGCGAACGCCTTGACCGCGTCGGCGATGCGCTGCGCCAGCGGCTTACCACCGCCGTCGGCCAATGTCTTGACGCACAGCTCCTTGGCCTCCTCGACGAAGAACGGCGGCAGCACGGCGAAGATGCATTCACGGACTCGCCGGGCGCCGAGGTTGGCGTTGTTCTCGTACACGTCGCGCAGGTCGGTCAGCTTCTGCGCGCCGGAACGGGTGTCGCGCACGTGGGGGGCGATGAAGGTGTTGGAGACGCGGGTGTTGGCTTGCACGTCCCACGCCCACGCGGACATCTCGGATTGGCGGGCCGTGTCGTCGCGGGACAGCTCGACGATGCCGTATTGGATGTTGGACCAGCAGCGTGCCAACTCGCGGGCGAGGTGGATCGATTCGCCGGAGACGGTGGTGCCGCCACGGGGGAACTTGTAGAAGGCCCGCTCGGCCAGCGCCTGCTGGGCGCAGGATTCGCGCATGGAGGCGATCGCGTTCTGGACGTTGCGGGGGCACTGCTGGGCCACGAAGACGGCCGCCTGGACCTCGGCGACGGCGCGGGACTGTTCGACCGCCGTGGCCTGACTGATCCGGGTGCTAGGCAGCGCCGGTGTTTGGACTCTGTCCACAGTGGTCATTGGCCGGTCTCCTGGAAGTAGCGGTTCTGTGCGTACGCGGGCAGGGAGATGAGTTCGACCTCGCGGCTGTAGCCGGGCCAGACGCCGCTCTGTTGGCATTGCGCGAACACGAGCCGGGCTTGGCGGTTGTAGTACCGACCGGCTTCGACGGCGAGCGAGTCGGGTTCGAACACGGACACCAGGTATGGGGGTGTCTTCTCCTGCACGACGAAGACGAAGGCGGCCTTGTCGGTTCGGTCGACACCGACAACGGCGTCCATGTACCACGCGGCCTGTCGGTGGTAGTCGTAGTCGTACATGGCCTTCTCGAACTTGGCCGGCGAGGCGGACGCGGCTGTCTTGTAGTCGGGGATGACGAGGCGGCGGCTGCTGTCGTTGTGGCGCAGCCAGTCGAGCATCGCCCGGCACCAGATGCCGGTTTCCTTGTCTTGCCAGAACAGGGACTGTTCGGGTCGTCCGGTCTCGATGGAGAACAGTGCGCCCGCTATCGGGTGGCCGCGCAGGGCTTCGGCCATGGCCTTGACGATGTTGTAGTCGGCTTGCAGGAGCGGTGTCAGCCCGGCGGCGATGGCGTCGTCGCGTTGTTCCTGGGCGGCTTTGGTGCGCCAGTTGTCGGCGTCGACGACGGCGATGTCGGGGCCGACGCCGAGGACGAGGCGGTGTGCGGCATGGCCGAAGGAGAACTCTGGCGTGGGCGGCGGCCGGTGGTCTTTTTCGTGGCGGTAGATGGCCGGGCAGTACGGCGGCAGGAGTTTGCGGGCGCCGGATGCTGACAGTGATCCGGCGGGTACCGGGTCGCGGTGGTACACGTCGGCGGGTAGTTCGTAGACGCCGGGTTCGGTGATGCTGGTTTGGACCGCGGTGTTCCAGTCGAGGGTCCTCATCGGTTTGCCTGCGCTTTGCGGTGGTCTTCGGCCATGAGTTCGTCTAGGACGGGGCAGGCGTTCATGTGTGTGGCGTAGCGGCGTTGTTCGGCGGCGCGGTCTTCGCGTTCCCGGCGCAGGTCGGCCTCGAGTTCGTCGGCGCGTTGCTTTGCCCACCCCAGCCGGATCTCTGCGGCCCGGAGTTTGAGTTCTGCCCCGACGCTCATCACCTTGCTGTGGCCGCGCTCGGCGACCAGCTCTGCTTTCAGCCCGGCCAGTTCGTCGCGGTCTTCCCGGCGGCGGATCAGCCATGCGGTGAACACGAGGACGGTGAACGCGGCGGCGAGCATGACCAGGCCGGCGGTGAAGTTCCAGACCGTGAGGATGGTGGCGGCGGTGATGGTGACGCCGCCGACAACAACCCCGGCGAGGGCGATGACCGTCTTCATCTCGGCTCCGCTCCGCTTGCCCACCAGATGAGCCCGCCGACGACTGCGGCGGTGACGAGGATGGCGGCTCCTGCCGTGATGGCGACACGCTTGAAGGTCATGGGGTTGCCTCCGGTGTGGGCTCGGCGTAGATGGCGCGGATTTCGTCGGTGGGCACTTCCTCGCGGTCCTCGCCGTCTTCCCAGCGAGTGGCCGCGAGCACTGCCTCCTGCTGCGCCTGACGCCGCTTGACCGAGTCGGCCATGACGGTGCCGAATTCCTCCACCGCGACGAGACGTTCCTTCACCGCTGCGATCTCGGCGCGCAGCCGCTGGACTTCGGTTGTGAGTTCCCATGTGAGGTCACGCAGTCTCAGCGGGTCGGAGTCGACCAACTCGTCGATCTGGTCGTAGGTAGGAAGATCGCTCATTGCTCGCTCGTCTCCTCGCCGTTGATGTGCCGCTCGAGCGCGGCCAAGGGGGTGATGGCGTAGTCGTTCCAGTCGGCGATAGGCCGGGTGGCCCACTGGGCGGCCATGCCTTCGAGCAGGACTGCGACAAGCTCGTCGAATTCGGCGTCGGAGCGGCCCGCGAAGTGGCGCAGCATGTCTGCCGCCGCCTGTAGCCGCTCGGCCGGGCTCGGCACGTTACCGCTCATCAGGCACCGTCCAGATCGACGAGGCAGTCGTGCAGTCGCTCGTGCAGCGTCTTGCCCCCACCGGCCACGATCGCAGCGCTAAGGACGGCTCGGCAGTCGCAGTGGTGATACATGCGCTTGCCCTTCCAATCGAGCGGTGGACGGTCACGGCAGTCGCACAGCGGAGACAACGGCGACTCCAGGACGTTGGCGACCGCACGGCGCATGGCCTCCGTGGCGTAGCTCAGATCGATCTCGTTCATGCCCGGCCTCCTCGTCCCAGCCGGTGCCGTGCCTTGGCCAGCAGCGAACCCACCCGCCACGTCCCGCCGCCGCCGTGTGAACGCCCCGCAGCATGGTCGTCGGGGATGAGCAGCCACAGCGGCGAGAAGACGAGCAGCAGCAAGGGTGCGCCGATGTAGGCGGCGATGGCCAACGGCCAGGGCAGATCAGCGCCGAAGAAGGTCATGACGCCGCCGTCCCTTCGCGAGGCGAAACGTCTTCGACGGGCCACGGCAGGGGCTCGCGGCCATCGGCCAGCACGACCCAGACGATCGGGAAGCTATGGCCCCTGGTCTCAACACCCGAGGTCGCGATGGCTTGGTGGTAGTGGCCATAGGCGTCCTTGATGACGACCCGTTGACCCTCGACGAACTCGCTCATGACGGCACCTCAATAAGTTCGCTGCGCACGTCCGCGCCGACCTTGACCGACACCTTCCGCTTCGCCTTCGGCTTGACCGGCGACGTAGCGAACCGGGCACGGGCGGGCTGGGCCTGCGGATCGGCGATCACCTGATATGAGCCCGTCGGACTCGTCAACGCCGACGCACCCCACGTGAACCCGAAATCCATCGCCATCGGCAGCGTGAACGGGATCTCGGAGAAGATCGGCACCTCGGCCAGCGACACCGGCGCGGGCGGCAGCAGATCCTGCCGTGGCGCCAGCACGACCTCACCGACATGCACCACCGGCACAGGCGGCGTCTCCGGCGCAACGTCGGTGTCGGTCGCCGACGCGGGCAGTGGGAAGCTGATGCGGAAGGCGTCGACGAGGATGCAGAAGCAGACCAGGACCACGCCGATCGCGGCGAAGAAGAACAGGGCGCACCAGAGCAGCAGTTCCCAGACGGACAGGTCAAGGTGGACGGTCATGACGCCTCCCCGATGTGGTCGTAGTCCCCGCGCTTAACGTGGTCGCGAAAGTCCCGCCACGCTGACGGCGTCATCACGAGTACCGGCTTGCCCCAAGAGCCACGGATAAGCACGAAGCCGTCGTCCTCACAGATCTGGAGGGTCCCGCTACCCGTCGACCAGTTGCGTGTATCCGGGCCCTTCCGATGACAAGGAACGCAAACGCGCATGGGCTTGCCCGTGCCTGGCCGAACGTAGGTCCTGACGTTGTCGCCGCTGAGGTGATGCCCGGCAAGGCAATGCGTCCGCCGCTTGTTGTTTGCGGGTGGGCCGAAGCCGCGCAGGATGTTGACCGGCGATGGCACGGCTTCCAGGTGGTCCGGGTTGACGCAAGCCCGATTCCGGCACAGGTGATCCAAGACCAGGTCTTCAGGGATCGGGCCCACGAAATGGTTGTATGACCACCGGTGAGCCATGACGCGATCAAACGCCCCGTAGCCCTGGCGATTCTTGTGCGCGGTCCAAAGCCAACAACCGTCCGTCTTCTCCACTTTGGCCATGAACCGTGTGGGCGCGTCAGCGTAGATTCGATTGCTCATGTCGACGCGAACCGCGTTGACGTCGCCGTGACGCTTCCAGCGGGCGTAGTGCTTCGAGCACCAACCCCTCACCACCGCACGGCCGCAGCAATCCGTTTCGACGCACGCTAGAGGCTGTTGCCGTTTCATTGCGGCCACCCGACTTCATTGAAATCCCCCGCGACGACGGCGCGAATAAACTGCTCCCACTCGTCGCGGTCAAGCATTGCGAGCATGTGCTGTCGCTTGCTGGAACGGATGAGGATATGGCCGGCGGCCGTGACTGCGACCTGGCCGCAACCCGAACTTTCGCATTGACGTGGCCCAATCCAATTGACTCCGTCGTTCATGCCTTTGCCTTCCTCTTGTGGTGTCATCGCGTCACCATCCGCAGGCCGCAGGTGCAGCCCTGCCCGTGCAACGGCGGGGAGATGAGTCCTTTGCGGCGGGCCCGGCACAGCAGGTTCGCGACCGCTTTGCCATTGGCGTAGCCCAGCTTGTCGGCGATCTGGGCGTGGTTGAGGCCGCGCCGTTGCAGGATGACGAAGTCGTCGGCGAACTGTTCTATGCGCCGATCTCCGGCGTGGCGGGACATCACCGCCCCGGCTTTCCGGTGCTTTGGCGCAGCTGGTCAGCGCATTCCTTGTGGCTCGTGCCTAGGTGCTGGCCGCGGGTCCAGACGGTGGCCTGTCCGGCGTAGATGCCGAGATGGCAGATGGAGCACTGGCCGCGATAGAGGGTGGACAGGCTGGCTTTGCGGTTGTCGGCCGTGTTGTACGGGTCGTGGACCATGCTGCTCACAGCGCCGTCACCTGCTTCATCTGGTGGCCGCTGGTGGGGCCGTGCTGCGGGCAGTAGGCGCGGCGGACGCGACCGTCCCAGATGGACCAACCCTGGGCTAGCGCCAACCGCTCATAGTGGGGGTAGCCCAGATAGATCTGGATGTCCTCGCCGGTGATCTGCTCGTAGCAGCCACCTTTGTCGCAGCGGATCCCCCAGACGCGGTGGGTCTCACGGAAGCTCATGGCCGCCCCCAATCGTCGAGCTCGACGTGGTGGCGTTCGTACATGTCCTCGCGTTCTTCGGCGGCCATCCGCCGCTCGTCGTCGTAGCAGGTGCAGTCGTCTGGATTGTCGGTTCGAAGCTGGCGGCACCACTGGTAGTGGTGGTTCATCCCCATGAGGCTCACCACGCACGCAGCCTTTCCAGGATCCGTTCCACATCGGCGGTGTCGGCGGGGTCCTCGTGCACGACCGGCGGCAGCCAGTCCTTGTATGGCTCGGGCTGCGGGTCCTTCGGTTCGGGGAACAGGGCCAAGATCGCGGTGCGGATGCTGCGGGACATGTGCCGCATCTCGTGGTGCACGGACAGGGCGACGGCGGCGGTGTCGCGGTCGGCGTCGGCGCCGATCCAGGCGAGCAGGTCGCGGTGGGCGTCGGTGATGTTGCCGGGGCTCGGGACGTAGGTCATGAGGCACCGGTTTCCGTCTTCCAGCTGTGCGTCCAGGCGCCCCGGTCGCGGCCGTAGTGGTCCACGTAGCTGCCGCCGCACTCGACGCAGCGATCCGAGTCGACAGCCCATCCGCCGCAGTCGCCGTCATGGAATCGGGGCAGTGTGCACATCTCGTTGGCCTCAAGGGGATAGCCCTCGTCGTCGTACTTGTGCTGGCCGCATGGCGGGCGCTGCCAGTCGGGAGAGGCCCAGATCAGGCGATCCCTTGCCCTGTAGCCCAACGCGGCGGTGACGTAGTTACGGGTGATGGACATGTGCGTCTTCCAGGGGAAGCGGGAGGTGTGGATACCGGCCTCCGTGGCAGCCTCGGCCAGCATCAGATCGGGGCCGTAGTCGACGCCGAGCGATATCCAATCGCGGTGCGAGATTTCGCCGATCTTCGCCACGAGCGCGGCGACGAACTTCTCGCCCTGCGCATCCGATACCGGGTGCTTGTCGGCGAGCATCGCGGCCATACCGCCCGCGAACGAGCCGAGGGCGATGTCCTCTGGGCCGCTGTTGGCGTCGACGTTGCGGAAGACGGGTGCGCCGAGTTGTTGGGCCCACCAGGCGGCTGCCGCTTCCGCTGCCGTGGTGGTGGTCTTGGTATTGTCTTGGTTGGACATTCGAAGCACTCCTTCGTCTGATCCTTGGCCCGGGCGCCTTGATCGCCTGGGCCACTTGCGTTTTGGCCCGGTGCCAGGGTGAGAAAACGTGTGAGCGTTGTTGGCCTGGCACCGGTTGTCTTCAGTTGTGGCCCCGGCGGCGAACGGGGGGCTCAAGCCGCCGGGACCTGGATCCCATGCCAGTCACCCAATGTCTGGCGGGGATCCTCGGCCTGCGCGTTGCCGGGAGGCAGGCGGCGTCAGGCCGAAAGCAGCGGGCAAGGTGCGCCCAGACGGCAGCACCACCCCGCGCGTCAGTTAGGGATTGGCGGCGGCCGTGGTATTCACCACGAAGGTCATGTTGTTCGACCAGCTGACTCCGGTGCGGCTGTCGTGGTGCGGCTCGGCGTGGCCCTTGTCCTTGTTGCAGGTGCTCCACACGCCCGCCGGGGCGTACATGAAGTTGCACCGCGTGGGGTCGAAGGCGCCGCTGACGACCGTGAGCGTCTGTGTGGTGGCATTGCTGAGATTCATGGCCTGGTTCCCTCCGGAGCTCATGAGCTCCACACCTCTCGGATTGCGGTGAACAGGAAGACGAGTACGAACGGGGGTGCGGCGATCCAGACGAGGCACGGCGGCCACCAGCCGCTACCGCTATCGCCGCCGCCTCCACCGCCGGTGTTGCGGGGTGTTTTGGTCCGTGGTGGGCGTGAGCGCCCGGGACCCTTGTCCGACTTGCGGATCATGAGGTCACCCGCTTCGGGCGGATGTGGTGGGCGTTGTTGATAGTGACCCTCGCGCCGGTGACCGCACGCTCGCGGCACGGATTGCCGGGCAGCGCGTTGCAGTCGGGGCAGCGGTCGTATTCGGCCCACTTCTGTAGGCGCTGCTCGCGGAGGTCTTGTGCCCGTCTGCGCAGGTTGCGGTCGTAGTCGCTGCGGTTGAAGCTCGCCCGGACGTCGTCGCTCATGAGGCACGCGCCAAGTCGCGCAGCAGGCGAGCAACCGGCACGCCGAGCGCGGCGGCAACCCTCTCCAGTTCGGACGGCGTGAGCTCCTTGCCCGCGCGCTCATGCGTCGACACGCGCCGCCACAGGTACTGCTGTCCCATGCCGACACGGCGGGCGAGCTCGCGCATCGAGACACCCTGCCGCTCAAGCTCGGCGTTGATCGAATCCTTCACGGCTTGACTGAGTGCCATGGGAACACTATGAGTGGTTGAGCCATTCAGCGCAAGTCTCCGCGCAATATTGACCCGATGAGCTGAGCGAACCGTGGTTAAACTCACGCTGGCATAGGCTCACCCTTGACAGTGAACCGCTGGGCGACTCATCATCTTGCCATGAGTGAGAACGTAACGCTGAGCCAAAGGGTCGCTGAAGTCATCCGGGCCATGCTCTGGCAGCGGCGCATGAGCGGCCGACAGCTTGCCGCCGAGCTCAA
>Ga0207674_10005983_pt1 | contig 14402 bp, 13 predicted proteins | sample KBSCornC72_FD_184303 | JGI IMG/M metagenome (GOLD analysis project Ga0207674, IMG submission 184303) | Corn rhizosphere microbial communities from Kellogg Biological Station, Michigan, USA - KBS Corn C7-2 (SPAdes) (version 2) | ecosystem: Host-associated > Plants > Roots > Rhizosphere > Soil ... | reverse complement strand
CAGATGAAGCGCTACAGCGCCGTGAAGTCGCCCGTCGAGCTGATCCAGCTCAACGGCGAATTCGCCAAGACCTCGTTCGATGCGACTGTCGCCGAACTGTCGAAGGTCAGCGAGACCATCACCAAGATGATGGGCGACGTGTTCCAGCCGCTGTCGAGCCGCTATGCGGTCGCCAGCGAGAAGATCAAGGCCGCTTCCGGCTTCTGATTCCGTTAACTCGGTCCCGCTAAAGCGGCCGTCTCCCCTCGGGGGAGGCGGTCGTTTTGCTTTTGGGGCGAATGGCGATGAATCAGGACGCGCATCCCCTTGCCCTCATCGGCTGCTATACCATATTCTTGGCGGCGGAGATTTCTGACACTCATGGGCACCGACTTCGAACTTCACCGGATCAAGATGGCTGGCAACCGCGACGCGGATGGCGGCAACGGCGTCGGCGTGGCGACGCGCACGCGCACCCGGACCAAGAAGCCGTCGCCCTACAAGGTGCTGATGCTCAATGATGATTACACGCCGATGGAGTTCGTCGTGCTCTGCCTGCAGCGCTTCTTCCGGATGAGCATCGAGGATGCGACTCGGGTGATGCTCCACGTCCATCAGCGCGGCGTGGGGGTGTGCGGCGTGTTCAGCTACGAAGTCGCCGAAAGCAAGGTCAACCAGGTGATCGACTTCGCCCGGCAGAACCAGCACCCCCTCCAATGCACGCTTGAGAAGGCCTGAGGCCGAAAGGGATCGTGCTCCAGCGAAAGCTGGAGCCCAGGCCCGCACGTAGAACTGGATCCCAGCTTTCGCTGGGAAACACATATGTCCAAGAATTCCCGTTCAGGCCTCGGTGCGTGACGGCGGCAGCCAGTCGGTGTCCAGCGCCGCGTAGCGATTGACGTAGTTCGCCACTTCCGCAAGCCGCTCTTCGTTGCGGATGGTCAGCTGGTTGGCCTGGCGCGCGATCAGCCCTTCCTCGACCAGGGCGCGAATCATACGATTGACGTGTACCGCCGTCAGGCCGGTCGCGTCGCCGATCTCCTCCTGGGTCAGGGGGAAGGCGATGCTGTCGCCCAGATTCGCGTTCATCACCCGCAGCCGCGAGACGGTATCCAGGATCAGTGCGGCCACCCGCGCCTTGGCCGACGTGCGTCCCAGCGAAGCGAGCCGATCGCTCAGCGAGACCTTCTCCGCCTGTGCGATCAGGAACAGCAGCGCCCCCATGCGCGGATGTTCGACGAACAGCTTGTTCAGCGCTGACTTTTCAACGGGCGAGAGCTTCACGTCAGTCAGCGCGACGAGCGATTCGGTGGCTTCGTTGAAGGCGGCGCAGGACAGTCCGACCATGTCGCCGGGCAGGTGAATCCGCAGGATCTGGCGGCTGCCGTCGTCCAGGAGCACGAAGCTCAGCAGCCAGCCCGAGTTGATGATGTAGAGTTCATGCGCGCGATCATGCTCGCGGCGAACCATGGCGCCACGGCGATATACCCGCTCGCCACCCTCCAGCGCCTCCAGAGCGAATTGCTCCGGGCCTGTCAGTCTCAGATAATGGCCCAGGCGCTCCACCAGGCAACTGTCGGTCACACTCCCCCCAAGCCCATATTAGCCCCTATACAGCAATCACTTAGATAAAGCTGAGCGTCTTGGCCCTAACAACGATCAAGGTATTGAGATAATTCGTTTCGGATCGGAAATTTCTTACATCTGCAAGTTTGCACCTTCCAGGCAAAGCGATAGAAGCTCGCAATGGACCGAATCCTTATCCGTGGCGGGCAGCGGCTCGCCGGCACAATCCCGATTTCAGGCGCCAAAAACGCGGCGCTCACGCTGCTTCCCTGCGCATTGCTGACCGATGAGCCGCTGACGCTGCGCAACCTGCCGCGTCTGGCCGATGTCGACAGCTTCGGCCATCTGCTGAATGAACTGGGCGTATCGACGACGATCGCCGGCGCGCGCGGCCAGGATTTCCGCCGTGTCATCACGATGCGCGCCGACACGCTCTCTTCCACCACCGCGCCGTACGACATCGTGCGCAAGATGCGGGCGTCGATCCTCGTGCTCGGGCCGCTGGTTGCGCGCGCTGGCGAGGCGACGGTATCGCTGCCGGGCGGCTGTGCCATCGGCAACCGGCCGATCGATCTCCACCTGAAGGCGCTCGAGGCGCTGGGGGCCGAGATCGAACTGGCCGCCGGCTATGTCCGCGCCAAGGCGCCGAACGGGCTTGCCGGCGGGCGCGTCTCCTTTCCGTTCGTATCGGTCGGGGCGACCGAGAATGCGCTGATGGCGGCCGTGCTGGCGAAAGGCGAGAGCGTCATCGAGAATGCCGCACGCGAGCCGGAGATCACTGATCTCGCCCGCTGCCTCGTCGCGATGGGCGCGCAGATCGAGGGGATCGGCACGGAGCGGCTGGTGATCCAGGGGCGCGAAAAGCTGAATGGCGCGACCTACGCGGTGATGGCCGATCGCATCGAAGCGGGCAGCTATGCCTGCGCGGCGGCGATCACCGGCGGCGACATCCTGCTCGAAGGCGCGCATGCGGACGACATGACGGCGATCTTGCAGGGGCTCATCGAAGCAGGTGTCGAGGTCCTGCCCGAGGAGACTGGTGTCCGGGTGCGCGCCAATGGCAAGCTACGTCCGCTGACGGTATCGACCGCGCCGTTTCCGGGTTTCCCGACCGACATGCAGGCGCAGTTCATGGCGATGCTCACGCTGGCCGACGGGGCGAGCGTCCTCACCGAGACGATCTTCGAGAATCGCTACATGCATGTGCCCGAGCTTGCGCGCATGGGGGCGGACATCCAGGTGCATGGGCGCACGGCGGTGGTGCGCGGTGTCGGCGGGTTGGTCGGCGCGCCGGTGATGGCGACCGATCTGCGCGCCTCGATGAGCCTCGTGATCGCCGGCCTTGCCGCCGAAGGGGAGACCCAGGTCAATCGCGTCTATCATCTCGATCGCGGCTATGAACGGCTGGAGGTCAAGCTGCAGGGTGTCGGCGCGGATATCGAACGTGCGGGGGATGGGTGACGTAGGTCGTAAGGTTCGTCATCCCAGCGCATGCTGGGATCTCACTTTTCTTCGTTTCCCCGAAGGTAGAGGGATTCCAGCTTCCGCTGGAATGACGATAAATTCGCTCAATCGAACAGGCTGGAGACCGAGCTTTCGTCGGCGATCCGGCGGATCGCTTCGGCGAGCAGTGGCGCGATGGTGAGGGTGCGGATCTTCTTCGCGTTCGCGACCGGCGCGGTCGCGTTGATCGAATCGGTGATGACCAGTTCGGCCAGCGATGATCCCTCCACGCGCGCGACGGCGCCGCCCGACAGCACGCCATGGCTGACATAGGCGATCACGTCCTCGGCACCGGCTTGCTTGAGCGCGGCTGCGGCGTTGCACAGCGTGCCCGCCGAATCGACGATGTCATCGACGAGGATGCAGAAGCGGCCCGAGACATCGCCGATGATGTTCATCACCTCGGATTCGCCCGGCCGCTCGCGGCGCTTGTCGACGATGGCCAGCGGGGCATTGTCGAGCCGCTTGGCCAGCGCGCGCGCGCGGACCACGCCGCCGACGTCGGGCGACACGACCATCAGATTCTTGCCCGCAAACCGCGCCTGGATATCCGCCGACATCACCGGCGCCGCGTAGAGATTGTCGGTCGGGATATCGAAAAAGCCCTGGATCTGGCCGGCATGCAGATCGACCGACAGCACGCGATCGGCCCCCGCGACGGTGATCAGGTTAGCGACCAGCTTGGCCGAGATCGGCGTGCGCGGGCCGGGCTTCCGATCCTGCCGGGCATAGCCGAAATAGGGGAGCACCGCCGTGATCCGCCGCGCCGAGGAGCGCTTGAGCGCATCGATGCAGATCAGCAATTCCATGAGGTTGTCGTTGGCGGGAAAGCCGGTCGACTGGATGACGAACACATCCTCGCCGCGCACATTTTCATGAATCTCTACAAAGACTTCCTCATCGGCGAAGCGGCGGACGCTCGCATCCGTCAGCGGAAGTTCGAGATAGCCGGCAATGGCTTCGGCAAGCGGCAGGTTGGAGTTGCCGGCGAGTAGTTTCATATCTGTGCGAGTCCCCCGTTCGTTGCGGTCCTCTTAAAGAGCGATGGCGGTCGGGGGAAGGGGCGCTTGCCCCGCCGTACGAGAATGATACAGGCTGCGCGATGACTGTCACCCGCTTCGCGCCATCGCCGACCGGCCGCCTGCACGTCGGCAATATCCGCGCGGCGCTTCACAACTGGCTGTGGGCGCGGAAGAATGGCGGGCGTTTCCTGCTGCGGCTGGACGATACCGATCTTGAGCGATCGACGGCCGAGTATGCAGAGTCGATTCGGGGCGATCTCGCCTGGCTGGGCCTCGATCCCGACGGTGCGGTCCGTCAGTCCGATCGGTTTGCCCTGTACGAATCGCGCTTCGGGGAATTACGCGCCGCCGGCCGGGTCTATCCCTGCTACGAGACAGCCGAGGAACTCGATCTCAAGCGCAAGATCCTGGCCGGGCGGGGCCTGCCGCCGGTCTATGATCGTGCCGCGCTGAAGCTGACCGATCAGGAACGGGCGGCGCTCGAGGCGCAGGGCATCCGGCCGCACTGGCGCTTCAAGCTCGATCACGACGCCCCGATCCACTGGCGCGACCTGATCCGGGGCGAGCAGCATCTCGATCCCGCGATCATGTCCGATCCGGTGATCCGGCGTGCGGACGGCAGCTGGCTCTACATGCTGCCGAGCGTGATCGACGATATCGATATGGGCGTGACCCATGTCGTGCGCGGCGAGGATCATGTCACCAACACCGGGCTGCAGCTGCAGATGTTCACCGCGCTGGGCGCCACGCCGCCGCAGTTCGCGCACGAGGCGCTGCTGACCGGGAGCGAGGGCAAGCTCTCCAAGCGGCTCGGCTCGCTCGGCTGCGATCATTTCCGCGAGGAGGGGCTTGAGCCGATCGCGCTGCTCGCGCTGCTCGCGCGCATCGGCACCAGCGATCCGGTCGAGCCCGTCACCGAGGCCGCGCCGCTGATCGCGAGCTTCGACTTCGCCCATTTCGGCCGCGCCCCCGCGCGCTTCGACGAAGAGGAGCTGAAGGCGCTCAACCGGCGGATCGTGCATATGCTCGATTATGATGCGGTGGCCGATCGTTTGCCGGGCAAGATCGATCGCGCGGGCTGGGAAGCGATCCGCCCCAATCTCGACCGCCTCGCAGACGCTGCCGGCCTGTGGTCGGTCGTCGAGGGGCCGATCGAAAAGCCTGTACTGGCCGAAGAGGATCGCGCCTATCTCGCCGAGGCGGCGTCTGTGGCGGAGGCGATGGATTGGGCCGGCGATCCTTGGCACACGCTGACCGGCACCTTGAAGGAACGAACCGGTCGGAAGGGCAAGTCGCTCTTCCTGCCGCTCCGCCAGGCGCTGACCGGGATGGACCATGGGCCGGACATGGCCGCGCTGCTGCCGCTGATCGGGCGGGAGCGGGCGTTGGAGCGGCTGCGAGGCTAAGCCGTGACCCATAAAATGAATGGGCTTGGATCAAGAACTTTGATCGCTTATTTCGACCACTCAAATGTGATGGGCATCGCAACTTCGGATGACATGCTCTTGTGTACCGGGCAGGTAAAAGCCGCCGCTTCCAAAACCTTCCTGTCTCGGTCAGAAATTTGATGAGGGACAACGACGCTCGTGGCTAGGCGACTAATCCGCCGTGGACCGCTGGTCATTTCCTTGTCAACGACCACCGTCGAGCCTGTCAGATCGATGCCCATCGACTGCGCTTTCGTGCCCATGACAGTCAGAATACAGGTTCCCAACGCGGTTGCTACCAGATCCGTCGGGGAGAATGTTTCTCCCTTACCCATGTTGTCTGCTGGTGCGTCAGTGATCAGCTCGACCCCCGAGGGAACGTGCGTCGCTTTACAATGAAGATTGCCCACATACTCGATATTGATAGCAACCATCGTCAGCCCTTCCGTTTCTCCCCTTGGAAATGGGCGAAGTCGCTGCTTATGTCGAGTTAGTTGACGCTAGAGCATGACGGAGAGGGGAGGCTGCTACTCCATCTCCGTCGTCGCAAACTTGTCCCGGATATATTTGTTGAAATACCGACCTTTCGATCGCGCAGCCTGCATCGCATCCACCACGCGCTTCGGCACGTCATCATAGCGGTAGCGCCGCCCCGAGGCGAACTCGACGGCAAGGCTGTGCCGTTCGGCGTCATAGGCGAAGGCGCGGATGACGGTTGAAGGCATTCCATTGAAACGTTTGAACGCCGGGCAGGTGCCTATTCGGTTCGACTCACCATCCGTGCAATCGTGGTCACCAAGAGCGATACGACCATGCCTACGACCAAGCAGATGACGGACAAGAAGAGCACTATCAGGATGCCGATGACAGCCATGGCATGATGATCAGTGTCATGAGGCAATGGCGGCGCGTTCAACCAGCGTACGAATGCAAATGCCGTCAGTGCAAGGCCCAGTAAAGGCAGCAGTCCACCCGTGATAAATGCGATCCTGATCCGCGTCCATTGGGGCTTCAAGTGCTGCAGCACCAGGGATGCCACGCTCACAATGACGGCGTATTGCAGGATGATTTTAAGCTGATCGGGATCCATGTGGTTCTTCAACCTGAAGATTCGGGTTGTGGTTCGCCGACCGGTCCATCGCTCTTCAGATGGCGGCTGTAGAGCCAGCCGATGCCGATCAGGCTGAGACCAAGCGCCATGAAGGAGGCGATGCGCATCAGGCCTTCGAGGCCGGATGTGTCGACGATGAACACCTTGCCGACCGCGACCAGCATCAGCACCAGCGAGGCGATCCGCCAGGGCCGTTCGCGCTTGTGGATCCCCCAGCGCAGGAAGCCGATCGCGAGCGCGATCGCGGCGAGCGAGCGGCAGATATCCTCGGCAGGCTCCACGCCGCCGACGGACAGCAGCGATCCGTGGAACAACTGGCGCAGCCCCGCCGCGACATAGAGGCAGATCAGCGCCATCTGAATGCCGATGATCGGGAGCTTCAGCCGCTCGGCCAATGCGCGCTCCATCTGCGCCGCCTGCCAGATCCAGAACAAGGGCATCAGGAACGCCGGCGCGAGCAGATTGGCGAGCGGCACGGCGCCCACCTGCTGCCGATACCAAAGCGGATCATAGAGCAGGGCATTGTAAAGCAGCACGCGCCCGACAGCGATCGCCGTCACCGCCAGCCCAAGCTCGCGCAAGCCGGCCATCCGGTCGCGCCACTTGAGCGCCGCCCAGCCGAGCGCGAACAACAGCTGATCGAGGATCACGCGTTCGAGCATGCCGCGATCCTTGAAGGCGCTGCCGCTGTCGATCGCGAAGAGCTGTTTGTAGAGGATGAACAGCCCGGCGATGCCGAGCAGGCCGGTGGCGGCGAAGACGGCGCGCGCGAGGATCGCCGGGATCAGCGCGCCGCCGCGCCATGCCGCGACCGTCAGGATCGCGCCGGGCAGGATCAGGTCGAGCAGCGCGCGCTTGGGCGTGGGCAGGGCGGTGACGAACAGGGGCTCGCCGGCCAGCGTGAGCAGGCTGCCGCCCAGCCAGCGCGCGAAGCTTTCGGCAAAGGCGGCAAGACTCGCGAACAGCAGCACCGCGATCGCGCCGCGATAATCGAGGTCGGGGCGGCGTCGCCAGAGTTCGACGAGAAGGGCCACGCCCAGCGCATAGGCGGCGGGGAGGGCGCGCATGCCCAGCAGGTCCGGCATCGCGATCGACGCGAGCGCGGCCGCGCCGATCCCGAGAATGAGGAAGCGTATGTCGCGATAGGAGAGGGTCTTGCGCGCGCCGATCAGGGCGGCTGCGGCGAGCGGCAACGCGGCGGCGAGCGCGAGCAGGCTCCATTGGCGGCTCGTCATCAGGTCGCTCGGCGCGATGATGGCGGCGGCGATCAGCGTGCCGCCGAGTGCTGCGGTTGCCTGGATCGGATGGCGCAGATCGCCCCGTTCGGTCCAGATCTCGGCGAGGGCCGATCCGGCGAACAGCAGCACCCCGCCGCCCGCGACCGCCGCCAGCATCGTGCCGGAAGGATTCTCCCAGAACAGCATCGTCACCAGCCCGATGCCGAGCGCGACCGGGGGCAGCATGGTCAGCTTGCGATCGATCCGCGCGAGGATGATCGCGCCCAGCGACAGCAGGCCATAGAAACCCCATGACAGCGCGCTGAAACCGCCCTCCTTCACGATCAGGGCGATCTGGACAGCGCCCATGATCGCCGCGCCCGCCTTGAGCAGCTTCTCATGCGCGACACCGCCGAGCAGCATCGGCACCGCGAAGGCCAGCAGCAGCGCATAGGCTGCGAGCGCGGCTGAATTGCGCGTGTCCATCGCCTCGAACGCGACGAGGATCAGGCCCCAGCCAAACCCTCCGATCAGCGCGGCGGCGGTGAGCCACATCCAGCGCTGCTTGCGGCCGACGCTCGCAATGCCGCCTATCACAAGCGCGAGATAGGCGGTCAGTGGTGCGATATTGCCGGTCGATTCGCCGACCAGCGCGGGCGCGGCGAGACCGCCGACCAGCCCCAGCACCGCCGCCGGCGATCCGAAGCGCAGCGCCAGCCCGAGCGCGGCGGCGGTGATCAGCGCGAGGCCAACGAATCCGGCCATAGGGCTGATCAGATCATAGACATTGGTCGCAATCAGGATTGAGGCATAGGCCGTCGCGATGCCAGCGCCCGCCAGCGCCTGCGCGATGCGCGGATCGATCGCGGTCTGCTTCCAGCGCCGCGCGACTTCGGCACCGACGACCAGCGTCACTGCGAACAGCAGCCCGAGCACGACGCGCACGGCGGGCGAGAGCAGCCCCGCGTCGATCGAATATTTGACGATCAGCAGCCCGGCGACAGCGAGGGTGATTCCGCCGCCCCAGATCGGGAGCTTGGACCCGAACAGTTCCTCGAACCCGATCGTACGGGGCTGGCGTGCGGGCGTCGGCTCGGCCGGTGCGGCCACCATGACGGGTTCCGGGATGGGCGGCTCGACGGCCGCTTCTTCGACCCGCGTCGGTTCCGGAGGACGATTGACGATCGTCACGGTGCGCGGATGCGGATCGGCCGGCGCTTGCGATGGTGCGACCGCCAAGGGCGGCGACTCAACCGCAGGTGCGCCGCGATGGTTGAGTTCGAACAGGGTGAGGCGCCGGTCGAGCTGTTTCACGCGCGACCACAGGATGATCACGGCGACGAGCAGGCCGAGCGACACGATTTCGAACATGGCTGCTGCTTCCCCCAGCGCGCGGACGTGCGACCTTCATGCGCGTTTTGGCCGCGTGTGCCAACAGCCGGGGCGCCTGCCCCGGCTGTGCGACGTCAGGCAGCGCTCGGCGTTTCCAGTGCGAGCGGATCGGTGCCAAAGCGGTTGGTGCCGCGCGTGCCCTCGAGGATGTAGAAGACCAGCAGCACAAGGCCGCCGATGAACGGCACGAAGGCCAGCAGCAGCCACCAGCCCGAGCGATCGGTATCATGCAGCCGCCGCACGCTGACCGCGATCGACGGGATCAGGAGGCCCAGCGCCGCAATGGCGGTAATTGGCCCATAGACGCCGCCGATCTTGCCGGACATGCCGGCCATCCCATCGAGGATCGATGTCACGATTATGATGCCGATGTTCAACAAGACATACATCCAGAATTCCTTGCGCCGGGCACGCCCGGTGAAGTCCGCATATTTCTTGAGCGGCAAGATGGCCCATTCCATAGCTTTTCTCTCCTGTTCGTGCCCGGTCACGCCGGCCACTGAGGGCAGAGCTTATATTATTTCAGCTACGTTACAACGTGCCGCTCGGCGGTGCCGAACCGCCGCCAGACCATGTCCGATGCTTATTCGGCGGGAGCAAGCCCCGGCCGGTTTTGCCGCGCCGCCACCTGACCCCGCCACTTGCGCGATCGCAGCCACATCGTGATTCCCGTGATGCCCAGGATCGCGGGGATCAGCCCGCCGATGAAGATGACGGCCTGCCACATGATCCCCATGTCCGTCCCGTCATGCCATTTGCGCATGGTGCGGGCGATGCCGGCCGGGCGCTGATCGCCGCTCTTTTCGTCGGCCTTCATGGCCCCGCTCGCATCGTCCACGGTGAAGGCGATCGGTTTGTCTCCGCTGAAGCCGAACTTCCAGGGCGCCGGCTTGTCGGTCGGAAATTCGATTGCCGTGAGCTTCGCCTTGCCAGCTTCGGCCTGCGCGGCCGCAAGCAGGGCGTCGGCGTTCTGCGCGGGACTGGCGAGAGGGAGTGCGCGCATCGCGGCCATGCGGTCGCGCATGTTCGGATTTTCACCTGAGATCTTGCCGAAGAAGGCCGGGAAAGAAATCCAGGCCCCGGTAAAGCAGAGCATGGCAAGCGGGATGGCCACCCAGAACCCCGTCAGATGGTGGAGATTGGTATCGAGATCGCGCGACCGCCGCCAGCGCAGCCCCTTCGTCCAGCGCCCGACCGTCGGCCACCACAGCCAAAGCCCGGTCAGGCAGGACAGGAACATGACGACACCAAGCCAGCCCACGATCTGCCGCCCGATGCCGGGAATCATGAAGGAGCCGTGCAGATTGTGCATCACGCGGATGATCCCGCCATTATTGTCCGCAGCATCCAGGACGCGCGCGGTGTCGGGATCGAGCCACACGCTTATGCGCATCGGCCGTCCCTGCGCACGGGCGCCATCGGCGGGCGCACGGACGGCGGTGACGATCACTGGCCCACCATCCTTGTCGAAGCGTATCGCCGAAATCCGGTCTCCAGCGTTCAGCCGCGTTTTCGCCGCCGCCGCATAGGCCGAAGGCGCGAGCCGCGTATCGGTTTCGCTGATGACGAACCGCTGCGGATAGAGCAGCTTTTCAAGGCCATCGTGCCAGACGAGCGCCGAGCCGGTCAGCGACAGCGGGATCAGCAGCACCGCCAGCAAGATGCCGATCCATTTGTGGATCTGGAACCAGACGCCGCGCAGCTTGAGGGTAGAGGAACTTACCATGACGATGCCCTGCTCAGCTGTCGGCCCAGCGCCGCAGCAGGTTGTGATAGATTCCCGTCAGCCGGATCACCGCGCGATCCTCATGTCCGCGTTCCGCGACCAGCGTCTGGATCGTGCTGTCGAGATCGAACAGCGTCTGCCGCGCGCTGTCTTCGCGGACCATGCTCTGGATCCAGAAGAAGGATGCCACCCGCGCGCCGCGTGTCACCGGCTCGACATGGTGCAGGCTTGAGGCGGGATAGACCACCATATGCCCGGCCGGCAGCTTCACCGATTGCACGCCGAGATGATGCTCGACGGTCAGCTCGCCGCCGTCATAGCTTTCCGGATCGCTCAGGAAGAGCGTCGCCGACAGATCGCTGCGCACGCGGAACTGGCTGCCTGGCTGGATGCGGATCGCATTGTCGATATGCGTCCCGAAATTCTGGCCGCCGGCATAGCGGTTGAACAAAGGCGGATAGATTTTGAGCGGCAGCGCGGCGGCGAAGAAGAGCGGGCTCCCGCCGAGCGCATCAAGCACGATCGCGCTGGCTTCCTGCGCTTGCGGAGACGTCTCGGGCAGTTGCTCGTTGCGCTTGGCGAGCGCGGCCTGCGGGCCGGAGGTGATGTTGCCGTCAGCCCATGGCCCGGCCTCCATGAGCGCCCGCACACGCGCCAACTGCGCGGCATCGAGCACGTCGGGAATCGCGATCATCATGGGTGAGGTCCGCTCACACCTTGAGGATGAAGGGAATGTCGACAGTCCCCTGCACCATTACCGGTGCGCCGTTGCGGATCGTGGGCGACCAGCGCCATTTGCGCACGGCCTGAAGCGCCGCCTTGTCGAGCCGCTCCGAGCCGCTCGATCGGGCAATGCCGACATTCGCGACCGTGCCATCGGTTGCGAGCACCACCGTGAGGAAGACGGTGCCCTGCTCCTTCCGCCGCCGGCATTCCACCGGATAGCTCGGCGGCGTCATCGAGATCATCTTGGCCCCGAGATCGCTGACGTTGACCGGACCCATGGGCGCGGCCGGCGCGGCCGGGGTAGGCGGCGGGGGTGGGGCGACGGGCACGACGACCGGCACCGGCGCGGTCGTGATGGTGGGTAGCTGGACAATCTGGACAGGCGTGGTGATCTGCGGCTTCACCTGTTCGACCGGCGCCGATTCTTTCTTGGGCTGGGGCGGCGGCTCCCGCTGGAGCTGGATCAGGGTCACCACGGTAAGCACCGGCTTCTTCTTCGGCATCGGGATCACGTCCAGCATGATCAGTGCAGCGAGCAGCGCGGCATGGGCGGCGAGGATGGAGAGGATCAGCGGCCAGTTGAGCCGCGTCGCGCCATATTCGGAGCGGGTGGGGGCAACGGGCGTGCTGCCGCGATCCGATTTCGGCATGGCTGGGGACGGCTGATCGACCGCCTCTCCCTCCATCAGTTCCGATCGGAACGCTTCAAACATTACCCGGACTCCACCCCGACGCGATGCGACCCATAATGCGAGTCGCTATCAATAGCAATCTAAGCTGGACGAAAGGAATTTGCGGCGCCTTGACCGGGGTCAAAGACCAAGGCGCCGCCCCGTTGGTCAGAAGCTGTAGAACAGACTCAGCCGCGCCGAGCGGCTTTCCCCGGGCATCGCCCAACCGCCCGTTACCGTGCCGATCGTTGAACCGGTCGATGACACGTTGTTGCGGATATTGGTGTAATAGCGCTTGTCGAACAGGTTCTGCACGTTGAGCTGTGCGGTCAGCCCGTTGCCGAAAGCGTAGGACAGCATCGCGCGGTGGATGAAATAATCGTCCGACTTGTACTGGGCCGGATAGGCCGCGACGCTCTGGTTGGTCGCGAATTTGCCCTGATAGGTGAAGCCGTAGCCGAGCTGCAGCCCGAACGGCAGCAGATAGGTGGTCCACAGGCTGCCAGAATGTTTAGGCGTCTGGATCAGGATATTGCCGCGCTGCGGATCGGGCCCCGCCGCGCCGTCAGCGATGCTCTGTTTCACCTTGCTGTCGAGATAGGTGTAATTGGCAAACAGCGTCCACGCTTCGGTGATGTTGCCGGTCGCCCCCAGCGCTAGGCCGTCCACGCGGGCACGGCCGTCGAGCACCTGGATCACCGTACCTGCCGGATCATTGGTCGGCACGCGGAAGTTGGTGCGGTCGTTTCGGAATAGCGCAGCTGTCAGCTGCAGCCCGCCGTTCAGCACGTCTGCCTTTGCGCCGATTTCGAAGCTGCGGGCCTTTTCGGGCGCAACGTCGCAATAGTTGCTGAAGGCGGTACCCGATCCGGTCGTGCAGCCAAGCCGCACCGTTGCCATCGAAGGGGTCTTCGAATTGGCGTATGCGACATAGAGGCTGGTCGCGGGCGTCGGCTTGAACACTGCGCCGACCCGCCAGGAAAAGAGATCATCGTCATTCTTCTGCGGCGCGAGCTGCGCGGCGGTCAGCGGCGTGGTACCTGGCGGATAGGTGGCGAGGCGAAGATTCTGGAAATTGCCCTTCGCCTTTTCATAGCGCAGGCCGGCGTTCAGCTCGAACTGGCCCAGTTCGAGCGTGTCGAAGGCGTAGATGGCGGCGTTGCGGCTTTCGCTCTTCGAGCGTGCCGTGACAGTGTAGTTGATCGGGTCGGTATAGACCGTGTCGGGGTTGCCGATCTCGATCAGCGGCAGCACGATCGCCTGTCCCGCCGCCGAGCGCGCCAGCGACGCGGTTTCGATCGAATAATCCTCCCACGCGAAGGAAGCGCCGACCACCAGCGTGTTGCGGGTGCCGCCTTCCTCGCCGGAAACGACGGTCAGGTCGGTCTGATTGTAGAACAGGTCGTTGACCTGATCGCGCACGAGGCCGCGTGGTCCATTGGGCTGATAGAAACCAGCGGGAACAATACGGGTATAGGAACCGAACGTGTTGGTGTCTGGATTGAGTACGTTGGTTAGCGTCACCGAGCAGCCGGCGACGCCATTGGGCTGCACATTGCCGGGCAAACAGATCGTGCCCTGCGGCGCGCTCGTCTGCGAAAGCTGGGCGACGCGCTGGAAGCGGGTCAGGTTGCGGATGCTCACCGCATCGCTGAACTCGTGCCGGAAGGTGGCGGTCAGGCGGTTCTGGGTGATCTTCTGCTTGTCGAGGTTGCGGATACCGAAATAGTCGGACGGATGGATGCCCGGCACCGGGCCCTTGCTGGTCGCGGTGATGTAGAAGGGCACGCCGTAGGCTGGCGTATTATTGTCCTCCTGGTGGAAATAGTCGATCGTCAGGCTGGTCGGCGAACCGATCCCGAAGGTGACTGACGGCGCGATGCCCCAGCGCTTCATCCGCTCGACGTCGCGGCCCGGATAGTCGTTGCGGTGGAACATGCCGTTCAGGCGCACGCCGATGAAATCGGAGACGCGCCAGTTGCTATCGACGGTCGCGCGATAATAATCGTCAGTGCCGACGCCGCCTTCGAGCACGGTCAGGTTCTCGGCCTGCGGCGTCTTG
>Ga0207674_10005981_pt1 | contig 14402 bp, 15 predicted proteins | sample KBSCornC72_FD_184303 | JGI IMG/M metagenome (GOLD analysis project Ga0207674, IMG submission 184303) | Corn rhizosphere microbial communities from Kellogg Biological Station, Michigan, USA - KBS Corn C7-2 (SPAdes) (version 2) | ecosystem: Host-associated > Plants > Roots > Rhizosphere > Soil ... | reverse complement strand
TACCGCGAGCGAAGCGACCGGATGGCACCACTACCGCGAGCGAAGCGACCGGATGGCACCACTACCGCGAGCGAAGCGACCGGATGGCACCACTACCGCGAGCGAAGCGACCGGATGGCACACTCCACTCCACGAACCAACCATCAGAATTTAGCCGTAATGTCGAGTGTGCCATCCGGTCGCTTCGCTCGCGGTACTGTAGTGTTGGCATGTTACTTTTTGTGAAAAGCCATTCCAAATGTGAGAACAAACAGGAAACAAAGCCTCGATCCGAGGAAACTGATCAGCTATCTTGCGCCTACAGAGTGCACTGTCCTAGAATGATTTCAGCCAACACAGCAAGGATGAAGCAAAACGCACGGCCGTCTCCCCGAGCCTTTCTTACTCCAGTTTAAGCAGCGTCGGGCATCACTCGCACACTTTTAAGCATCTGTGTTGACAGCCCTTCGAGCCTGACTGGCAAGTAAAAACTGAATCTTCGAGACGAAAACCTGGGGGTGAGATGCATTTAACGAGTCGTTACGCCACCAAGATTGCGCCGGCTCCGCTGACTCTGCTGTTAGTCGCGTTGGCATTTTCATTCGCTGCCAACGCGCAGGATCCTGCTCAGCAGAAGCCATCACCCGAGAAACCGACCACGGAAACCAGCGTACCGGTCCCTACCCCTCCGCAAAAGAAACTCGGAAGTGAGCTTGACGATAGATCGATCATCTTTCATACCGACCTAATTACCCTGACCGTCACGGTCACCGACACTTACGGCAGGTACGTTTCCGGGCTTAGTAAAGGTGCTTTCAGCGTTTTTGATAACAAGCAGCAACAGGAAATTACCTTTTTCAGCGATGATGATTCGCCCGTATCCGTCGGAGTGATTTTTGACGTCTCCGGTTCGATGAGTGGCGACAAGGTCAAAAGAGCGCGCGATGCTTTGAGCAAATTTATCCAGACCAGCCACGATTCAGACGAGTACTTCCTGATAGCCTTCAATTCTCGCGCCCAGTTGCTGTTGGATAAAACTCGCGATGGCGACTCCGTACTTAATAAGCTGACCTTCGTGGAAACTAAGAGCCAAACCGCTCTTTATGACGCCTGTTATCTTGGCGTTGAAAAGGTTCAGCGCGGCTCCCATCCAAAGCGAGCCCTCCTGTTGATTAGCGACGGCCAGGACAACGACTCCAGGTACACTTTTAATGAGCTCCGAAAACTACTGAAAGAATCAGATGTAGTGCTCTATTCGATCGGCATTCTGAATGGGAGCGATGCCGGCAGCTCGCTCGGCATGGAAGGACAAGGGATTCTTGACGAATTGTCAGGAGTTTCCGGCGGAAAAGCATTTTTCCCCCGGTCAGCTGCTGAGATGGACGACATTTTTGAGCAGATCGCTCTCGAACTCCGACATCAATACTCGATAGGCTATAAGCCTGATACGTTTCAGAACGACGGCAAATGGCATCGGGTTAAAGTTAAAGTAACACCGCCCCGTGGTCTTCCCCGACTCTTCGTTCGATCCAAAGAGGGATATTTTGCCACTACCGGAGCACGTTGACGTTGGTTTGCAGTAATTCGGCAACTCAGGGAGGTCCGGTACGCATCTTCGTAAATGTGCGCTTGGTCGCCGCCTGGGCTTGCGACTCTGTTTGCCCCAGCACGCGTTTATCCCGCGGTCGCCAGTTACTCTTTCAGTAGCGCTCCGGAACCCAATAAGGGCTCCCGGGGCGTTTCTTATGAGTAGACTGGATTTGAGGACTACGGCTGGGTTCGATATTCTCTACAACCTCCCGGCGCTGGGATTTACATTAAGAAGTTCATGAAGGTGATTGCGATGAGGCGTTGGTTAATGGAAAGAAAACCTACTAAGAGGCGTGCGACTGTTCCGCTGATTACGGGACTGTTTCTCAGCGCGTTGTTTTTTGGTTCTTCGCTAGCCCATAGTCAAGGGGGCGAATCTCGCCCGCGAAATGCCCAGGCTTCTCCGACGCCTACGCCCACGGTGCCGGCATCTCCTGCAGGGCAAACTACAAGTCCGACTCCAGCGCCGCAAAAACAAGGTGTAGATCGAATTGCTCCTTCCCTTGGCGAACCACCTCCGCCACCACGTCTGAAGCCAACACCATCGCCAACTCCACCGCCTGAAATAGAAGCGGGAGACATTCTGAAGATCAACGCCGATTTGGTTCAGCTGCATGTGCGTGTAATCGACCGGAACAACCGGCCGATCGACAACGTCCCACAGAGTCAGTTTCACGTTTTTGAGGACGGAGTTCCACAACCAATCGAAAGCTTTACACGAGAAGAAGTACCAATTAGTTATGGCCTTGCAGTTGATACTTCGGGTTCGCTGCGATCACAACTACAGAGCGTGATCGATGCAGGTAAAAGCATCATCAACAGTAATAAGGCCGGCGATGAAACGTTCCTGGTCCGCTTCGTAAGCAGCGATAACATCCAGACTGTCCAGGACTTCACGTCGAATAAAGAGATGCTAACGGACGGCCTCGATAACTTCTATATCGAAGGCGGCCAAACGGCCGTGATAGATGCCGTTTACCTCTCTGCCGAACATGTATCGGAATACAAGAAAGGTGATGAAGGTGATCGCCGCCGCCGGGCATTGATTGTGATTACTGACGGTGAAGACAGGAACAGCTTTTACAAACAGGACCAGCTATTTGAGCGATTGCGAGAAGAGGATGTACAGATCTTTGTGATCGGGTTTGTGAGCGAGTTAGATAAAGATTCCGGTTTGATCCGGAAGAGCCCTAAAGAAAGAGCTGTGGCTTTAATCAACAAACTGGCCACCGAAACTGGAGGCCGGGCGTTCTTTCCCGATTCGATCTCAGAACTGCCGCAAATAGCGAACGAGATCATTCGCGATCTGAGAACTCAATATGTGATCGCTTACAATCCGACGAATAAGACGCCGGACGGAACGTTTCGATCAATCAAAGTCACCGTCGACCAACCTTCGAGCGCCGAAAAGCGCATAGCGCTATCACGAACAGGTCGCCTGGCGAGACGGGAAACTGCAGGCGCTCCCAAACCGCCTGCGGTAAAAATGCCAGTGACATCCAACCCGGCTAAGAAACCTTAAGACCGAGGTGGTCAGATCGATTTAACTTTGTCGACCACCTCCTGAATCTGAGCGTCGCGCGCGCTACTTTTCCTCAGCAATTCTTCGAGCATTAGTTCGCTTTTTAGATTAACTTTGAAGTCCTGCTCAGCTGCGAGTCGATCCTTCGCGGCCGCTCGATTCTGCGACATCATGATTATTGGCGCTTGCAGTGCCGCGGTCATTGATAGCATCAGGTTAAGAAGAATGTAGGGATAAGGATCAAACTGTGCGCCATTCTCACCGCGTCCATACCGATAAAGCACAAACGAATTAATGGCTATCCAGATTAGTAAGAAAGTTACGTAGATAAAAATGAAGGTCCATGAGCCGCCAAATGAAGCTACCTTGTCGGCAACGCGATCGCCGAGCGTGGAAGTCAATTCCATCTGAACGTTGATATTCCGGGTAACCCGGTTAGTGACAAGCGTATTTGTTTGTCGCATTCGCGCCCCGATCTCACAAATCACATCGATGGAGGTTTCGGGATGCTGCAAAAGGAATGACTGAAAGTCGTCACTACTGAGCCGGTGTAACTCGGTGTCGGTGATAGCGGTTGCGTTGCTCGAGCGTGGGCCGCGGTCCAACACCGCCAACTCGCCGAAAAAGTCCCCTTCCTTTAACTCTGCCAGGGTGACGGGCTTGATATCCTCGTCCAATACCCAGATTCGAACAGAGCCCGAGTCGATCACATAAAGCGCGTCACCTCGATCGCTCTCATTGAAAATTGTTTCGCCCGATTTATAGTTGACCTGATCGACCGCAGCAGCAAGATTTTCCAGCTCCTCGGACTCCAGGCGTTTGAATAGAGCTACGCGCTTAAGACTTTCAGCTTCGTGACTGAGTGTTTCGTCGGTAGGCATGTCTTTTCACTTCTCAACTTTCGTGTAGAAGATAGACCAAAACGGCGGGTCAATGGTTTAAACGAGTCAGCACATCATCCGTTAAGGAAAATGGGTCAATAGGAGTTGAGCCGCGAGTAGTATTCTCAACGGCCTGTGTTAATTCCAGCAGTTGCTGACCAAGTTCTTCGTCATTTGAATTGATCTCAACATGGGTAGGAGAGTCGAGCGGAGTTACAAAAAGATAGCGCGGTATGTTTGACTCTTCAACCGGATCAGTTGGACCAATTATCAGAAGATTACTATTCCAGGTGGCAAAGCGGTGAGCCGATCCCTCTTGTCTCTTCCAATGCAGCTTGCCGTCTTTGGTGAGCAGCAGGATCTTTTGGAGCATCGCCCGCAGGCGAGTGGTGGTGGTTTGATCACGTTGCATGAAGACCTCCGTTTTGGGAAAAAAGCGTATTTCATGGGTCATTGATCAGCTCTCATTTCTCATTGATCATTTCTCATGTCTCATTTGCTGTTGCCGGTGGTCGATCAAAATGACAAATGAGAAATGATCAATAAATGAACAAAGACCAATGGGAGATAACCCCTATATCTGATAGCGATTCTCCAATTCGGGTACGGGTTCAGTTTGCCGCTTGAGCCATTACCCATGATTGCCCATTCTACCAATCAATCGACACTCCCAATTGGGCTCCTATCCTCGGACTTGCAATATATTTTCCCGATACTATGCCGAAATCAAGAGTCGCGTTCTTATGAAACGCGAAGTTTCCGCCAATCTGAGTTTGTAGTTGGCCCTTGCCGAGTGAAAAACTGCTGGTCTCTGCCCCAACAAGCTCGACTCCGAGATCCAGTCTCTTCGTAAACTGATGCTTTATCGATACTCCACCCGTGAATACAGTTCCCCTCGCTTTAATCCCGATTACACCCGTCGTCTCATTTCCCGAAAACAAAATGCCGCCATTCAACCGGAGAGTGGTCTTTTTCGTCAACGACTTTTGTGCAATACCATTCAGATAGAAGTCTGCCAGTCCCGAACCAAGTTGCCGGGACACGTCGCCGGTAGGAAGTTCGAGATTGAAAGTGATCGCCAAGGCTGGAAGTCGCGAACGCTCTCTCTCTTGAAGAAAGTTATACTTCACTGAGATGTTTGTGTCGCCTATTCCGCTTACCCGACGTTCGACCGCACCACGATCGCTGATGATCGTCAAAACCGGCACTTCGATCCCAATCTCGACATTCTCAAACAAACCGTAATCAAGCTCGAAGTCGGCGGTGTTTTGTTTCAGATTGGGAAAAGCCGACCGCGATAGAACGTCAAACTGATTGTGGAATTGGAAGTGGAAGTGTCTGTGTGGCGTCACATCAGCATCATCAGTAAAAAATGGCTGTTGTGCCTGGGAATGGGCTATTGGAATTAGCAGAAGGACAAAACAAATTAACCAAAGTTGGAATGCCGGTCCTTTCATCGAGGGGAAATGTTTGCCGGGCGGCTAACCGTCGCCGCTTTGATTCAATTACAGGATCACAAACCTCGTACGCTGGTGGCGACGGGTCATCAACAACAACTAACCCTTCGCTCTTACGGAACCGCTGATCTTTTTCCTGGTTGTTTCACCGGTGTGAAGCACAGGGAGTCCCTGGTCCACGTCTGAGTGTGGTTGCGCAATGATATGAGTGGCCACGACTTCGCCGACTCGTTTACCGGCAGCCGCGCCTGCATCTACGGCAGCTCGAACTGCAGCCACATCACCACGAACAATTGCTGTGACGAGACCGGCATCGATCTTTTCCCAGCCAACCAGCCGAACGTTTGCAGCCTTCACCATTGCATCTGCAGCCTCGATCATCGCGACCAGACCGCGACACTCAACCATTCCAAGCGCTTCAGGCATAACATTATCCTCGGGAACTAAACCATCCTCAATTTCTCAACGAATGAATCGGTGCTGGTATCCTCCCGCCCCGACGAATAAAGTCAACTGACGAGAAGTTGTTCACCGGCATAATCGGTGCGGTGCCCAGCAATCCGCCGAATTCTACCATTTCGCCGACCTTCCGGCCGGGAACGGGAATGATTCGGACCGCCGTAGTCTTATTGTTCATCACGCCAATGGCCATTTCATCGGCGATGATTGCCGAGATAGTTTCCGCAGACGTGGTGCCCGGCACCGCAACCATATCAATTCCGACTGAGCATACACTGGTCCAGGCCTCCAGTTTGTCGAGCGACAGGGCGCCAATACTCGCGGCTTCAATCATGCCGGCATCTTCTGAGACCGGTATGAATGCGCCACTCATTCCGCCAACTGAGCCACTCGCCATCGCTCCACCCTTTTTGACCGCATCAGTTAACAGTGCCAGAGCGGCTGTCGTTCCGTGAGTTCCCGCGCGCTCAAATCCCATCGCTTCGATAATATTGGCCACTGAATCACCCGGGACCGGGGTTGGTGCGAGCGAGAGGTCGATAATTCCAAAGGGTACTCCGAGCCGTCGGGCGGCTTCGCGACCAATCAACTCGCCGGCGCGAGCAAGCTTGAACGACAGCTTCTTTATCGTTTCGGCCAGATCCTGTAGTTGCATATTCTTGTCAGCATGCCGCACTGCATGATTCACAACGCCGGGACCGGATACGCCAACATTAATAACGGCTTCTGGTTCACCAACGCCATGAAACGCACCAGCCATAAATGGATTATCGTCGACGGCATTAGCGAAACAGACAAATTTGGCGCAGGCAATGCCATTCTGATCACGAGTACGTTCAGCAGCGTCCTTGATTATGCGTCCCACGTGAGCAACGGCATCCATATTGATTCCGGCGCGTGTGGTCGCGACGTTAAGAGACGAACATAAGCGTTTGGTGCTCGCGAGGGCTTCGGGAATCGAATCAAGGAAGACCCGTTCTGAGTTGGTTGCGCCTTTTTGGATCAGCGCGGAGTAACCACCGATGAAGTCGACGCCAACCGAGGCGGCAGCCTCGTCGAGTTTGCGGGCCACTTGGACCAAATCGCCTTTTGCGCCTTCGGTGATCATAGAGATTGGCGTGACCGCTATGCGTTTGTTGGCAATTCTAATTCCAATCTCATCGCCGATGGCGTCCACCGTGGCAACAAGATTTGCCGCAACAGTCCTTATTTTTTCCCCAGCACGTTCCGCGACTGCGCTCATTGACTCGCTGCTGCAATCACGCAGACTCAGACCGAGAGTGACAGTGCGCACATCGAGATGCTCCATCTCGGTCATCGCGACGGTTTGTAGAATTTCGGCCTGAGTGTATTCCATGGAAATGGTCTTTGATCTTTGGGTCTTAGGTCTTAGGTCTTAGGTCTTAGATTGTAGATCTCCCGTGATTGGATTGCTTGGCAGCAAAACCCAACAGTACAGTAGCGCGAGCGAAGCGACCGGATGGTACACTCAAGCAACCGTACAACAGGATCCAAGCTTAACAGTTGAGTGTACCATCCGGTCGCTTCGCTCGCGGTACTGTACTCATCGCTCGCCGCTTAACTTAAATCCTCTATGCATCCTCTTAAGATTGACGGCGACCTGGCTATGACGGATGCCAAAGATCAACGACCAACGATCTAAGACCTAACATCCAACACCTCAACTCAACACCTTACTCATAATGAGCAAAAACAGAGACAGTATAAAAAGGATGGCGGCAACCAATAAAAACCGAATGCTGGGATCATACGCTGCCTGATCGATAACCACACTCGATACTTTTTTTAACTTCTGCACTGGAGTCACAGCAGCGGATTCGGCGACAGACTCTTTCGCTAAGGGCTGCGTTCGATCGCGTGGTACACCAGCACTTAAACCAACACCTCCTTCACGACGAAGCGGCTGTGTTGGTTGAAACGGCGCATCTAGTGGCAGTGTCTTTGATAGGTCTGGTGTTGCCTCTGAATCTGAGCCTGTTTTGATAAGGTCCGGATTTAAGAGAAGAGTTTGGCGATCCTCAACCTCGCCCGACTCGATAGGCCTCATCTCGACAAGGGTGTCGCGGAAGTCCAGGGCCTCGGTATTGGAGTCATCGGAGGCACCGGTCCGCATCGATAGTGCTTCGCCACATTGAGGGCAGAACTGAGAGCGTTTACGAATTGAAGCACCGCAGGAAGAACAACGTCGAGAGATTTCCGGTTCATTCATAACAAGTTTGTTTCAGCCACATCTTGCCTTCGAAACCGACTTTTAGATTCGGTGCATCGCATTAAATAGATCTTCGCGCTGCGCGTAGATGCGAACCCCCAACTTCTCACCTTCCAGTCGAAGTCGATCTTTTAATTGTGCAGCGTTATCTTTCGCGCGAGCAGTGTCAGCGATGATGACCATGGCGAATTTACCCTGCACCACAGTCTGATTTATGTCGATTATGCTGCAACTCGCCTCGGCCAGGATTTGCGAAACTCCAGCGACAATCCCGGGATGGTCTAAACCAAAAACAGAAATGACCATACGGTCCGCTGATCCAGCTGATGATTGGGGTACTGCGGTAGACAAACTCGAGGAGGTGGCGGGTCTTGGGTTTTTATCGATTGAATCCTGGACTGCTCGATAGATGTCTGTGACCAACTGTTCCACTATTTGCTCGTCGGTAGTTCCAAGTCGATCGTAAACCGCTCGCGTTATCCGGTAGATCAGTTCTTCGTTGGCCATTAATCTAGTTTGTCCGTGGTCAGTTGTCCGTGGTCCGTTGTCAGTGATCGGTGATCCAGGTCTGTAGTCGAGGTTAACTTATAGCGGCAACTAACCACGGACTACGAACCACTGACTACGGACCACCGACTATTTCTGTCCATTATCACGAGCTAGCCTGAGAGCAGCTTCGCGCATTTCGTCGCTCACAGTGTCGGTGATATCCACTCGATCAACAATACCAACTACGGCTGCTTCGATGGACATATCCTGGTTCCCGAGTGCCGTACGCGCAGCTTTACCGTAAGCACAAATCACCATCTCGCCACTTCCTGCCCCAAGACGGTCAGCGACCACCACGATGTTTCGCGTCGGCTCTTTATCCAGGTCATAGGGATGCACGATCAAAAATCTGACGCCCTCAAGATCAGGCGTCTTCTTCGTAGACCAGACTGTACCGACAACTCTTCCAAGGAACATAATCGCCTAATTTGTCCGTTGTCCGTAGTCAGTTGTTAGTGGTCCGTGGTCAGTTGTCATTGGTCGTTCACGTTGACGTTGAATTTCACCTCGACCACCGACCGAGACCAATGACCACGGACAACTGACTACTGCCTAAACTTTCGCAAACACTTCGACCGGGTCGCCCAGATCGCGCGCGGCCGGGGTGATTATCGTTTTGGCCGTGACGTAGATCTTTTCACCCTTTTGTATTGCTCGCCTCACATCGTCTTCGCTGACAAAGTCTACTGGCTTGTTGCCATTTGAGGATTGTGCCCTCACAACGGGCGGCGGCGCCTGTTCGCCTGAATGCCTGTTCCCGCTTCCTCCGTTCGACTCTCGCTGAGACGGAGCGATTGAACCACTATACATACTGCCTGCTTCAGCCTCGATTGGTGGCGGTGGCAAAGGTGATGGCGCAGATGATGGTTCAACTCTCTTTCCGGCAAGGAACCGGTCAACAATCGCCGCTATCTCATCGCGATTGATCTTACCCCCTGCAATTGGAGCCTCTTTAGCAGTTGATGAATAGGTTTGAGCGGCAGCACTAACTCCCGCTGCGGGCCTCACGCTCTTCACCGGGTGCGTCTCAAATGCCACCCGCTTGATGTCCATCAGGTGCAATGGACCAACATTATCGGAGGTAACGTTTCCGCCCCACGAACCACAACCCAGAGTCATCGACGGTGGCAACGCCGTAGAGAATCCGATAGCGCCGTGAGTGGTCGGGGTATTAACCGTGATTCGAGAAGCAGGCATCTCAGCTCCAAACTGGACTGCCGCCTCGCGAGATCGAGTATGAATGCCGGCCGTGTGGCCCATACCACCGTACTGGAGCACTTCCCTGCTTCGCTCGACACAACGATTCAAACCATCGACCACGTAAAATGCCAGTATCGGCGACAGCTTCTCCATCGAGAGAGGATAGTCGCGGCCTACACCGGCTACGTCGGCCATTAGACAACGAGTACCAGCCGGGACATTCAGACCAGCAATCCTGGCAATCACCTCAACTGACTTACCGACAATTGCGGGGTTGAGCGATCTTTGGGCTGTGGCCACCACCTTACCGAGCTGATCGGCCTCGGCGGCTGACAGAAAGTGAGCACCCTGAGCTTTAAACTGTTCACGCACCGCTTGCTCGATGGGCGCATCACAAACCACCGCCTGCTCAGACGCGCAGATTGTTCCATTATCAAAACATTTTCCGGTCAAGATATCTTGGACCGCTTTAGGCACATCGGCTGTCCGTTCGATGCAGACCGGAACGTTTCCTGGTCCAACACCAAACGCGGGTTTACCCGACGAATAAGCAGCTCGCACCAGACCGATACCGCCGGTAGCAAGTATTACGGCAGTCTGCTTGTGCTTCATCAGAGTTTCGGTGCCCTCAATTGTAGCGCTGGTCATACACCCAACTGCGTCGGCCGGCAAACCTTCCTTTATCCCCGCTTCACGCATTACTTTGGCGGTCTCGTTGATGCACTTAGCAGCGGAAGGATGAGGCGAAAGGACGACTGCGTTACGAGATTTTATGGCGATCAGGATTTTGAAAATTGCGGTTGAGGTTGGATTCGTAGATGGGATTATGCCAGCAACAACTCCCCGAGGACTGGCAATCTCTACTACGTCTTTTGATTCCGAGACTAAGCCTTTGGTCCGGAGGCCGCGAAAATAATTCCAGACGTCTTCCGCCGCGAACCTGTTCTTTTCCCGTTTGTCATCGGGAATCCCATATCCGGTTTCTTCGACGGCCATCGCGCCAAGCCTGGCTGACTCGCGCAGAGCCGCCTGGGCCATTGCGTTGCAGATACGATCTATCTTGGCCTGATCGAACTGGGCCAATTCACCCTGGGCTCGATGAGCGGCTTCGACTAAATCGCGAGCTTGCTGGACTGAAACAAGATCTTTGTCTACCGACATAACGCCTCCGACATGGCCGGTTCAATAAATCTACCCCAAAAACCGGCGCTGAGCCTTAGCGGGAACGTTCCTTATTGCCTTCTCGAGCGCCACTCCCCAGTGAGCGATTTGCCTCGCCCTCACCGAGTTGTCCTCGTGCTCCACCCTGTAGTGCACGTTCATCGGGACTCAGTCCTGTGCGTCCGTTCACTGGTAGCACTCTTTCAACTTCAGCGTGTGGTCGTGGAATTACGTGAACACTGATAAGTTCGCCCACGCGTCGGGCTGCCGCCGCACCGGCATCAGTGGCAGCCTTAACTGCGCCTACATCGCCGCGAACAAAGATCGTAACGTAGCCAGCGCCGATATACTCTTTGCCGAGCAGTTGCACATTGGCTGCTTTTACCATTGCATCGGCGGCTTCGACTGCGCCCACGAATCCTTTGGTTTCAACCATTCCGAGAGCTTCTAAGGGCATCTCAATAGTCCTCACTTTTGGAGATTGTATAAATTAAAAGCGACTTGTAATCGGGTCACTGTTGGGGTCACCGTATCACCGCAGGCACCAAGAATCAAGAGAGCCCGCCTTGGTTTGAGAACTGGCGCCAAGTGACGTGACCTGAACGAGTTCAATCACTGCCGGCCGCTTTTGAAACCGGCCGACGGACACGTGAGAACTAAAGAATATAACCCACAGATTCCGCCGATGACACAGATTCTCTCCTAGAATGCTTTTTGAAGTGCTGCTGAAGAAATCTCTGTAATGAACGTAATCTGGGGATGAATCTTCTCTCTCAGAGTTTTCGCAGACGTTGTGAAACCCTTTACGTGATAAAGTTTGACAGCGTTTAGCAACGCAAGCTATATTCCGGCAAACGCAAGACTTTTAGGCTCTGCAACCAGCGGCTCAAGAGATTTAACGGCGGTTCCGTAAAAGTCACTTCGCAGTTACTCCCAACGGAGCTCGCACAACTCAGTGAACCAAGCCCAACGCGAGAGAAGCGAGCGATTGGAACATGGTAGCGAGTATCGGTGAACAATTGCGGCTCGCCCGCGAAGGGCGAGGTATACAACTTCGCGATATTTGCGAACAAACCCGCATCTCAGTTCATTATCTGGAAGCCATCGAGGCAAACGACTACAAACGATTGCCCGGCGGAGTCTTTAATCGTAGCTTTATCAAGGCCTACGCACGACATGTTGGATATGACGAGCGCGAAGCCATCGAAGGCTACATGCGTTACCTTCGCGAACACGGAGAGTCGACCGACGATGTCAGCACGACACCAATCCACTCCAAGGTTTATACTGAGACTCCAGCAACCAGATCGCCGATACTAACCGTTGTTCTGGCAGTGCTGATGTTGGCTTTATTGACCGCCGCGGCGCTAGCGGCTTTGCACTGGTTTCAAAAGCGCGGCGGCGGCGCCACTTCCGGAGGACACCAATCCGCCGTTGCGTTTAGCAAAGAGGCTTCTGTCCTTTATAGTGAAAACAACACAACTTCGAGCGCAGGGTTACGAGAAACTGATAGAACAGCCTTACAGTAAGAATCACTACTCGGTTTGCTCTCAGTCTTCGACGTGCAACCCTCTCAAGTGTGTGCGCCACGAAAATGCAAGTCATAAACTGCCCGCTCAAAAGGCGGGCAGTGCTGCATTACAAACCTTTTTCGAATTCAGAACCGCTACTTAGTTACCGCAAGGAGTTATTGTTACCGACATGATTACCACCGATGTAATAGAGGGTTTAACCTTTGATGACGTTTTATTAATCCCCGCACGATCAGATGTCTTGCCTTACGAAACTGATACTTCGACCCAATTCACTCGCAATATTCGTTTGCAGATCCCGCTCTGTTCGGCCGCCATGGACACGGTCACGGAAGCTTCGCTGGCAATTGCCTTGGCCCAACAAGGCGGAATTGGCGTTATCCACAAGAATATGAGTGTTGAGAGACAAGCGGAAGAGGTAGACAAGGTTAAAAGATCTGAATCCGGAATGATTGTCGATCCCGTAACGATTAGACCGGACCGGCCCGTTCACGAAGCACTCCAGGTAATGGAGAGGTTTCATATCAGCGGCGTACCGGTAGTTGATGAAGACGGTCACCTGGTAGGCATAATCACAAATCGTGATCTACGGTTCGAAACGCGGTTCGATATTCCGGTTTCCGAAATAATGACCAAGCAGCCTCTCGTTACTGTTCCGGTGGGGACCACGCTCGAGCAGGCGAAAGCTGTCTTGCAAAAACATAGGATCGAGAAACTTCTGGTTGTCGACGGGGACAAACACATCAAGGGGCTAATTACAGTTAAGGACATTCAGAAGGCGATCAAGTATCCGACGGCCGCCAAAGACGATCTGGGGCGATTGCGCGTCGCAGCAGCAATTGGCGCAACCGGAGACTTTCGCGAGCGTGCCGATGAGTTAGTCAAAGCGCGGGTTGACTGCCTGGTTATTGATACGGCTCATGGCCACTCGTCGCGAGTCATCGATGCGGTGAAAGAAATCAAGCGACGTCATTCTGGTACCGATTTAATTGCAGGAAATGTCGGTACGGGCGACGGAGCAAAGGAATTAATCGAAGCTGGTGTCGATGCAATCAAGGTGGGAATTGGACCAGGATCGATCTGTACGACTCGAGTCGTAACAGGAGCTGGTGTTCCTCAGATCACGGCGATTTCGGGTTGTGTAAAAGCGGCGCGCGGCAGTGGTGTGCCGGTCATCTCTGATGGCGGTGTCAAGTTTTCAGGTGATGTTGCCAAAGCGATCGCAGCGGGTGCCGACGTTGTAATGATTGGTTCGTTATTCGCCGGTACCGAAGAAGCTCCTGGTGAAGTAATTCTGTTCCAGGGCCGTTCTTTCAAATCGTATCGAGGAATGGGATCAATTGGCGCGATGCGAGAAGGTTCGCGCGATCGCTATGCACAAGATCTGACTGAAGTCGAATCGAAGCTTGTCCCGGAAGGCATTGAAGGAAGAGTGCCGTACAAAGGGACGCTGGCTGACATGGTCACACAACTCGTTGGGGGTTTACGGTCTGGGATGGGCTATACGGGTTGTCGCAGCATCAGTGAGTTTCAAGAGAAGACTCGGTTCCTGAGAATCACTTCTGCGGGGTTAAAAGAATCGCACGTACACGACGTGATCATCACCAAAGAAGCGCCAAATTATCGACTGGAATAGGTCTTATAGGTCTCATAGGACTTATAGGTCCTATTTTAATCGGTCTTATAGGTCCTATATTTTAATAGGTCTTATGGGTCTTATAGGTCTTATGGGTCCTATATTTTAATAGGTCCTATAGGTCTTATAGGTCCTATATTTTAATAGGTCCTATAGGTCTTATGGGTCCTATATTTTAATAGGTCTTATAGGTCCTATAGGTTCTA
>Ga0207674_10005978_pt1 | contig 14408 bp, 15 predicted proteins | sample KBSCornC72_FD_184303 | JGI IMG/M metagenome (GOLD analysis project Ga0207674, IMG submission 184303) | Corn rhizosphere microbial communities from Kellogg Biological Station, Michigan, USA - KBS Corn C7-2 (SPAdes) (version 2) | ecosystem: Host-associated > Plants > Roots > Rhizosphere > Soil ... | reverse complement strand
ATCCGGGAAGCGGTCGTGCAGCACGGTGGCCTCCGCATAGGCGCGGCGCCACGTCTCATGCTGCTGCCGGAACGAATCGCCGGCTGGCCTGCGTTCTTTCGGGCGTAGGTCTAATCTCATGATCGTCTCCCCTCAGGTTCACAGAAGCCCGGCAGTCCGGGCCTCTGCGATTCGTTGCCGGCTTACTCGGGGCGGATATTGCTCGCCTGTTCGCCCTTCGGTCCGGTGGTCACGTCGAACGAGACGCGCTGTGCTTCACGGAGGGTCTTGAAGCCGCTGTCCTGTATCGCCGAGAAATGCGCGAACAGATCCTTGCCGCCGCCGTCGGGTGTAATGAAACCGAAGCCCTTGGCGTCGTTGAACCATTTGACTGTTCCTGTGCTCATGCTGGATCTTCCTTCTGAAATGCAATGGAGGGGTGTGCACCCCGGAGTGCGGAGGCCTCCAAGATCAGAAAAAGCAGATCGGCTAAAGACCGCGAATGCGGATAGAGAGGACCAACTGACTGGCTTCAAGGCTCCTGCCTTAGCTGTTATACGCAGATACCCGAGACAAGTCAAAGATATTCGGGCGCGGCCGCACTCTGGTCGCGGTGCGTTCCCACCGCGCATATGAGCTCGTCATGCCGAGTGCGAGCAGCATCTTGCGCCGGTCCTTTCGTCTTTCGATCGGCCGCAGCTCGGCCGTTTCGTCGCGGCAGGCGAGCCTTGGATGCACGCGCTTGGCACGCCCAAGATCGAAATGCTACGCTCTCGCATCATGCGCATCGAAATCATTTGTACTGGCGACGAAGTCCTCACGGGCGCCATCGTAAACACCAACTTCGGTCACATCAGCACCAAGCTCGGCGACGCCGGCCTCAAGGTTCTTTGGGGCACGACCGTCGGCGACGACCGCGAAACGCTGCTGCAGGCATTCCAGCTCGCGAGCGGACGTGCCGACGCGGTTATCGTCAACGGCGGTCTGGGCCCGACCGTCGACGACTTGTCGCAGGAGATCGCCGCGAAAGCCGCCGGCGTCGAGCTCGTGTTCAACGCGGACTGGTTCGCGCGCGTGGACGAGTTCTTCCGCAAACGCGGCCGCGTGATGCCGCCCAATAACCGCAAACAGGCCATGCTGCCCGCCGGTGGCGAGCTGCTCGACAATCCGATCGGCACCGCGTGCGGATTCGCGGTCGACATCGGCAAAGCACGCTTCTTCTTCACGCCGGGCGTGCCGCGTGAGCTGCATCGCATGCTCGACGAGCAGATCATCCCGCGTTTGCTCGCACGCGGCGGAAGCGCGACAGCGAGCTTCCTCAAGCGCTTCCACTCGTACGGGATCGGCGAGTCGCGCGCGGATGCGATGCTGGCGGATCTCGAGACAATGGTTCCTGACGGCAGCTTGAAGCTCGGCTTTCGCGCGCATTACCCGCAGCTCGAAACGAAGCTCGTGATGCGCGGCGCCAACGTCGAAGATATCCGCCGCAAGCTCGCGCCGATCGAGCAGGAGGTGCGCAAGCGCCTCGGCAATTTCATCCTGGCCGAAGACGATCAGAAGCTCGAAGGCGTGATCCTCGATGCGCTTGCAAAGCGCGACGCGTCGCTCGCAGTGGTCGAGACGTTCACGAGCGGGTCGATCGCCGCACGCATCGCACCGTTGCCGGGTGCGGAGAAAGTCTTTCGGCGTGGGGTCGTGGCGCGCGACCTGGTCGAGGTGTTTGCGAGCGTCGGGCTCGATGCATCGAAAGCGACCGTCGAGGTCACGCCGCAGAGCGCAGAGATGGTCGCGCGCACGGCGCGCGAACGGACTCGCGCAACGCATGCGCTCGCGACGCTGATCGAGATCGACGAAGGAGCCGATCGCATCGAGTTCGGCGGCACGATCTGCATCGGGATCGCGACTGAGAACGAGATCGTGTCGCGACGTGCGCGCATACTCGGCGGCCGCGAGTGGGTGCGGCTGGGCGCGGTCGAGATGTCGCTCGATTGCCTGCGGCGTTACCTGCAGGGGCTGCCGGTGGATGAGCGGATCGATTTCGAGAAGGCGTGAGTGAGGGATGAGGGATGAGGGACTACTCTTCCCCCCTTTGTAAAGGGGGACCGAGGGGGGATTTTGGCTTTATCGGCTCCTGCAAAATCCCCCCTGCCCCCCTTTGTCAAAGGGGGGTGATGCTGATGCGCGTCATTTTCTTCCCCCTTTATAAAGGGGGACCGAGGGGGATTTTGGCTTTCTCGGCGCCTGCGAAATCCCCCCTGCCCCCCTTTTTCAAAGGGGGGGAATCTGGATGCGTACTCAATCCGCGGAGTCTCCGAGGTTCATGACAGACTGATGCCAACCCAACTCGAAAAAGCCACCGCCTTCCGCGCACTGCACACCCGCCCCGGCGCGTTCATCATGCCGAACCCGTGGGACGCAGGCACCGCGAAGCTGCTCGCATCACTCGGCTTCGAAGCGCTCGCGACCACCAGCCTCGGCCTCGCCAACATGCTCGGCCGGCCCGATGGCGCCGGCACCGTCAGCCGCGACGAAGTGCTCGAGAACTGCCGCATGATCGCGGGCGCCACCGATCTTCCGGTCAGCGCCGACCTCGAGAACGGCTACGCGGACGCGCCGCGCGACGCCGCGCAGATGATCGCGCTGGCGGCCGAAGCCGGTGTCGTTGGCGGCTCGATCGAAGACGCGACCGGCAATCCGAGCAAGCCGATCTACGACTTCGAGCTCGCGGTCGAGCGCGTGCATGCGGCCGTGGAAGTTGCGCGCTCGCTGCCGATGCCATTCGTGCTGACCGCGCGCGCCGAAAATCTTCTGCATGGCCGCCTCGATCTCGACGACACGATCCGCCGGCTGCAAGCCTTCGAGAAGGCCGGCGCCGATGTTCTGTACGCACCAGGACTGCGCGATCTCGCGACGATCCGGACCGTCGCGCAATCCGTCGGCAAGCCCATCAACGTCGTCATGAGCACCGGCGATCCTTCGCTCACGCTCGCGCAACTCGCGGAGGCCGGCGTCAAGCGCGTGAGTGTCGGCGGCGCGCTGTCGCGACTTGCGCTGGCCGCCTTCCTCGATGGTGCGCGCGAGATGAAGGAAACAGGCGGATTCACGTGGGTGCGCAATACCGTCCCGACCAAGGAACTGAAAGCGGTCTTCACGGGCGCGAACGGATAGCCCGACCTTGCTGCATGCGCTTTCTCGCGCCGCAACATTTCTCGTGACAGACTGCCGGCCGCCCCGTATACTGCGCGCCTTCCGCTGCTGGCCTTGTGACTAAGGGCTTGAGCGGAGTTGTCCCTGACCTCTCGTTTCGTCGCATCCTGCGACGCAGTGACTCACCCGGTTATCGACACTCGTACGCTGACGGCCGTCATTGCGATTCCTCCGATTCGCTGATCGCGTTTGCGTTGTCCGTGCCCTCGGGCCTTGCCTGAGAGGCCGCAATCAGTACTTGGAAGGAAGCGAATGGAACACCAGACATTCAAGACGCTCGGATTGAGCGAACCGCTGCTGCGCGCTGTCGAGGCTTCGGGCTACACCACGCCCACGCCCGTTCAGGCGGAAGCCATCCCCGAAGTCATCGCAGGTCACGATCTGATGGTCTGCGCCCAGACCGGCACCGGCAAGACCGCGGCGTTCATGTTGCCATCGCTGAATCGCCTCGGGGATGACGCGCAAGCGAAGCCGAGCCGCGGCGCTCCGCGCATGCTCGTACTCACGCCGACGCGCGAGCTCGCGCAGCAGGTCACCGATGCCGCCGCGACTTACGGCAAGTTCATGCGCCATATCCGGATCGCAGCCGTGGTCGGAGGCGTGTCGTACATCCCGCAGAATCGCGCCCTGTCGCAGCCGCTCGACATTCTGGTCGCGACGCCGGGACGCCTGATCGATCACATGGAGCGCGGCCGCGTGGATCTGTCGCGCGTCGAGCTGCTGATCCTCGACGAAGCCGACCGTATGCTGGACATGGGCTTCCTCGAAGACGTGGAGCGCATCGCCAAAGCCACGCCGGTCAAGCGTCAGACCTTGCTGTTCTCGGCCACGCTCGACGGCGACATCGCACGGCTCGGCAAGCGTCTGCTGCGCGAACCGAAGCTCATCAGCATGGCGGGCGCGAAGGAACGGCACGCCAACATCGAGCAGCGCCTGCACTTCGTCGACGACCGCGCGCACAAGGACCGTCTGCTCGATCATCTGCTGCGCGATACGGAGCTGAATCAGGCGATCATCTTTACGTCCACCAAGCGCGACGCCGACCAACTGGCTGGATCGCTCAACGCGCGAGGTCACTCGGCGGCCGCCTTGCACGGCGACATGAACCAGGTTCACCGCACGCGCACGCTGTCGGGAATGAAGAGGGGCAGCATCCGCGTGCTCGTGGCGACCGACGTTGCCGCACGTGGTCTGGATGTCGCCGGCGTCAGCCACGTGATCAACTACGACTTGCCGCGTGCGCCTGAGAATTACGTCCATCGCATCGGCCGTACCGGTCGTGCAGGGGCGAAGGGGCTCGCGCTGTCGTTCGCGAATCGCGCCGAGCGCGGACTGCTCGCGCGCATCGAGGGGTTCACCGGTCAGCGCATCGCCGCGCACGTGGTGCCGGGTCTCGAGCCGACAGCTCGTCCGGAACCGCAGCGCCGCCGCTTCGACGAGCGCAGCAAGGGGCGTCCGACTAGCCGGCCGGCGGGCCGCGGCGGCGATCGTCCGCGGAGCGCTGGCTCGCGCGACGGCGGCTGGTCGCGCCGCGGGTTCGATGGCAATCGCTAAGCTCGCAAGCTTCAATGAAAAAGCCCCGCTCGAGCGGGGCTTTTTTTGGCCGGGCAACGCGCTCAGTGCGGTTTCCGCCGATTGCGTGCTGCGAATGCGAGAGTGACGAGGCCCCCGCCAAACAAGAGATAGGTTTCGGGCTCGGGTACCGGCAGCGGCACGAGGAAGCCACGGATCTCGCCGCCTGTAAACGCAGACGAATGTACATTGAGGTAGGCCGTTCCGGCCTCGACTCCGGCCAGAAGCGCGGCCTCCGCTGACGCCGTCGTTCCTCCATTGTTCGTGATAAACGGCGCGTTGTAACTCGAAGCCAGCGTCATGTCGAATGTATGATCGTAGTTTCCCGACGTAACTCCCAGCGGAAAGTCCGTAAAGGTGGGAGTCGTGGTAGCCACTCCCGCCATCCCAGCCCCGGCAACGGCAGTGCAGCAGTGAATGTGAGACGCAGTCGTTGTCCCGGTGAGATCCTGGAAGGTGACCACCACTCTCATCGTGTGAGCGACATCATCGAATATGACCGTCGCCGCTCCCGTCCCCGGAGAATTATTCGGCGAAGCCTCGTTCGGACCCGAGAGCTCCGCAATAAAGGTCAGGCTCGCGTATGAGGAACTACTGAGTAAAGCCAGTACCAGGGCTGCAATGTAGCGAGTCATTCTTTCCCCTCTTCGCGCCATTGAAGAATCTTGCTGGTGCAAGATCGCCTTGGATCTTGCACGCCTCAGCGCTGGAGAATGACGCCGGTACTAAGCGACGGTCAATTAGGGCCGCACCTCACTGTTGCGCATTCGAGCTTCTCAGGTCCGCCTCGCGCGCCTGCGCATGGCGAGCGCAAGCGCCGCCAGACCGAGCGCCAGCAGCACGACAGCTTCCGGCTCGGGGACAGGCGAGCCGATGAATTCTGCGCTATACGAGATGTTCAAACCGCCGCCACCGCCGCCGTTGATGGTCTGATTTCCGATCAGCGCGACGCCGCCTGCGCTCGCATCGGCGATGAGCGTACGCGACAACGTCATTCGCACCGAAGGCGGAACGACGGCACCATAGGGAGTCGTGCCGCTGAAATACCAGTAGCCTCGGACAGGAGCGTTCCGATCGTCTGTCCGGCCATGTGCGCCGTGGCATCGCCGAAGAAATCGACCGGACCTCCGGTTACTGCATTCACGAGGCTGGCTTGACCCACAGCATCGACGGTCGCGGGGTTCAGCGTGCTCCAGAAGCCGTTCTCACCGAACCCTACGTTGGTGAGCCCATAGCCGGGATTCGCGGTGATCGTGACGGTGATCGCCGACTGCAGCTCCTGACGGCCGCTGGCGATTTCCAGCTGAGGAATGGTATTGAACGTGAATTGACCGCCGAACCCGGTCGGAAAGAAGCCGAACTCGAAGCCGCCGTTGAAGGTGCCGAAAGTCTGGCTGTCGTCGAACGTGAGGGTTGCGGCGGTTTGCTGAATCGTGACAATTGCGGCATGCGCATTGGCGGCGGCCAGCAGCAACAGGCCGACGCTTGCGTGAAGAAGGCGCGTTTTCATGGTCTCGCTCTCGAGCGGGGATGGTTTTAAGTTCCTGTCCCGACGCGCGAAATTGCAGGCGACTCGAGGAGCGGACCGGCCGCACGGTTCCCCTGCCATGCGACCTGCATGAGCTAGGATGACATCCGGCTGGATAGCCGTCAACCCGAGCCGGCCAACGGTCACCGATACAGCAATACCTCACGGCGCTCGTCGAGCCATGCAATCTCGTCGAGCAGCGCCACTGTATCCAGATCGCCTGGTGACGCATTCGCATCGTCGACCCAGCGGCGCAGTATCTCGCTCCCGTTGATCAGATCGATCGCGAGCCGGTCGCGCTCATACTCGTACGGAAAGTCGCGCCACAGGTCGTACTCCGGCTGCAGCTGCCGGATCGCCTTGAACGCGAGTGCCTGAAGATGCCACGGACGAAACGCTTCGTGATCGTAATAGGCGCCGTCCTCCACGTGGATCTGCACGCCCGCGCACAGCTTACCCGCGTGCTTGTGAAACGTCGGCTCGAACCAGCACGGCCGCAGACGGCAGCCGCGCAGCCATTGCGGCGCGAGCGCCTGCATCCTTTCGATGACCTGGGATGCGTCGATGTCGGGCGCGCCGAACAGCTCGAGCGGGCGCGTGGTGCCGCGGCCTTCCGACAGCGTCGTGCCCTCGAGCATGACGGTGCCGGCGTAGCAGCGCGCCATCCACAGGTTCGGTGCGTTCGGGCTCGGGTTGACCCACGTGCGCTCGCCGAGCGGCCAGCCGAATCCAGGCGCCTGGTCCGGCCGCCATCCCTGCATCTCGATCACGCGATAGTCGACGTCGAGATTCAACGTGGCTACAAACCAGCGGGCGAGCTCGCCCATCGTCAGACCATGCCGCATCGGCAGCGGTCCCGCGCCGACGAAGCTCTCCCAGCCAGCGCGCAGACGTAATCCTTCGACGGGACGTCCCGCGGGGTTCGGCCGATCGAGTATCCACACCGACTTTTGCCTTCGCGCGGCCTCTTCCAGCACGTAGCGCAACGTCGTGATGAACGTGTAGATGCGGCAGCCGAGATCCTGCAGATCGACCAGCAGCACGTCGAACGTGTCCAACATGGCGTCGGTCGGACGCCGCACTTCGCCATACAGACTGAATACCGGAATGCCGAGCGCGGGATCCTTGAAATCGGGCGACTCGACCATGTTGTCCTGCTTGTCGCCGCGCAGTCCGTGTTGCGGGCCGAATGCCGCGGTGAGTTTCACGTCGCCGAGCGACGCGAGCGCATCGAGCGAATGCGTGAGATCGCGCGTGACCGACGCCGGATGTGCGAGCAGCGCAACGCGCCGGTCCGCGAGCGGGCGGCGCAGCGTGGAATCTTCCAGAAGACGATCGAGACCGAATTGCATCGGGCGAATGATAGCCGGGCCAGGAGTACTTGCGCTCAGAGCATGACGACAAACCCATCCGCATGGTGAAAGTCGGGCTTGCCCGGAGGATGAGCCAGCGCCCAGTAAGAGATCCGACCATCCGACTCCTCGATCACGGCCGAGACCGCGAGACGCAGTCGGCGATTGCGATCGAGATCGGATAGCGGTTCGAGATCCATGCGTGCAGTCAGTATCAGACGATCCTCGGCACGTTGCACGGCAATGCTCGGCGCGTGCTCGACGTCGACCACCGTCATTCCATTGCGGTAGCCGCTGAACTGGTAGATCGCCCACTCGGTGGAAGACGCGAAGTTGAACTCGCGATAGCCAAGTGCTACGTCCTCCTCGGCGATAAAGGCCTCGAAGCACGTGTGCTGCCATAGCTTGTCCCCGCGACGCGACGCTGCCTGGGTTGGAACGATCAGCCGGCCGATGTCGCCTTCGACGCTGTAGTGCAGTTCCAGCATCGCGCCGCGCGTCTGAACCTCCACAGCGATCCTGCGGACCGCATCACACGGAGTGGATGGGTGCCTGACAAGAACGAGTGACCGAGCGTGCGCGCTTTGCATCGAACTTGGATTGTAGCGACGTTCCGCTCAGCCCCCAACTGTCACGTGGGTGCGGGCTTCCGATCTTCGATCATCGCGAACGCCACGCCCGCGCTTGCGAAAGCCATCAGCGCCCCCAGCAGCATCACCCAACGATACCCCAGCACGAACGATTCGCCGATCGCCAGCTTCACCGCTCGCTTCGTCTGCGCATCGACAGCGGATGGAACCTCGATCGCGGCGAGCTTGTTGCGCTGAGCTTCGACGGCCTGAATCGTGGCAGAAGGAACGTGCGCCGCAACCAAGCTCCGGTCGAGAGCAGGAGCGAACACCTGAGTCATTACGATGCCGAAGACAGCCACGGCAAGCAGAGCCGCCACGCGGGAGACTGCGTTGTTGATCCCTGATGCCACGCCGGCTTCAGATGTACCGACTGCATTCATGACCGTCGTCGTCAGTGGCGCGACACTCACGGTCATGCCGAATCCCAGCACGAGCACCGCGGGAAGGACCGTCAGCCAGTAACTCCCGCCGATACCGGGGACGGCGAACAAGGCGAAGCCGAGGCCGGCGATCGTCGGGCCGATTACGAGCGGACGCTTGGGCCCGTAGCGGGCGACGAGCCCGCCAGCCCAGCGCGACAGCAGGAACATGCACAGGATGAACGGCAAGAGTGCCGCGCCCGACGCCGCCGCCGAATAGCCCTGCACTTGAATGAGGTTGAGTGGCACGAAGAACAGGCTGCCGCCCAGCGCCGCGTACAACAGGAGCGAGACCGCGTTCGCGCCCGCAAAGTTGCGCGATTTGAACAGCTCGAACGGCAGCATCGGCGCAGGATGACGGCGCTCGACCACAACGAACGCCGCGAGAGCGGCCGTCCCCAGCACCAACGCGGCCATCACCGTACGATCTGTCCAACCTCTGTTTGCGGACTCGATCAACGCGTACACGATGCCGCCGAGCGCGATCGTGGCAAGCGCGCCGCCTTTCCAGTCGAGCGTTCCAGTGGCCGACTCGTTGCGGCTTTCCGGTACATGCCAGTACGTCAGCGCGACGACAGCAACTCCGATTGGAATGTTGAGCAGGAACGCGTAGCGCCACGACAGATGATCGATCAGAAAGCCACCGAGCACCGGCCCCAAGGCCGCCGTAATGGCGCTGTAACCAGACCAAGTGCCGATGGCTTTGCCGCGGTCGTGCTCGGAGAACGAGGCACTGATGATCGCGAGACTGCCCGGAACCAGCAGCGCGCCGCCCACGCCCTGAATCGCGCGTGCGATGATCAGCTGCGTGATATCGGTCGCAAGACCGCACCAGGCCGATGCAGCGGTGAAGAGAATGACGCCGAGCGCAAACACACGGCGGCGTCCGAAGCGATCGCCCGCAGCACCGCCGACGAGCAGGAGCGCTGCGAGGAACAGCGCGAACGACTCGACGACCCATTGCGCATCCGAGACCGTCGCTCCAAGGCTGCTTTGCAGCGCCGGGAGCGCGATGTTGACGACGGTGCCGTCGATGAACGCCATGCTCGTCGCGAGAATCGTGGCGGCGAGGACCCAGGGCGCCGCGGCAGGCGAACAAGGGGCGGCTCCTTGCACGCTGCGTGCGATCGCTTCATCGCAGGGGAGTCGGCTGAAAGCAGTCATGAATGCAGTGGTCGCTGAGCACTGGTTCGAAACACTGTAACCGACTCGGCGCGCAGCGGCGGCCGAGAGCACGCTCAGTCGGCTTTCTTCAACGCCAACGCGCGGTCGTACAGCGTGTTGCGCTTGGCGCCTGTAATCTCCGCAGCCAGCTGCACGGCCTGCTTGAGCGGCAGCTCGCCGAGCAGGATGCGCAAGATGCGCTCGGCTTCCTCGACCGCTTGATCGCGCGGCAAGGCGGCGCCTCCGACGATGAGTACAAACTCGCCCTTCAGTCGGTTGGCGTCTTCACTGAGCCACGCCGACGCCTCGCCCAGCGCGCAGCGATGGAAGGTCTCGAACAGCTTCGTGATCTCACGTGCGATGACAAGGCTGCGCTCGGCGCCGAGGACCTGCACCATGTCTTCGAGTGTTTCGAGCACGCGATGCGGCGCCTCATAGAACACGAGCGCATACGGCAGCGCAGCCAGCCCGGCCAGCGCATCACGTCGCGCACCCGCTTTGCTCGGAAGAAAGCCATAGAACAGGAATTGCGCTGCGCCGACGCCGGCTGCGGATAACGCGGCGGTTAGCGCACTCGGACCCGGGATCGGAACGACGCGCAGTCCCGCCTCGCGCACGTGCGACACCAACAGCGCGCCGGGATCGCTGATCGCAGGCGTGCCCGCATCGGTCACATACGCCACCGCCTGACCCTCGTTCAGCATGCGGATGATGCCCGCAGCAGAGCGCTCTTCGTTGTGCTCGTGCAATGGAATCAGATGCGTGCGGATGTCGTAGTGCGATAACAGCTGGCGCGTGAGACGCGTGTCCTCGGCGGCAACTGCGTCGACGGACTTCAGCACGTCCAATGCACGCAGCGTGATGTCGCCCAGATTCCCCAGCGGCGTCGCCACGACATATAATGCCGCCTCCATTCGCGCGCGGGCGTCGTTATGCAACGTCTGTTGGCCTCTCTGCTGATCCCGGCTCTACTATACTTCGCCGCCTGCACGCTGGCCATTCAGCCTGCGTTCGCGCAGGAGCCGGAAGCGAAACCGTCGGAGCAGACCGGGCCGCAGATTGCGGTTCTGCTTCCGCTCAGGTCGGCTGCCGTCAACCGGCAAGCCGATGCCGTGCGCCTGGGTGTATTGGAAGCCGCCAAGGTCGACCATGGCACCACGCTGCCGATCGTGATTTATGCGACCGGCGACGACGCCTTCGACATCGTGCAGGCGTATGAAGGCGCGGTGCGCAACGGGGCGCAGCTCGTCATCGGCCCGCTCACGCGCAGCGCGGTGACATCGCTGGCCGGCACGAATCTCGTCACGGTACCGACGCTGGCGCTGAATGCGCCCGACGCCGAAGCCATCCTTCCCCCGAATCTCTACATCTTCGGGCTGCAGCTCGAGAACGAGGCCAAGCAGATCGCACAGCTCGCGCACGATCGCGGCGGCCACAACGCGATCGTCGTTGCGAGCGAATCGAGTCTCTCGCGCCGGCTGTCGCAAGCGTTCGCGGACGAGTTTGTGCGGCGCGGCGGCACGATCCAGGACCAGTTCCAATACACCAGCGACTCGCCGAGCCTGATGAAGCTGCGCGACTCGATCGCGAGCGGCATCAGCGATGTCATCTTCCTCGCGCTCGACGCTCCGCGCGCCAAGCTGCTGCGCTCCTATCTCGGCAACAATCTGCCGATCTATGCCACGTCGCTCGTGCATACGGCGGCGGAGCCGCTGGCGAACTTCGAGCTGAACGGCGTTTACTTCGTCGACATGCCGTGGCTGCTCACGCCCGACCATCCCGCGGTGATGTCCTATGCGCGCCAGGACCAGGTCGGCCTAGAGTTTCAGCGCTTCTACGCGCTCGGCATCGATGCCTATCGCCTGGCGCAGGATCTGCTCAAGCCGCGCGCCAATCAGCGCGTGCTCGACGGCGTCACCGGCTCGATCGCCCTCGGGCGCGATCACCGGTACTGGCGCGACCTGATTCCTGCGCAGTTCAAGGAGGGCGAGATGCGCATCCTCGCCGACCCGGCGGCCAAGCCGCCACGCTGAATCCGCTCGCAGCCATGAATCCCGACGGTGAGCGGGCCGAGGACCAGGCCCTGAGATTCCTGCTGGGCCAGGGGCTCAAGCTCAAGCAGCGCAACTACGCGTGCCGTCTCGGCGAGATCGATCTGATTCTGACCGACGGCAAGACGCTCGTGTTCGCCGAGGTCCGCATGCGGCGCAGCGGGTCGTTCGGCGGGGCTGCCGAGAGCATCACGCCGCGCAAGCGCGCGCGGCTGATCGCAGCGGCGCGCCACTATCTTGCGGGTCACAAGGAGCTGCCGCTGTGCCGCTTCGACGCGGTATTGATCGAAGGTAACGGCCCGCCCAAGTGGATCAAGGACGCGTTCGGAGAATGAGCGCTGTCGTGACACGGCGACTCGAGCATTCGTGGGATAATTTGCTTAGAACAGACCGACAAAAGAGCGCACAACATGGATCTCACCAGACGCATCGCACAGCACTTCTCCGAGAGTGCGGAGCTCAAGGTAGCAGCCGCCAAGGTCCTGACCGAGCCGTTGCGCATGGCGTCCGAGCGGATGGTTCAGTGCCTGCTGAACGAAGGGAAGATTCTGGCCTGCGGCAACGGCGGGTCGGCGGCCGACGCGCAGCATTTCAGCGCCGAGTTGCTGAACCGCTTCGAGATGGAACGTCCGCCGCTGCCTGCCGTTGCGCTCACGACCGATACGTCGACGTTGACATCGATCGCCAACGACTACGATTTCGATCAGGTGTTTGCCAAGCAGGTGCGCGCGCTGGGCCAGACCGACGACGTGCTGCTGGCGATCTCGACCAGCGGCAACTCGCGCAACGTCATCGAAGCGATCCACGCCGCACACGAGCGCCAGATGGCGGTGATCGCTCTGACCGGGCGCGACGGCGGCGCAATGGCGGAACTGCTGGGAGATGACGATGTCCACATCTGCGTCCCGCACACCCGCACGGCCCGGATACAGGAGGTGCATCTGGTCTGCCTGCATTGTCTGTGCGACGCGATCGACTGTCTGCTACTAGGAGTGGAATAGAACATGAAGAAAAGAGAGCTGTTATGGGTCTCCCTGGTGCTGCTCACGCCCGCGCTGCACGGGTGCTTTCCCGCGATTGTGGCCGGAGGCGGCGCTGCCGTGCTGATGGCGGAAGATCGCCGCAGCAGCGGCACTTACGTGGACGACCAGAACATCGAGCTGAAAGTCAGCAAAGCGATCAGCGAGAAGTACTCGGACAAGAAATACGAAGACACCGTCCACATCGACGTGACCAGCTTCAACCGGTTCGTGCTGCTCGACGGTGAAGTGCCCGACCAGGCGGCGAAGGACGACATCGGTGCGCTCGCGCTGGGCGTGGTGGGTGTGCGCAATGTGCAGAACGAAATCGTGATCGGCCCGATCACCTCGGGCGGCACGCGCACGAGCGACGCCTATATCACCAGCAAAGTCAAAGCGCGCTTCACGAGCGAGAACAAGTTTCAGCCCAACCACGTGAAAGTGGTGACCGAGAACGGCGTGGTGTTTTTGATGGGACTCGTTAAGCACAAGGAAGGCGAAGACGCCGCGGAGATAGCCAGCACCACCAATGGCGTGACGCGTGTGGTGAAGGTGTTCGAATATATCGACTAGGGGTGAGGGGCGAGGGACGAGGGGCGAGGGGCGAGGGGAAACCCAGGGGCTAGGGACTAGGGGCTAGGGGCTAGGGGCTAGGGAAAACCAAATGTCCGTTCGCGCTGAGCGTCGCAGCGTCATCATCGGAGTCTAGGCGTCCGCTGTGTAGTTGTCTTGTGCACCCCTGGTCGCATATCTTACCCGTTCCGCCGCTCACCCCTAGCCCCTAGTCCCTAACCCCTAGCCCCTAACCCCTCTTCTTCCCGTACATCTCCAAAGCCACCTTCCGCGCCTGCGCATGATCCACCACCGGCGCGGGATAGTCGCGACCGATCGCCACTCCGCACTCACTCTGCTCCGCCGCTCGCATGAGCCAGGGCGCATGGATGTAGCGCGCCGGGACCGCGGCGAGCTCCGGCAGGTACAGCTTGATGAACTTGCCATCCGCATCGAACCGCTCCGACTGCGTCACCGGATTGAAGATCCGAAAGTAAGGCTGCGCATCGCATCCGGTCGACGCCGCCCACTGCCAGCCGCCGTTGTTGGCCGCCAGATCGTAGTCGTTCAGCTGGCGCGCGAAGTAGCGCTCGCCCCAGCGCCAGTCCACGTGCAGGTCTTTGACTAAAAACGCGGCCGTCACCATGCGCAAACGGTTGTGCATGTAACCGGTCTGGTTGATCTGACGCATCGCTGCATCCACCAGCGGATAGCCGGTGCGCGCTTCGCACCAGGCCGCGAACAGATCTTCACGGTTCGGATACTGGATTCCATCGAGCTCCGGATGGAAGGCGTGAGTCACCACGTGCGGATGATGATGCAGGATCATGAAGTAGAAATCGCGCCAGACGAGCTCCGACAGCCACGTGTCGGCGCCGGGCCCTCGGCGCGACCGCGCCAGGCTCGCGACCTCGCGGATCGAGATGGTCCCGA
>Ga0207674_10005977_pt1 | contig 14408 bp, 2 predicted proteins | sample KBSCornC72_FD_184303 | JGI IMG/M metagenome (GOLD analysis project Ga0207674, IMG submission 184303) | Corn rhizosphere microbial communities from Kellogg Biological Station, Michigan, USA - KBS Corn C7-2 (SPAdes) (version 2) | ecosystem: Host-associated > Plants > Roots > Rhizosphere > Soil ... | reverse complement strand
AAACAGTGTGTCGTTGACTGCCAGGGCCACGACTCGGACAAAACGCTGGTCGCTTACGTCGTTCCACTAGAGAGGCATGGACCACTGTCTAATAAGGGATTGCGCGACTTCCTTAAAGAACGGCTGCCGGAATACATGGTGCCGTTGTCGTACATCTTCATTCCTAATATCCCGCTGACGGCAAACGGAAAAATCGACCGGCGTGCGCTGCAAAAGCTGGGTCAGGAGAACGCGAAAGGTTCGAGTCATCACGACGGCCTGATGGCTCTGAGCGACGTCTTTTCTGGTGAATGGACCCTTCACTCGAGCGCTTCGAGCGATGAGGTCTCCGATTTTCCCAGCTCACAGTCATTCGAACTCTCTGCATCATTGAGTCTATCGCTGCGGAAACTTGGAGGAGGAAAGTATTCGTCATCGGTCATCTTCCTTGCGGCCTGGCACATCTTGCTGGCGCGCTACAACGGTAAGCCGGAAGTAAGCATAAACCTCGCGCAACCACTGGCAGACGAAACCACTTTACCGGCGGGATTCTTTGCCGACGCCACGACGTTCTCGCTTGACGTCGGAAGACAGACTTTCGGCAATTTGCTCGAGCAAGTGAAAGCAGCATACGAGATTATGCCAACGGGTGCGGACGCACCATTTAGCCAATCTGAAGATCTGCACATCGAGAGTCGTGAGCATGTAACTTTACTTGTTAAGTTGCAGCTTAGAGATGCAGTGTTTCAGGCGCTGCAGGCAAATGAATTTCGCGACGGTTCGGATGGTGAAGTCTGTCAATTGCAGCTTTTGATCGTTGAATCGGCGCCGTGTTTCCGGGTGGAAATCAGCTACGACCGCGAGGTGATCGAAACTCAAGTAGTAGAGCAGGCTGCGAAACATTTCGAACTGCTTCTGGCGAGCATCGCGGCAAGTCCCAGCCTACCAGTCGGCGAGTTGAGTCTGTTGGGTGAAAACGAGTTGCGCCAATTGGCCGCCTGGAACCAAACCACCACAGTGCGGGAGGAAAACTGTGTTCATGAATTGTTTGAACGACAGGCGTCATTAGTGCCCGAGAATATCGCAGTTCGTTTTCAGCATGCGGAAATAAGCTATCGCGATTTGAACATCAGGGCGAACCGCTTGGCCCATTACCTGCGCGCGCGCGGCGTTGGGCCCGAAAGCCGCGTCGGAGTGTGTATTGAACGCTCGATCGAGATGATCGTTAGCGTCCTGGCGATCTTGAAAGCTGGTGGTGCATACGTTCCGTTAGATCCCGAATATCCCGCAACCAGATTGACATTCATGGTCAATGACGCGGGCATCGAGATGCTGCTGACCAGGGCAGAAGACAGCACGAAGCTTGCAGTGCCGAGAGAGTTGTTGATCTACGTGGATGCTGATGCAGACCAGTGGGCCAACCAACCGGCAGTGAATCCACCGAGAACTTCAGACGCGGATAATCTCTCGTATGTGATGTACACGTCCGGCTCCAGCGGAACCCCCAAGGCGGTAATGATCACGCACGGGTCCCTGGTCAACCACACCGCATCAGCAATTGCAGGTTATGAGCTAAGGCCGTCAGATCGCCTTTTGCAATTTGCCTCGCTTAGTTTTGATACCAGCGCCGAAGAGATCTATCCGACCCTCGGTTGTGGCGCAACTCTGGTGTTGCGGTCTGAGCGATTGGTCCAGGATCCGTTGCGTTTCGTGCGTGAATGCGCGGAAGCTGAAATTACCGTGCTCGACTTGCCGACGGCATATTGGCATGAGTTGGCGGTGCAACTGTCGACCGGTGAAATTGCGTGGCCCCGAAGCATCAGGCTCGTGATCGTCGGGGGCGAAAAACTCCAGCGTGAAGCGGTAGGTGAGTGGCTGCCGGCCACAGTGAAGCTGGTGAACAGCTACGGTCCCGCCGAAGCCGCGATTGTGGCCTCTCGTTACGATGTTCCAGCGCTCACGCCGGCAATTGTCGAGCGTCAGATTCCGATCGGAAGAGCCATCGACAACGTCGAACTCTATGTCCTTGATCGCCGGATGCAATTGGCGCCGATTAGTGTGTGGGGCGAACTGCACATCGGTGGCGCGGGTGTGGCTCGTGGCTATTGGCAGCGCGCGGATTTGACCTCGGATCGATTCGTGCCGCATCCATATAGCCCATCTCCCGGACAGCGCCTGTACCGGACCGGAGACGTCTGCCGCTATCGCCGCGACGGCCAATTGGAATTTGGAGGGCGCGTTGATCAGCAGGTGAAGATCCGAGGTCAGCGGGTCGAGCTGGGCGAAGTGGAAGCGGCGCTTACGGCGCTTGACGAGGTCAAAGCGGCGGTGGTCGTCGTAAATAATCACGATGATACGGAAACAAAGTTGCTTTCGTATGTGACGCTGGCGCCGGCCTGCGAGGTAAGCGCCGCCGACCTGCGCGCGCGCTTGGCAACCAGACTGCCGTCATACATGATCCCGTCAGCGATTCTCATTCTCGACGAGTTGCCGCTTAACGCGAATCTGAAGATCGACCGCGGCTCCCTTTCGGCTACCAGTACCAAACTCGCAGTTGCGGACGAAACATATGCCGAGGCCCGCACCGCTGTAGAAGAAATCCTGGCGGGAATTTGGAAGCACGTGCTCAAAGTCGAACGTGTCGGAATCTCCGATAACTTTTTTGAACTTGGCGGACATTCACTGCTCGCAACCAGGTTGATTTCGCAGATACGCGGAACTTTCAACGTCGAGTTGCCGCTCCGCCTCGTCTTCGAAACTTCGACGCTGGCGGATCTGGCAAAAGAAATCTTTGCTGCATGGAAGGAGCGACGCGGGCTGGTTGCTCCGCCTATTGTGCGCGTGCACGGCGAGGGACCCTTTCCCCTTTCATATGCGCAACAGGGCTTGTGGTTCTACGATCAACTCGAACCCGGGAATCCGATGTACACGATCTCGATGCCTCGCCGTTTGCGAGGAACGTTGGACATCGCTGCGCTCGAGCGAGGCCTCGCCGAGATGCTCCGCCGGCACGAGAATTTGCGGACTACTTTTCCGATTGTGGATGGAAAACCGGTGCAGCAAATCTCACCGAACGGTAAGTTCGATTTTCGTCTCTTCGATATCACTGATCTGCCGGTTGCCGAACGTGAAGCGCGGGCCCATGCCCTCGCCGAAGCGGAACGAGTCCGCCCGTTCGACCTGGTGACGGGGCCTCTGATCCGTGCAACTTTGTTCAGGCTCTCTGAAGCGGATCATGTGCTGGTGCTAACGATGCACCACATCATCAGCGATGCGTGGTCGATGGCAATTTTTCATGGTGAGCTGAGCAGACTTTATCGTGCTTACTCTGAAGGCCAGGAGTCACCTCTGCCGGAACCACAGTTTCAATATGTTGATTATGCGGTGTGGGAGAGGAATTGGTTGCAGGGCGAGATTCTCGAACAGCATCTGGAATATTGGCGGCGGCAACTCGCCGGAGTTCCGGCTGTCGAATTGCCCACGGATCGTCAGCGCACCGCTGACCGTACTTTTGGCGGAGAGTTTCTGCGGTTCGACTTATCGAAAGACTTAAGCAACGAATTGCAAGCGTTGAGCCGCCGCGAAGGGGTCACTCTATTCATGTTGCTGCTGGCTGGTTTTCAAGTGCTGCTTCATCGCTATAGCCGGCAGCAGGAGATTGTGGTAGGCAGTCCGATTGCGGGACGAAATCGGATCGAAGTCGAAGGCCTAATCGGTTTCTTCATTAACACGCTGGCATTACATACGACGGTCACGCCGCAACTGACGTTTCGAGAACTGCTGCATCGGGTCAGAGAGGTTTGTCTGGGAGCCTATGCGCATCAGGAGATTTCGTTTGAAAAAATCGTCGAGGATCTGAATCCCGAACGAAACCTTGCCTACAATCCCCTGTTGCAAGTGTTGTTTCAGGTGGTTAACGCACCGCGTCAGCGATTAGCTCTGAAGGGGATCAGCATGGGCGGGTTTGCGCACACTGGCGGGGCCACCGTGAAATGGGATCTTTACTTATTGATAAACGAAACCCGGCAAGGCTTGAACGGCGCATTTAGTTATAGCTCGGAACTGTTCGACGCAGAAACGATCGAGCGAATGCTGGCGCACTATGAACAATTGCTTAAGGCCATAATCGCCAATCCGGAATCGCAAATCTGCGATCTTGAATTGTCTCCCGAGAGCGAGCGCAAACGGCTGTTGACCGAATGGAATCGGACCGATGGTGGTCGGGAACCGCGAGGCTGTGCGCACGAACTCTTTGAAGCACAGGCAGAACAGCATCCGCAGGGGACGGCACTTGTCTTTGAAGATCAAAGCGTCAATTACCAGGAACTTGATAGACGTGCCAACCAACTGGCCCACTACCTGCAAAAATGCGGCGTGAAGATGGAGACGATCGTCGGCATAGGACTCAAACGATCGCCGGAAATGATCGTAGCCATCCTGGCGGTACTAAAGGCCGGCGGAGCTTATCTGCCGCTGGATGTTTCGCTTCCGTCGCAGCGCCTCGCATTGATCGTCGAAGAATCCAAACCAGCAATAATCATCGCGCAAACGGATCTGGCAGAATCCTTCAACGGGTTGCATACAGAAATCCTGCGGTTGGATGAACAGGAAATTTCGATTGCCAGCGAGAGTACTTCCAAGCCGGCCATCGACCTTAGTCCGGACAATTTGGCCTACGTCATTTACACATCAGGGTCGAGTGGCCGTCCCAAGGGAGTGATGTTGACGCATCAAGGCCTATGCAACCTCTCAGTAGCACAGGGCGCAGTGTTTGGAGTTAGACCTGAATCGAAAGTGCTCCAGTTTGCGTCGTTGTCGTTCGACGCGTCAGTTTCGGAAATTTTTGTCACCCTGGCCACGGGCGCCACACTCTGTCTGGCGAGCGCCGAAGCTTTAATGCCCGGACGAGATTTCTGCGAGCTGTTGGACCAACTATCAATTACCCACATTACCTTACCCCCTTCAGTGCTCGCGGCGATGCCACCTGCAGAGTTGCCGGCCCTGCAAATGGTAGTGTCCGCGGGAGAGGCGTGCGCAGTGGAGATTGCCGAACGCTGGGGACGCGGTAGATGTTTCATTAATGCATATGGACCAACAGAGGGGACTGTGTGCGCGACGATGACCCGATTGGAAAAGCCTGAGACCGGCAATGGGCGCGTTCCGATTGGGGTGCCGATGTCAAACACAGACGTATATCTGCTTGACGACCACGGACGGGTGGCACCCGTGGGAGCGGCCGGCGAACTGTATCTGGGTGGCGCTGGGGTGGCGAGAGGCTACCTGGGACAAAGCGATCTCACGGCCGAACGTTTTGTGCCACATCCCTGGAGCAAGGTCGCAGGAGCACGACTCTATCGCACAGGTGACCTCTGTCGTTATCGGGCGAACGGAGAACTCGAATATATCGGCCGGGCCGACTCGCAAGTGAAAGTGCGCGGCTATCGAATCGAATTGGGCGAGGTGGAATCGGTACTCAACCGGCATGACGAAGTGCAACAAAGCGCAGTAGTCGTGCGGCAAACCGGTAACGACGACCAACGCCTGCTCGCTTATGTCGTACGCGCCGCGTCACAATCGCCGGCCAGTCGCAACATCGAACTATGGCCGTCGGTGGCGGAGTTCTTTATTTACGATGAGGTCCTCTACTACGCGATGACGCACGATGACCGCCGCAACGACAGCTATCGTCAGGCGATTGCGGCGGCAGTAAGAGACAAGATTGTGCTCGACGTTGGCACCGGTCCGGATGCGATCCTCAGTCGCCTGTGCGCGGCAGCAGGCGCCCGGCATGTGTACGCCATCGAGTTACTGCCTGAGACCGCGGCCCGAGCGCGCGAGACGATCAAACGCGAAGGATTGGAAAACCGCATTACGATCGTGACAGGCGACGCGCGCGAAGTGAATTTGCCTGAAGCGGTTGACGTGTGCGTCTCAGAAATTGTTGGCCCGGTCGGCGGCTCGGAAGGAGCGGCGATCATTCTCGGCGATGTCAGGACTCGTCTGCTGAAGCCGGGTGGCGTGATGATCCCACAACGCAGTGTGACGCAGATCGCCGGCGTCAGACTGCCGGAAGACTTTATCGCCGCGCCGGGATTCAGCGAGATCACGAGACCTTACGTCGAGCGAATCTTCAACGAAGTCGGTCATCGTTTCGATCTGCGGGTAAGTCTCAAGGGTCTCAATAATCAGGATCTCACGACCACGCGCGGCATATTTGAAGATCTGGATTTCACCGATGAAAATTGCCTGGATAATGAGTATCGACGGGAGATTCACCTGGAGGTGGTCCGTGACGGGAGAATGGATGGGTTGCTGCTGTGGTTACATCTTGAAACCGGACCGGACGCGCCCGTAATCGATATTCTCGATCACGAGCACAGTTGGTTGCCGGTATATTTGCCGGTCTTCTATCCGGGAGTCGAAGTTAAGACCGGAGATCGAATACAGGCCGTCGTAACCGGCAAGGTGTGCAGTAATGGCCTGAATCCCGATTACGAGATCGTCGGCTTGCTGATCAAAGCGGACGGCGAGATGGAAGAGTTCTCGTATCAGTCGATGCATTACGGCTCGGCATATTGCCAGACTCCCTTCTATCAGAAGATCTTTGAGGCGGGTGAGATCACCGTTAGGGAGCAGTGGCGGGACGATCAGTTCGGTAGCCGATTGCGTCAATTTCTGGAAAAGCATTTACCCACTTATATGTTGCCTGCCGAGTATGTGACTTTGCCGTCGATGCCGCTGACAGTCAGCGGCAAGATCGACCGCCGCGCGCTGCCGGCTCCAAGCGATGGCGTGACGACCATTCATAGAGGATACGTTGCTCCGGACAATATTTTTGAGTTAACGCTACAACAGATTTGGGAGAATCTGTTGGATAGGCATCCGATCAGCGTGGCGGACGATTTCTTTGAGTTGGGAGGGCACTCGCTGCTGGCGGTCACCTTGATGGCGAAAATCGAAGAGCGCTTTGGGCAACAGCTTCAGTTGTCGTCTCTGTTTAAGGGCGCCACGATCCGCGGTCTCGCTGACATGATTCGCGCTCACTCCGGCCAGGGCCACTGGTCCCCGCTATTTGAATTCCAGCAGGGAACAGGCAAGCTGCCGTTCTTCAGCGTCCATGGCATCGGCGGGAACATCATCAATTTCTTCGATCTGGCCAGACATCTCGATCCTGAACGTGGCTTCTATGGTCTGCAGGCAACAGACGCAAGATCGTACAGCAATCAATACGATACGCTCGAAGAGATGGCGTTCGATTACATCGCTGAAATGCGCCGGGTGCAACCGGAAGGTCCATACATTCTGGGCGGCTATTCGTTTGGCGGGATCATCGCTTATGAGATCGCGCAACAGTTATATCGTCAGGGACAAACAGTGGCCATGCTGGTTGCCATGGATGTCCGCGCGCCGGTTCCCGGACTCGACCCGGAAGTAGTTGATGCCGATGCCGTCGAACACAACCTGATGAATCTGGCCGACACGCTTGGATTGCCGATGGAACCGTTCGCCAAGATTGATATCATGCGGATGAAACCAGAGAGACGGCTGGAATATATTTGGCAGGTGGCAAATTCCAGCGATAGCCGGCCAACTAAATTGAGTCTGCAACAGGTCAAACGAATGTACGAGCGTTTGAGCATTCATGTCCGCCTGGTGGAGAAATATCGAGCGCAACCTTATCCGGGGAAGCTGACCTTGTTCCGAGTGCAGGACCAGAATGGGCCCGAATGGCTGGGACCGACCCTCGGCTGGGACCAACTGATCGAGGGCGATCTGGATGTTCGTTATGTTTCAGGGGACCATGTGACGATGCTCTCGAATCCGCATGTGCAGCTTCTGGCTCGTGAGCTGCGAACGGCACTCGATCATTTCGATAGCAGCACGCAGCCTCGCGCGGCTGGAGCTGTCGCGACCTTTTAAAACCAGCGAGCAGTTCGCCCGGCGTTGAGCGAAATTGTCACGATTCATTTAATTGTCACGATTCATTTAAAGGACAAGTACATGAAGAGGTTCTTCCTTTTTCTCGTCTGCTTGCTGCTGGCAACGACGAGCGTCGCGCAAGATACTTCGTTGCCGTCAACTGCGTTGCGAGCGACTCCGGCAAGCGACGCCCCTACGGTTGAAGGAGTGCTCGACAAATACGTGCAGGCCCGTGGTGGAAGAGAAGCGTTGGAAAAACTAAGCAGCTATTCCGCCAAGGGTTCTTTTACCAGCACGAAGTTGAAGTCCAAAGGCCCGGTAGAGCTTTTTGCCAAGCCGCCCAACAAGCAGTTGATGGTTTTGTTGGCTTCGGGATATGGCAATTATCGACGGGGATTCGACGGCGCCACCGCATGGGAGAAAATGCCAGGAAGCCAGAGCGTGTCGAACATTTCAGTCTTTGCGAAACCGGACGCCGATTTCTATCGAGTCATTCGCATGCGGCAGGAATTTCCCGCACTCGCTTTCAAGGGGAAACAAAACCTCTCGGAACATTCGACCTATGTTCTGGAATCACCGTTGATGAAGTGGACCAAGCGATGGTATTTCGACGCGCAGAGTGGATTGCTCTTGCGCACCGAAACCACCAGTGCGGCCGGCAAAGTTTTGAATTCCGAAGAATATGCAGATTACCGATCAGTTGACGGCGTGGCGGAACCGTTTACCCTGCGACAAGTTGATAACGATGGAATCGATTTCAACATCCATCTGGACGAAGTCAAACACAACGTCGAGATCTCAGACAGTAGCTTTGATAAGCCCGTGAAAGACAAGCGTACCGATGCCACGACCGCAAACTCGCCGAAGGGCAAGCCAGAGATGCATTTCACCTCCGGTCAAAGTTCCTTGAATATTCCATTCACCGACGACGACGGTGTAGTGTTGCCGGTGCGCATCAATAACGCCGGACCGTTTACCCTTTCCATCGACAGCGGGTCAGGTGTCTTCGGCATTATTACATTGCAGCGCGCTGAGGCGCTCGGGCTACAAGCCCGCCACCCGCGCAAAGAAAAAGTGATCGGCGGCGATATTGAAGTATCGAATATCAATGGCGCCGCGTTGAGCATTCCCGGCGTCGAAATGACGAATCGTCGTTTCGAGGTTATTTCGCTCGATGCGGCGACTGATCAAGGTGTTCAAATCGATGGCGCGCTCGGTCACGACTTCCTCAAGGAGTTCGTGGTAGAAATCGATTTCGAAAAAAAGATCCTAAACTTATATGACCGAAATAAGTACCACTACACGGGTCACGGAGAGATCATTCCTCTGAAGATCAAAGATAGCGAGCCCTCGATGATGCTGAAGATGGTCACGGATGAAGGGCAGACAATTACCGGTCGGTTCAAGGTGGATACCGGACTTGGCGGCACGATGGCATTCTTCGCGCCCTCCGCTAAAAAGTACGGCTTGCTGACGAAGGGCAAGACAATCGAAGCTCCCACGAGTTTCGAAGTCGGCGGCGAATATCACCGGCGCATCGGCCGGGCACGAACTCTGCAACTCGGCGCCCTCATTATCGAGCAACCGACGGTCAGCTTTTCGGAAGATACAGAAGGCTCAGCGGCGAGATCCGAGTTCGACGGAGTGCTCGGCGTGGAGATTCTACGGCGCTTCAAAGTCATTCTGGATTATGCGCGCCACCGAATGATTCTCGAGCCGAACAGCAGCTTCAAAAATCGCTTCGAAGAGGACATGAGCGGCGTCGCGCTTGATCCGGACACGCTGGATCATCGGAGAGTTTTTAAGATTCGCCAGGTACTGCCCGGAACGCCGGCGGCTGAAGCCGGAATTCACTCCGACGATCTGCTGCTGGCAATAGACGGAAAGGATGCAGCTGAGTTCACACAGAAAGCAATCGAACGGCTTTTTATGGAAGACGGCCATGAATTTGTCCTGACGTTGCGGCGCGGTGATAAAACACTTCAGTTGCCGCTCAAACTGCGAAGGTTGATCTAAGTTTCTCCCTTAAAGCACGACACTATTCCTGAACCTCGGTTGATACTTCTGTTTCAACCATGACTGACCATAACAACCATAGCTTCAAGTTTTCGCCGGAGAAGCGTTTACTGCTTCAGACGTTGCTGTCCGATAAAGGGATTCGGCGCCGTGGCTTGCCGCCGATCACCCGACGTGAACCGGAGAGCGGCAAGCTGCTGTCGTTTGCCCAGGAGCGTCTGTGGTTCCTGCATCAGCTCGAGCCGAACAAATCCCTTTATAACGTTCCTACGGCAAAACGATTGAGAGGGCGACTTGACGTCGATGCGCTGGAACACAGTCTCAATGAAATTGTGCGGCGACATGAGTCGCTGCGGACCAATTTCGACTCGGCAGACGGTACACCGGTCTTGCAAGTTCATCCATCCCCATATTTCCACTTGCCGTTAACCGATTTGAGCGCCTTGACGGAAGCGGAACGACTCAACGAGGTGCATCGCTGGGCTCAGGCGCACGCGGAACAACCATTCGATCTGGCGACGGATACGCTGTTGCGCGCACGTGTTTTGCGGCTGGCAAGTGAAGATCATGTATTGCTATTAACGATGCACCATATTATCTGCGACGGTTGGTCCATGAGCGTGTTCTTTCGAGAATTAGCATCGATCTACAACGCGCGGTTATATGGGGCAGCGTTGGCGTTGCCGGAAGTCGTGGTCCAATACACTGATTTCGCTGGTTGGCAGCGCGAACGGTCGAACGACGCTTGGCTCGAACGCGAGTTGGAGTACTGGCGAAAACAGTTGGCGGGAGCCCCCGATACATTGACACTGCCGGTCGATCGGTCGAGACCACTCAACGATTCGCGTAGCGGAGGCGTGAAGCATTTCCACTTGCCTGAAAGTCTCAGCGCACAACTCCGAGAAATCAGCCAGCGAGCAGGTGTGACATTGTTCATGACGTTGCTTGCGGCTTACCAGATTCTTTTATGGCGGTTGAGCGGCCAAACAGACATTTCCGTCGGTACTCCGATCGCCGGTCGCACGCGACCTGAAGTCGAGGACTTGATCGGTTTATTCGTGAACACGCTGGTGCTCCGAGTAATGGTTCAACCGCAGCAGTCTTTCCAGGAGATGCTGCGTCGGGTGAAGGATGTCTGCCTGGAAGCTTATGCGCATCAGGAACTTCCCTTCGAGAAGTTGGTAGACGCGCTGCAAGTGCCGCGTTTACTGAATCAGCACCCATTGTTTCAAGTAATGTTTGAGGTGCGGCAATCAAGCAGCCAGCGTGTGGCACTGGAAGGCATCAACATGAGTCCGCTCTGGGCGGACCTACCCGAGCCGGCGAAGTTCGATCTTAGTTTGACGATGGCAGACACCCGCAACGGGTTGAAAGCTACATTCAGCTACAGCACGGAATTATTCGCAGAGGAGACGATCAACCGGATCGGAAGACAGTTCGAACAGTTGTTGCACCAGGTAGTGGAGAAGCTCGATGAGCCGATTCGAGAGTTGACCATTATCGATGAGAGTGAAGAGCGCCGGATCGTCTATCAGTGGAATGAGGGTGGCGAAGGAATGAGCGGAGTGGAGTTGGTGCATGAAGAGATCTGTAAGCAGGCGCGACGAGCGGCGTGGCGAGTGGCGGTAAGCAGTGCGGAGGAGGAGATCAGTTACGGGGAGCTGGAGGAACGAGCCGAAGAGTTGGCGAGATATTTACGTGGGCGAGGAGTGGGAGCGGAAGTGGTGGTGGGGATCTGTCTGGAGCGGTCGGTGGCGCAGGTGGTGGGGGTGCTTGGGGTGCTGAAAGCTGGCGGGGCGTACGTGCCGCTGGGAGTGGAGGAGGCGCGGGAGCGAGTGGCGAAGATAACCGCGGACAGCGGGATGAGGCTGGTGTTGAGTGAAGAGCGGTGGGCAGAGAAATTCAGGGGCACGGGAGTGGAAGTGATCGAGGTGGGAAAGGTGCTGCAGGGAGGAGAGGGAGAGAGGGGTAGAGAGGAAGAAAGAGGAGCGGTGAGTGGGGCGAATCTGGCCTACGTGATGTACACGTCGGGGACGACGGGAGAGCCGAAAGGAGTGATGATCGAGCATGGGAGCCTGATGAATCACACGCGCTCGGCGCAGCAAGGGTATGGGATCGGGAGCGAGGATGTGGTGTTGCAGTTTGCGTCCTTGAGTTTTGACACGAGTGGCGAAGAGATCTACCCAGCGCTGTGCAGTGGAGCGCGGCTGGAACTGCGGAGCGCGGGGATGGTGGAAGCACCGGGAGAGTTTCTGCGCTGGTGCGCGGAGCGAGGCGTAACGGTATTGAATTTACCGACGGCGTACTGGCACGAGCTGGCGCGAGCGCTGGCGGGAGGGGAGACGAAACTACCGGAGTCGGTGCGGCTGATCATCGTTGGAGGAGAGAAACTGGAGCGGAGCGGAGTAGGGGAGTGGTTGGGGGGCGCGCGGTTGGTGAATAGCTATGGGCCGACGGAAGCGACGATCGTGGCGACGCGGTATGAAGTGAAAGCGGAAGAGAGCGAGGGCGAGATAGCGATCGGACGAGTGATAGAAAACGTGCAAGTGTATGTGCTGGATGAGCAGCAGCGGGCGGTGCCGGTGGGGGTGTGGGGAGAACTATACATCGGGGGAGCGGGAGTGGGGCGTGGCTATTGGGGGCAGGCGGAGCAAACGGCGGAACGATTTGTGCCGAATAGATATGGGAGCGGAGGAGAGCGGGTGTATCGGAGCGGCGATGTGTGCCGGTATCGGAACGACGGGGAATTGGAATATGGGTGGCGGGTGGATGAGCAGGTGAAAGTGCGCGGGCAGCGGGTGGAGTTGGGAGAGATTGAAGCGGCGCTGAAGGAGCAGGCGGGGGTGCAGGGAGCGGTGGTGCGGGCGCTGCGGGCGGGTGAGGGCGAACAGAAAATCGTGGCTTATGTAGTCCGGCAGGGCGGGGTGGAGTTAAGCCTCAGCGAACTGCGGCGGCGCCTGGGAGAGCGGTTGCCAGCCTACATGATGCCGGCGGCGATCGTTTTCCTCGATCACTTTCCGCTCACCCCCAGCTTCAAGATCGATTATCGCGCCCTCCCTCCGCCGCAACCTGACCAATATGCGGACGAGCGAAAAATTGTACCGCCCCGGACGCCACTCGAACATGAAGTAGCGGAAATCTGGCGGGAGCTTCTCGAAATCGAGCAACTGAGCATTCATGACAATTTCTTTCAGCTGGGCGGCCACTCTCTGATGCTAACGCGGTTGGCATCAAGAATTCGAAAGACATTTCAAATAGAAATACCTTTGCAATCACTCTTCCTGGCACCGACGATTGCGGAAATAGCGAGCGTGATTGCGATAAGAAAATTTGCTGAGCGCGCTCCAGACGTGTCGGAACTAGTGCAGGATCTGGAACAACTCTCTTCGGCGAAAGCAGCTAATTGATCATATTGCGTTCGTCACTGCACACAACACCCAAATCACAAACCAATTGAATCGAACCGGTCGCGCATTGCTGCGAGAGCGTGTCTGAATATGTGTTCGAGCATCGTGTTTAGTCAGTAGGAATAGCCCGGAAAGACGAGTACAAAACGAATGAAGAATTCCGATTCATCACATTCGCGAGACATCGCGAAAATCTCTAAGGAATTCGTGAGGCTCTCTCAAGAGCAACAGGCAAGTCTCTTAAAACAAATCCAAAAAACTACGGCTGCTGATGCTTTCGCATCTTCGGCGGACGAGATCCGGCCGTCGCCGCACGATGGTCCGTTGCCGCTTTCGTACGCCCAGCAGCGACTGTGGTTTCTCGATCAACTGGAGCCGGGTAATTCCGCATACAACATTCGCAGCGGCTGGCGCCTGACCGGAGATCTGAATGTAGTGGCCCTGCGCGACAGTATTAGAGAGATTATCCGACGACATCAGATCTTGCGGACGTCCTTCGTGATTTCTCGGGGCCAGCCATCTCAAGTAATCGCCGCCCACGTTGAATTTGATCTGCCCTTAGTGGATTTGCGGGAGCACACTGCCGCTGATCGAGAGGCAGAACTGGCAGGGCAAATCGCCGTTGAAAACTCGCGCCCATTTGATTTGAAGCGGCCCGGCCTGTTGCGCGCACGTCTCTTTCAGTTGGCTGATGAAACACACGTCTTAAGCATCACCATCCACCACATCATTAGTGACGGTTGGTCATTGGCGATTTTCTATCGTGAATTGAATGCGATCTATACAGCGTATGCAAAAAGCGCAAAGTCACCCCTACCGGATCTGGAACTGCAATACGCTGACTACAGTCTATGGCAGCGCCAGCGGCTGACAGGCCAGTTGCTCGATGAACAGATGAACTACTGGCGACAACGCTTGTCGAGTGCTTACTCCGGCATCGAACTGCCTTTCAAGCAAACACGTCCCACGCTACAAAACTATCGAGGTGCGCGTTACGCGGTTCACATGCGGCCCGGCTTGTCTGATCAAGTGCGGGCGGTGTGCCAGCGCGAAGGTGTGACCCCATACATGTTGCTTCTTTCCGCT
>Ga0207674_10005973_pt1 | contig 14412 bp, 11 predicted proteins | sample KBSCornC72_FD_184303 | JGI IMG/M metagenome (GOLD analysis project Ga0207674, IMG submission 184303) | Corn rhizosphere microbial communities from Kellogg Biological Station, Michigan, USA - KBS Corn C7-2 (SPAdes) (version 2) | ecosystem: Host-associated > Plants > Roots > Rhizosphere > Soil ... | reverse complement strand
CACGCAGTTCCTGTTCATCAGCCACAACAAGATCGCGATGGAGATGGCCGAGCAGCTGATCGGCGTGACGATGCAGGAGCAGGGCGTCTCGCGCATCGTGACGGTCGACATGCAGGAGGCGGTCGGCTTGGCCGAGGCGGCATGAATTTCCGACCTGCGCAGCCCGGAGCCTGGCCGATGAGCGCGACCGCGTGGCCACCGGCCGAACGCGGCCGTGGGACGCTGCCGCAGGGCGTCCGATGAGCAGCCTGACGATCGCGCTGGCGTCGCTCGGCGGCATCGTGCTGGCCGGCATCGTCGCGCAGGGCGCCTGGGCGGCGCGCAAGGCCGGGCCCAAGCGCGCCGCGCTGCCGACCGCGCCGGCCGAGCCGCGCGAGCCGGTGATGGACGCGCTGCCCGGCGGTAGCGCCGAGGGCGCAAGCGGCGGCGGGATCAGCGGGATCGCCGGGATCGCCGATCTTGCCGAGCTGTCGCCGTCGGGCAGCGAGCGCCGTCCCAGCAAGCGCATCGTCAACCGGCTCGATGCGCTGGTCGACTCGATCGCGACCCTGACGGTCGAGGCGCCGGTCTCCGGCGCTACCGTGGTCGCGCACCTGCCGCCGACACGGCGTGCCGGCGGCAAGCCGTTCCTGATCGAAGGACTGAACAGCGAGACCGGCGAATGGGAGTTTCCGGTGAGCGGGCAGCGCTATGGCGAGCTGCAGGCCGGCGTGCTGCTGGCCAACCGCACCGGCGCGCTCAACGAGATCGAGTACTCCGAGTTCGTGCAGAAGGCGCAGGCCTTCGCCGAGGCGATCGGCGCGTTCGCGCAGTTCCCCGACATGCTCGAGGCGGTCGCGGCCGCGCGCGAGCTCGATGCTTTCGCGAGCCAGCATGACGCACAGCTCGCGGTGCACCTGCGCGCGCGCGCTGCGGCATGGAGCGTCGGCTACATCCAGCAGCACGCCGGCCGCCACGGCTTCGTGCCCGGCGTCGTGCCCGGCCGGCTCGTGATGCCGGCGGCCGAAGACGGCGCGCCGCCGGTGCTGACGCTGACCTTCGACTCCCAGGCCGCGCTCGCCGACGACCCGAACATCGCCGCGGTGCGCGACGTGACCCTGGGCTTCGACGTGCCGCAGACCGAGCCGAAGGCCGCCCCGTTCGCGGCCTGGCAGGCGAGCGCGCACGCGCTGGCGCTCGACATGGACGCGACCATCGTCGACGACAACGGCCGGCCGCTCGCGCCCGAAGGCTTCGCGGCGATCAACGACGAGCTGGGCCGGCTGTATGCCGCGCTCGAAGGGCGCGACCTCGCGGCGGGTTCGGCGGCTGCGCGGCGGCTGTTCAGCTGAGTCCCGCGGCGCGCCGGCCGGCACGCTGACGATCGCGAATCGCTGATCGCTGATCGCTGACGCTGATCGCGATCCGCCCGGATCCGGACCCGCGGTCACACCCTGCGGGCGCGCCGCGCCTCTGTCTACACTGGCGGCCATGGCCCACCACGACCCTTCCAAGCGCGCCGCCGAGCTGCGCGAGCAGCTGCAGCGCCATGCGCACCTGTACTACGTCCTCGATGCGCCGCAGATCCCCGATGCCGAGTACGACCGGCTGTTCCGCGAGCTGCAGGCGATCGAGGCGGCGCATCCGGAGCTGCTGAGCGCCGATTCGCCGACGCAGCGCGTGATCGGTGCGGTGATGGAGGGCCTTGCGCCGGTGCGCCACGCGGTGCCGATGCTGTCGATCCATACCGAGACCGACACGACGCCGGCCGGTGCCGAGAAGTTCGATGCGCGGGTGCGCAAGGCGCTCGGCCTCGACGACGATGCGCCGCCGCTCGCGTACGACGCCGAGCTCAAGTTCGACGGCCTGGCGATCAACCTGCGCTATGAAGGCGGCGCGCTGGTGCAGGCCGCCACGCGCGGCGACGGCGAGACCGGCGAGGACGTGACGCACACGGTGCGGATGATCGGGACCGTGCCGAAGCGGCTGCGCGGCGTCGATGCCAAGGTGCTCGAGGTGCGCGGCGAGGTCTTCATGCGGCGCGACGATTTCGAGGCGCTGAACGAGCGCCAGCGCCAGCTGATCGAGGCCGGCGCGCGCGGCGAGAAGACCTTCGTGAACCCGCGCAATGCCGCCGCCGGCGTGGTGCGCCAGCTCGATGCCGGCAAGGCCGCGAAACGCCCGCTGAGCTTCTTTGCGTACGGCCTCGGCGAGGTCGACGGCTGGGCGATCCCGCCGGCGCACAGCGGCGTGCTCGCGGCGTTCAGGCGCATGGGCCTGCCGGTCAGCGACGAGGCGCAGGTGGTGCACGGCGCCGACGGGCTGATCGGTTACCACTTGGCGATCGCGCAGCGGCGCGACCGCCTGCCGTTCGACATCGACGGCGTCGTCTACAAGGTCGACGACCGCGCGCTGCAGCAGCGGCTCGGGTTCAAGTCGCGCGAGCCGCGCTGGGCGGTCGCGCACAAGTACCCGGCGCAGGAGCAGATGACGCTGCTGCGCGACATCGACATCCAGGTCGGCCGCACCGGCAAGCTCACGCCGGTGGCCAAGCTCGAGCCGGTGTTCGTCGGCGGCACGACCGTCAGCAACGCGACCCTGCACAACGAGGACGAGGCGCGCCGCAAGGACGTGCGCATCGGCGACACCGTGATCGTGCGGCGCGCCGGCGACGTGATCCCGGAGGTCGTCGGCGTGGTGCTGGAGCGCCGCCCGGCCGACGCGGGCGAACCCTTCGATCTCTTCAAGCGCCTGGGCGGCCACTGCCCGATCTGCGCCAGCGCGATCACGCGCGAAGAGGGCGAGGTCGACTGGCGCTGCTCGGGCGGGTTGTTCTGCCCGGCGCAGCGCAAGCAGGCGATCCTGCACTATGCGCAGCGCCGCGCGCTCGACATCGAAGGCCTGGGCGACAAGCTCGTCGACCAGCTCGTCGACGGCGGCGTGGTGCGCACCTTGCCCGAGCTCTACAAGCTCGGCCTGGGCAAGCTGACCGAGCTCGCGCGCATCGGCGAGAAGAGCGCGCAGAACCTGCTCGCGAACCTCGAGAAGAGCAAGCACACGAGCTTTGCGCGCTTCCTCTACGGGCTGGGCATCCGCCATGTCGGCGAGACCACCGCGAAGGACCTCGCCCGCCACTTCGGCAATATCGACCGCCTGATGGCCGCGAGCGTCGAGCAGCTGCTCGAGGTCGACGATGTCGGGCCGATCGTCGCGCAGAGCATCCGCACCTTCTTCGACCAGGCGCACAACGTCGAGGTCGTCGAGCAGCTGCGCGCCGCCGGCGTGAGCTTCCCCGAGACCGACGGCGTGGCCGTCGATGCCACGCCGAAGCCGCTGGCCGGCAAGACCTTCGTGCTGACCGGCACGCTGCCGACCCTGACGCGCGACGATGCGAAAGACCGCATCGAAGCGGCCGGCGGCAAGGTCAGCGGATCGGTCTCGAAGAAGACCCACTTCGTCGTCGCCGGCGCAGAAGCCGGCAGCAAGCTCGACAAGGCGCAGGAGCTCGGCGTCAGCGTGATCGACGAGGCCGGCCTGTTGGCGTTGTTGGCCGCGGGTGCGTGATGACAGGTGCGTGATGAGCGACTGGTGGCACGACCTGCAGACGCGCGTCGACCGGCCGCCCGCACTGCCGCGCGCGTCGCTCTACGTCGGGGCCGGGGCGCTGCCGGTCGGCTCGGTCGAGCCGGCGCTGGCGCAGCGCATGCGCGCCGACGGGCTGCCGATCGCGCCCGCGCCCGAGGGCTGGCGCGTCGACGGTGCGACGCCGGATGCGTCGCTCGCGGCCATCGCCGCGTGGCTGCGGGCGCAGCGCGTGATCACGGGCTGGCGCGACGAGCTGCTCGCGGTCGACGACGCGGCGGGCACGCGCGTCGCAATGATCGAACGCGCGGCGGTCAGAGCACTGGGCATCACGACGCGCGCGGTGCATCTGGTCGGCCGGGCCGAGACCGGCAGCGTGTGGGTACAGCAGCGCGCGTTCGACAAGGCGACCGACCCGGGCAGGTGGGACACCCTGATGGGCGGGCTGATCGCGGCCGACGAGACGATCGCGATGACGCTGGCGCGCGAGACCTGGGAAGAGGCCGGCCTGCGGATCGATGCGCTGCGCGACGTGCAGGCCTGCGGCCTGCTCACGGTGCGCCGCCCGGTGGTCGACGGCTACATGATCGAACGCATCCACGTCTTCGAAGCGCTGGTGCCGGCCGCGTTCGAGCCCATGAACCAGGACGGCGAGGTCGCCGCGTTCGAATGCCTGAGCATAGCGGCACTGTGCGATCGGCTGCATGCCGACGCCTTCACGCTCGAGGCGGCGCTGATCCTCGGCGACGCGCTGCGCCGCCACGGCCACGCGACCTGACCACGGCGCCGCGCCGCCAGAGTCACGCGACCTGACAGGTTCAGGCGGGCGCGTTGCGCCACGCCAGACCGCGCGACGTGCCGTCCGGTGCCGACCCAAGCCGTGGCCGGTACTCGCAGCCGACCCAGCCCTGCCACCCGCAGGCGGCTGCGACCTCGTCGACGACCCCGAGCAGGTAACGGTAGTTCAGCTCGCCGACATCGGGCTCGTGGCGCTCGGGCACGCCGGCGATCTGCAGGTGGCCGACGCGGCCGGTCGGCAGATAGTGGCGGATCTTCATCGCCACGTCGCCTTCGACGATCTGGCAGTGGTACAGGTCCATCTGCACCTTCAGGTTCGGCGCGCCGATCGCCTGCACGATGCGGTGCGCCTCGTCCTGCCGGTTCAGGAAGAAGCCGGGGATGTCGCGCGTGTTGATCGGCTCGATCAGCAGCTCGCGGCCGGCGGACGCCGCCTGCTGCGCGGCCCACGCGAGATTGGCCTCGTAGGTCGCCTGCAGGCGCGCGCGCTCGACGCCGGCCGGCGCCAGGCCGGCCATGACATGGATGCGCGGGCAGGCGAGCCGATCGGCGTAGGCTAGCGCCTGCGCGACACCGCGCCGGAACTCGTCGTCGCGGCCGGGCAGGCAGGCCAGCCCGCGTTCGCCGCCATCCCAGTCGCCGGGCGGCGCGTTGAACAGCACCTGCTGCAGGCCGTGGTCGCGCAGGCGCTGCGCGAGCTCCTCGGCCGGATGGGCATACGGGAACAGGTACTCGACGGCCTCGAAGCCGTCGCGCGCCGCGGCGGCGAAGCGATCGAGGAACGCATGCTCCGGGTAGAGCATGCTGAGGTTGGCGGCAAGTCGGGTCATCGCGGTCTCGCTAAGAAGAAAGGGTCTCTGCCTGTCTACCAGCGTGCATCGAAATGCACGCGCAACTCCTCGATCTGCGCTGCCGTCAGCGGCGCCGGCCGCGTCATCAACCACAGCCGCGCGGTCTCTTCGAGCTCTTCGAGCACCGCACTGGCCTCGCCCGGCGAGCCGTGCCAGACGTTGGGGCCGAGGCGCTCCAGCATCACCGCGCGGATCGGCGTGCCGCGCTCGCGCATCGTCGCGATGCGCTGTGCGACGAGTTCGCCGACGAACGGGTCGCCGGGGCGGTGGTACGGGATCAGCGGCACATGGCCGACCTTCATCACGAAGTACGGCGTAATCGGCGGCACGAGGTCGTCGTCGCTCCACGCGCCGGCCAGGGTCAGCGCGACCAGATGGGTCGAGTGGGTGTGGATCACGCAGCGCGCCTGCGGGTCGGCCGCGTAGATGCGCCGGTGCAGCGCGAGCGTCTTCGAGGCGCGCGCGCCGCCGGTCTGCACGCCCTGTGCGTCGACCTCGGCCAGCTGCGCCGGGTCGAGCCGGCCGAGGCAGGCGTCGGTCGGCGTGATGATGAAGCCGGTGCCGGTGCGCACGCTGATGTTGCCGGCGGTCGCATGCACATGGCCGCGCGCGAACAGCGACGCGCCGACGCGGCAGATCTCGTCGCGCAACGCCGTCGTCATCGCGCGCGCAGGCCGTCGAAGGCCTTCGTGAAGAAGTCGGTGCTGCCGAAGTTGCCCGACTTCAGCGCCAGGTGCAGCCACGCGCCGGGGCAGGCGTCGGACTGCGCCGCCGTCCAGGGCACGCCCGGGTCGATCTGCGGGCCGATCGTCATCTGCCGGATCCCCAGCGCCTGCACGACCGCGCCGGAGGTCTCGCCGCCCGCGACGATCAGCTGGCGCACGCCGCGTTCGACCAGGCCGCGCGCGATGCGCGAGAGCGCCGCCTCGACGATCGCGCCGGCCTGCGCGACACCGAGCTGCTGCTGCACCGCCTTGACGGCCTGCGAGTCGGCGGTGGCATAGACCAGCACCGGCCCGTCAGCCAGCAGCGGCGCGGCCCAGGTCAAGGCCTGCGCGACCGCATCGTCGCCGCTGGCGAGCGCGAGCGGGTCGATCGCGAAGCTCGGCCGCCCGGCACGCTTGAAGTGCAGCACCTGCGCATTCGTCGCGACCGAGCAGCTGCCCGACACCACCGCCTGCAGCCCGGCGGCCGGCGGCAGCGCATCGGCGCGCGTGCCCGCGGCGAGCGCGCCGCTGGCGATCCAGTTCGGCGGCAGGCCGATCGCGATGCCCGAGCCGGCGGTGACCAGCGGCATGCCGGCGAGCGCCGGGCCGATGCGCATCAGGTCGTCGTTCGAGATCGCGTCGACGATCGCGATCTGCACGCCCTCGGCCTGCAATGCGGCGAAGCGTGCGCGCACCGCATCCGGCCCGCGCGCGACGACGTCGTAGGCGAGCAGCCCGACCTTGCGCACGGTCTGCTGCTGCAGCACGTTGACGAGGTTGGCGTCGAGCATCGGCGTCAGCGGGTGGTGGCGCATGCCGCTGTCGCTGAGCAGCTGGTCGCCGACGAACAGGTGGCCCTTGAAGACGGTGCGCTGGTTCTCGGGGAAGGCCGGGCAGGCGATCGTGAAGCGGCTGTCGAGCGCATCGAGCAGCGCGTCGGTGACCGGCCCGATGTTGCCGCGCGGCGTCGAGTCGAAGGTCGAGCAGTACTTGAAGTAGATCTGCTGCACGCCCTGGCGCAACAGGTAGTTCAGCGCCGCGAGCGATTGCGCGACCGCATCCGCGGGCGCGACCGTCCGCGACTTCAGCGCGACGACGATCGCATCGGCCGGCACCGGCGCCGCGGCGTCGTCGGGCACGCCGATGGTCTGCACCGTGCGCATGCCGCTGCGCACGAGGTTGTTCGCGAGGTCGGTCGCGCCGGTGAAATCGTCGGCGATGCAGCCGAGCAGACAGCTCACGACTTCTTCTCCGGCAACATGATCCCCGGGAACACCTTGATCACCGCCGAGTCGTCCTCGCGCCCGTGGCCGGCGCTCGAGGCCTGCATGAACATCTGGTGCGCAGTCGCCGACAGCGGCAGCGGGAACTTGGTCGCGCGGGCGGTGTCGAGCACGAGGCCCAAATCCTTGACGAAGATGTCGACCGCCGACAGCGGCGTGTAGTCGCCGGCCAGCACATGCGCCATGCGGTTCTCGAACATCCAGCTGTTGCCGGCGCTGTGCGTGATGACCTCGTACAGCGCGGCCGCGTCGACGCCCTCGCGCAGGCCCAGCGCCATCGCCTCGGCAGCGGCGGCGATGTGCACGCCGGCGAGCAGCTGGTTGATGATCTTGACCTTGCTGCCGTTGCCGGCGGCGTCGCCGAGGCGGTAGACCTTCGCGGCCATCGCATCGAGCGCCCCGCCGACCTTGGCGTAGGCCTCGGGGCGGCCTGCAGTCATCATCGTCATCTCGCCGGACGCGGCCTTCGCGGCACCGCCGGAGATCGGCGCGTCGAGGTAGAGCAGGCCCAGGTCGGCGAGGCGCTTCTCGAGCGCGACCGACCAGCCCGGGTCGACCGTCGAGCACATCACGAACACGCTGCCGCGCTGCATCGCGGCGGCCGCGCCGTTCTCGCCGAACAGCACCGCCTCGGTCTGCGCCGCATTGACGACGACGCTGACGACGACCTCGCAGCGCGCCGCGACCTCGGCCGGGCTCGCGCAGGCCACGCCACCGTCGGCCGCGAAGGCCTGCGCGGCTTCGGCGCGGACGTCGAACACATGCACGGCGTGGCCGGCGCGGCGCAGCGATTGCGCCATGCCCTTGCCCATCGCGCCCAGACCGATCACGCCGATTGCACTCATGGGAGCTTCCTTCATGTTGCGATTCGCATTCTGGGACATCTGATGCCGCCGCGGGTCAGCGGTTGACCAGCGCCGGCGACGTGCGCAGCACCGCGGCCGCGCCGAGCACCAGCATCGCGGCGAGCATCACCATGCCGGTCTGCGTGCTGCCGGTCAGGTCTTTGAGCATGCCGACCAGGTAGGGGCTGACGAAGCCGGCGAGGTTGCCGACCGAGTTGATCGCCGCGATGCCGACCGCGGCCGCGGCGCCCGACAGAAACGCCGTCGGCAGCGACCAGAACAGCGGCGCGCAGCTGAGCACCCCGGCTGCAGCCACCGACAGCGCGACGATCGAGACCATGGTGTTGCCGGCGTTGAAGGCCGCGACGACGAAGCCGGCCGCGCCGAGCAGCGCCGGCACGACCAGGTGCCAGCGGCGCTCGCGCCGCGCGTCGGCGCTGCGGCCGAGCAGGTTCATCGCGACGATCGCGCAGCCGAACGGGATCGCGCTGAGCAGGCCGATATTCAGGTTGCCCTTCACGCCGGTGGCCTTGATCAGGGTCGGCATCCAGAAGGTCAGGCCGTACTGGCCCATCACGAAGCAGAAGTAGATCAGGCACATCAGCCAGATGCGCGGGTCGGCGAAGATCGCGCCGGTCGAATGCGTGGCTTGGGTGCCGCGCTGGTCGGCCGCGATCTCGCGCTCGATCAGCAGCTTCTCGGGCTCGCTCAGCCAGGTTGCCTTGCGCACGCCGTTGTCGAGATAGAACAGCACCGCGATGCCGATCAGCAACGCCGGCACCGCCTCGATCACGAACATCCACTGCCAGCCGGCGAGGCCGGCGCTGCCCTGGAAGCTGTCCATGATCCAGCCCGACAGCGGGTTGCCGAAGATGCCGGCCACCGGGATCGCCGACATGAACACCGCGACGATCTTCGCGCGCCGGTGCGCCGGGTACCAGTAGGTGAGGTACAGGATGATGCCGGGGTAGAAGCCGGCCTCTGCCAGGCCGAGCAGGAAGCGCATCACGTAGAAGGCGGTCGGCGTCTTCACGAACAGGAACGCCGCCGATATCAGGCCCCAGGTGATCATGATGCGGGCGATCCAGATGCGCGCGCCGACGCGGTGCATCAGGATGTTGCTCGGCACCTCGAACAGGAAGTAGCCGAGGAAGAACACGCCGGCGCCCAGGCCGTAGACGGTCTCGCTGAAGCCCAGGTCCTGCGACATCTGCAGCTTCGCGAAGCCGACGTTGACGCGGTCGAGGTAGGCGATCACGTAGCACAGCATGATGAACGGGACGATGCGCCAGAAGACCTTCGTGTACGTACGGTCGGTCTCGGTCCGGGCGCTGCCGGCCAGCGGCAGGGCGGTGTCGGCGGTGGTCATCGGCGGGGTCTCCTTGTGGGGTGGCGGCAGGCACTGCGGGGCCATGGGATCACCTGACTTTTGTACGGCTGTCAGGTTGTATGACAAATTATTGCGAGCTCGCCTGCGCGTCGACATCCGGGATAACCCCCGGACCTGGCCGGATCAGCGGTGGCGCGTGCGCCCGCGTGTCGCGGCAGGCGGGACCACCGGTGCAGCCTCGGGCATGCCGAGCTCGGCGCGCAGCCGGTCGGCCAGCGGCCGGCCGCGGCCGGCCCAGAACACCGGGTCGGCACGGCCGATGCGCTCGGCCGCATTGACCATGTGCAGCGCGCCGGCGGCACGGGCCGCGGCCACGTCGCCGGCGGCGATCGCTTCGACGATCGCCGCATGCTCGTCGCGAACCTGCTGGCCGAGCCTGGCCTGGGTCGCTTCATTGGCGCGCGTCACGCGCGTCGCGTCGAGCAAAAACTGGCTCAAGTGCGCCAAGGTCGCGAGCAGGAACGGGTTGCGCGCGGCGGTCGCGATCGCGACATGAAAGGCGACGTCCTCGGCGACGCCGTCGCCGCCGGCGGCGACGGCCTTGTCGAGCGCGATCAGCGCCGCCTTGATGCGCTTCACGTCATCGCGCGTGCCGCGGGCCGCGGCCAGCGCAGCGGCCTCGGCCTCGAGCGCGCGGCGCAGCTCGACCATCTGGATCACCGCGTCGATCGAGCCGTCGGGCGTGAGCACCAGCGCCGTCGGCCGGCCCGGCGCATCGCGCCGCACGAAGGCGCCGGAGCCCTGGCGCGATTCGATCAGCCCCAGGGTCTTGAGCCGCGACAGGGCCTCGCGCACGACGGTGCGGCTGACGCCAAAGCGCTGCACCAGCGCGCCCTCGGTCGGCAACCGCTGCCCGTCGGCGAGCTTGCCGTCGCGGATGCCGACCGCGAGCGCATCCGCGAGCTGCTCGGACAGCCGCGCGCCGACGCGCAGGCTGGGGAGGTGGTCGAGCGGCAGGGCGGTGTCCATGGGGCGAGGGGTTCAGATGTATGACAACAATATATGCGATGGCGCTGACTCTCAGTGATCCATCGCGCTGAGCGCGTTGCGCGACGCATGAGACGCGGTATGAATTTGGATGTCTGCTCTCGGCCGAGGCTGTGTGAAAACGCGCTGCGCCCGTATGCTTCGCCAACGCGTTGGATGAGAGGACGGGAATGGGCCGCTTCATCGAGGGCGAAGACAGGCAGCAGGTGACGCTGTTGCCTGAGTGTCTGGACGACTTCATTGCCGAGGACAACCCGGTGCGAGTCATCGACGCATTCGTCGGTGAACTCGACTTGGTGGAACTGGGCTTCGAAGGCGCGACGCCGGCGGCCACGGGCCGCCCGTCGTACCACCCGGCAGCGCTGCTGCGGATCTACATCTACGGCTACCTCAACCGCATCCAGTCGAGTCGCCGGCTGGAGCGCGAGTGCCAGCGCAACATCGAGCTGATGTGGCTCACCGGCCGCCTGGCGCCGGACTTCAAGACCATTGCCGACTTCCGGCGCGACAACGGGGCTGGCATCCGCAACGTGTGCCGCCGCTTCGTCGTGCTGTGCCGGGAATTGAAGCTGTTCTCCCAGGCCATCGTGGCCATCGACAGCAGCAAGTTCAAGGCGGTCAACAGCCGCGACCGCAACTTCACGCCGGCCAAGATCGATAAGCGCCAACAACAGATCGAGGAAAGCATCCAGCGCTACCTCGATGCGCTGGAGACAGCCGATCGCACGCAGCCGGCGGAGGTCGAGGCCAAGACAGAGCGGCTGCAAGACAAGATCAAGACGCTGCGCGAGCAGATGCGCAGGATGGATCGCATCCAGGACCGCTTGACGCGCGAGCCCGACGCGCAGCTGTCGCTGACCGATCGCGATGCGCGCTCGATGATGTCGCAGGCCAAGGGCACCGGCATGGTGGGCTACAACGTGCAGACCGCGGTGGATGCCAAGCATCACCTGATCGTGGCGCACGAGGTCACCAACGTGGGCCATGACCGAGCGCAGCTGAGCAAGATGGCGCTGGCCGCGCGCGATGCCATGGGCAAGACCAAGCTGAAAGCCATTGCAGACCGCGGCTACTACAACGCCCCTGAGCTCAAGGCTTGCGACGCCGCGGGCATCGCGACCTACGTCCCCAAGCCCATGACATCCAAGGCGAAGGCCGAAGGACGCTTCGACAAGAGCGACTTCATCTACATCGCCCGCGACGACGAGTACCAGTGCCCCGCCGGCCAGCGCGCCATCTACCGCTTCACGCGAGAGGAGAATGGCCTGCAACTGCGTCGCTACTGGAGCAGTGCTTGCCCGCAATGCCCCATCAAGGCGAAGTGCACGCCGAGCGACTACAGACGCATCTCTCGCTGGGAGCACGAAGCCGTGCTGGAGGCCGTCCAACGCCGGATGGACAAGCGTCTGGACGCGATGACCCTGCGAAGGCGAACGATCGAGCACATATTCGGAACGCTCAAGCACTGGATGGGTTGGGCCCACTTCCTCACGCGCGGGCTGCCCAATGTGGCGACCGAAATGAGCTTGCATGTGCTGGCTTACAACCTCAAGCGCGTGATCAGCATCCTTGGCATCGCCAGAACGATGAAGGCGATGACGTTGGTGGGCGCGTGAGCGCCTTGTCATGCCCAAACGGCGCCATGAACACTCGCAAAACCCCAAGACGCGGCATATGGGCTCACAGAGACCACTGTGGCGCATCGGCAGCGATTGCGTCGCCTCAAGCCTCAACTTGCCGGCCGCGTGTTGGCTCGGCGGCGTTCTCACACAGCCTCGGCCGCAAGCAGACACCCACATTCATACCGACGCTTCATGCGTCGCGGACGGCGCCCCGCGCCACGGACCACTGACATGACAACGAACCCGATCCCTCCGGCCCGCTATCGCGGTGTCTTTCCTGTCGCGCCGACGACCTTCACCGAGAGCGGCGAGCTCGATCTGGCGAGCCAGAAGCGCTGCATCGACTTCATGATCGATGCCGGCTCGAACGGCATCTGCATCCTCGCGAACTTCTCGGAGCAGTTCGCGTTGTCCGATTCGGAACGCGAGCTGCTGACGACGACGATCCTCGAGCATGTCGCCGGCCGCGTGCCGGTGATCGTGACGACGTCGCACTTCAGCACCGCGGTGTGCATCGAGCGCTCGCGCCGCGCGCAGGCGCAGGGCGCCGCGATGGTGATGGTGATGCCGCCGTACCACGGCGCGACCTTCCGCGTGCCCGAAGAGCAGATCTACGCGTTCTGCGCGCGGCTGTCCGATGCACTGAGCATCCCGGTGATGATCCAGGACGCGCCGGCCAGCGGCACCGTGCTGTCGGCCGCGTTCCTCGCGCGCATGGCGCGCGAGATCGAGCAGATCAGCTACTTCAAGATCGAGACCGCCGGTGCGGCGGCCAAGCTGCGCGAGCTGATCCGGCTCGGCGGCGTGGCGATCGAGGGCCCGTGGGACGGCGAGGAGGCGATCACCTTGCTGCCCGACCTCGACGCCGGCGCGACCGGCGCGATGACCGGCGGCGCCTACCCCGACGGCATCCGCGCGATCGTCGATGCGTACGCGGCCGGTCGGCGCGACGAGGCCATTGCGCACTACCAGCGCTGGCTGCCGCTGATCAACTGCGAGAATCGGCAGGCCGGGCTGCTTGCAGCGAAGGCCTTGATGAAAGAAGGCGGCGTGATCGCTTGCGACGCGCCGCGCCACCCGTGGCCGGCGCTGCACCCCGAGACGCGCGCCGGCCTGATCGAAACCGCGAAGCGCCTGGACCCGCTGGTCCTGCGCTGGGGCCAGGAGTGACGATGAACACGTTCCACAACCTGATCGACGGCGAGTGGGTCGCCGGTGCGACCGAGTCGCCGAACATCAACCCGTCCGACACGAGCGACGTGATCGGCCTGTACGCGCAGGCCAACGAGGCCCAGGCCGCGACCGCGATCGCCGCGGCGCGCGCGGCGTTCCCGGCCTGGAGCCGCAGCACCCCGCAGCAGCGCTTCGACCTGCTCGATGCAGTCGGCAACGAGATCCTGGCGCGCAAGGACGAGATCGGCCGGCTGCTGTCGCGCGAGGAGGGCAAGACCCTGCCCGAAGGCGTCGGCGAGACGGTGCGCGCGGCGATGATCTTCAAGTTCTTCGCCGGCGAGGCGCTGCGCTGCGGCGGCGAGGTGATCCCGTCGGTGCGGCCGGGGGTCGGTGTCGAGGTCTTCCGCCAGCCGCTCGGCGTGGTCGGGCTGATCGCGCCGTGGAACTTTCCGATCGCGATCCCGGCCTGGAAGATCGCGCCGGCGCTGGCCTACGGCAACTGTGTCGTCTTCAAGCCGGCCGAGCTGGTGCCCGGCTGCGGCTGGACCCTGGCCGACATCCTGCACCGCTGCGGCGTGCCCAAGGGTGTGTTCAACCTCGTGATGGGCCCCGGCTCGGTGGTCGGGCAGGCGATGGTGGATTCGCCGCAGGTCGATGCCGTCAGCTTCACCGGGTCGGTCGCGACCGGCCGGCGCATCATCAATGCCTGCGCGGCGCGCGGCGCGAAGGTGCAGGCTGAGATGGGCGGCAAGAACCCGCTGATCGTGCTCGACGACGCCGACCTCGGCGTCGCGGTCAATGCCGCGGTGCAAAGCGCCTACTTCTCGACCGGCCAGCGCTGCACCGCGTCGAGCCGCATCATCGTGACCGAGGGCATCCACGAGCGCTTCGTCGCCGCGGTGATCGACAAGCTCGGCAGCCTGAAGATCGACCATGCGCTGAAGGCCGGAACCGACATCGGCCCGGTCGTCGACCAGCGCCAGCTCGCGAGCAACCTGAAGTACCTCGACATCGCGCAGGCCGAGGGCGGCACGCTCGCGTTCGGCGGCGAGCCGCTCGCGCGCGACACCGAGGGCTTCTTCCAGCGCCCGGCGCTGGTCACCGAGACGCAGCCCTTGATGCGCATCAACCGCGAAGAGGTTTTCGGCCCGGTCGCCAGCGTGATCCGCGCGACCGACTACGAGCAGGCGCTGTT
>Ga0207674_10005968_pt1 | contig 14415 bp, 10 predicted proteins | sample KBSCornC72_FD_184303 | JGI IMG/M metagenome (GOLD analysis project Ga0207674, IMG submission 184303) | Corn rhizosphere microbial communities from Kellogg Biological Station, Michigan, USA - KBS Corn C7-2 (SPAdes) (version 2) | ecosystem: Host-associated > Plants > Roots > Rhizosphere > Soil ... | reverse complement strand
GGGCCGCCGTTGTAGATGAAGGTGATCGGACGCTTGGACGCATCGGCGCCCTGCTTGAAATACGCGAAGTAGCTCATCGCAACTTGGGGTGTCGATTCCTTGGAACCGGTGCCTTCCACCACCAGCGTTCCCGCGACGGCCTTGTAGCTGATCGACTTGCCTTCCACGGTGACGGTGCCGGTGGTCGTGGACGACATCGGCTTCATCAATTTCTGGACCAGTGTTTCGGGCGACTGCGCGCTGTCGCTGGCACTGCCAGATGACGCGCTGCTGGCAGGCGGTGCGGCGAAGGCAGTGGCGCTGCACAACAACAGGGACGCGAGAGCCGCGGCGAGGCGAGTGGATTTCATGGACGATTCCCGACTGGTCTGGAAAGAGGGCCGGACGCGCAGGCGCGTCCGGAACGCCCGAGTATGCGCGTTCGCCAGCCCGAGTTCATACGCCACAAGTCATGCCCCCGGCGGGAAGCGCCGCGGTGGCGCGCGTCACCCGCCGGAAGCGACCATCGGCGCGGGATGCACGGGATCGATCACGCGCATCACGCGAAAGCCGACGCTGTTGTAGCCGACGTCCGGGTCGGCGGTGCCGTGTCTGCCGAGCGCACTCTCGTGACTGCCGTCGCGCCACGAGACGCCGCGGAACGGGCGCGACCCCGGACTGCCGCCGGCCACCCATTCGCTGACGTTGCCGTACATCCCGTAGGCACCGACGGCGCTGGCCGCATAGCGCCCCACCGGTGCGGTTTCCGCGGCGCCGTCGTCGCAGGACCAGCGGTCGTTGTCGAACCGGCCTTGGCGGCTGACATCGTCCACGTTGCCAAGTTTGCAGGGACTACCTGTCGGCATGCCGCGCGCGGCGCGCAACCACTGGCTGCTGCTCGCAAGGCGATAACCCTGGCCGGTCCTCTTCGACAGCCATGCGGCGTAGGCGGTGGCATCGTCCCAGCTCACGCACACCACGGGATGGTCGCCGCCCTGCGCGAAGCCTGGCGATTGCCAGGTGAGATGCCGCAGCCGCGAGAACGGATTGTGGGCTTCGAGGCATTTCGCGGCGGGTCGGTGCGTCGCGTGCGCGAAAGCTGCGTAGTCGGCACGCGTGACATCGTTCCGTGCAATCGCGAAGGCCGGCGCGCCATCCGTGGCGGGCACGTAAACGAGCTGCGGTCCGCGCGGATCACGCATCTGCTGGCGTTGCAGGGAGGCGCTCGCGTCTGCACGGCCTGCGACCCGTGTGCTCGCCATTTGTTGCGCGTCGGCAAGATCGAACCCGCCCGGGAATTTCGCGGGCAGCGCCTTGGCCAGTGGTTCGAGCGCCGAGACTTTCTTCGCATCGTGCGCACGCGCGGCGCGCACGACCGCTTCGCCGACCTGTCGCGCCAGTCGCGCGTGATACCAGCGCCAGGCCTGTCGCGCCGGTGCCCGCGCATGTTCCGCGAGCTCATCGCCCTGCTGCAACATCGCGGCGGCCTTGGTGGTGCCGGTGGCGTCGCGCCACGATGCGTCCAGTCGGTTGCGCAACGTCGCCAGCATCGCTTCGATGCCGGCCGTGGCATCCGGATTGCCCGGGTCGAAGGCGAGTGCCGCGAGGTAATGGCTGGCGGCGTTCTGGAATGGCGGCGAAAACAGATGGCCGTTGGCGCGGAGCGTATCGGCGGCGGCGATCAATCCCTGCACGCGACCGGCGAGCAACGGAGCCGAATCCGACACTGCGGGCAATGCGGACACAGGTTGCGTGGCCGACGTCGGCGACGCCGGACCCTCGACGCTGGCCGCAGCGGCGGGCGTGGCGGCCGCGATCACGGGCGCGCGTCGATATCCCGAAATCGCCCAGCCGATCAGCATCACGATTGCCGCCAGTACGGCGGCATAGGACCACCACTTCGGTGCCCGCCGGGGCGGGGTGCTTTCGGTGGCCAGGTCGTCTCCATCGAGCCCGCGATTGCCGATCACGTCGCGCAGCGCGCCGGCCATCTCTTCCGCGGTCTGGAACCGCAGCTCGGGCGACACGGCGAGTGCGCGGTCCATCCATGGCTGCCACGCGGCGGCGCGGGGCGGCAATCGCGGAACGGCTTGCCCGGCGCGCCCACCGAGGGGCTGGGTGGCCCTGCTTTTCTGGATGGACGATGGGCCCGCCAGCAATTCGTAGGCGAGCATGCCGACGCTGTAGAGGTCCGAACGCGGGTCGGGCGCCTTGCCCTCCGCCTGTTCCGGGCTGAGATACCGCCTCGGGCCCGGAAACGGCTGGCCCGGTTCGGCCATTGAGCACGCGATTCCGAAGTCAGCGAGTTGCGCGTAACCCTGTTTGTCGAACAGCACGTTGGAAGGCTTGATGCCGCCATGCACCGTGCCCGATCGATGCGCGTACGCCAATCCTTCGAGCAGGCCGCGCAGCAGCGCGGCGATCCGCAGTGGCCTGCCCAGTAGGTCGTGGCGCGCCTGTTCGAAGCCCATCAGCAACGGCATCGAATGGAACAGCCGGCCATCAGTGGTGCGCGCGATCTCGTGGACAGGCACGATGCACGGATGCGACAGTTCGGCATTCGCCTGCAGCCGTCGTTCGAGCCGCTGGAGAATCCGCGCGTCGACGTGGTGGAAGATCTTGATCGCCGCCGGCCGCCCGTTCGACAGGTCCGACGCCATGTAGATCGACGCCGCGGCACTTGGCGCGAGCCACCGGACCAGCCGGTAACCGGGCGCGCCGACGGGCGGGGCCTCGCGGACGTTCATGGACGTGGCAGGCGTGGATTGCGCCGGACAATTGGGCTGGCGCGGGCACCGAGGAACGTTCGGTGCGGATGCGATACCGCATCGTGCCGGCGCGCGATATGCGGGCCGTGGAGCGGTCTCGCGACGATGAAGGCAACGGTGGCCATCGATCTGCCCTTCCGTGGCGGCTTTCAGGTGAAGCTCCAGCCAAGATGATACACAAATCGGCCGGGGCCGGCTGGCGATGCCGCCCACGGGAGTTTTGCTGCAGCGGCTGCGCCGGCGCGGGCGGGACCGTCAGCGGTCGGTGGCGGCCGGCGGCGCGGGATGCGCGGCGTCGATCACGCGCACCACGCGAAATCCGATATTGGTGTAGCCGACGTCCGAATCGGCCGTGGCCTTTCGCCCGAGCGGCGTCTGGTGGCTGCCATCGCGCCAAGAAAGTCCCCGGAACACGCGCGCATGCGCGCTGCCGCCGGACAGCCACTCGCTGACATTGCCATACAAATCGTGGGCGCCCATTGCGCTGGCCGCGTAATGGCCGACCGGCGCGGTCTCCGCCGCGCCGTCGTTGCACGGCCAGCGATCGTTGTCCATCGCGCTCTGGCGGCTGACGTCGTCGACGTTGCCGAGTTGGCAGGGATTGCCCTTCGGGATGCCGCGCGCGGCGCGCTGCCATTCCTCGGTGTCAGGCAGGCGATAGGGCGCGCCGGTGGTCTTGGACAGCCACGCGGCGTAGGCGGCGGCATCGTCCCAGCTCACGCACACCGCGGGATGGTCGCCGCCTTGCGCGAAACCGGGCGCGCGCCAGGTGAGGTGGCGCATGCGCGAAAATGGATTGTAGGCTTCCAGGCAGCGCGAATCGGCGCGATGCGTTGCCTGCACGAACGCAGCGTAATCGGCGCGCGTGACCTCGACACGGGCGATCGCGAATGCGGGTGCCGTGCCCGATTCGGGTACATACACCAATATGGGACCGCCGCGATCGCGCAAGGACGCGCCCGCCGTCGGTGTGGCCGCGCTGCGTTCGGCCGCGGCGAGGTCGAAGCCGGCCGGGAAAATCGCGGGCAGCGTGTCGGCAAGCGGCCTCAGCGCGGCGAATCGCGCCGCATCGTGCGCGTCCGCCGCCCGTGCGGTGGCGGTGCCGACGTCTTTCGCCAAGGCATCGCGCTGGGCGCGCCAGCCGCGACTCGCCAGCGAACTTGCATGGGTGGCCAGCAGATCACAGCGCTTCACGAGGGTAAGGGTCGTACCCAGCTTGTCGCTGCGCCAGGCGCGGTCGAGCCGGTGCCGCAGCGTGCCCAGCATGTCGTCGATGCCTGCCATGGCGTCCGGATTGCCGGGCTCCAGCATCAGCACCGTGAGGTACTGTTCCACCGCGTTATCTCCGCTCGGCGCAAACAGGTGTCCCGCGGCGCGCGATGCATCGGCCTGCGCGACCAGCACCTGGATGCGTTGTGCGAGCGGCGAAATAGGCGGCACTTCGGTAGACGCGTTTGAAGCCGCGGCCGCGTTCGACGCCGAAACGGCCGGTGCCGCGGGCGCCATCGTGCCGGATGCCGACAGGGACGCGCGATGGCGCCCCCACGTGGCCCATCCGGCCAGCGCGGCGACCGCGACCGCCGAGGTGGCGATGGCTACCGTCCATTTTGAAATGCGGACGTGCGGGCGCGACGGCGGAGGCACGCTGGCCCCACGGCCATCGAGCGCGGACAGTGCATTGGCCATTTCCTGCGCGCTCTGGAAGCGATCCTCGGGCGCCTTTGCCAACGCGCGATCGATCCAGTCCTGCCACCCGTTGGACATCGGCGGCAGGCGCGGAACCGGCTGTTCCGCGTGGGCGAGTGCGACCGCCACTGCGTCCTCGCCCTCGAAGGGCAGGGCGCCTGTGAGCAGGTGCCAGGCCAGCACGCCGACGCTGTACAGGTCCGAGCGCTGGCCGGGTGCCTGGCCGCGCGACTGTTCGGGACTCTGATAACTTTCCGCGGCGGGGTGCGGCAAGCCCATCTCGGCCGCGCAGCGCGCAATGCCGAAATCGGCGAGGCGTGCGTGTCCCTGTGCGTCGAACAATACGTTGCTGGGTTTGATGCCGCCGTGCACGATGCTGCGCCGGTGCGCGTGGCCCAGCGCGTCCAGCACTTCGCGCAGCAGCGCTGCGACTTTCAGCGGCTTGGCCCGCAGCGTATGCGAGGACGATTCCGCGCTCACCAGGAACGGCATCGAATGGAACAAGCGTCCGTCGGCGGTGTGTCCGATCTGGTGCACGCCGACGATGTGGGGATGTGACAGCCGCGCATTGGTGCGCAGCAGCGGTTCGAAACGCGCCGCGGCGTCGGCGTCCGCCACTTCGAAGACCTTCACCGCGACCTGGCGTTCCAGCGAGCGCTGCATGGCCAGATACACGGTCGAGGCGCCGCCACTCCCGATCGGGCGCACCAGCCGGTAGCCCGGTACATCCGTCGCCTGTGCGAAGTCGTTCATGGATGTCCGTCCCGGTTCATCATCCCTGTCGACGTCAAGTATCGCAGCAGATCGCGGACGCGCGCATCCGCGTCACGACGAAGCCGGGGCTTCAGCTCGCAACGGGGGAGGCCGTGGCGGCAGCGATGTGGACGACTTGGTGCGATCAGTCTTCGCCCGCGTGGCGGTTTTCGAGGTGGAACCGGTGCAATAGCCGATGCACGAAAGGTGCCAGCAGCAGGCCCGCCGTGAACACCAGCACCAGGCCGCTGTACAACGCGTAGAACCCCGCGAACAGCTTGCCGGCCGCGGTGTGCAGCGTATCCACCGGACCCATGCCGCCCAGGATCATCGACGCGTTCAGGAACGCATCCAGCCAGTCCATGCCTTCGGTCAATCGGTAGCCGACCATGCCGAGGCCCAGCGAGAGGACGATCACCAGCCCGCCTGCGAACAAGGTGCGGCCGACGCGACGCAGCAGGAAAACCCGCCACGGCAGCAAGGGCTCGCCGCGGTGCTCGAAACGGAACAGGTGTCGGATCACGCGTCGCTCCCGCTGCAGGGGAGCCGGATTATCCGGCAGACGCCTCGATCAGAACAGCAGCGACGACATCTTGCGGCGGGTGGTCGACACCAGCGCCTCGTCGTGCACGATGCGAAACGCGTCGAGCAGGCGCTTGCGCGCCAGGCCCTCGTTCCAGCCGCGATCGGCCGCCAGGATCGCCAGCCACTGCTGCATGGCCTCGGCCGCATCGCCATCCAGCAACTGGCGCACGCCCAAGCCGTCCAGCGCGGTGAAGTCGCGCGGATCGCGTTCCACGCGCGCCCGCAATTCCGTGGCGGGCGGTATTTGCGCCAGCGATTGCTGCATCGCAAGCAGCGCAGTCAACGCCTTGGCACGATCGTCTTCGGCCAGATCGATGGGCAAGGTGTCCAGCGTCGCCTGCGCGTTCGTGGTGTCGCCGCGGCGCGCGCGGGCCAGTGCGAGATCCAGTTTCAGACCGGCATTGTCAGGGTCGGTCGCAAGCGCCTGCCCGATACGCGCGATCGCGGCCTGCGGCGTTTCCGCGGGCACGGCGCCGTCTTCGACATCCTGCGCGGGCGCCTCGATGCGCGAAGCCGGCTCGACGCGGTGGCGCTTCAGGAATTCGCGCACCTGCGATTCGGGCAGCGCGCCGGAAAACGCGTCCACGATCTGGCCGCCCTGGATCAACACCACGGTCGGGATGCTGCGCACGCCGAACATCCCGGCGAGCTGCTGTTCCTTGTCGCAATCGACCTTGGCGAGCCGGAATGCGCCGGCGTATTCGCCCGCGAGTTTTTCCAGGATGGGGCCGAGCGTCTTGCACGGCCCGCACCACGTCGCCCAGAAATCCACCAGCACCGGCGTCTGCAGCGATGCCTGCAGGACGTCGGTTTCGAAATTGGCTTCGCCCGCCTCGAATACGTGCGAGTCGGCGGGTGCGGCAGCGCCATCGGGTTTGGGTCTGAAATTCATGGGCAAATAGGTGGTGGCCGTTCGCTCACATTCCAAGGCTGGACCTGAGGTCCGCATCGGTCGGCTCGCCATGCTGCTTGTAAACCGTGCCGGCCTTCATCACGAAGTCCACCTTCTTCATCAACGAAATGTCGTCCAGCGGATTGCCCGGCACCGCGACCACGTCGGCGTATTTGCCGGCGGTGATGCTGCCGAAATCGTCCTGATGCTTCAGCAGCGTCGCGGCGTGGGTGGTCGCGGCCTGGATCGCGTACATCGGCGGGATGCCCGCCTGCACCAGGTAAACGAACTCCTGCGCGTTCTCGCCGTGCGGATACACACCCGCGTCGGTACCGAATGCAATCTTGACGCCGGCCTTGTAGGCCTTGCCTGCGGTGGCCAGGATCTTCGGCCCGACCTCCAGTGCCTTGCGCGCGACCTGCGGCGGATACCAGCCTTCCTTCGCCTTGCCCATCACGAACTCGCCGGCAATGATCGTGGGCACGTACCAGGTGCCGTGCTGCTTCATCAGCTGCATGTCCTGATCGTCCATGAAGGTGCCGTGTTCGATCGAATCGACGCCGCCGAGCACCGCGCGCCGGATGGCTTCCGCGCCGTGCGCATGCGCGGCCACGGTGAAACCGTAGTCGCGTGCGGCGGTAGTGACCGCCTTGATCTCGTCGATCGTCATCTGCGGATTTTCCGAGCTGGAGCTTTCATCCAGCACGCCACCCGAAGGCATGATCTTGATGAGGTCGGCGCCGTCCTTGTAGTGCTGGCGCACCGCCTTCCACGCGTCCGCGGGCGAATTGATGATGCCATCCTTCGGCGTCGGATCGCCCTGCAGATCCCAGCGGTAGCCGTCGGTGGGATCGGCGTGGCCGCCGGTGGTGCCGATGAACTTGCCGGCGGTGAAGATGCGCGGACCGGGCACTTCGCCCTTGTTGATTGCGTTGCGCAGTGCGATCGAGGAGTTGTCGCTTTCGCCGAGGTTGCGCACCGTGGTGAACCCGGCCAGCAGCGTGCGCCGCGCGTAGACCGTGCTCTGGATCGCGTAGTCGGCAGGGTTCAACCGGAACTGATCGCTGTAGGTGCTCTTGCTGAACTGCGAAGTCAAATGCGTGTGCGAATCGACCAGGCCCGGCATGCAGGTGTCGTTGGCCGGCATGTCGATCACCTTTGCGCCGTCGCGGCTCACCGAACCCGGCACCACTTCCTTGATGCGCTGGCCGTCGATCACGATGCTGGTCGCGCCCAGCAGCTTGCCCGCGACCGTGTCGATCAGGTGCGCGCAATGGATCACCGTCAGTTCGGGCGCCTGCGCTGCGTTCGCGGCCGATGCTTCGGCCGCCTGCGTGGTGGTGATCGTCAACGCGGCAATCGCGAGCGTCAGCGGCAGTCTGCGAAAACCCTGGATGCGCATGGTGTCCCCTCGGTCGGATGAAAGCCCGGCATCATAACCACACCGAGCGAGGCTGTCGCAGTCGGAAGTGGCAACGCGCGTGGCGGCCGCTTGGCGCTGTTGCTGCACTGCGGTAGGCTGATCCATTCCCGACCACCGATATCGCCGCATCCGAGCCATGCAGGAAAACCACGATCGCAGCGCCTACAACCCCGGCGCCGTCGAAGCCGCCGCGCAGAAGTTCTGGTCCGACACCCACGCGTTCGAGGTGAAGGAAGACCCGTCGCGCAAAAAGTATTTTTGCCTGTCGATGCTGCCGTACCCGTCGGGCGCGTTGCACATGGGTCACGTGCGCAACTACACGATCGGCGACGTGATCAGCCGCTTCGCTCGCATGCAGGGCATGAACGTGCTGCAGCCGATGGCCTGGGATGCGTTTGGCCTGCCGGCCGAGAACGCCGCGATCAAGCGCGGCATCCCGCCCGCGAAGTGGACGCGCGAGAACATCGCGCACATGCGCGAACAGTTGAAGGCGATGGGTTTCGCGATCGACTGGTCGCGCGAATTCGCCACCTGCGATCCGTCGTACTACGTGCACGAGCAGCGCATGTTCGTGCGCCTGTTCAAACAGGGCATGGTGTACCGCAAGAACAGCGTGGTGAACTGGGACCCGGTCGACCAGACGGTGCTGGCCAACGAGCAGGTGGTCGATGGCCGCGGCTGGCGTTCCGGCGCGGTGGTCGAAAAGCGTGAGATTCCGCAGTGGTTTCTCAAGATCACTGCGTATGCCGATGAATTGCTTGATGGTCTGGACAAGCTTCCGGGTTGGCCGGACGCGGTCAAGATCATGCAGCGCAACTGGCTGGGGCGCTCGGAAGGGCTGGAAATCCGCTTTGATGTCGAGGGCGGCGACTCGCTCGAAGTCTTCACCACGCGGCCCGACACCTTGATGGGCGTGACCTGTCTCGCGATCGCGGCCGAGCACCCGCTGGCCATTGAAGCCGCGCGCAACAATCCGGCGCTGCAAGCCTTCATCGAAGAATGCAAGCAGGGCGGCGTGTCCGAAGCCGAACTTGAGACCAAGGAAAAGCGCGGCGTCGATACCGGGCTGTTCGCGGTGCATCCGGTGACGGGCGAACGCGTGCCGATCTGGATCGCCAACTTCGTGCTGATGGGATACGGCACCGGCGCGTTGATGGCGGTGCCCGGCCACGACCAGCGCGACTGGGAATTCGCGACCAAGTACGACCTGCCGATCAAGATGGTGATCGTCAGCGATCCGGTGCGCGACGCGATCCGCGAACTCGCGCGTGATGCGGCCGAGAACACCGATGCGATGAGCGCGGCGCTCGGCCAGTCGAAACCCATCGACGTGGCCGAACCACGGCCGGTCGAGGATCTGCTGGAAGAATTCGAGAACCGCGTCATCACCGAAGGCCCGTTCCTGGAACACGGCACGCTGGTCAACTCCGGCGAATACGACGGCATGGATTTCCGTCAGGCATTCGATGCGCTGGCGGAACGTTTCGAGCGCGAGGGCCGCGGCGGGCGCCAGGTGAACTGGCGGCTGCGTGACTGGGGCGTGTCGCGCCAGCGTTACTGGGGTTGCCCGATCCCGATCATCCATTGTCCGAAATGCGGCCCGGTGCCGGTGCCGGAAGACCGGTTGCCGGTGGTGCTTCCGGAAGACGTCGCGTTCAGCGGTGTGCGATCGCCACTGAAGTCCGACCCCGAATGGCGCAGGACGACGTGCCCCGAGTGCGGCGGCGCGGCCGAGCGCGAAACCGACACTTTCGACACCTTCATGGAATCGAGCTGGTACTACGCACGCTACACCTCGCCGGGTGCGGCGACGCAGATCGACGCGCGCGCCAACTACTGGCTGCCGGTCGACCAGTACATCGGCGGCATCGAGCACGCGATCCTGCACCTGTTGTACTTCCGCTTCTACCACAAGCTGCTGCGCGACGCGGGACTGGTGCACTCGGACGAACCCGCGACCAACCTGCTGTGCCAGGGGATGGTGGTGGCGGAGACGTTCTATCGCGAGGACGGTGGCGGCGAAAAGACGTGGATCAATCCGGCCGATGTCGACCCCCGGCGTGACGACAAGGGACGTGTTGTCGGCGCGACGTTGAAGGCCGACGGCCAGCCGGTGCAGATCGGCGCGTCCGAAAAGATGTCGAAGTCGAAGAACAATGGCGTCGATCCGCAGGTGATGATCGGCCGCTACGGCGCCGACACCGTGCGACTGTTCTCGATGTTCGCCTCGCCGCCCGACCAGTCGCTGGAATGGAACGAGGCGGGCGTCGAAGGCATGGCGCGCTTCCTGCGCCGCTTCTGGCGTGACGTGGTGACGCACGCCTCGCAGCCGGATCATCCGGAGATCGATCCGGCGACCTTGAACCCCGCGCAAAAGGCCATGCGCCGCCAGTTGCACGAAACCATCGCCAAGGTCGGTGACGACATCGGCCGCCGGCGCAACTTCAACACCGCGATCGCGGCGCTGATGGAACTCTTGAACGCGCTGTCGAAGTTCGACGACATGAGCGACGCCGGCCGCGCCTTGCGCCACGAGACGCTGGAAACCATGGTGCTGCTGCTGAACCCGTTCACACCGCACACCAGTCATGCGTTGTGGCAGGCGCTGGGCCATCGTGAAACGCTGGTCGAGGACGTGCCGTGGCCGAAGGCCGACCCGGCTGCACTCGTGCGCGACAGCGTCACGCTGGCGGTGCAGGTCAATGGCAAGCTGCGCGGCACGCTGGACGCCGCGCCCGACGCGCCGCGCGAACAACTCGAAGCCGCCGCGCGCTCGCTGCCGGGCGTCGCCGCCGCGATCGGCGACAAGACCGTGCGCAAGGTGATCGTGGTGCCGGGCAAGATCGTGAATGTCGTCGTCGGCTGACGGTAGACAGTCGGTACGCGATGAACGAACGGCTTCCGGTTGGGAGATCGCCAACGCTGGGTGAGGACCGGCCCTCCCACCTTGGTCGAACATTCCAGCCACCGCGGCTCCCCTGATACGCTTTGCCATTGTCCGGCGCGAAGACCATCCATGTTCCGCCCAGCCCGCTTTCTACAATTCGTCGCGTGTGTCGCTTGCATCGCCGTGCTCGCCGGTTGCGGCTTCCATCTGCGCCGCAGCGCCGCGCTGCCGGCGGTGATGCAGCAGCAGGTGTACCTGCAGATCAGCGGCGGCGGCGAATTCACGCGCTCGCTGGCCGGGGCGTTGCGCGCAGCCAAAGTCGACGTGCTGGACACTTCCACCACCGGCGTCGCGACCCTGTCGGTGCCGGTTGCTGCGTTTGGTTCGCGCCTGTTGACCAGCGGCGCGGTGCAGCGCGTCGGCGAATACGTGGTGACCTTCAACGTGCAATTCACCTTGATCGACGCGAATGGCAATACCGTGATTCCGATGCAGACACTCTCGCTGTCGCACGAATTCGCGCTCGACCAGACCCAGTTCTCGGCGATTTCCAGCGAGACCGAAGCGATCCAGCGCAGTCTTGTGCGCGAGATGACCGATGCGGTGATGCGGCGCATCGAAGCGCAGGCGCACCTCGGCACGCCGGCCGCAGCATCGAGCACGGTGCTCCCCGGTCCGGTTTCCAGCACCGCGGCGCCGGCCTCCGCGTCCAGCGCGGACTGAACCGTGGCGGACGCGTTCGAGGCTTTTCTGAAGGCGCTGGCGAAGGGCGAGCTTGCGCCGGTGTACCTGCTGGCCAGCGAAGAACCGCTGCAACTGCAGGAAGCCGGTGACGCGTTGCGGGCGCGCGCCCGTGCGCTGGGCTACGCCGAGCGCGAAGTGCTGGATGTCGAAGCGCATTTCGACTGGGACCGGCTGGCGCGCAGCAGCGCCAGCCTGTCGCTGTTCTCGTCGCGTCGCTTGATCGAATTGCGCCTGCCCACCGGCAAGCCCGATCGCGATGGCGCCGCCGCCATCACCGAATGGTGCAAGTCCCCCGCGCCCGACACCGTGCTGATGATCAGCGCCGCGCAATGGAGCAAGAAGCACGAAGGCGCGTGGGTGAAGACCGTCGAGCGCGCCGGTGTCTACGCATGGCTGCGCGCGCCCTACCTGGAGCAACTGCCCGCGTGGATTCGGGCGCGCATGCACGCGAAGGGTTTTGCGCCCAGTGAAGACGCGATCGCGCTGCTGGCCGAACGCGCCGAAGGCAACCTGCTGGCGATCGCGCAGGAAATCGACAAGCTGGCGGCGCAACGTGCGGGCGGCGCGGTCAGCGCCGAAGACCTGGGATCCCTGGGCGCCGACAACGCCGTCTACGACGTGTTCAGGCTCACCGATGCGGCGTTCGGCGGCGACGCGGCGCGCGCGTTGAAGATATTGAACGGCCTGCGCGCGGAAGGCGAGGACGTGATCCCGATGCTGGGTTGGCTGCTCAACCAGATCGACCTTGCGCTGCGGCTTTCGTCGGCATCCGATTTCGCGAGCGCGGTGCGCAATGAATACGGCATGTGGCCCGCGCGCCAGAAACTGTTCGCGGGCGCGTTGAAGCGGGCAGGGCACGGCAATGCACACTGGCGGCACTGCCTTGCCGAATGCGCGCGCATCGACCGCATGGCCAAGGGACGCGAATGGGGCGACCCATGGCGCGAAATGGAACGCCTGCTGGTCGCGATCGCGCAGCCGCGCAGCGCGGCTGCGCTGCTGGCCGCGTGATGTCCGCGCGTCCGCTCGCGATCTTCGGGGGCACTTTCGACCCGATCCACATCGGCCATCTGCGCGCAGCGTGGGAGGCGTCCGAAGCGTTGGATGCCGAAGTGCGCATCGTGCCCGCGAAGATTCCTCCACACCGGCCGCAGCCGGTCGCCAGCGCCACCGAACGCGCCGCGATGCTGCGCGCGGCGCTGGTGGGTCAGGGTCGCCTCGCGCTCGACTTGCGCGAACTCGAACGCGAAGGGCCGTCGTACACCTTCGATACCCTGACGTCCTTGCGCGCGGAAATCGGCGATCAGCGTCCGCTGGTGCTGCTGATCGGCGCCGACGCATTCGCCGGCCTGTCCGAGTGGCACCGCTGGCGCGAATTGTTCGACCTCGCGCACATGTGCGTGCTCACGCGGCCCGCGCAGATTCCGGCGATGCCCGATGCGCTTGCGGCCGAAGTGGCATCGCGCACTGTTGACGACATCGCCCGCTTGCGCGGCGACCCGGCCGGTTGCGTGCTGAACATGGTGGTATCCGCGCTCGGCATTTCCGCCACCCGCATTCGCGCACTGCTGGCGGACGGCCGCGAACCGCGCTGGCTGGTGCCGCAGGCGGTGCTGGACGATCCGGCGCTGTTGCGGCCTTATCGCGGAGCTGGCGGGAAGCCGTAGTTGCTCGTCGTTCCGGGGCTGTCCGCGGCTTCATCGCGGGCGGAACCCGGAATCGGTCTCCCGGCGAAGCGCCTGTGTGAACGCGGCACCGCGCCCCACTTGCGCTCGAATCCGAGTGGTGCATACTGGACCTGCGCACTCCGCGCGCCAACCAAAGGCCGAGGCCTTCGAGAACTTGACCTCTCAATCCGCGTCGCGCTCCACCGCCGCTGCCATCAGCGGCACGCCCACCCTTGCAACCTTGCGCCGCCGTGTCCTCGCCGCCCTCGATGAACTGAAGGCGCGCGACATCCGCGAAATCGACGTCCGCGGCCGCACCTCCATCGCCGACCTGCTGATCATCGCGTCCGGCACCTCTTCCCGCCACGTCAAATCCATCGCCGACGAAGTCGTCAAATACGCCAAGCGCGCGGGCATGTTGCCGCTGGGCGTGGAAGGCGAAACCGAGGCCGAATGGGTGCTGGTTGACCTGGGCGACATCATCGTGCACGTGATGCTGCCGCGCGTCCGCGAGTTCTACGGGCTGGAACGCCTCTGGACCGTGGGCGACCAGGAACCGGAGGCCGCAGCAGCCAACGATCACTGAGCGACGCGGCATGCGTGCCAAGCTGATCGCAATCGGCGAACGCATGCCGGGCTGGGTCGCGACAGGTTTCGCCGAATACGCGAAACGCCTGTCCCGCGACCTGCCGCTGGAACTCGTCGAAATCAAGCCCGGCGCGCGCGGCAAGGGCCGCGACGATGCGCGCGCGGTGGCGGGCGAAGGCGCGGCGCTGCTTGCGGCGTTGCCGCGCGACGCGCACGTCGTTGCGCTGGATGGCCACGGCACCGCGTGGTCCAGTGAACAACTCGCCGATCAGTTGTCGAACTGGCGCATGGCGGGTCGCGACCTCGCATTCCTGATCGGCGGCCCCGACGGCCACGCCCGCGACGTCCTGCAACGCGCCGACCAGCGCTGGTCACTCGGGCCGCTCACGCTGCCGCACATGCTGGTGCGCTTGGTCGTGGCCGAGCAGTTGTATCGCGCCGTG
>Ga0207674_10005967_pt1 | contig 14415 bp, 15 predicted proteins | sample KBSCornC72_FD_184303 | JGI IMG/M metagenome (GOLD analysis project Ga0207674, IMG submission 184303) | Corn rhizosphere microbial communities from Kellogg Biological Station, Michigan, USA - KBS Corn C7-2 (SPAdes) (version 2) | ecosystem: Host-associated > Plants > Roots > Rhizosphere > Soil ... | reverse complement strand
GTGAAGCTCGCCGGGGTTCTCTGGGGTGGCAATGGGGCTGGGACCCAATTTGTATACAGCCCGTTCGGCAATGTCGTGAGCGAACTCGGTCCCCTGACCACCCACTGAGCCGCACACGCAGAGTACTCAGCTTCGTCTGACATTGGAGGCACCGTCTCGCGCCAGTTTGGGCGAGTCGGTGCCTCTCGTGTTCACCGTCACCAACACCGGCAAGGTATCTATCACCTTGCAGCTCCTGGGACGGACCCCCACCGCCGATTTCCGAGTTTCCGACCTGCGGGGCCAGAGGATCTGGAGCAGCCTCCGCGGCCAGATGCTGATGGGCGCGCTCCGACTTTTCCCTCTCGATGCCGGGAAGCGGCTCTCCTTCCGCCAAGTCTGGAACCAGCGCAGCGATACGGGAGGTCAGGTGCTACCCGGCGAGTATTTGGTTCGCGGGGTTCTCTTGACTGACGATCCGGAGGGATTGGCCTCAGCGGCCGCCCGGCTTCGCATCGAGCGCTGAGGATTAACGAAGGTGGCAACTCGGGGTCGTGGGTCATGGGAGCAAGAGCTAAGACCCATGACCCACGACCTGGACCGAGGTTCCGTCTTGCCCGTCTAGTTCTTCCGACCAACCACCGAACAGCGATACACCTCGTCGGTTACAACCAGAGTGATTTCGGGATTGGCGCCGGCCGCCGCCGCCTCAACCTCGTCTTCAGAGACGAACTGGTGAGGCGTAAACCCCGGATTGAAAACAATGAGGATCTGATGCCACAAGGGATTGAATCCTTCACCCTGGATGGCATTGATGACGGGGAAGAAATCCTGGGGGTCATCCAAATCGTTCGTAGCGTAGATCTCGTTGAGGTTCTTATTCTTCGCGATTATCGAGGCGTTAGCGGTCTCGGACAGCTCTTTCATATTGACGGTGAATAATTCACCCTCGTAGAACGCGGGCATCTGACCTGCGGCGCCATTCACGCTTCCCACAGCTGCCACCGCCCCATTGGTTTTCGACATGGCCGAATTGTTCTCCGGCGCAGTGAGCCCATTCTCTTGCTGACAGGCGTTCCCGAGAATCGAGAGCGAGGTAAGCGCGAGGAATCCGCGCAGCGATTTCCATCCGATTGACATGTTGATACTCCTTCGATGTGTGAAACACCAGCGTTGATCGAACACCACCCACCTCATGCTATCCCGGATGGTACCATGCTCCCTGAAACCCAGTATCAGCCCTCGGCCGCTAATCGTGCAGGCCAAAGGGCCGGCCGCCTGTCGGCGGCGGACCTACAGACGGGCCGGAGTCTGTCGGGGTGAATGAAGCCCAGGCAGAGCGGTGACGCGATGCTAGCTGCTGACGGATGCGGAGCCGCTTGGAATGGCCTTAGGGACGGGGAATCTTGCAGTTACCTGGAGTTCCTGGCTGGTTGGTATCCGTTTGGCCTTATGGGTCGGAAGTGGTAAACCAGTTATCGATCATGGTATGACTCCGCGGTTACACCCATCACACTCAGCCCCCAATCACTGCCGGCGACTGTCTGGCATACCCCAACCGCTCCAGCGCAAATCTCACCTCGTCGAGCGTCGCCGGGTCGTCAATTGTGGGCGGCACTCGGTACGGCTCGCCGTCTGCAATCTGCCGCATCGTGCCGCGGAGCACTTTGCCCGAGCGGGTCTTGGGAAGCCGGGAGACAACGCTGACCTGCTTGAAGCTCGCCACCGGGCCCACCTGTTCCCGCACGATTTGGACTAGCTCCTCGACGATCACCGCCGGGTCCCGACGCACGCCGGCCTTGAGCACCACCAACCCGACCGGCAGCTGGGTCTTGAGTGGATCCTTCACCCCGAATACCGCACACTCGGCGACGTCGGGATGGCTGGCAAGCGCCTGCTCGATGCTTCCGGTCGAGAGATTGTGCCCCGCCACGATAATGACGTCGTCGATCCGGCCCATGATAAAGAGATACCCGTCCTCGTCGATGTAGCCGCCGTCGCCGGTCACATAGTAGCCGGGGTACCGCGTGAGATAGATGTCGCGGAATCGCTCGTCGTCCTGCCACAAGGTCGGCATTGTGCCAGGTGGCATCGGCAGCCGGATTGCCACTGCTCCATCGCGGTTCGGCGGCACGGGCTTGCCTTCGTCATCCAGAACCTCGACCACGTACCCCGGGACCGGCTTGGTGGGCGAGCCAGGCTTGACCGGCAGCGGCTCGAGGCCCATGCAGTTGGACGCGACCGGCCAGCCAGTCTCGGTCTGCCACCAGTGGTCAATCACCGGCCGATCCAGCAGACCACGGGCCCAGTGATAGGTGTCGGGGTCGAGCCGCTCACCGGCGAGAAAGAGCGTGCGCAGGCCGGAGACGTCGTGCTTCCGGAAGAATTCGCCGTCGGGATCTTCCCGTTTGATCGCCCGGATGGCCGTGGGCGCGGTGAACAGCACCCGCACGCCATGCTGCTCGATGACCCGCCAAAACTCTCCCGGATCCGGCGTGCCGACCGGTTTGCCCTCATACATGACGGTGGTACATCCGTGGAGCAGCGGCCCGTACACGATGTAGGAATGACCCACGACCCACCCGATGTCCGACGCGGCCCAGAACACCTCGCCGGGGCGAACCCCATAGACGTGCTCCATCGACCACTTGAGCGCGACCGCGTGCCCCCCGTTGTCGCGCACCACACCTTTGGGCATGCCGGTCGTGCCGGATGTATAGAGGATATAGAGCGGGTCGGTCGCGGCCACGGGAACCCAACCAGTCGGGCGTGCCGAGGCCATGAGCTCGTGCCAGTCCAGGTCGCGAGGGGGGAACACGGCGCAGCGATGCTCAGGCCGCTGCAGGGTAACGCAGTAATCCGGCTGATGCCGGGAGATCGCGAGCGCGCGGTCGAGCAGCGGCTTGTACTCGACGATCCGCTTAATCTCGATCCCGCAAGACGCGGAAACCACGACCTTGGGCGCGGCGTCTTCAATCCGCACCGCCAGCTCGTGGGACGCGAAGCCGCCGAATACGACCGAGTGGATCGCCCCAATCCTGGCGCAGGCGCACATGGCGATGAGCGCCTCGGGTACCATCGGCATGTAGATGATCACCCTATCGCCTTTGGCAACCCCCAGCGAGGCTAGCACCCCCGCGAAGCGGGCGACCTCTTCCAGCAGCTGACCATAGGTGAAGGTGCGGAGCGTGCCGGTTACCGGACTGTCGTAGATCAGAGCTAGCTGATCGGAACGCCCATGCTCGACGTGGAAGTCGATAGCGTTGTAGCAGGTGTTGAGCTCGCCGCCGGTGAACCACCTGTAGAAAGGGGCGTTGGACGGGTCCAGTACGTGCTCCCAGGGCCGATACCACTGGATCGCCTCGGCGGCGCGGCCCCAGAATCGCTCCGGCGAGCGGATCGCCTCGTCGCAGGCGCGCTGATAGTTGCCGGACATTGGCGACCTCCGCATTGCGTCGGGGGGCCTTCAGAGGACGTACCGTGCAATCATAGTCAGCCGTCGTACACCGGTACACAAGGGTCCCCATCGTCGAAACAGCTGCACCGCTGGCGTCCAGCCCCCATACTGAAACCGACCCAGCGCCTGGAGGGTCCGACGGAGCGCGAAGGGCCGCCCCAGCCTCGATCTCAACTCCAAGATGGTGACAGGCGTCAAATCACTCGACACGTCACAAAATTGATAGTGGACGCAGAACATAAGAGCATGAGAGTTGCTTCTGGTGCAGGAGCGCGGTGGATCGTGCCTCGTCGGACCGCGCTACGCCAGGAGGAGCACGATGTCACCACAAACCGCCTTGCGGCGCGTTCTGTTGGGAAATTTCATGCTGATCGCGGCACTGGGCGGGATGCTGGTGCAGCAGCAGTGGGCACACGAGGACTCCAACACCACAATCGTCGCAGATCAAGGGGATCGCCAGGTGACCCTGCGCGATTCACTGATGAGCCTCCCCGGTTTTGTGACCGTGGACTCCGCAATCATCCGCAAGGCAGAGAGCCCGGTGCGCCTCCTCGGCCCCACACTCATCGCCTGGGATGATCCCGGTGCAACGGGAGATGCTCGCTCGGCAATCCTGTTGCACCCCCCAGTAGTCGAGGCGCTTCGGAAGGTCGCCGAGGATGAAGGATTTGCCCTCGAGGTCCGTTCCACGCGACAACTCCGCATCCTTACGTCAGACGGGAACTTCAGCGCGAGCCACGCGGAGGAGAGCCGGAACGAGAGTTTCGTGCTGGCGGCCCCGGGTTCACAATCAGAGCTGCATTTTGGTCTCATGAGTCCCGAGGAGCTTCGGGATGCGCTACGGCACTTTCGGCGGACCTACCGCAGCTGAACCACCCGTCCGCGGCGCCACACGACTACTTCGCGCTTCAAACACCACCTCCGGAAATCGCTCCGTGGGACGATCGAGCAATACCGTCTCCTGCCCCTTCAACTCCCGATCGAAGAACGCCACCTCAAAGGCACTGACGATGGTGAGCCCACGGCGCCCATCGATCGGCCCCACCAGATGAAGCCACCGGGTCACCGGTGAAAAGAGTGGAAAATCCGAGAAGTTGGGATGAAACATGCCTGGTATCAGCACCAGGTAGCCGTCTCCCGGCAGTCGGTCGAACACCGTTCGCATGGTCCGCTGGGTCTCGTCGATGTCTCCTTGCCCCCACCCTTCGAGACGCATGCTCGCCGTGTCACGGCTGATCCACATCGCGGGTTGGGTGAGGCCGCTCTCAACCACATTGGCCGGCATGAAGACATCCATCATGAGACAGGCTTTGAGCCGCACCTCCCGCAGGCACGCCTCGGCTGTCGTGGCCCCGCCCAGCGAGACGCCGAACATGCCGGCGTGCTGCAGGTCCAACCGACCGGTCAGGATTCCCCTCGGATCCAGCCGGTCGATGTTCCCGAGCCGGTCCAGCGTGAAGATCGCATCCTGGGCCAGGAAAGGGATAATGCTGTCGATGAATGCCGAATGTCCCGGATGACCTGGATCGAACATGCGAAGGTCGAATTTCGCCAGTCGTCCGTCGGGGAACAGGACGCCGCTCGCTGCATACGGATGATCGATGGTCGCGACGACGTAGCCGTGCGAGACCAGCTCCTCCACATTCGCGGTATTGTGCTGGCGGAAACCACCGCGGCCGTGGGAAAAGAGCAGCACAGGAAACGATCCCTCTGCTGCGTCCGCTCCAGAGATGGCATTGGTGCTGACATACTTGAGATATCCGAACGCGAAGCCAGGCAGGCGAATCAGCTTTGCCAGAGGAGCGAGTACCTGAGGGTGCGGCACATAGGGGGCGCGCCGACCCGATGCAGTCGCCGGCGCGGGATACCAGATCTGCACCATCAGTTCGCGGCGGTCGGTAGGGTCAGCCGTGAAAACTTCGGCGCGGGCCGAATCGACCCAATGGTAAGTCATTGTCCCGATCCCAAACGGACCGGTCGGATGGGGGAAGCGGAAGACGGGAATCAGCAGGGGCAGGACAACGGAAGCCGACAACCACACCAGTCCGACCAATGTCCCTGTACCAGCCGCGAACCAATGGGCCAGACTCGGCACCTTAGCCGTGACGCCCTCCCTCGGGCTCAGCGGCCACCCGAGGAACACCAGTGCGCTGAGCAGGTAGGCCGGAACCATCTGCCAGCGCGGTCCCTCCAGCACCACCTGGAGGACACAGAATAGCATCGACGCTGGCGCGGCGAATCGTACCCACGGCACCGCGCGGAGCCGTGGGACAACCAGCGCGAGGAAGGTCAACAGATTGGCAAGCGACAGCAGGACTTCAAGAGGCCGCATTCCGGGGCCTCGGGATCAACAGACGTTTCACATCTATGTCCCCACCTTGAACTGCGTCATCATCCCATGCTGGTGGTGCAGCTCTGGCCTCTGCCTGAGCTCCGGGTTGAGCACTGAAAGGCCCGCCACAAGGTACATCAAGAAGATTCTTCCCCACACCCTTGCCGACAACCTCACCTGATCTGAAGAAGTCCTCAGCTCTCCTCCACGTTGGCTTTATCTTGCGCGGCATACTCTGCGGGAGGGCTATGAAACCGGTACTGCTGATCCTCCCGTTTCTGCTGGCACCGCTGCCGCTGGTCGCTCAGGACAGCTCGGTCGGCACGGTAGGCCCGCTGATCGCAACCGGGCATCATGCCTGGTCGCGCTGGCCCGACTTCGGCTCGTACTCAGCCGACCTTTCGCGGCTGTACCTGATCAACGGCTCCAGGCTGATCTGGCACGATGGTCCGCGACTGTCCCCCGCAGCGTCTGCCGCCATTGCCCAACTGCGCACCGCGGGTGACTGGGGACTCGACTCCGCGGACTACGACGCCGCTTTGCTGGACAGCCTGGAGGGTGAGTCCTCAGTACACGCCCTTGCGCAGCTCACCCGTGATTCACTCGACCTGCTCCTCAGCATCGACCTGCTCCGCTACCTCGACGACCTGCATCGCGGCCGGCTCCATCCCAATCCCCTCGGAGCCCGCGGATCGGAGGCGGCGAAGCTCGACCTCGTCGCCGCCCTGGGCCAGGCGATCCAGGCCGACACTTTTCCTGGGCTCATCGCCGCACTGCAGCCTCGACTGGTCCAGTACCGGAGCCTTCTCGCTGCCCTCGCGCGATATCGCCGACTCGCGGCCGACTCCGTGTTCCCTCCACTCCAGGCTACAACCACGGTTCACCCCGGGGATCCGTATTCGGAAGTCACGGCCCTGACTCGACGGCTGATCGCATTCGGCGATCTCCCCGTGAACGACACACCACCAGACAGTTTGTACCTGGGACCGATTGTCGAGGCGGTGACACGCTTTCAGACCCGGCATGGTCTCAAGCCAGACGGCGTGCTCGGCCCTGCAACTTTCGCTTGTCTCCGCACTCCACTCCAGTGGCGGGTGCGGCAGATTGAACTCGCCCTCGAGCGCTTGCGCTGGCTCCCACCGTTGGAAGGAGATCGAGTCCTGGTGGTGAACATCCCCGCGTTCCAGCTCTTCGGATTCGACTCGGCGGGCCGGAGTGGAACGCCGAGTCTGGAGATGAAGGTGATCGTCGGTCGCGCGATTGACCGGCGCACCCCGGTGCTGCTCGAACAGCTCAGATACGTCGAGTTCTGGCCCTACTGGAACGTCCCGCGGCGAATCGCGGTCGAGGAAATCCTGCCGCAATTGGAGCGGAAACCTGATTACCTGAGTGCCAATGGGATGGAGTTGGTCGGCGCAGGCAAGGTTCTGGGAGACCGAGTGACGCCCAAGGTATTGCGTCAGCTGCGGCGCGGCCAACTCGAGATTCGACAGCAGCCAGGTCCGACCAACCCACTGGGGCTCATCAAGTTCGGATTTCCCAATACGGCCCAGGTCTACCTGCATGGAACGCCGTCTCCCGAACTGTTCAGCCGGACCCGCCGTGACTTCAGCCACGGTTGCATCCGGGTGGAAGATCCGTCAGCGCTTGCCAACTGGGTCATGCGGGACGAGCCGGGCTGGCAACCCGACAGCACAGCCGTTGGCATCCATGGGCCCGAAACGCGCCGGATCTGGCTCAGACACCCGCTTCAGCTGGCGATCTTCTATACCACGGCAGTAGTTCGAACCGACGGCACGACCTGGTTCTACGACGACATCTACGGTCAGGATCGCAGCCTGAACGAGAGGCTTCGGAATCGGGCAGGGCCCCCGCTTTGAGGCCACCACGCCGAAGATCACGGTCGATTCGGAGTTTCCTCACGGTTGTTTCATCCTCGGCACCCCATCTTTCAACCGTCGATATCCGCTGAGGTGGGTTATGGCATTCCCCTTTTTCAACCGCCAGGATGCGGGACGTCAACTCGCGGACCGATTGCTGAACCTCGCGGGACGCAGCGATGTAGTGGTTCTTGGCCTTCCGCGCGGCGGGGTGCCGGTAGCGGCCGAAGTGGCCGAGGCGCTGAAGGCGCCGCTGGACGTGTTTCTGGTGCGCAAACTGGGCGTCCCGGGACACGAAGAATTTGCCATGGGAGCTATTGCCAGTGGAGGCGTGCGAGTTCTGAACCCCGGCGTGATCCAGGCCCTCAACATCTCGAGAGAGGCAGTAGAGGCCGTCACCCGGGCAGAGCAACAGAGGCTGGCCCTGGGGGACCGGGAGTATCGGATGGACCGGCCCTTTCCGGTCCTGAAAGGAATGACGGTCCTCCTCGTCGATGACGGAGCGGCCACGGGGTCTACCTTGCTCGCCGCCATTCATGCCCTAAGGCAACACCAGCCTGCGGCCATCATCGCCGCAGCCCCCGTGATGTCGGAAAGCGCATGGCATGCCTTGGGACAGGTGGCCGACCGCTGCGCCGCCGTGCACGTGCCCGAGCCTTTCCGGGCCGTCGGGGAGTGGTACCACAATTTCGAGCAGACGAGCGACGAGGAAGTCCGGGCCGCACTCCAGCAACGAGCCTCCGGGGATGTGGAGAAACGCTATGCGGCGCGGAACTGAACGGCTCATCCCCACACTTCGCTCGGCCGCGTGTGGGCTCCGAGGGACGACGGCCGACTTCGATGCCCTGCTGGGCGCCGTGGGAGACGCGCGGTTGGTGCTCCTGGGCGAGGCCTCGCATGGCACCCACGACTTCTTTCGGGTCCGGGCTGAAATCACCAAGCGCCTGATTCGCGAGAAGGGCTTCAGTGCAGTGGCAGTCGAAGCCGACTGGCCGGATGCCTATCGGGTCAACCGGTACGTCCGGGGGCGGTCGGGCGACCCCGACTCCGCGGAGGCGTTGGGTGGCTTCCTGCGGTTCCCCCAATGGATGTGGCGCAATGCGGATGTGCTGGATTTCGTGGGGTGGCTGCGGGAACACAACGACTCCCAAGACTCGGATGCTTTCAAGGTGGGGTTCTACGGGCTCGACCTGTACAGTTTGCACGCTTCGATGGACGCGGTGATCGCATACCTGAAAGTGGTGGATCCCGACGCGGCGGTGAGGGCGGCGGAACGCTACGCCTGCTTCGAGCATTTCAACGGCGACCCCCAGACTTACGGCTACGCGACAACACTCGGCCTCGCGCCGTCGTGTGAGACCGCCGTCGTCAATCAGCTGGTCGAACTTCGCGCAGCAGCAGCCGAATACGCCAAGCGCGACGGCCGGGTCGCGGCGGACGATCTGTTCTTCGCGGAGCAGAATGCCAAGGTTGTCGCGAACGCCGAGCGCTACTACCGTGCGATGTTCCAGGACCACGCCGCCTCCTGGAATCTGCGGGATCAGCACATGGCCGAGACACTCCGTGCCCTGGTCACTTTTCTCGAGACGGATCCCCGGCGCGCCAAGATCGTGGTCTGGGCCCATAACTCGCACCTTGGGGACGCACGGGCTACGGAGATGGGCGCCCATCGCGGCGAACTGAACCTGGGGCAGCTGGTTCGGGAGCAGTTCGGTCGAGCAGCCTTCCTTGTCGGCTTCACTACCTACAGCGGAACCGTAACGGCCGCGTCCGACTGGAACGGGGAGGCGGAGCGGAAGATTGTCCGGCCCGCCCTGACGGAGAGCTACGAGGCGCTCTTCCACGCCTGTGGCATCGGGAACTTCTTTCTTGACCTTCGCCAACCCAACGAAGCCGTCGCGGCTCTCGCGGTGCCGCGGCTCGAACGCGCCATCGGCGTGATCTACCGTCCGGAGACGGAACGCTTGAGCCATTACTTCGCGGCGGTCCTGGCACGGCAATTTGATGCCGTGCTGCACTATGACCACACGCGGGCGGTCGAACCGCTGGAGCGCACCCCAGTTTGGGAACGGGGTGAACCGGAATTGCTGGAGACTTACCCGTCTGCGCTATGACGGCCGGGCTTTGTCCCGGGGAGGCGATGATGTCGGATACCGGACTCAAGAACCAGGCTCGGTCGGTCCAGATCGGGACCGGACGGGTAACGTTGGACGGTGATCTGGTCGTGCCCGCCGGGGCACGAGGAATCGTCCTCTTCGCTCATGGCAGCGGAAGCAGCCGGCATAGCCGGAGAAACCGTCGGGTAGCAGAGCATCTCCAGAGAGCGGGACTTGCCACCTTGCTGTTCGACCTCCTGACCGCCGACGAGGAAGTGCTCGACGCGGCCACGGCCGAGCTGCGGTTCAACATTTCGCTCCTGGCGGATCGGCTGGCCTCAGCCACCGACTGGGTGGCTACCCAACCGGACGTTGGAGCTCTGCCCGTCGGCTACTTCGGGGCAAGCACCGGCGGTGCCGCAGCCCTGGTGGCGTCGGTGTTACGGGCACAGTCGGTTCAGGCAGTGGTGTCTCGCGGAGGGCGGCCCGATCTGGCGGGAATGTACCTGCCACGGGTCAAAGCTCCTACGCTGCTCATCGTCGGGGCACGCGACGCTACGGTGATCACTCTCAACCGCGAGGCACTGGACCTCCTTCAGCCTCAGGCGAAGCAGCTGGTGATCGTCCCGGGTGCGGGCCATCTATTCGAAGAGGCTGGCACACTGGACCAGGTAGCGGAGCTCGCCCGAGGCTGGTTCGAACGGTATCTCGGGTCGCCGACCTCCACCGTGGTGACGCGAGTAACGGCAGGCAGTTGAAGCGCGATTGCCCTGAACCGGTCAGGAGGCGGCCCCGAGCACCCGGGCCGCCTCTCGCGCTATGATGCGCTCCTCGTCAGTGGGAATGGCGTATGCGGCGAGGTCAGAACCCGAGGCAGAAATCAGCTGCTCCCCTCGAAGGTTTCTCTCGACATCAAGATCCAGACCTGCCCACACCAGCGTATCACAAATCCGCCGCCGGATTTCCGGGGAGCGTTCCCCAATCCCGCCGGTGAAGACCACGGCTTCGGCTCCCTCGAGCACGGCGAGGTACGCTCCCACGTACTTGCGCACCCGGTAGCAGAACAGCTCTACCGCAAATCCCGCCGCCGGATCGGAGCGAGAGAGCAGTTCCTTCATGTCGTGAGTTCCGGCCAGCGCCGTCAGCCCCGAGCTGTGGTTGAGCACCCACTCCAGCTTCTCCAGCGTCATCCCGATCCGCAGCAGGTGCAGCAGGACGCCGGGATCGAGATCGCCGGGTCGAGTACCCATGAGAAGGCCCTCCAGTGGGGAGAATCCCATAGAGGTGTCAACAGAGTGGCCCTGACGGATGGCTGCAGCGGAACATCCATTCCCCAAATGAAGCGTGATGATAGTAGGAGAGGCATTCCCGCTCAGCTCGGAATACTGTTCGGTCACGTAGCGGTGTGACCACCCGTGAAAGCCAAAGCGGCGTACGCCCGGAGTGGGAGGAATGGCGTAACGGTGAGCGAGCTCTGGAAGGGTTCGGTGAAAGGCGCTGTCGAAGGCGGCTAACAGGGGAACGCCGAGGTCCCAGGTCGCCTCGATGGCCTGGAGAGCGGTCGTGTTGTGGAGCGGAGCCAGAGCAGTGAGGCCCCGAAGCCGGTCATACTCCGCCTCGTCGATCGACACTACGTCCTGGGCAACGTCGCCGCCGTGCACTACCCGGTGGACGATCGCATCCGGCCGAACCGGAACCGCTGCCAATGCCGTCAGGACCGCCTCGGGCCAGCGGTTCTCGTGCACGGACTGAACGCCCGAGGTGATTGCCTCCTGCAGCCCCTCTGTGAAACGGAACAGCTTCCACTTGAGCGTGGCGCTGCCGCAGTTGATCACCAGAAGTTGCATCGGTGGCGAGCCGAGGCGGTCCCGTCCGATTCGTTACCCCACCTTGAACTGCGTCATCATGCCGTGCACGAAGTGCGGCTTCCCGTCTTTAGCGTCCGGCACAAAACAGATGAAGCCGTAATCTCCCGTGGTCAGATCGGCGGTGAAGTCAGCACTCTCCCCGCTGCCGAGTGCCGTCACGCCACCCAACGGCAGTCCCGGTGGTTCGCCCTTCATCGTGTCGGTCCACTTGGCGAAAGCCGCGATCGTAACCCCCGGGGGCAGCTTGACCAGCACCACCTCATGGTCCTGAGCGCCCGCATTGTGAACGAGAATGGTGTGGCGCCCCGGGGTGAGGGTCGGCGTCTGGGTGAACGCATATTCGGAAACCGTGATGGTATCGGTCTCCCCGGACAGGTGATCCGCCGCTCCCGCCTGGGCAGTGACCTCGAACGGATGGATCATGCCCTTCATCACGTGCGGCTTCATATCCGGCGATGGGATGAAACACAGGACGACATAGTTTCCCTGAGAGAGGGCAACGCTACCATCGACCGAACCGCCGGGAACCGCCGCATTGGGCCCCCCCACGAACTTGACCCAGGACGGGGGTGGCCCCTTCTGCTTCATAGCTTCGCCGAAATCGGCCGCTGTCTTTCCATCCTCGAGCCGGATCAGCTGCGCCTGGTGGAACTCTTTTCCATTGTTGACGAGGTGGATGGTGACAATACCGGCTGGGACCTGAGCGGGAAGCTCAAACGCGTATTCACTAGCCGTGATGGTGAGCATCGTCGGAGCGGGAGCAGCGGCTGCCGCATCGGCCGTGGCCGGGGCGGGTTTCTCGGATTTGCAACTGATGAGACCGGCCATGAGCACTACGGCCCCGGCCGCTGAACGGATCGACATGATCTTCCTCACCGGTTCGAAGGATGGAAAAACCCCGCCACAAGGTACATCGGCGGGGCTCCGCTGTCTGCGATGGACGTTCTGTCACTCCCGCATCGGGTAGTGCTCGTCCTCGTACCTGGCCACTTCCTTACTCAGCCGTTCCAGCTTCTCGCCCTCCGGCGTGTCGGGCTCGGGATCCTCTTCGAACAACCGCTCCATCTCCTTCACGGCGTCCCGATACTCCTGCTCGGTCTTGATCTGTGGTAGCGGCGCGTCGGACATGGGAACCTCCTCGAGACGGTCGCAAACCTGCTGAAATCACTTCGGTCCAGTGGCCGCCGCCGCCGAGAAGGTCGGTAAGAGCGAGAGGCCGGCCCGGAGCAGGCCGGTGAGCAGCGGGATTCCGGCTCCCACGCCGAGCAGGGCAATGTTGGCGGCCAGCCAGCGGGAGGTCCAGCGGTTCACCATCGTGCGGTCCCGCCTAATGACCACCAGTGCCACCGCCGTTCCATTGAGCAGCACGAACAGGATGAGCGCGGCGCGCAGGGTCCACGACCCTACGCCCGACAGCATGGCAAGAATATCGGCCTGCATCGCGGCCTCATGCCGTGAAGGAGATGGGAGGCTTCCCGGAGGCTCTCGGCGGCCCAGAGAACGCACCGGCGCCACTCGTACTATTGGAACATCGTGCGGGAGACGCAAGGGTTGGGTCAGAACGGGTTAGGGCCTCTGGCGCCCTCCGCTGTTCCGGGCACATTCAGGGCGGAACCAATCCCGACTCTAAAACGTTCTCCGTGCATCACCCGGATCGGAGTCCTCGGATGAGCCTCTTGGAGACCGGACGGCCGGCCACCGCCCAGCGCGCCAGACCCACCGACCAGGGGCGTGCGCTTTCGTCGTACCCGGTTCGTCCCGACCTGCTGCCCACCGAGGAGAGCATCGCCGGGCGTTATTTCATGCGGTTCGCCCGCTCGCCGCAGGACCTGGAGGCGGTCGAGCGCCTTCGCTTCGAGGTGTTCAACCTCGAGCTCCGGGAGGGCCTCGACTCCGCTTTCGAGACCGGGCGGGACCACGACGAGCTCGATCCCTGGTTTCACCACCTGATGATTCTGTCGCGGGACAGTGGAAAAGCCGTAGGCACCTACCGGCTGCAGACATCCGAGATGGCCGCCACGGGACGTGGCTTCTACTCGGCCGGGGAATACGATCTCTCGGGGCTTCCGGCCGGCTTCCTTGAAAATGCGATCGAGGTTGGAAGGGCTTGTGTCGCGAAGGAGCACAGAAACGGCCGAGTCCTCAATCTGCTGTGGCGGGGACTGGCGCAGTACCTGACCCACACAGCCAAACGCTACCTCTTCGGATGTTGTTCGCTCACGAGCCAGGAGCCGGCGCTGGGCATGGCGACATTGCAATACCTGAAGCAACGCAACCTGCTACATCCGGAGTTCTCCGCGGCACCGCTCCCTGAGCTCAACTGCGAGACGCTCGCTGATCCCGACTTGGCCGCGAGACGGCAGGTGCATATTCCCGCACTGTTCCAGAGCTATCTCAACCTCGGCGCCAAGGTGTGCGGCGGTCCCGCAATCGACCGCCTGTTCAAAACGATCGACTTTCTGGTAGTGCTGGATATTGAGGCGCTGGACCTGCACAGCTACCGGTTCTTCTTTCGCTGATCGATGCAAGTCTTCCGTGCATGGTTCCGATTAGGGGCGCTGACCATCTGGACGGCGACCGTTCTCGTGGTCTATCTGGCAGCGGTTGGAATCACGCTTGGCATCGCTCGACTCCGGCGCCCGGTCCGCGGCCGTGTGTTCCAGAGCTGGGCCCGAGGTGTCGAGTGGATCCTGGGCGTCCGGGTGGACCCGCTCGGGTTGCCGCCCAACGCGCCATTCCTCCTCGTCGCAAACCATCTCAGCTATCTCGACGTTGTTATCCTGGCCGCTCGATTAGAGGCGGT
>Ga0207674_10005965_pt1 | contig 14418 bp, 17 predicted proteins | sample KBSCornC72_FD_184303 | JGI IMG/M metagenome (GOLD analysis project Ga0207674, IMG submission 184303) | Corn rhizosphere microbial communities from Kellogg Biological Station, Michigan, USA - KBS Corn C7-2 (SPAdes) (version 2) | ecosystem: Host-associated > Plants > Roots > Rhizosphere > Soil ... | reverse complement strand
CGCCGCGGGCGAGCGCCAGCACGGCCCAGGCGACGGCGCCGACGACCGAGACGGCCGTCCAGATCGCAATGGTTCGCGGACCCGGCTTCGTGCGCGGGCGGGTGGGGGCGGGGGCGGGGGTGGACACGGTCATGGCGACCTCCCGGGGGCGAGGCGGTTCTCGTCCTCTTGCCCATCCGGCGGCCCTCTCTACCGCGATCTTGGACTCCGGTCGGGCCCATGGCACCGAGCGAAGTCCAAGATCGCGGAAAGCAGCCGGAATCAGGCCAGGCGGTACTCGGTCGCCGCCACCCAGGACCAGGCGACCACCACGCCCAGGAACAGGGTCAGGGAACCGGCCGCGCCACCGGAGAGCGCCCAGACGAGTCCGGCCGTGAACGCGACCCCGGCGGCCACGCCCGCCGCGGCCCACCGGCCGCCGAACCGGCCGCGCAGCCGCCGGGCGAGCACGAAGCACACCACGATCAGCGCCAGGAACGACACGCTCCCGGCCGCGTTGTGCACCATCGCCGTCGTCGAGAACGATTCCGGTTGCCCGGGTGGGGTGCCGATCGGGAACCCGTCGACCGGGTCCATCCGGAAGATGCCGGCGACGACGAGGCCGAGCCCCTGCACGGTCAGCAGCGCCGCGGGCAGCCGCCCGGCCGCCGTCACGAGACCGGCCGCGCCGGCGACGGTCAGCGCACCGACGACGAGGAACGTGCCGACCTGCACCCACCCGTACGAGCCGTTGGCCAGCACGCTGGCGGGATGCCGGGTCAGGTCGTATCCGGGTCGCAGCGCGGCCTGGGCCAGCACGGCGACGGTGAACAGCGGGGCGGCCAGCGCACCCGCCAGCAGCAGCGGCGAGCGGACTGTCGGCGCGGTGATCGTCGTCATCGAAGGCTCCTTCGGGTCGGGGATTTGTGTCTCTGCCCGGTCAGCGAACGGCCCGCCGCGTAATCGACAAGATCAAAAACTTTTCCTGCGACGGCGTGAGCGGCCGGTCCCCGCGCGACTGGTTGGATGAGCCGATGCGCTTCCTGATGACCATGAACGGTGGCGGCCGCCCCGCCGACGAGCAGCTCTACGCAGCCATGGGCAGGTTCGTGGAGGAGCTCACGCAGGCCGGCGTGCTACTGGCCACCGGCGGCCTGAGCATGACCGGCACGCACATGAGCGCCAGCGGCGGCCGGGTCACGATGACCGACGGCCCGTACGCCGAGGCCAAGGAGACGATCGTCAGCTTCGCCCTGCTCGACGTGCGCACCAAGGAGGAGGCGGTCGAGCTGAGCCGGCGGTTCTGGGCCATCGTCAAGGACGGCGAGGGCGACATCCGCCAGGTGCTCGGCCCCGAGGGCTGACCGTGCCGTCCGGCCCTGACGCCGCCCGCGCCTCCATCGAGGCGGTGTGGCGGCTGGAGTCGGCCCGGATCGTCGGCGCGCTGACCCGGCTGGTGCGCGACGTCGGGCTGGCCGAGGAACTGGCCCAGGACGCCCTGGTGGTGGCCCTGCAGGAGTGGCCGGTGAACGGCGTGCCGCCCAACCCGGCCGGCTGGCTGATGACCACCGCCCGGCACCGGGCCATCGACCGGCTGCGCCGCGAGGACCGGCTGGCCGTCAAGATCGCCGAGATCGGCCGCTCCGCCGAGGACGACCAGCGCACCCACGGCGCGGCCGACTTCGACGCCGTGCTCGACGACGACGCGCTGCTGAAGGACGACGTGCTGCGGCTGATCTTCGTGGCCTGCCACCCGGTGCTGTCGACGGAGGCGCGGATCGCCCTGACGCTGCGGGTGGTCGGCGGCCTGACCACCGACGAGATCGCCCGCGCGTTCGTCGTCCCGGAGGCGACGGTGGCGCAGCGCATCGTTCGGGCCAAGCGCACGCTGGCGGACAAGCGGATCGCGTTCGAGATCCCGCCGCCGGCCGAGCGCGCCGCCCGGCTGGCCTCGGTGCTCGAGGTGATCTATCTGATCTTCAACGAGGGCTACACCGCGACGGCGGGGTCGGACTGGCTGCGTCCCGAGCTGACCCACGAGGCCCTGCGGCTGGGTCGGGTGCTGGCCGAGCTCGCGTCCGACGAGCCTGAGGTACACGGGCTCGTCGCGCTGATGGAGATCCAGTCGTCGCGCAACGCCGCCCGCGTCGGACCGGACGGCGCGCCGGTGCCGCTGCTGGAGCAGAACCGCGGCCGCTGGGACGGGTTGCTGATCCGGCGGGGCTATGCGGCACTACTGCGGGCCGAGGCGCTGGGCAAGCCCGTGGGCCCGTACGTCCTGCAGGCCGCGATCGCCGCCTGCCACGCGCGGGCCCGCACCGCGGCCGACACCGACTGGGCCGCGATCGCGGCGCTGTACGGGTCGCTGGCACGGCTCACGCCGACGCCCGTGGTCGAGCTGAACCGGGCCGTGGCCGTCGCGATGGCGTACGGCCCCGAGCGCGGCCTGGAGATCGTCGACGCCGTCGCGGCGGACCCGGCGCTGCGCGACTACCACCTGCTGCCCACCGTCCGGGGCGACCTGCTGGCCCGGCTGGGCCGCACCGACGACGCCCGGGCCGAGTTCGAGCGGGCGGCCGCGCTCACCCGCAACGAGCGCGAGCGCGCCGTGCTGCAGTCCCGCGCCGCCGCCCTGTAGACGATCCCTTCCAAGCCAGGCCAGGACAGCTGGAGCAGGTCGACGCGACATCGCCCCCGCGTATCTGCGGGAATGGGGGTCAGCGCAGTAGGTCTAGGAGGCGTTCGGCCTGGAGCCGCGGGGCGTCGGGTGGGTTGCGGCGGCGGGCCGCCTCGACGGTCAGCAGCAGGTGCAGCCACAGCGCGGCGGCCGTGCGGCGCCCGGCGAGCAGCCGGTCCGCGTCGACGTCGAAGCGCGCGAGGAACGGCTCCCAGTCGCCGCCGCGCGCCGACAGGTGCTCGACGAGCGTCGCCAGTTCGTAGGCGCGGTCGGAGCTACCCGCGTCCTCGAAGTCCACGATCCGCACCGCTTCGCCGTCCCAGAGGTAGTTGGCGACGTTCGGGTCGCTGTGCCCGAGCACGGTCTCGGTGGCCACCGGGTAGGGCTGGGCCAGGAACTCCACCGCCGCCGCGACCGCCTTGTCCACAGTGGACTCCCCGAACCGGCGCCCGGCCAGCTCGCGGGCCACGAGCGGCGCCGCCTCCGCCTGCGGATAGCGGCGCGGGGGCAGGCGTGCTCGGCGAGCAGGCACAGGACCCGCCACTCCCGCTGCGGTTCGCCGCGATCCCACGACCGGTACCGCTTGACCACCACCCCGTCCCGGACGCTGAGCTCGTGCGTCGACACCGCCGCAGCCTAGCCGCGGGCGATGAGGCAGGCTCGACGCCATGACCGACACGATGACCGCCGTGAGCGTCACCCGCTTCGGCGGCGCGGACGCGCTCGCCGTCGCCGAGCTTCCGCGGCCCGAACCGGTCCCGACCGAGGTGCTGGTGCGGGTGCGGGCGGCCGGCGTCAACCCGGTGGACTGGAAGACGGCCGAGGGCTACGGGATGGCCGACGTCATCGGCGACCCGCCGTTCGTCACCGGCTGGGACGTCGCCGGCGTCGTCGAGCGGGTGGGCTACGGCGTCACCCGGTTCGCGCCCGGTGACCGGGTGTTCGGCATGCCGCACTTCCCGCGGGCCGCCGGCGCGTACGCGCAGTACGTCACCGCGCCGTCGCGGCAGTTCGCCCGCATCCCGGACGGCGTCTCCGACGTCGACGCGGCGGCCCTGCCGCTCGCCGCACTGACCGCGTGGCAGGCGCTCGTCGACACGGCCGGCGTCCGTCCCGGCCAGACCGTGCTCGTGCACGCCGCGGCCGGTGGCGTCGGGCACCTCGCGGTGCAGATCGCCAGGGCGCGCGGCGCCCGCGTCATCGGCACCGCCCGGGCCGGCAAGCACGACCTGCTCCGCGACCTCGGTGCCGAGCAGGTGGTCGACTACTCGGCCGGTCCGTTCGAGAAGGAGGTCGGCACCGTCGACGTCGCGCTCGACCTGGTCGGCGGCTACGGCGAGCGCACGCTGCCGCTGCTGGCACCGGGCGGCGTGCTCGTATCGGTGGCCGGCCCGGTCGACCACGACCTCGCGACGGCGGCCGAGCGCGCCGGCGCGCGTGCGACCAGCCTGCTCGTCGAGCCCGACGGCGCCGCCCTGGACGCGATCGCCGCCCTCGTCGCCGAGGGTCGGCTCCGCCCCGTCGTCGCCGGAACCTACCCGCTCACCGACGCGGCGACCGCGCACGAGGTGAGCCGCCGCGAGCGGGTCACCGGAAAGCTGGTCCTGACGGTTGACTGAATCGCCGTTGATTTGTGTCCACCCGGGCGGGGTGTGTCGATCTATTCTCGGCGGGTGATCTCGGCTGGCGGCCGGATCGTCATCGCAGGCGGGAGCGGGCTCATCGGGACGGCGCTGTGCGCGTCGTACCGCGATGCGGGCTACCCGGTCACCCGGCTCGTGCGCCGCACTCCCGAGCAACCCGACGACGTCACCTGGGATCCGTGCGCGCCCGACCCGGCCCTCGTCGACGGCGCCGAGGTGCTGATCAACCTCGCCGGCGCGCCCCTGCACGGGCACCGCTGGACGGCGTCGTACCGCGAGACGATCAGGGCCAGCCGCGTCGAGACGGCGCACGCGCTGGCCCGGATGGCCGCGCGCGCCGAGCGGCCGCCAGCGAAGTTCCTCTGCGCGTCCGGGATCCGTTACTACGGCATCGATCGCGGCGACGAGCTCCTCACCGAACGGAGCGCGCCGGGTAACGGTGGGCTGCTGCCGCGGGTCGCGCACGAGTGGGAGGCGGCCACCGAGCCCGCCTCCGCCGCCGGGATCGCCGTGTGCCACCTTCGGCTGGGCCTGGTGCTCGCCCGCGAGGGCGGCCTGCTCGCCGCGCTGCTGCCGATGTTCCGGCTCGGCCTCGGCGCCCGGTTCGGCGCCGGCCGCGAGTACTGGAGCTACGTCACGCTCGCCGACGCCGTCGACGCGTTCCGGTTCCTGTCAAAGCGTCCGGACGCGTCCGGGCCGTACAACGTCACGGCACCGGAGCCGGTGCCGAGCCGCGAGTTCACCGCGGCGCTCGGCCGGGCCGTGCGCCGACCGACGCGCCTGCGGGTGCCGCTCGCGGTGCTGCGGCCCGGGTTCGGTGGGATCGCCACCGAGGTGTTCGGCAGCCTGCGGGTGCTGCCGGCCCGGTTGACGGCAGACGGCTTCGTCGGCCGCCACGCCGACGTCGACAGCGCGATCCGGGCCGCGCTGGCCGGCGTGCCGCGCACCCGTCTCGGACCGCGCGTCGGGCCACCGACCGGGGAGCGCACCGGCGAGCCGTTCGGCCCGCCGCCCGATCCGCCTTCCGGGCACATTTCGGGGCGCTCGTTGCCGCCCGGCCGGGCGCCGCGCCCCGGCACTGGCACCCTCGGGTCCGCCGAGTAGACTTCCGGCGTTCGCGGAGCGCTGCTCCGCTGCGAAGGTGACGTCGGGCCAGGGGAGCGGGCGTAGATGGAGCCACCGCAGGCGGGCACCTCGCCGGCGAGTGGTCGGGTTTTGACCGCGGCCAACCTGATCAGCTTCGCCAGGCTGCTGGGCGTCCCGCTGTTTCTCGTTCTGCTCTTCGGCGGCGCCACCGGCGCCGCCGTCGCGGTGCTCGCCGTCGGGGGCACCACGGACTGGGTCGACGGTTGGGTGGCGCGCCGGTTCGGCCAGGTCAGCCGCGTCGGCGAGCTGCTGGACCCGCTCGTCGACAGGCTGTACATCGCGGCGACGGTGGTGGCGTTCACCGTCGAGGGCGTCGTGCCGCTGGCGTTCACCGTCGCGCTGTTCGCCCGCGAACTGGTGCTGCTGGTCTGCCTCGGCGTGTTGCGGCGCTACGGGTTCGGCCCGCCGCCCGTGCACTACCTCGGCAAGACGGCCACGTTCGTGCTCCTCGGGGCGTTCCCGGTGCTGCTGCTCGCGCACGCGAGCGAGGCGGCCGAGCCGCTGGCCCACCCGCTGGGCTGGGGACTGGCCTGGTGGGGGATCGGGCTGTACTGGCTGGCGGCCGTGCTCTACGTCGCGCAGGTCGCGGGGCTCGTGCGCACCGCCCGCGTCGGGCGGATCGCGTGACCGCCGCAGGCAAGGCCGCCGGCAAGGGCGCGGACCAGGCCGCCGGCAAGGCCACCAGCAAGGCCGCCGACGAGGCCGCCGGCGAGGCCGCCGACGAGGCCGCGGACGAGGCCGCGGACGAGGCCGCGGACGAGGCCGCCGGCGAGCGCGCGGCCGCCGCGCCGCACCGCGAGGCGTCCAACCTGCTCACCGACCTGTTCCGAGACTCGCTCGACGGCGGCTACGCGGCCGCCGCGAAGCGGCGCAAGGCGTCCGGCCGTCCGGAGCCGCCGTGGCGCCGCCGGACCGGGCTCGGCGCCCGTGCCATCGCGCTGGCCCTCTTCGGGTTCCTGCTCGCCGTCGCCTACCAGCACGTCGTCGCCGGCGCCGCGGGCAACAGCCAGACCCGCGCCGACCTCGCCGCCGAGGTCGCCCAGCGCCGCGCCGACGCCGACAAGCTCGCCCGCGATGCCGAGGGCCTGCGCGACGACGTGTCCAAGGAGCGGGAGCAGGCGCTGGCCGCCGACCCGGAGCTGCTGCGGCTGCGCGACCTGGAGGCGCGTACCGGGCTGGCCCGGGTGCAGGGCAACGGGGTGATCGTCACCGTGTCCGACGCGCCGGCCGCCGTCGACCCGGTCACCGGCCGGGTCGACCCGGAGAACCTGGGCCGGGTGCTCGACCGCGACCTGCAGGCCATCGCGAACGCGTTGTGGCAGAGCGGCGCCGAGGCCATCGCGATCAACGGCCAGCGGCTCACCGCGACCTCGACGATCCGGGCCGCCGGTGAGGCGATCCTCGTCGACTTCCGGCCGATCGCGCGGCCGTACATGCTGGCGGCCATCGGCGCGGCCGGTATCGACAAGCGGCTGGCCGACTCGGCCACCGGCAAGCAGTTCAAACGCTTCGTGGAGAACTACCGGATGGTTTTCGAGATCAAGGCCCGCGACGGGCTGACCCTGCCGGCCGGGGCCGATCCCGGCCTGCGCTACGCCACCCCGCCGCCCAGCGCACCGCCGAGCGGTCCGGCGTCGGCGAGCCCGAACCCGTCGGGATCGCGCCGGTGATCGCGGTCCTCGCGCTCGCCGCCGGCGTGGTGCTGGGCCTGGTGTTCAAGCCCACCGTCCCGGCCGTGCTGGAGCCGTACCTGCCGATCGCCGTGGTCGCCGCGCTGGACGCGGTGTTCGGCGGCGTGCGCGCCCGGCTCGACGGGATCTTCGACGACAAGCAGTTCGTGGTGTCGTTCGTGTCCAACGTGCTGGTGGCCGCGTTCATCGTGTTCCTCGGCGACCAGCTCGGCGTCGGCGGGCAGCTGTCGGTGAGCGTCGTCGTGGTGCTCGGCGTGCGCATCTTCAGCAACGTGGCCGCGATCCGCCGTCACCTCTTCCGGGCCTGATCATGTCACTATCTCGGCGTCGATCTTGCAGTTGTGGTGCCAGTATTTGCCCTTCTTCGCACCTCTTTGTCAGGCACCACAACTGCAAGATCGACGCGATCATGGGCGGGGGGCGGCTGTGACCGGCGACGACCACCGCGACACCGGGACCGGCTGGCCCGCCGAGCCCGGCCAGCCCGCCCCCGAGGTCGAATCGATCGGCGACCACGAGCCGGAAACGCCCGCTGACGTCGTCGAGGAGGCGGAGCCGGAGCCCGCGGACGACGGGCCGGAACCGACGGACGCACCTGGACCACGGCGGCCCGGCAGCCGCTCCTCGGGCACCGGCGCCATCATCGGGCTGCTGCTCGTCGTGCTCGGCTTCGCGATCGCCACCCAGGTGCGCAGCACGAACACCGACGAGGCGCTGGACAACGCGCGGCCCGAGGACCTGGTGCGGATCCTCTCCGACCTGGACTCCCGCGCCGAGCGGCTGCGCCGCGAGATCGCCGAGCTCGAGGAGTCCAAGCGGCAGCTCGAATCGGGCGCGCAGGGCCGGGAGGCGGCGGTGGCAGAGGCGCGCCGGCGGGCCGAGGTGCTCGGCATCCTCGCCGGCACGCTGCCCGCCGAGGGCCCGGGTCTGGAGGTCGTGTTCGCGCCACGCGACCAGCGGATCCGCGCCGACAGCGTGCTCGACGCCGTGGAGGAACTGCGCGGCGCCGGGGCCGAGGCGCTGCAGATCTCGGGGGCGACCGGCGACCCGGTGCGGATCGTGGCCGCCTCGTACTTCGTCGACTCCGGGGACGGCATCACCGTCGACGGCGTGCCGATGTCGAGCCCGTACACGATCGAGGTCATCGGCGACCCGGCCACCATGCAGACCGCGTTGAACATCCCGGGTGGGGTGGTCGACGCGGTCCGCCAGCACGGCGGTAACGTGACCATGCGCCAGCCGGACCTGGTGCGGGTCACCGCCCTGCACACCGGCGGCCCGCTCAGGTACGCCCGGCCGGTGTCGTGACCGGTGACCGAAAGGACCAGCTGTGACGCCCGACGATCTGCGTTACACCGCGGAACACGAGTGGGTCTCCGAGCCGGCGTCCGGCGCGGGCGGCGTGCGGGTCGGCATCACCCATTTCGCCCAGGATTCCCTCGGCGACATCGTCTTCGTCCAGCTGCCCGATCCGGGCACCGAGGTGACGGCGGGCGAGCCGCTCGGCGAGGTGGAGTCCACCAAGAGCGTCTCGGAGATCTACGCGCCGATCACGGGCCGCGTGGTCGCCCGCAACGACGACCTCGAGAACGATCCCGGGGTGATCAACACCGACCCGTACGGCGCCGGCTGGTTGATCGAGATCGAGCCGGCCGACCCCGGCGCGGTTTCCGCGCTGCTCGACGCGGCCGGGTACCGGGCGTTGACGGAGTAGGCCGCGTGCGTTTAGGTGATCGCTGTCCGCGCGTCTGGTTGACCCTGAAAACCGGCCATCGCTAGGCTCGCCGAGGCAACCGTGCGACCCGCGGTCGGGCGGCCTCCCCGCACAACGAACACCAGCCGCCGGCCCACCAGCGGTTGCCCGACCGATGACCCGTGAGGTGATCCGATGACGCGCCAGGACGACGAGTTTCCCCCACTCGACGTCACGTCCACGCTGAACCTCGGCGCGCTGGACGACGGCGTCGACCAGGAACCGCCGGACACGACGGCGGGCCGGGTCTCCGGGTCGCTGCCCCCGGGCACGGCCCTGCTCGCCGTCCGCCGCGGGCCAAATGCCGGCGCGCGCTTCCTGCTGGACCACGACGTCACCACGAGCGGTCGGCATCCGGACAGCGACATCTTCCTCGACGACGTCACGGTGTCCCGCCGGCACGCCGAGTTCCACCGCGAGAGCGGCATCTTCACCGTGCGCGACGTCGGCAGCCTCAACGGCACGTACGTCAACCGCGAACGGGTCGAGTCGGCGACGCTGAGCAACGGCGACGAGGTCCAGATCGGCAAGTTCCGGCTGGTGTTCATCGCGGGTCCGCGGCCAGACGACCGCTGAGGATGGCGGGGTCGGGACGGTCCGGCGCCGCGCGGCCCTGGGGCGTCCCGGAGCCGTCGTCGGCGGGGGTCGAGGCGCCGCTGATGAGCATCGGCGAGGTGCTCGCCGAACTGCGCGTCGACTATCCGGACACCACGATCTCCAAGCTGCGCTTCCTCGAGGCGGAAGGGCTGGTGGAGCCCAGCCGGACGCCGGCCGGCTACCGCAAGTACACCCGGGCCGACGTCGCGCGGCTGCGCTACGTGCTGGCCGCCCAGCGCGACCACTACCTGCCGTTGCGGGTGATCCGCGAGCAGCTGGCCGCCATCGACAGGGGGGAGACCCCGGTCGGCACCCCGGTGCTGGTGGCGGTGCCGCCGCTCGGCCCGGCCCGGGCCGCCGTGGATCCCGGCCCGGCCGACGAGCGGCTCAGCCGGACGGAGTTGTTGGCGCGCGCCGGCGTCGAGGGGGAGACGCTCGACGACCTGGAGAAGCACGGCGTGATCGGCCCGGAGCCGGGCGGCTGGTATCCGGCGGCCGCGGTGGACATCCTGACGGCGGCCGGCGCGCTGGCCGAGTTCGGCCTGCAGGCCCGGCACCTGCGCGCCTACCGGGTGGCCGCCGACCGCGAGGCAGGCCTGTTCGCCCAGCTGGTGGCGCCGCTTCACCGCGGCAGCGGCCCGGCCGCCCGCGACCGTGCCGACGAGGCGGTGCGCGAGCTGACCGCGCTGACCCAGCGGCTGCACGCGGCGTTGGTCCGCATCGGATTGGGCCAGACACTCGGTCGGTGAGTCGCTTTGTCGGCGTGCGCCGAAGCACCGCCTCGGGCCCGCTGCGTGTACCGTGCAAGGAGAGGTCGGCGACACGAAAGGCGCTGCGGTGCGGGAGCTGAACGTGGTTGGGGTGCGGGTCGAGCTGCCCAGTAACCAACCGATCGTGCTGCTCAAGGAGGTCGACGGCGACCGGTACCTGCCGATCTGGATCGGCGCGGTCGAGGCCACCGCGATCGCGTACGAACAGCAGGGCGTGAAGCCCGCCCGCCCGCTCACCCATGACCTGCTCCGCGACATCCTGGCCGCACTCAAGCAGCCGCTGCGCGCCGTCGAGATCGTCGAGATGCGCGACAACATCTTCTATGCCGAGCTGGTGATCGGGGAGGGCGTGCGGGTGTCCGCGCGGCCCAGCGACTCGATCGCGCTCGCGCTGCGGGTCGGTGCGCCGATCCGGTGTGCCGACCAGGTACTCACCGAGGCGGCCATCGTGATCCCCGACGAGCAGGAGGACGAGGTGGAGAAGTTCCGGGAGTTCCTGGAGCAGGTCCGCCCGGAGGACTTCGCGGGCTGACCGGTTTGCCGGTTGTGCTACCCGCGGACAACTACCACGTAACAGGCCCGAATAGGTGACAACGCCGCGATTGGCGGCGCCGTCGGCGTGTCGGAACGGCGTGTCGATGGCGTTACCTGGCGGGAATCCGTCGATACAGGCGGTAGGGTTGGATGGTTCGTGGTCGCTGGAGGTGGATGCATGGATCGGTCGGCGGAGTCGGGCTCGGCACCGGCAGACGACGCCGTCGGTTACCGAGGCGTGACCGCCTGCCATGCGGCCGGCATCAGCTACCGGCAGCTCGACTACTGGGCCCGCACCTCGCTCGTCGTGCCGAGCGTGCGCGACGCGTCCGGCTCCGGCACCCAGCGGCTCTACTCGTTCCGCGACATCGTGGTGCTGAAGGTCGTCAAGCGGCTGCTCGACGCCGGGGTGTCGCTGCAGAACATCCGCAAGGCGATCGACACCCTGCGCTCACGCGGCGTCTCCGACCTCGCCGGCATCACGCTGATCTCCGACGGCACCACGGTGTATGAGTGCCGGTCCCCGGAGGAGGTCGTCGACCTGCTGCAGGGCGGCCAGGGCGTGTTCGGCATCGCGATCGGCGGGGCGTTCAAGGAGATCGAGGGCACGCTGTCCAGCCTGTCCGCCGAGTCGGGGGAGCCGGCCGTGGCCGAGCCCGCCGGCCCGGTCAGCGACGAGTTGGCCGCGCGCCGGGCCCGGCGCCGCGCCGGCTGACCCCTCGGGCCGTCGGCTTACGTCAGGGGCGGGCGGGAAGGCCGGGCGGGCGGGGCGGGAGTCGCACCCGTAGCACGGTGCCTTCGCCGGGGCGGGAGTCGATGTCGATTGTGCCGCCGTGGCGATCGACGATGATGCGCCGGGCGATGTCGAGGCCCAGGCCGGTGCCGCGGCCGGCGTCCTTGGTGGTGTAGAAGGCCTCGAACGCACGGGCCACCACGTGTGCCGGCATGCCGGGGCCGGAGTCGCCGACCTCGACCACCACGTCCGGCCCGTCGGCCCGGGCGGTGATCCGCAGCGTGCCGGCGCCGTCCATCGCGTCGACGGCGTTGTCGATGAGGTTGGTCCACACCTGGTTCAGTTCGCCGGCGTACGCCTCGATCCGGGGAGCGTCGGCGGCGTACTCGCGCACGATCGTCACCCCGTCGCCGAGCCGGTTGCGGAGCATCACCAGCGTGCTCTCGATGCCGTCGGTGATCTCGACGTGCTGGATCGAGGCACGGTCCATCTGCGCGTACGACCGCACCGCCGCGACCAGGTCGCAGACCCGCCGGATCGACTCCTTGGTCTCCGCCACGACCGCCGTGACCGACAACGCGCTCGCCACCCACTCCAGTCCCGGCGAAAGCGCCGGCCCCGGCAGCACCGCGGCGGCCCGCTCGCACCAGGCGACGTCGACCCCGGCCGCGGCGAGCGCCGGCGCGATGACCCAGTCGCGCTCGACGCCGTGCCGGCCGAGCCAGTCGGAAAGCTCGTCCTCCAGGTCGGCGGCGGCGACGGCGCTCAGCTCGACAACCGGCGGCTCGATCTCGCGGCGCAGCGCGTCGAGCGCGGTGAACTGCGCCGGCGACAGGTCGCCGCCGGCGAGGCTGCCGACCGACGCGAGCAGCGTGCGGCAGGCGTCCTCGAGTGTGTCGACGCCGCGGGCCGCGGCCGCCGCCGGATTGTTGATCTCGTGCGCGAGGCCGGCCGCGAGCCGACCGAGGGTGACGAGGGACTGCTGCTGCCGAGCGGCCGCCTCGATGTTCCGTGCGGTGCCGTACAGCCCCTCGATGATGTGCGCGCCGAACGGGAACCAGGCGCTGGCCCGCTCCCGCAGCACCGTCGCGGGCACCCGGAGCACCCGCCCTGGAATGACGCCGCGGCCGGTCGCGAGGTACACGCCGTGCTCGTCCCAGGCCCGGAAGCCGCCGGCCCACCGCCCCGGGACGTCCATCCGCCCCACCACGACGTCCTCCCGGCCGGCGTGCCGGATGAGGTCGATGGCACCGTCGACGAGTACCCACCAGAACTCGGCGTGCTCGCCCTCGCGGAACAGCTCGAGGCCCGGCCGGACGGTTACCTCGTCGCCGGCGGCGGCCAGCTCGGCGAGCTGGTCGTCGCTCAGCCCGTCGAACAGGCCAATGCCACGCAGGTCGGCAAGGCGCATTGCCCCACCCTTCGGGACGCCGTGGCCTGGGCAAACGCCTGATCGGCCGGGATCGCGGAGCCATTCGGCCGGGCCGCGGCCCTCGACAACCGGTACGGCTCCGTAGTATCTATTACGGATCCGTACTACCGGCAGGGAGGCCGGCCGTGCGATTCGTTGTCGTCCTGGCTGTGACCGTCGCCGTTCTCGCCGGTTGCGGCGACAATCCGTCCCCGCGGGCGTCCCCGCCGTCCGCCTCCACGGCGGCGGGGACGGCCGCGGGGACGGCCGGGGCGGTCGGGACCCCGGTCTCGTTCGCCGCCGCCGACGGGGTGACGCTCGCCGGGCACCGCTTCGGCACCGGCCCGACGGCGATCGTGTTGTCGAACATGGGCGACAACGACGAGACCGACTGGCAGCGGTTCGCCCCGGAGTTGACCGGGCCGGGTTACTTCGTGCTGACGTACTCGTACCGGTACCCGCTGCGCATCCGCTCGCTGACCGCGGAGATGGCCCGCGGTGCCGTCGAGGACCTGCGCGGCGCCGTCGCGTACGCGCGGGCGCAGGGTGCCCGGCGGGTGATCCTGATCGGCGCCAGCCTCGGCGGGATGCTGACGGCCAAGGTCGCCGGCGCGCTCGCCGTCGACGGCGCGGTGATCATGGCCGCGCCGGCCGACCGCCGGGACTTCGACCTGCGCGTCGAGGACGCCGAGCTGGCCGCGATCACCGCACCGAAACTGTTCGTCGTCAGCGACGCCGACCCCACGGTCGACCCTGCGGAGACGCGCCAGCTGTACGACCGCGCCCCCGAGCCCAAGCGGTGGCGGTCGTTCCCCGGCACGGCGCACGGGATGCGCCTGTTCGCGACCGCTGCGGGTCAGGACCTCGGCCGGCTGCTCGCCGGGTTCGTGGCCAGCGCGGCGGTAGGTCCGGGGTCGGCCTCCGCAAGCCGGTGACCGGCTCGACCACCCCCGCGCCCGGCACCCATGGAGTCGATCTTGCAGCGGCGGCGGGCGGCCAACTCGTCGCTGACCGGGCGGGCGGACCCGGCGCCTGCTCAGTCCGGCGGCCTCCGCAAGCCGGTGACCGGCTCGGCGGCCAGGTCGACCACGGGCTCGACCCGGCCGCCGGCCCGCAGGACGATCACGCCGCTGCCGTCGACGCCGCCCACCCGGGCCGCCGCCAGCCCTCGCGCCGTGAAGGCACGGATGCAGTCGGCGGTGGTGGTCGGTTCACAGGTCAGCAGGAAGCCGTAGCACGGGAAGCAGTTGCACCAGCGGGCCAGCGCCACGCCGGGCGGCGCGGGCAGCTCGTCGAGGTCGACGGACGCGCCGAAGCCGCCCCACTCCAGGAGCATCGCCAGCGAACCGACCAGCCCGGCCATGCTGATGTCCTTTGCCGCCACCGCCAGGCCGGCGTTCGCGACGGTGTGCAGCAGCCGCACGTCGTCGGCGAGATCCTTGCCGCGCTCGTCGAAGGACGGGAAGAACGGGAAGTCGGCTCGC
>Ga0207674_10005964_pt1 | contig 14418 bp, 17 predicted proteins | sample KBSCornC72_FD_184303 | JGI IMG/M metagenome (GOLD analysis project Ga0207674, IMG submission 184303) | Corn rhizosphere microbial communities from Kellogg Biological Station, Michigan, USA - KBS Corn C7-2 (SPAdes) (version 2) | ecosystem: Host-associated > Plants > Roots > Rhizosphere > Soil ... | reverse complement strand
TCAGGATGCCATGACGCTGATCGACCTCGCCAATCCCACCCGCTTCCTGCAGCTTGCCGGCCGGCTGATGCCATGGCTGATCGGCCTGACGCTGATCGTGCTGGCGGTCGGCTTTTACCAATCGGCCATGGCACCTGACGATTATCAGCAGGGCGCGACCGTCAAGATCATGTTCATTCACGTGCCCAATGCCTGGCTGTCGATGTTCGTTTGGGGCGTGATGAGCGTGGCCTCGCTCGGCACGCTGGTATGGCGCCATCCGCTGGCCGATGTCGCCGCCAAGGCTGCCGCCCCGATCGGCGCTGCCTTCACTTTCCTTGCGCTTGTCACCGGTTCGTTGTGGGGACGGCCGATGTGGGGCACCTATTGGGAGTGGGATGCCAGGCTGACGTCGGTGTTGATCCTGTTCTTGATGTATCTCGGCCTGATTGCGCTGTGGCGCGCGGTGGAAGATCCGAGCCGCGCCGCGCGCGCTGCCGCCGTGCTGACGCTGGTCGGCGCCATCAATTTGCCGATCATCAAATTCTCCGTCGATTGGTGGAATACGCTGCATCAGCCGGCTTCCGTGATGCGCATGGGCGGTCCCTCGCTCGACCGCGCCTTCCTGATTCCGCTGTTGGTGATGGCGGTAGGCTTTTCACTCTTGTTCGTCACATTGCATGTGGCTGCCATGCGCAACGAAATCCTGCGACGCCGGGTGCGCAGCCTGCAATTGATGCAAGCGCAGGGCGCGACCGCCGAGCGGTCGGTCGCATGATCACTTCCCTTGGTCCCTACGCTTCCTTCATCATCAGCGCCTATACGCTGGTGATCGCGGTCGTGGTCGTCATGATCGGCTGGATCGCATTCGACTATCAGCGACAACAGCAACAATTGCGCGACCTGCAGGCGCAGGGCGCGAAACGACGTTCGGAACAGCGTGCAGGCACCGCGGTATGAACGAGCGCGCGCCAACCTCCGATGCGCGGCCGCGACGCTGGCTGATGGCACTGCCGCTGATCGGCTTTGCCTTGCTTGCCGGGCTCTTCCTGGCGCGGATCAAGGACGGCGACCCCTCGATCATTCCTTCGGCGCTGATTGGTCGCCCCGTGCCCGCCGTTGCCTTGCCGGGGTTGGACGGCCTTCTCCGCGACGGCACGGCCGTCCCGGGCTTCGACGCGACAGCGTTCAAGGGCAAGATCAGTATCGTCAACATCTGGGCGTCCTGGTGCGTACCATGCCACGATGAGGCGCCGCTATTGCTTGAACTTAGCAAGGACCCGCGGCTGCAACTCGTCGGCATCAACTACAAGGACGTGCCCGAAAACGCCCGCCGTTTCCTCGGGCGCTATGGCAATCCGTTTGCGAGAGTCGGTGTCGACGCCAATGGCCGCGCCGCCATCGAATGGGGTGGCTATGGCGTGCCGGAGACCTTCATCGTCGGGCGTGACGGCACCATCCATTACAAGCTGGTCGGGCCGATCACGCCCGAGAATATCAACACTGTGCTCAAGGCCGAGATCGACAGGGCGATGCAGTGAGCGCCCAGGAGGCCTTTCGGTTCTAATCGAATCAGAAACGAAGCTTCAGTGATTGTTCTGACGCATTTTCTTCAGGCTAACCGGTATCTACGCGGATCAAGTCCGGGACAGGCGTTCGCGCGAAAACGCTATATAAGCTCAACTAAATAATTATCCGCGTTTAGCTGCCGTTCATTTGCCGGCCATCGCGCCGCCACGAATTCAAAGCTAGGTTGAGCGCGTTACTTAACCGTCCTTGGAGGACATTTCCAATGCGTCATTTCAAATTCGTTTCCCTTGCCACAAGTGTGCTTGCGCTCGCTCTGCTGGCTTCACCGGGTGTTTTGACCACGCCGACCTTCGCCCAGGCCACGCAGCCGGCGGCGAAATCCGACAGCAAGATGGCGCCAGCCGCCAAGCCTGCCGAATCAAAAATGGCGCCAGCCGCCAAAACCGATCTGCTCGACATCAATTCGGCGAGCGCCGACGAACTCGACGCGTTGCCCGGGGTCGGCAAGGCCTATTCGGCCGCGATCATCAAGGGCCGCCCGTACAAGGGCAAGGATGAACTCGTGCAGAAGAAGATCGTGCCGCAGGCGACCTACGACAAGATCAAGGACAAGATTATCGCCAAGCAGAAGAGCTGAACTTCGCTCTTACCGCTTGCTGACATCTCCAGCCTCGGCTTCGCTCGTTTCGAGCGAAGCCGGTTCGAGATGATAACGCTTGGTCAGCGGCACCTGCGCCATCGCAAACAGCATGGTCAGCGGTACCACGCCGAACACCTTGAAGCTGACCCAGAAATCGGTGCTCTGTGTCCGCCAGACCACCTCATTCAGCACCGCCATGCCTAAAAAGAACAGCGCCCAGCGGAGGGTGAGGATACGCCAGCCCTGCGGCGTCAGGTTGAACACCTGATCGAACAGGATGGCGATGAATGAGCGGCCGAACAACAGCCCTCCGCCGAGCACAGCGGCGAACAGGGCGTAGATGATGGTCGGCTTCAGCTTGATGAAGGTCTCGTCGTGCAGCACCAGCGTGAGCGTGCCGAACACCAGCACGATGATGGCGGTCACCAGCGCCATGATCGGCACGTGCCGCGTCACCCAATAGGAGGCGAGGATAGCCGCTACGATCGCCACCATGAAGGCACCCGTTGCGACGAACAGGTTGAAGCGGGCGTTGGCCACGAAGAATACCAAAAGCGGCCCAAGCTCGGTTGCGACCTTGAACAATGGGTGCGGAACGGATTTATCCATCGGCCTACTCAATCCCGGCAATCGCCTGCGCAAAATCTCGCGCCGTGAAGGGGGCGAGATCCTCGACGCCCTCGCCGACGCCGATGAAATGCACCGGCAGCTTGTATTTCTCCGCGAGCGCCACGAGGATACCGCCGCGCGCGGTGCCGTCGAGCTTCGTCATCACAAGGCCGGTCACGCCAGCCGTACGCTGGAAGGCTTCGGCCTGAGACAGCGCGTTCTGGCCGACGGTGGCATCCAGCACCAGGAGCACCGCGTGCGGCGCACTGGAATCGACCTTCCGGATCACGCGAACCACTTTTTCCAGTTCATTCATCAGCTCGGCCTTGTTCTGCAGCCGCCCGGCGGTGTCGATCAAGAGCACGTCGATTTTGCCATCGCGCGCGGCCGTGACGGCGTTGAAAGCAAGGCTTGCCGAATCCGAGCCTTGCGCGCCGGCGATAACCGGCGACTTCGTTCGCTCGCCCCACACTTTAAGCTGCTCGATCGCGGCCGCGCGGAACGTATCGCCCGCCGCCAGCATCACCTTGCGGCCTTCGGCTGAAAATTTTGCCGCGAGTTTACCGATAGTGGTGGTTTTGCCGGAACCATTGACGCCGACCACCAGAAGCACGAAGGGCTGATGCGCCTGATCGATCATCAAGGGCTTGGCGACGGGCGCGAGCACCTTCTCGACTTCGCTGGCCACCACCGCCTTGACCTCGTCGGCCGAAATCGCCTTGTCATAGCGGCCAGTACCGACCGCCTCGGCGATCCGTGCGGCAACTTCAGTGCCGAGATCGGCGCGCAGCAGCACATCCTCAATATCCTCGAGCATGGCGCGGTCAAGCTTGCGCTTGGTCACGAGGTCGGCCACCGCGGTGCCGATGGCACTCGAGGTGCGCTTCAATCCGCCGGACAGCCGCCGCCACCAGCTCTGTTTAGGTTGTTCCGAAGCAGTATCGTTCATGATGGGGCTGTGTTAGCGGTTTCGCGCCATGAACGAAAGTCACAACCAGCCTGATGGCTCATCGGGATTGACCGCCGAAGAAATCCAGGCGCGGGTGCTCCATCGCGACGGATTGATGCTGGTGATCGACAAGCCGGCCGGCCTGCCGGTGCATCGCGGACCCAAGGGCGGTCCCAATCTCGAAGCCTCTTTTGATGCGCTGCGCTTTGGACTGCCGCGTCCCCCGGTGCTGGCACATCGGCTGGATCGCGACACGTCCGGCTGCCTCGTTCTTGGACGCCACCGCAAGGCCACGGCCTCACTCGGCCTGTTGTTCAAGCATGGCCGAATTTCCAAGACCTACTGGGCGGTGGTTGAAGGCGGACCCGAGGAAAACGAAGGCACCATCGATCTGCCGATCGGCCGGCTCAATGCCGAGCGCGGGTGGTGGCAAAAGATCGATCAGGACGGCCAGAAGGCGGTGACGAACTGGAAACTCATGGGGCGCAGCGAAGGCCTGACCTGGCTCGCCCTTGAACCTCTGACCGGCCGCACCCATCAGCTGCGCGTTCACACCAAGGCCATGGGCTGGCCGATCGTCGGCGATAACATTTATGGCAGCGGACCGCGCTTTGGCGAGCCGCGCCTGCACCTGCATGCCCGCGAGATCATTATCCCGATCTCGCGCAACAAGGAACCGGTCCGCGTGGCCGCGCCGGCACCGGAGCATATGCACGAGCGGCTGCGCGCCTGCGGCTGGGACGGGGAAGAAGCGCCTGTGACAGATCGCGAGGCTTCGGCTCCGGCCTAATTGGGCTTTGGCCTAAGAGGCGAGGAGCCGCGCGCCATCATGGCCGGCCATCGTAAGGCGCCGCACAGCGCCGGGTGTCTCGCCGGAAATTGCCACCGGCAAATAATGTTCGGTTCGCCCGGCGCTATCGCTCTCGATCAACACCTCGCGCGTGGCGCCGATTTCCCAAGCTAGCCGCTTCTGTAGAGCGTGTTCACCAGCCGCGCGCAGCCGCCGGGCGCGTTCCTTGATCTCGCGTCCATCAACACGCGGCATTCGCGCGGCCGGCGTGCCCGGGCGCGGCGAGAACGGAAAGACATGGAGGAAGGTAAGGTCACATTCCTCTACCAGCGCAAGCGAGCGAACGAACATCTCCTCACTTTCGGTCGGGAAGCCCGCGATAATATCGGCACCAAAGGCGATGTCCGGTCGCAGTCGCCGTACCTGCGCGCAGAAATCGATGGCATCCTGGCGCATATGGCGGCGCTTCATCCGCTTCAGGATGAGATCATCGCCCGCCTGCAACGACAAATGCAGATGCGGCATCAGGCGATCGTCATTGGCGATGACGTCGAAGAGATCACGATCGACTTCGACCTGATCGATCGATGACAGGCGCAGCCGCCGCAAGTCCGGCAGCTCACGCAACAACTGTTTGATCAATGCGCCGAGTTTCGGCGCGCTCGGCAAATCCGCCCCATAACTCGTCAGATCAACACCGGTCAGCACGATCTCGCGATGGCCGCGTTCAAGTACTGCCCGCGCTTGTTCGATCACCGCAGCAACCGGCAGCGAGCGCGAATTGCCGCGGCCGAACGGAATGATGCAGAAGGTGCAGCGATGGTCGCAACCGTTCTGTATTTGGACGAACACCCGCGGCAGGCCGCGCTGAAACCCAGCCGCCAGATGCGGGGCCATTTCGCGCACCGCCATGATGTCGGCCACCGCCATCTTGCCTTCAATCGTGGCGTCTACATCCAATCGTGTGGCGAACGCTTGGCGTGTCGCGCGCCAGGCAGCTTGCTGCATCTTCTCATGATTGCCGATCACTCGATCGACTTCGGGCATCTCGGCAAAGCGCGCGGCCTCGGTCTGGGCCGCGCAGCCGGTAACCACGATGCGGCGAAGTGGATTCTGCCGCTTGATCCGCCGGATCGATTGGCGGGCCTGCGCCACGGCCTCATTGGTGACCGCGCAGCTATTGATGACGATGGTATCAGTCAGTCCTGCCTGATCGGCGTGTTGCGCCATCACCTCGGATTCGAACGCATTGAGGCGACAGCCGAAGGTGACGATCTCGACGCTCATCGACGGGCCTTAACCGATCGCGGCAAACAGAGCTGGATCGAAGCGGCCCTCGTATTCGAAGGCCGCCGGCCCGGTCATCAGCACGTGATCATCACTTTCGCGCCACTCGATCGATAGGTCGCCACCCGGCAAGGTGACTTGAACCTTGCGGCTGGTCCGCCGGAGCCGCGCCGCCGAAACCGCCGCCGCGCAGGCGGCCGATCCGCAGGCTTGCGTAAGGCCCGCGCCGCGCTCCCAGGTGCGGATGGTGATGTGGTCGCGGTCGACGATGTGAGCGAGCGTGATGTTGGCGCGTTCAGGGAAAATCGGGTGATTTTCCAACAGCGGCCCGAAGCGGCCGAGGTCGTAGGCGTTGACGTCATCGACCCAGAACACCGCATGCGGATTGCCCATGCTGACGGCGGACGGCGTATGGAGCACTGGCGCATCGATCGGACCGATCTGCAATTCGATCGATCTTGTGTCGCGAAATTCCTCGGCAAGCGGAATATCGCGCCAGTCGAATTTCGGCGACCCCATGTCGACGGTATAGAGATCGCTTCCGGCGTCTCGCCAGCAATTCAACAGGCCGGCGCGGGTCTCGAAGGTGGCAGCGTTTTGCCCGGTCGCCTCGAACACCCGCCGCGCCACGCACCGCATGCCGTTGCCACAGGCCGCGGCTTCCGACCCATCGTTATTGTAGATGCGGATGAAGGCAGCGGTCCCATCCAGCCTTGGCTTTTGCAGCACCATCAACTGGTCGTAGGCAATGCCGGCCGGCCCAGCCACCGCACGCGCCTCCTCGGGCGTGACGGCGAGCGATGAATCACGGAGATCGACCACGACAATTTCATTGCCGATGCCGTTCATCTTGGCGAATCCATGATTGGCAAGCGCGCCCATTGATCTTCCGATCTTCCTGATGGCCCGGCACAAACCTTGCGCAATGTCGGGCTGGTTTTCGGGTTATATGGCGAATTTCCCGGAATTAGCCAGTCCGACCGAATTGGACCTCAGCATGACATCCCTGGGACGAACACGCGCGGCGCATGTTAACGTGAATTCGCTGCATTTGCCGGCGAAATTCCCGGCGAATACGCCGACGTCCGGGCTTGGACGTTGCTTGGAATTCGGGATTTCAGCCCGCGAACTGAATTGAATGGAGATGAATCAGATGAACCGTGCCCGCTTTCCTCGCCTTGCCGCGGTCGCGCTGGGTCTTGCCCTTGCGATCGCTCTGGCTGTTACGGGCACGATGGTAAGGGCGCAATCTCCTGCTTCCCCAGCACCCGCGTCTCCTGCGCCTACTTCGGCTGCTCCCGCCTCGCCTACGCCCCCTTCGCCGCCGGCCGCGACAACGCCACCACCAGCCAGCGCTCCGGCTCCAGCTACACCCCCCGCCGCCGCAACCCCGGCACCACCCGCCGAAACCCGATCGCCCGCCGACGTGCCGGCGAATGGCGCGGCGGCAGCACCTCCCCCTCCCCCCACGGCCGCGGCGCCGCCACCGGCGACGAGCGTTCAAGTCGCCGACCCCTTTGGCGAGGAAATCACGCTGTCCGCGAAACCCGTGCTGATCCTCAAGGGCAAGGCCAATTGGGACACCGCTTTCGACACGCTGATGGACTCGTTCAAGACGATGGCGGCGCTGCTCGACAAGCAGGGCATCAAGCCCGCGGGCAATTCCATGATCGTGTACACTTCCACCGACGATTCCGGCTTCACCTATCTGGCGGAAATCCCGGTCGATCAGACGCCCAAGAATCTCACCAAGGACATGAGCATGGGCACCTCGCCCGAGGGCAAGGCGCTCAAATTCGTCCATCGCGGCTCCTACGACAACATGGACAACACCTATGAGGCGATCACCAATCACCTCGATGACAAGAAGCTCGAAGCCAAGGACACCTTCATCGAGGAATACATGACCGATCCGCTGAAGACGGCAGAGGATAAGCTCGTCATCAATGTCTACGTGCCGCTGAAGTGAACCCGATGAAAAACCATTTCCTTCCCCTCGTGGTGGCGTTCGCCGCCGGCGCTAGTCTGGCCACTCCTGCTATTGCGCAAACCCCGCCACCCTCGATCTCGGTGAGCGGGGAAGCCACAGTGACGGCCCCACCCGATCTCGTGCAGATCGATGCCGGCGTCACCTCCGAAGCGAAGACCGCCCGCGAGGCCTCTGAGGCCAACAACAGCGCCATGGGCAAGGTGCTCTTGGCGTTGAAGGATGCCGGTATCAGCGAGAAGGACTATCAGACCTCGCGGTTGTCGCTGCAGCCGCAATCGGCGACCAGACCGTCCTCCAATTCTCCTGCGATCACGAGCTTCCGCGCCACCAACCAGGTGACCATCCGGCTACGCGATGTCACCAAGGTCGCCAGCATTATCGATACCATCGTGGGCGCCGGCGCCAACGACATCGCGGGCATCCGGTTTGCGGTGTCTTCGCCGTCCAAGCTTATGGACGATGCCCGCGCGCAGGCGGTGGCGGATGCGCGGCGCAAGGCCGAGATCTATGCCAAGGCAGCCGGGGTGACGCTGGGGGCGCCGCTCAATATTGTCGAAGCGGGCGGACCCGGGCCGATCCCTTACGCCAAAATGACCGCCGCGATGGCGCCCACGCCGATTTCGCCGGGCGAAGAAACCCTGCATGTGACCGTCAGCATGACCTTTGCCCTCAAGCCGAACGAGCCCTAGTGTCCTCGCTCGGACTGTTGGGGACACAAGCAATCGCGAGGAAGCACGATGTGCAGACTGGACGGCAAGGTCGCGCTGATCACGGGCGGCGCACGCGGCATCGGTGGGGAAACCGCGCGACTGATGTCTCTTGCGGGAGCCAGGGTGGTGGTGGGCGACATCCTGGAGGGCGTGGGGCACGAGACCGTGGAGGCTATCCGAAAAGCCGGCGGCGCGGCCGAGTTCGTACGACTGGACGTTACGAAGGAACAGGATTGGATCACGGCGATCGACACCGCAACACGACGCTTCGGGAAGCTCGATGCGCTCGTCAACAATGCCGGCCTCTTCATTGGCAGGGGAATTGAGGAGAGCAACCTAGAGGACTGGAACCGGCTGGTTACGGTCAACATGACCAGCGTCTATCTCGGCACCAAATCCGCCTTGCCCGCGCTGCGCGCCGCCGCGCAGTCCAGCGAACACGGCAGTGCGATTGTGAACGTGGCTTCCATTGCGGGCATTGTCGGATCGCCCGCTGATCCCCTGTACTCGGCCACCAAGGGCGGGATCACGCTGTTTACCAAGTCCGCGGCTCTCGAGTTCGGCCGCAAGGGGTACCGGATCCGCGTCAATTCGATGCATCCGGGCGTCATCCAGACGGAGATGGGGGAATTGTCGCTGCTCTCCCGCGCCCAGAGGGCTGGCAGTAACGACACCGGACCCACGAAGGCAGCCGTTGCGCAAGCAACGCCGCTCGGCCGCCTGGGCGTGCCATCAGAGATCGCCAAGGGAATTGTCTTTCTCGCCTCCGACGATTCGAGCTACATGACCGGCGCCAGTCTAGTCGTGGATGGCGGCTTCACGGCGGCTTAGGCCAAGAAGCAATCACAATTCGAAAAACTGACCTGGCTTCAATACCGGAAAGCGGTCGCCGGGAATGCCCGCCTCCTCGAGCGCGCGTTCCAGCGCGATTACCGGCGCATCGATCGCCTCGTCGGTGAGTTGAAACGTGCCGTGATGATGGGCCAGCGCCTGTTCGGCTCCACAATCGATCAGCGCATTCACCGCATCCGCCGGATTCATGTGCTGGTCCTGCATGAACCAGCGCGGCTCATAGGCTCCGATCGGCAGGATGGCCAGACGGAGCGGGCCATGGCTTGCTGCGACATTGCGGAAATGGCTGCCGGAGCCGTAGCCGGAATCGCAGACGATGTAGATCTTGCCGGCCGGTGTCTCCAGCACGAAGCTCGCCCACAACGCCTTGTTGCGATCGAACAGCCCGCGCGCCGACCAGTGCCGCGTCGGAACCAGCGTCACCGCCACCTGCGCACCGAGCTCGACCCGGTCCTGCCAGTCATAGCCTTTGGCCGCGATCGCGGGATCGGCGGCGCGCATGGTCAGGTCGTTGCCGAGCGGGGTGACCACGCGCATGGCGGGAAACCGGGCCGAAAGCCGCGAGAGCGTCGCCACGTCGAGATGATCGTAATGGCCGTGCGACACCACCGCGACATCGATCGGCGGCAGCCGATCGAAAGCGATGCCCGGGTCGTTATGCCGTTTCGGCCCGGCCCACCGGAACGGCGAAGCGCGTCCCGACCAGACCGGGTCGATCAGGATGTTGAGGCCCGCAGTCTGGATCAGCCAGCTTGCGTGACCGACAAAGGACAACCGCACTCCGTTGTCCTCAACCCGCGGCGGCGGGCTATCGGCATAAGGGCTCGGCGCCCGTTCCGGCCAGCGGGCGCGATGACGCTCACCAAACTGCCATCGCAAGACCTCGCGCAAGGATTTCGGGGGAACGCCATCCGGATCGAAAAACCGCTCGCCGTCAAAATGATCCGAGATGGGGCCGGAATAGCGCTTCATGGGTGCCGATTGGCCTCAAAACCAACGCTTTCGGCAAGGATAAAATCCATGGCGGGTGCGGTGTTTTGACCAGATTTCTTGACTTTTGGGCGCCTTGAGGGTTTAACCCGCCCCATCAATCGGAAAGAACCTCTTTTCGAGCCGCCGCCCGGCCCTGGAGACCGGAGGTCAACGCCCGACAGCGCGATGCGCCCTCGGGCGCGAAAGTGTTTGGAACGCCTGCAAAGGCAAAGGACAACGGCATTGTTCGACAATCTGTCGGAAAGACTTGGCGGGATACTCGATCGGCTGACCGGACGCGGTTCGCTGAGCGAGGCCGATGTCGATGCCGCCATGCGCGAGGTGCGCCGCGCGCTGCTGGAAGCGGACGTTGCGCTGGAAGTGGTCCGAAGCTTCATCGATCGGGTCCGCGAGCAGGCGATCGGCGCCACGGTGATCAAATCGGTCACCCCCGGCCAGATGGTGGTGAAGATCGTTCACGATGAACTGGTCGCCACGCTCGGCGCCGAAAGCCAGACCATCGACTTCAACGCCGTGCCGCCGGTCGCCATCATGATGGTCGGCCTGCAGGGCTCCGGCAAAACCACGACCACCGCCAAGCTCGCCCGCCGTCTCACCCAGCGCGACAAGCGCAAGGTATTGATGGCTTCGCTGGACATCTACCGCCCGGCGGCGATGGAACAACTCGCGGTGCTCGGCCGCGATCTCGAGATTCAAACGCTGCCGATCGTCGCCGGCCAGAAGCCGGAACAGATCGCCAAGCGTGCGCTGGAAGCCGGCAAACTCGGCGGTTACGACGTGGTGCTGCTAGACACCGCCGGCCGCACCACACTCGACGAAGAGATGATGGCGGAAGCGGCCACCATCAAAACCGCCGCCAATCCGCATGAAGTGTTGCTGGTTGCCGACTCGCTGACCGGCCAGGATGCGGTCAATCTGGCGCGATCCTTCGATCAGCGCGTCGGCCTTACCGGCATCGTGCTGACCCGCGTGGACGGCGATGGACGCGGCGGCGCGGCGCTCTCAATGCGCGCGGTCACCGGCAAGCCGATCAAACTGATCGGCACCGGCGAAAAAACCGATGCCCTGGAGGATTTCCATCCTAGCCGTATCGCCGGCCGAATTCTCGGCATGGGCGACGTGGTGTCGCTGGTCGAAAAGGCTGCCGCCAATATCGATGCGGAAAAGGCTGCGCGCGTCGCGGAGAAGATGCGCAAGGGTCAGTTCGACCTTTCCGACATGCGCGAGCAACTTTTGCAAATGGCCAATATGGGCGGCATCTCCGGCCTGATGGGCATGATGCCCGGCATCGCCAAGATGAAAAACCAGATCGCCAATGCCGGCCTCGACGACAAGGTTCTCAAGCGCCAAATCGCGATCATCGATTCGATGACGCGACAGGAGCGCAAGCACCCCGATCTCTTGAAAGCCAGCCGCAAGAAGCGCATCGCCGCCGGCGCCGGCCAGAAGGTCGAGGAAGTCAACAAGCTGCTCAAGATGCACCGGAACATGGCCGACATGATGAAGGCCATGGGTTCGGGCAAGCGCGGTCCTCTCGCCGGCATCGCCCAGGCCATGGGCTTTGGCGGTGGGATGCCCGCGCCATCGCCGGAGCAGTTGAAGGCGATGCAGGAGAAACTGCAGAGCGGCGGCGGCCTTCCGGGCGGCCTTCCAAACCTGCCAAAGGACCTGCCGCCCTCGCTGCGTCAGGGTCTTCCCAATCTGCCGGGGCTCACCGGACTTTCCGGCAAGCCCAATCTTCCGGGCCTCGGTTTTCCTGGAAAGAAGAAATAGCCGCCAGCTTCACCAACTTTCGATCCACTCAAATCAGTTCGTTTAAGGAGACTTCCATGTCTGTCGTTATCCGCCTCGCCCGCGCCGGCACCAAGAAGCGGCCGGTCTATCACGTCGTTGTCGCCGACTCGCGCTTTCCGCGCGACGGCCGCTTCATCGAGCGCCTCGGCCATTTCAATCCGCTGCTGGCCAAGGACAATGAAGCTCGCCTCAAGCTGGACATGGACAAGGTGAAGGCGTGGCTCGCCAAGGGCGCACAGCCCTCCGATCGCGTGGCGCGTTTCCTCGATGCGGCCGGTGTCGCCAAGCGAAGCCCGCGCAACAATCCCGAGAAGGCCGTGCCGCGCAAGGAGCGCAAGGCGCAGGCCGAAGCCGCCAAGGCCTAGTGGGACGACGTGGCGATGCCGGCATCGATCTGCATCGCCCGCATCGGCGCCGCGCATGGCGTGCGCGGCGCGGTGAAGCTTTGGAGCTTTGCCGAAGACGCCTTGGCGGTGGCGGACTATGGTCCGCTGTCGACCAAAGACGGCTCGCGCCAGTTCGAGATTGCCGACCTTCGCGCGGCGAAAGATCATCTGGTCGCAACCTTCAAGGGCATCACCACGCGCGATGAGGCTGAGCGCCTCACTGGCCTTGAGCTTTATGTCCCCCGCGCGCAATTGCCCGAACCCGAAGACGGGGAATATTACCACGCCGACCTGATCGGCCTTGCCGCGCTCACCACGGCCGGCGACCCGCTCGGCAAGGTGGTGGCGGTCCACAATTTCGGCGCCGGCGACATCATCGAGATCGCGCCGCCCGCCGGCGCGACGATCATGCTGCCCTTCACCAACGCCGTCGTGCCGACCGTGGACATTGCCGGCGGCCGGGTGCTGATCGATCTGCCTCGCGAGATCGAGGGCGAAGCTCACGCGACGGATATCAGGTCATGACCAAGACCGCCGAACCACGGATCTGGCGCGCCACCATTCTCACGCTCTTCCCGGAAATGTTCCCGGGGCCGCTTGGCACCAGCCTCGCCGGGCGGGCCTTGGCGGCGGGCGTTTGGTCGCTCGCAGCCCGCGATATCCGCGAATCCGCCGTTGACCGGCACCGAAGTGTCGATGACACGCCGGCAGGCGGCGGGCCCGGCATGGTGTTGCGGGCGGATGTGCTGGCGGCGGCGATCGATACGGCGCTGGCGGAGGACCCCGCCCCGGAGCGGCCCCGCCTGCTGATGAGCCCGCGAGGTCGGCCATTGACCCAGTCCAAAGTCAGGGAGCTTGCCGGCGGGCCCGGACCTCTGATCGTCTGCGGCCGGTTCGAGGGGGTCGACCAGAGGGTGATCGAGGCGCGGGGCCTGGAGGAGGTCTCGGTCGGGGATTACGTGCTTTCGGGCGGGGAAATCGCCGCCATGGCCTTGATCGATGCCTGCGTCCGGCTGCTGCCTGGGGTGATGGGGAAGGCGGTTTCGGCCGAGGAGGAGAGCTTCTCGCAGGGTCTTCTCGAATATCCACAATATACAAGGCCCCAAGAGTTCGAGGGCCGGCCGATCCCGGACATTCTCACCTCCGGCGACCACGCCCGGGTCGCCGCCTGGCGGCGGGAGCAGGCCGAGGAACTGACCAAGGCCCGCCGGCCTGATCTCTGGGCCAAAATCGAGCCTGCGGGCCGGACGGCTCGCCAAAAACGTCCAAAAAACGCGACAGACGGGTGACAACGGCCCGGCAATGCCGTATAGGAGCGCCAAATCCGCGCACCGAGCATTTCCAGGCAGAGTGAGACCGGTTTGCCGCGAGGAAACGCTCTCGTTTTGAAGGCGCGTATTCCTTTCGCAACACCGCTTCCTTTTTTTGCGAAGTACTCACTGCAGGATAAACGAACACCGCGCAGCCCGCGATGAACCGGTCGATGGACCAGTCTGGGCGCGAAGCCGATGGAGATTTTGCGATGAACCTCATTCAGCAGCTCGAAAAAGAGCAGTTCGAGAAACTCGCCGCCACCAAGAGCATTCCGGAATTCGGTCCGGGCGACACCGTGATCGTCAATGTCAAGGTGGTGGAAGGCGACCGTTCCCGGGTGCAGGCCTATGAGGGCGTCTGCATCGGCCGTTCCGGTGGTGGCCTCAACGAGAGCTTCACCGTGCGCAAGATTTCCTACGGCGAAGGCGTCGAGCGGGTGTTCCCGGTGATGTCGCCGATGATCGACTCGATCTCGGTGGTGCGTCGCGGCAAGGTGCGTCGCGCCAAGCTCTATTACCTGCGCAATCTGCGCGGCAAGTCGGCCCGCATCGTCGAGAAGAAGGCGGACCGCGCCGCTGCCGTTGGCGAGTAAATC
>Ga0207674_10005962_pt1 | contig 14420 bp, 11 predicted proteins | sample KBSCornC72_FD_184303 | JGI IMG/M metagenome (GOLD analysis project Ga0207674, IMG submission 184303) | Corn rhizosphere microbial communities from Kellogg Biological Station, Michigan, USA - KBS Corn C7-2 (SPAdes) (version 2) | ecosystem: Host-associated > Plants > Roots > Rhizosphere > Soil ... | reverse complement strand
GGGGTGCGCTCCGCCGTACCCTATAAGAATGAAACTTCGCGATTTGGCGGGTAGCCTTGGCTGCGAGCTGCGGGGCGATGGCGCGATCGAGATCACGGGTGTGGCTGGGATGGAGCTGGCGACTGGCGGGCAGCTCACGTTTCTATCGAATCCTAAGTACACGCACAAGGTGAAGCATACGCGCGCGGGCGCCATCCTGGTGCCTAAGATCATGGACGGGATCGAACCGGCGCAACTGATCTCGGCCAATCCGTATTTCGATTTCGCGCGTGCTCTGGAATTGTTCTACCGGCCTCCGCGGCCGGCTGCGGGGATTCATCCTGCGGCGTCGATAGCGGCGTCGGCGCGCATCGGTGAAGATGCTTCGATTGGTCCTTATGCCGTCGTGGGTGAGAACGTCATTATCGGCCGCGGGGCAGTGTTACGGGCTCACGTGGTGATTTACGACGGGGCTACGATCGGCGATGACTTTTATGCGCATTCACACGCGGTGGTGCGGGAATTTTGCCGCATCGGGGATCGGGTTACCCTGCAGAACAGCGTGATTGTCGGCGGGGATGGGTTTGGGTTCGCTAAGCGCTCCGATGGGACGCATTACAAGATTGTGCAGAGCGGCGTCACTGTGATCGAGGACGATGTGGAGATTCAAGCGCTCACGTCGGTGGATCGCGCTACGGTGGGCGAAACTCGCGTGAAGCGCGGCGCGAAGATCGATAGCCTGGTGCAAGTGGGGCACGCTTGCGTGGTGGGCGAGGACAATATCATTTGCGCGCAGACAGGGCTAGCGGGGTCGAGCGTGCTGGAGAAAAACGTCTTGCTGGCGGGGCAGGTGGGGATTTCCGGACACCTCACGATTCACGACAACGCGGTGGTTTACGCACAGAGCGGCGTGGGCGGCGATGTGGCGGCGGGTTCGGTGATCAGCGGTTCTCCGGCGTTCGACGCCCGCGAGTGGCTGCGTGCGATCACGGCTTTGCAGAAACTGCCGGAATTACTAAAGACGGTGCGACAATTGGAGCGTCGCATACAATCTTTTGAAGAGGCCGCTAACAAATAATGTCCCGACATCAAGACTACGAAGGGCACGAGCACCTTCCCCTGGCGTACCGCAATCGCGATTTTCTGGATGGTCCCGAGGGCCGATCCTTGCGCATTTTGAGCGAGTATCTTTATCCGCTCTCCCATTTTCGCCGCGAGCGGGTGCACGATACGGTGGTATTTTTCGGTTCGGCGCGGCTGATGGAAATGGGTCCGCTGGGGCGCTATTACAATGACGCGCGCGAACTGGCGCGGCGTTTGACGGCCTGGTCGGATGGCCTCCCTGACTCGGATCGCCGCTTTGTGGTGTGTAGCGGCGGCGGGCCGGGCATCATGGAGGCGGCCAATCGCGGCGCGAGCGATGCCAAGGGGAAGACGGTGGGTCTCAATATCGGACTGCCTTTTGAGCAGCGCCCGAATCCTTTTGTCACGCCGGAGCTTAATTTTGAATTCCATTATTTCTTCATGCGGAAATTCTGGTTCTCGTATCTCGCGAAAGCGCTCATTGTGTTTCCCGGCGGTTTTGGAACCATGGACGAGATGATGGAAATCCTGACGCTGATGCAGACGCAGAAGCTGATGAAGAGGATGGTGGTCCTTTTATACGGCACTACCTTCTGGAAAGAAATTATCAATTTCGACGCTTTGGTGCGGCATGGCATGATCGCGGCGGACGACTTGAATCTGTTTGAGTTCGCCGACGATGTGGATACCGCTTTCAAAATTCTGGAAACAGGGTTGACTAAGTACTATCTTCAGGACGAACAGGAAGTGCCCGGCATCGCCAAGTCGCAGGTGTAGCGCCGATGGTCTCGCGGCTGCGTAGATTCCGTGAAGCAATCGGGTGGATCGGGCTGATCTTCCTGCTGTTGCTGGCGGTGCAGCTGGTTTCCGAAAGGTTGGGACTGAGCCGGGGACTCGGGCCACTGCGTCTGGCGGTATACTTCACGGGAATATGGGCGCTGCTGCGGCTGGTGCGCCGCGGCTTCCAGCGAGGGATCTGGCGGCTGCGCAACCGTCTGCTGGCCGCTTACCTGTTCATGGCGGTGGTGCCGATTCTGTTGATCGCGACCCTGGCGATTGTGGGGACACAGGCGGTGGCGCGGCAGTTGGCGGTCTATTTGGTCACCAGCGAACTGGACCGCCGCATCGACGGGCTTAAGTTACTCGGCGGTAGCATGGCGCAAGAGAAACCAGGCGAGCGCAGGATCGATTCGCTGTACCGCAAGCGTTATCCGGGCATCGGCGTGCTGCTGCGGGAGGCGGGGCGCGAAACGCACTATCCGCCGGAAACTCCGTTGCCCGCGCCGCTCGACGGCTGGAAAAATGCGCAGGGGATTATGCTGCGCGATCGGCAATTCTTTTTGTGGAGCTATCAGAAGACGACCAACGGCGACATCACTGTCACTATGCCCCTGACGCAGGATTATTTAAGCGGATTGGTGCCCAACATCGGACAGGTAGGGTTCGGAACGCTGATGGGGAAGTCGGCGCAGATTCTCTCAGAAGCGCCCCGGGGCACCGTGCCCGCCAGCCGCGCGCCGGCGCCGTTTAATCTCCTGGATCCGGAAATAGGTTGGTTCGCGGCGGTGCCCGCGTTTGACTGGGAACATCCGGGCGAGGCTTCTGCGCAGTTTATCGTGGCGGTTCGCTCGCGGCCTACGGCGCTGGCGGTGGCCATGTACGACCCCGACGCGGACCAGGCGCAAGCGGTGCAGTTGGTGATCTTGGGATTGCTGGCGAGTTTGTTCGTCATCGTGGAACTGGTGGCCTTCATCATCGGCGTGCGTCTCACACGTTCGATGACCGGCGCGGTGCATCGTCTGTACGAAGGGACGCAGCGCGCTACTGATGGTGATTTTGCGCACCGCATCAAGGTGAAGGGGCGGGATCAGCTTGCCGAGCTGAGCCTCTCCTTCAATCGCATGACGGAAAGCATCCAACATCTGCTCACGGTGGCTAAGGAAAAGGAACGCCTGCAGTCGGAAATGGATATCGCGAGTGAGGTGCAGAACCGGTTGTATCCGCGAACCGCGTTGAGGACGGCCTCCTTGCGCGTGACCGGGGTGTGCCATCCCGCGAGGGTGGTTTCCGGTGACTACTTCGACTACGAATCGTTGCAGGGCTCGAGAATCATGCTGGCAATTGGCGACGTGGCGGGGAAGGGAATTTCGGCGGCGTTGTTGATGGCATCCCTGCAAAGTTCGCTGCGCGCGCAACTGGCGGAGGGAGAGGTCTCGACGTCGCGACTGGTCAGCCGCGTGAATCAGCAGCTGCATGCCTCGACGGCACCGGAGAAGTTTGCCACCTTCTGTGCAGGCACCTTTGACGAGACGCGGGGCGTGTTCACCTACACCAATGCCGGGCATCTGCCTCCACTGGTGGTTCGCCAAGGAGCGGTGGAGCGGCTGGATGTGAACGGGATGGTAGTGGGGGCCTTCCCCATGGCTCCTTATAGCGAGAGTCACGTCGAACTAAACAGCGGAGACCTGTTAGTGTTCTTCACTGACGGCATCAGCGAGCCCGAAAACGCCTACGGTGAGATGTTCGGCGAGGACCGCTTGGCGGAGTTGATTTCGCGCCACGCCCACTTGGGAGAGGACCAGATTATCGAGGCGGTCTGGAAGGGAGTTCACGAATGGTCCGGGGACGGCGAGTTGGCTGACGATATGACCCTGCTCTTGGCGAGGAAGCTGTGACCTCCACTACTGGCGTAGGGTAGGATACTATCGTGGGCCCGGAAAACCAGAATCCGTTAGATGAGCTGCAGTCGCTGGACGAACAGATTGGCCAGGCTACTGAATTAGCGGGGCTAAAGCCGATTTTCTTCCGGCTGGACGAACTGGCGAAGGAGCATCCGGGCGACTTTGAAGTCCAGCTTTCGGTAACCGAGCTCAAGCAAAAAGTGGTGACGCGCGGCACGGCGCTGAAGCAATTGGGGCAAATGATGCAGGGGGGTGTTCCGGGGTCAACTACGGGAACTCTGATCTCGCCGCAGCCTCCGCCAACGCCCACCGAGACGCTGCGGTCGCTTACCGAGCCCGACCCGGTTCCGCCGTCTCAGCCGCCCCCGGTCTCATCCGCTTTTCAGTCGCCACCGGTCGCGCCGCCGGGGGACATCGCGCCGCCTCCGCCACCGCCTCCGATACGCCCGGCGGCTGACGGGGCAACTTGGAAGCGAGCGCTTTTGTTGGGGGTGATTGCCGGGGCGGTGGTGTCGATCCTGGTGCTGGTGGTTCTGGTGAACCAGGCGCGCAAACGGAATCTGATCGCCAATGTCGCCGTGCAAGTGACCACGACACCTGCGGGCGCGGCGATTCAGGTGAATGGGGAAACTAAGTGCACCTCCAATTGCTCCGTGGCGCTGCCGCCAGGTGATTATCAGGTGACGGCGGTTTTGGACGGGTATCAATCTGCCGCGAGTGCCTTGAAAGTGACGGGGCGGCAACCTGGGTCTCTGAACTTGAATCTGCAACCGCAGGCGCTGATGGTGCGCATCCTTACAGATCTGCAGCAGGGGCAAGTCAGTCTGGACGGACAACCGCCGGCGGATTTGCAGGACGGACAGTTCGTCATCAATAACGTCCAGCCGGGACAACACGTGGTCAAGTTGACGTCGAAGACGGGCGATGCTTCTTTCACCATCGACGTTGCCGAGGCCAAGCTGCCGGCGATCAAGGGACCGGTGACGGTGCGGGATTTGATCGCTGTCGTGGTATCGAGCATGGGTGGCAAGGCGCGGTTGGTCACTAATAGTCCCGCGAAGCTGGTGCTGAACGGCCAGGCGCAGGGCGATGCGTCCCCCGCTGGCGTCGACCTGACAGGCTTCAAGCCGGGTGTCAACGAAATCGCGGTGGGCGAGGGCAAGGATCTGCGCACGCTGGCCGAGAGCTTCGGTCCGGCGCCTGCGGTGACGGCGTTTCTGAAATCCGATGTGAATAGCGGAACCCTCATCATCTCTACTGCTGAGGACAACGTGCGCGTGTTCCTGAACGGCAAGGAGTATCCGCGGAAAACGCAGAAGGGACAGTTGCGAATCCCGACGCTCGGGAGCGTCAACGTTCGCGTGGCCAAGGATGGGTTTGAAATTGCTGGAACGCAGACTGCCGAGGTCAAAAAGGGCTCAGAGACTCGTCTCGAATTCAAGATGCAGCCGCTGCCGCAGGTGGCGATCCTGCAAATCCGTGAGGCTACTCCGGGAGCTGAGGTGCTGCTGGATCAGAAATCGCTCGGTGCCGTGGGCGATGACGGCTCCTTCACGGCGAACAGCGTACCGCCGGGCGAGCACACCATCGAGTTGCGCAAGGATCAGTTCGTGCCTAAGAGAATGCAGCGGCAGTTCGCGGCGGGAAAGACGGTAGCTCTGCTGGGCGGGGATGCGGTGCTGGCGGCGGCGACCGGCACGGTGCGTTTGACGCGTACGCCCGCCGATGCATCCGTCATTTACCGGCGTGCCGATGAAACCCAAGGGCATGAGTTGAAGGTCAATCAGATGGATCTGCCGGCCGGCAACTACATCTTTACTGCGCGGGCTGCAGGTTATACCGACAGGACCGAGCGGGTTCAGATCGGCGCAGGCGAAACGCATCCTTTGGAACTGGCGCTGGCGAAGGTAGTGGCGGCGCCTCCTCCTCCGCCCAAAAACTTCGGCATTGGGGATTTTGAAGATCCCAATGCGTGGAGCAAGCAGGGCGACGTGTGGAGCCATAAAGGCGGCGGGGTGATTCCCTACAAACTGCCCACCAACGGAACTTTCACTTTCACTGTGCGTCTGTTGCGCGGCGGGAGCCTGTTCCGCGGCGGCCGTATTCGCTGGGCGGTGCAGTATGTGGATGGCAAGAATTACGCATTGTTCGAGTTGGATCGCAAGACGCTGGCCTCCAAGGTGATCGAGGGTGGCAAGACCTTTGACCGCGGCAAGTTCGAACATGGCTTGAACGATAAAGACATGTCGTACACCGTGCAAGTGGACGTGGCGCCCGGGCAACTGGTACACCGCATTCAGAACGGCGAAAACTGGCTGGTTTTGGATACCTGGAAAGAGCCGGGGCGCAAATTCAATGAGGGCAAATTCGCATTCATAGTCCAGGGCGGCGATGAAATTGGCCTGTCTGACTTCAAGTTCGTGCCGCGGTAAGACACCGAGAACGGCATGTATAATCCTCCCCACTTTCAAGAAGAGCGGACGGAAGTCCTGCATCAATTGATCCGCGAGCATTCGCTGGCTGCGGTGATCACGATGGGGCCTGAGGGATTGATCGCCAACCACGTGCCGCTGATTCTCGATGCGGAGGCCGGACCGTTGGGCACGCTGCGCGGGCACGTCTCTCGCATGAATCCGCAATGGCGGGAATCGTTGCCCCATGTTGCCGCGCTGGCGATCTTTCAGGGTCCGAGTGCGTACATCACGCCCTCCTGGTATCCCAGCACGCAGGAAACGGGGAAAGTAGTGCCGACCTATAACTACGTGGTGGTTCACGCGCACGGGTCGTTTACGACGTACGAAGATCCGGAACTCCTGTTGCACAATGTTCGCGCGCTGACGGAACTGTACGAGGCGGGGCGGGCGAGGCGCTGGAGTGTCGATGATGCGCCTGAAGACTTCATTCGCAGCCAATTGAAAGGCATCGTGGGCATCGAGATCCCGATCGCGCGACTGGAAGGCAAGTGGAAGGTTAGCCAGAATCGCATTCCCGCGGACCGGCAGGGGGTAATCGATGGCTTGCGTGAGGCTGGCGACGTGAAGAGCCTAGCAATGGCGGATCAGGTCGCATCCCGAAATCGCTCGTAACGGCGGGCGGTATGATGTTTCCATGGCGAGTGCGGCGCTACTGGGGGGATCGATTGGTGCGCTTACGGCTGGCGGCTTCCTGGGCTACGCTGTGCGCGGCCGCTCCTCAACCATTTTCGGACCTTCGGTGTATCACGGTGATCGCTCGCGTGCGACCATAGCCCTCACTTTCGACGACGGGCCTAGCGAATCGACACCCGCGCTGCTGCGGATTCTGGACCGTCATCAGGTCCCGGCAACTTTTTTCATGTGCGGGCAGAACGTCGAGCGGCTGCCTGCGGTTGCGCAGAGCGTTGCCGGCGCGGGTCACGAGATAGGCAACCATACTGATTCGCATCCGCGCTTGGATTTTTGCTCGCAGGATTTTATTTACCGCGAACTGGCGGTAGCGCAGGAGAAGATCGTCCGACATACCGGTGTGACGCCTAAGCTGTTCCGCGCGCCTTATGGAGTACGATGGTTCGGATTGAAGAGTGCGCAACAGCGGCTGGGGTTGTTAGGAGTGATGTGGGGCACGATTGGCAACGACTGGAAGTGGCCTGCGTCCCGCGTGGCACAATTGTTACTCGGTCGCGCGCGGCCGGGCCATATCTTTTGCCTGCACGATGGGCGGAGAACCGATCCGTCGCCCGACATTGGCGCAACGCTCGAAGCAGTGGACGCCAGCATTCCCGTTCTGAAGGAGCGCGGGCTGCGGTTTGAAACTGTCAGCCAGATTCTATGTCCGACCAGTTGACTGCGAGCGTGATAGAGGTGATCGCCAAGACGCAACATCTGCCGGCGGAATCGATTACCCTCGACAAAACTTTCGCAGAGTTGAAAATCGATTCGCTGGATGGCATGAACATTTTGTTCGCCGTCGAAAGCGAGTTCGATATTTCGATTCCCGATGAGCAGGCGGCTGCAATCAAATCCGTGCGCGAGATGGTGGAGGGCATTGAAAAACTGGTCGCCGCGAAAGAAGCTGCTCCGCTAGGATGACGCGCCGTGTCGCAGTGACAGGCATCGGCGTCATTGCGGCTCCGGGAGCGACGCGGGCGGCGTTTTGGGAATCCTTGCGGGAGGGGCGCAGCGCCATCCGGCCGATGACGCTGGTGCCGGAAGGATCGCTACGGTTTCCGAATGCGGCGGAGGTCGTGGATTATCGCGCGTCCGATTATATGGGCGAGAAGGAAGCGGATCTGCTTGACCGCTTCGCGCAGTTCGCCTGGATCGCGGCGCGGGAGGCGGTGGCGGAGTCCGGCTTCGTGGTCACTCCGGGACTCGGTGCGCGCATGGCGGTGGTTACCGGTACTTCCACCGGCGGACAGACCAGTGAAGATCGCGAGTTCTACAGTCTCTACGCCAAGGGCGTTTCGCGGATTCATCCTTTGACGATTCCGCGCACCATGGCCAACGCGGGGACTAGCTGCATTGCGCGCGAGTATGGTATCGGCGGACCGTGCTACACCGTGTCAACAGCGTGCGCTTCGGCTACACATGCCATCGGCCAGGCGTATTGGATGGTGCGCAACGGAGTGGTGGACGCAGCCATTGCGGGTGGATCGGAAGCGCCGTTCTCGATGGGATTCTTGAAGGCCTGGGAGGCGATGCGCATCGTCGCGCCGGATACTTGCCGTCCGTTTTCGCGCGACCGCAAAGGGCTGATCTTGGGCGAGGGTGCAGCCATGTTGGTTCTCGAGCCGATGGAGGCGGCACGGGCGCGCGGGGCGAAGATCTGGGGCGAGATCGCGGGCTTTGGCATGTCTTCGGACGCTTACCATTTGACGCAGCCGTTGGCCGATGGAGCGGCACGAGCGATGCGGGGTGCGCTGCAGGACGCCGGGGTCGATCTGGGAGCGGTCGGTTACATCAACGCTCACGGAACCGGCACGCAGGCGAACGACGTCACGGAAGCGCAGGCGATTCGCGAGGTCTTCGGGGCGGAAAAAGTGGCAGTGAGTTCGACGAAGTCCATGCATGGGCACGCGCTGGGCGCGGCGGGGGCGCTGGAGGCGGCTGCTACTCTCATGGCCCTCGATCAGGGTCTGATTCCGCCGACGGCTAACTTTACGGAAGCCGATCCGGCTTGCGCGCTGGATGTGGTCCCGAACACCGCACGCGCGGCAAGTATTGAGTGGGCGCTTTCCAACTCCTTCGCGTTCGGCGGGCTGAATGCGGTTCTGGTGTTCCGGAAAGCTGATGCTCATGCCGGGCATGGGACGGCTGTTTGACCTACATATGTACAGCGCAGTGTTCTTCGCCGCCAGCCTGTTCCCACTCGGTGGCATGGTGGACGCTGAGCCGGGCTAAGCGGTAGCCTGTTTGGCTTGGGCCAGCGCGGCCTCGACTTCAGCCTGATAACGTTCCAGCAACGCCGCGCTCGCGGCTTCGAAGCGCATCACTAAAACCGGTTGCGTGTTGGAGGCGCGCAGTAAGCCCCAGCCTTCGCCGAACAGAACGCGGACGCCGTCGACATCGATTACGTTATGGGTGGCGCGAAACTGCTCGGCCACTCTCGCGACTACCGCGAATTTGGTTTCGTCCGGGCAATCGATGCGGATTTCAGGTGTCGATATTAATTTGGGCAAACCCGCGAGTTGCGCCGATAATGGCTTGCCGGATTTCGCCACGATTTCGATCAGGCGGCAAGCGGCGTAGAGTGCGTCGTCGTAGCCGAGGTAGCGGTCGGCGAAGAACATGTGGCCGGACATCTCACCTGCGAGTTCCGCGTGTTCCTGTTTCATCTTGGCTTTGATCAGTGAGTGCCCGGTCTTGTACATGATCGGATTGCCGCCCAGGCGCTTCAGTTCGTCGTAGAGAAGCTGCGAGCATTTCACTTCGCCGATGATGGTGGCGCCCGGTTTGCGCGTCAGAATCTCGCGGCCGTAGATAAGTAACAGCAGGTCGCCGTAGATCACTTCTCCGTTCTCATCGACAGCACCGATGCGGTCGGAATCGCCGTCGAAGGCGATGCCGAGATCGGCTTGGTGTGTGTGAACCGCATCGCGCAAGTCCTGGAGATTGGCGGGAACGGTGGGATCGGGGTGGTGGTTGGGAAAGTGGCCGTCCATCTCGAAGAACAGCTCGACGACTTCCACGTTTAAGCGCTTCAAAAGCTGGTGGATCACCGGGCCGGCGGTGCCGTTGCCGGCATCCAGCACCACCTTGATCCGGCGGGCGAATTGGAATTGCGGCGAGAGTTCGTCCAGATAGGCGGGAATGACGTCCATCGAATGCTGTGTGCCGTGGCCGGTGGCGAAGTCGCGGGAGTCGATCAGGCGGCGAACGTCCTGGATGGCTTCGCCATGCAGAGAACCCGGGCCGCACACGGTTTTGAAGCCGTTGAACTCGCTGGGATTATGGCTGCCGGTGATCATGACGGCGCCGTCGGTTTCGAGGTGCACGGCGGAAAAATAGAGCAGCGGTGTGGGGACCACGCCAATATCGGTTACCTCGCAGCCGGTCGATAACAGGCCTTCAAGGAGGGCATCGTGCAGGCGCGGCGAACTGAGCCGGCAATCGCGGCCCAAGCTGATGCGCGGTCCGCCATGGCGCAGCAGGTAGGTCCCCAACCCGCGGCCCAGATCGGCCACATCGGCACTCAAGAGTTCCGTTTCAGCAATGCCGCGAATGTCATACTCGCGGAAAATAGTGGGTTTCAGCATTACTTTGACGGTAGCAAAGTAATGGAGGTGCGGTCACTTCTTGGCGGCAGGCTGCTTGGCGATCACCATATCCTTGATCTTATCGTAGGTGGCCTGGGGGACGATGTTTTTCGAAACCAGCTGGTCCTTGCGCTGGTAGGGGCGGCCGTCGACGATTTTCTTCGAATAAACGTCACCGATGCCGGGCAAGGCCTTGAGATCGGCCACGCTCGCGCTGTTCAGGTCCACCAGGGCAGCGGACTTGGCGGCGGCAGGCGCGGGTGCGGCCGTCGCTTTCTTGGTATCCGTCTTGGTCTGAGCTTGGACCGGCGCAGCCAGGAACACTGCGACAAGGCAAGCGATGAGCGAAAGCAAGAACTTGGATTTGCGCATGTTCATTAGTGTAAATCATGGAAGTCGCCTACAGTTACGGTCCAGCCTAGGGCAGTCTTACTAGTCCTCCGTAGTGCAGCGCAGCCCCTTGGAGCTTGCCAATTTACTTACCACAATTGGAAACCATGGCCGATCTGTATAAACGATGGGCACACGGCAGGAACACGCGCAAAATGTCCGTGTGAACGGTCTCTTCGATTACGCTGAGCAGCCGCCGCGACCTGCAGGCGGTTCTATTGTGAAGAACCCAAGCGGAGCGGAATCGCAGAGACAAGTATGAGGGAGAAGCTATTAGTTCTGGACGATGAAATTCTCATCCTTAAATCTTTGGAACGCCTCTTCGAAGACGATTACGAGGTACTCACGACCACGGATGCCGAAACGGCTTTGCGAGAGGCGAGGGGGCGGGATATAGCAGTGATCCTCTGCGATGAGCGCATGCCTGGGACGAGCGGGCATGAGTTTCTACGGCGGGCGCGGGAAGTATCCAGCGCCACGCGCATCATGATGTCCGGATACGCCGACGTCACTGCGCTTATCGAAGCGGTGAATAGCGGACAGATTTTTTCCTACATAGCGAAGCCCTGGGATTCCCAGAAGCTCAAGAACCAAGTGGGTGCGGCGGCGGTTCAGTTCAAACTGGTGCAGGAGGTAGAACAGGGTCGAGGATTGCTGGCCGCGCTCATGGAGAACAGTCCCGACCTGATTTTCTTTAAGGATTGCGATTCACGGTTCACGCGCGTCAATCGCGCGCAAGCGCGATCCTTTGACGTCGAGGACGCCGCCGGATGCGTGGGGAAGAGCGATGCGGACTATTTCGAACCCGCCGACGCCCTGCGCTGGCGAGCCGAGGAACAAGAAATTCTGCGCTCCGGGCGCGCCCAGGTAGATCAAATCGAGCGCTTCAAAAAGCCACAGGACGGGGTGTGTTGGATGTCGACCACGAAAGTCCCCATGTTCGACCGCGGCGGGCAGGTTGCGGGAATCGCGGGAATTTCCAGGGATATCACCGCCCTAAAAAATAGCGAGCAGTTGCTACGCGAACAAAACGAGCGCAACCGTATGATTCTCGAGACGGCTAACGAAGCATTTATCGGCATGGATCCGGACGGTACCATCACCGCCTGGAATCCCCAAGCCGAGCTGACTTTCGGATGGACGGCCGCGCAAGCGATAGGACGCACTCTGTGCCATACAGTAGTGGCTCCCGCGTATCGCGCGGCCCACGCGAATGGCGTCGAACAGTTCCTGACCTCCACCGAAGGATCTCTGTTAAACCGCCCCATCGATCTGGTCGCTTTGCATCGCGATGGCCACGAGTTTCCGGTGGAAGCTACGGTGTGGCCGGTGCGCGCCGGGGGTACGCTGACCTTCAACGCCTTCGTGCGCGATGTGACGGAGCGGCTGCTGGCCGAGGAGGAACGCCGCAAGGAAACATCACTGGTGCAACTGCTGCAAGCGGTGACCATGGCGGCGAACCGGTCCTCGAGCATAGAACACACCGCTAAGACTTGTCTCGGCCTGATCTGCGGCTATATCGGGTGGCCGGTGTGCCATGTGTACCTGCGGGCGGACCACATGTCCGCGCAGATCGCTTCCACAGCAATTTGGCACCTGCAGGACACCACGCGGTTTGCGGCATTCCGGCAAGCCACCGACGGTAGCGATGCGGCTGCAGGAAGCGGACTGCCCGGTGCTGTTCTGGCTTCCGGCAAGCCTCAGTGGATTCTCAATTTAGCGGACGAAACGCCTTTATCAGAGCGTACCCGTACGGCGCTCGATGCAGGACTGCGCTCGGGTTTCGGTTTTCCCATCGTGGTAGATGAGAAGGTCATCGGAATTCTGGAGTTCTATTCGCTGTACACGGTAGCGCCCGATGAGAGCCTCCTGAACATGCTGGGGCACATTGGCTCGCAACTGGGGCAGGTGATCATACGCCAGCGCGCGGAGGCTGATCTGCAGCACGCCAAGGTGTCCGCCGAATCCGCAAACCGCTCCAAGAGCGAATTTCTCACGACCATGAGTCACGAAATGCGGACTCCTATGAATGCCATTCTGGGGATGGCCGACCTGCTCTCGGAAAGCCCTTTACGCGCAGAGCAGCGGGACTACGTTCGTGTTTTTCAAAAAGCCGGTGCGAACCTGCTGGAACTGATCAACAATATTCTCGACTTGTCCAAGGTGGAATCGGGGCACGTCGAATTAGAATCGATCGTATTCGATCTGGGCATCGTTCTCGAAAGAGTGATCGAGATGATGATTTCGCGGGCGAACGACCAGGGGTTGCAGCTGATCTTAGAGATTCGGCCGGATGTCCCCTTGAACCTGATGGGAGATCCCAACCGTCTGCGGCAGATTCTCGTGAACTTGGTTGGAAACGCTCTGAAGTTCACACCGCAAGGGTCCGTGACCCTGCGCGTTGAGAGAGAACCAGGGTTGACAGGCGAGGGAGCCGCGCTGAGCTGGCTGCGTTTCAACGTGATCGATACCGGCATCGGAATCGCCGCCGATAAAGTCAAAATGATTTTTGAGCGCTTCACGCAAGCCGACTCCTCCACCACCCGCAAGTACGGCGGGACGGGACTGGGGTTGGCCATCAGCAAGGGTTTGGTGGAGTTGATGGGGGGGCGGCTCGGTTGCAGCAGTGAACTAGGCGTGGGAAGCACCTTCTTTCTTTCCGCGCCGTTTGAGATCCGCCATAAGGGAGCTGCGCTGGCGGCTGAAGAACTGGCAGCGATCGTGAAACCGGCCGTAGGCCTCGCGGAGAAGCATGCCGGCCACCGAATCTTGCTGGCGGAAGATTCGGAGTACAACATCGTTTTGATCCAGGCCTATCTGAAGAACTCCGGCTTCGAGTTGGACGTTGCCGAGAATGGCAAGATCGCGGTGGAAAAAGTGATCGCGTCCCGGCCCGATCTGGTGTTGATGGATTTGCAAATGCCCGTGATGGACGGTCTGGAAGCTACACGCGCCATTCGCCACTGGGAAGCGGAAACGGGCGCGCGTCAGACGCCCATTCTCGCACTCACCGCCCACGCCGCCGGGGAAGGAGTTGGCATCAGCCTGCAGGCTGGTTGTAACGAGCATCTTACGAAACCCATCAAAAGAGTGACTTTGCTGGAAGCCATTTCCCGGCATATTCACGGCAAAATTCGCATTACTCCGCCGGAAGGAACCGAGGGGTTGGTTCCCAACTATCTGGCCAGCGTGCGGCGTGAAATGGGCGAAATTCTAGTGGGCGTCGATTCTAGCGATTGCGAGATCGCGCGCCGCTTGGGGCATCAGTTCAAAGGGTCGGGTGAGGGCTACGGCTTTCCCGAGATCACACGGACCGGAGCGGCCGTGGAGTTGGCTGCCATCGCGGCCAATGAGGACGAGATTCGCCGCCAGATTCTGGCGCTGGCGGCATTTCTGGACCGCGTGGAAGTTGTAACGATCGCTTGATTGCCTCAGACCAGCGTTCCGATGCGGACTTGCAGATCGATTTTTCCCTTGAGCGTGTTCACCATGATGCAGCCGCGCTCGGCGATCTCGACGAGTTTTTCAAACAATTCCCGGTCGGCGCATTCCGC
>Ga0207674_10005957_pt1 | contig 14427 bp, 18 predicted proteins | sample KBSCornC72_FD_184303 | JGI IMG/M metagenome (GOLD analysis project Ga0207674, IMG submission 184303) | Corn rhizosphere microbial communities from Kellogg Biological Station, Michigan, USA - KBS Corn C7-2 (SPAdes) (version 2) | ecosystem: Host-associated > Plants > Roots > Rhizosphere > Soil ... | reverse complement strand
TCGTGTTGGCCTCGCCGCTTTTTATAAATTATATTTGTTGTGGCGGCTCGGCCGGAAGCTCAAAGAGATTTGACGGCCTGCGGCAAGCCCCAACGTTGGGCGCAATTAACCACCTAGCATGATCCGAACATTTGCATTTGCAATTTCATTCTCTTCAACGGTTGTTTGCTTCGGCCAAATTCACGACACCGCTTGGAGTAAGACAATAAGTTTGCCCGACTCTGATTTTATCAAAGCCAAAAAACGCCTTGCACTTTTTGCCTCAGATTCGTTTATTATCTATTCTAGTTTTGACATCGTCGTTGACAATATCCAAAAGTTTATTCGCAAGTATGATGTTGAAGAAGATAAATGGTTACTCAAAAAATTCTTTAATACTTCAAAATCTTTGGAAAAAAACTTAGCGGATATACAAAAAGACGACGTGTTAAAGGCACGTTTGAACTATAGGACTGCGGATTTGATTCAAACTCGAAAATGTCTCATATATAATGTAACATCAAAAAAATTTGAATCGCAAGTGATTATCACAAACTATATAAAAAATTGGTGGAACGGAATCAAGTTTTCCACTCAAGTAAATCAGACAATAATGGATTTAGAAACTGGCGCTTTTTAAATTGAACTGCGCCCAACATATGGCTTTGCGCAAGCCGGGCGCGTGCTGGCCTCGGCGCTGCAATTAATCTAGCTTAGTAGTTGCGCCTCGGCCGGAAAATTCATAATTTTCGTCCGGCCTGCGCAAAGCCCGAACGTTGTGCGCAAATTTTCAAAACGACTAAACTATTGAGAATGTCTTTATATGGCAAACACGAACCTCTTAGCCTTGCCGATAAACCAGATGATCCAGCTTGGAGATGGTTTATATTAAATGGCCCTCATGGTGAGCGATTCAAATGGGATAGAAATACTCCATTGCCTAAAGAAAAGGATATTCAGTTTCTTAACAAATTCATAGAGGAAAGAACTGAAAGTGACCCAGAGTTCAAAAGCAAAATACGCGACATTGCACTATTAGTGTTAGAAAGAGAAAATGCAATCCTGATTAGAACTGCAATACAAGTATTAACAATTGTTGGTTCAGATGAAGACATGTCTCTGATTCAACAGTTTATTGAGAGCGACAATATAGATATTCAAAATGACGCTAAATGTGCTTTATTCGAGCGAGGAATCAAAATAAAAAAGAATCGCTCTACTTAACAAAATCTGCGCACAACAAGGGGTTTTCTGCTATGCTGTCAACAGAATAAATTCTCATCGATATACCGCTATTCAGCTGCAGTCTCAACTGACGATCTTCGAATCAGCTTTGGAATATGCGATCAGCTTTCTATCTTTAATCAGCAACGGTACCGGGCTGAAGTAACACGGATTACCAGCACAGCAGAAAGCCCTGGACGTTAGCAGCGATGCAATGAGAAACTTTATGACAATCAAACTGCTCAATTTTCTACTCTCATTGTTGTCTTTTAATTTGACCATGTCTCAGTCTTGGTCTTGGTGCGATTGCTCAATTCCACGAGGAACGGAGCAAGAATATAATCGTTCAAATCTTGTTATCCAGGGAAAGATTATAGGCATTGACACCATTTACGGTTCTAACACTTTAATTTCCGACCATAAAGGGGCCAAGCTTGGAAGGCATAAATATTCTCTCGAGATTGAAAAACTCGCAAGACTTCAAATGGTTGTTGGAAAAAGTTTTAAGTCAACAGTTAATGTCGGTGATACCATTTATGTTTTAACTCCAGCAGGTTGTGCCCCGGTAAATCTTCCTCCATATTTAGGAATTATGCCCGAACAGTATTACAACTTCATAGTTTATGGTGATAAATGGATAGAAAACAAGGTCACTATGGTCAAAAAAAGAAAGCGGTATATCAAGCAGATAGAACAGAAACTAATTTCAAATACATTTTTAACAGACCGTTGTCGGCGAACTGATATCACCACGGACGCTGAACTTGCGAATCTCTCAAAGTGTTTAGAATGATCGCCCCGCTGCTAACACTGGGTTTGCCGCAAGCCTACACACTATTGGCCTCGCCGTTAAATAAAAATATATTTGTTGTGCGGCTCGGCCGGAAGTGTCATTTGATTTGACGGCCTGCGGCAAGCCCTTAACGTTGTGTGCGATGCGGGAACATTCCCTTAGTCGAAGTCCATTAACCGACCATAACTTTTTTGATTTGAATTGGCTAACGTCCGAAATAGAGTATGAAGGATTCCCTTTGCTGTTGAGGAAACCCAATCATGTAGCGATCGAGCGGTTAAAGCCTAGATTTACAAAGCTTGTTACCATCGAACATTTTTTAGAAAAGGTGACCAAGAACGGCTTACCCGAAAAATCTTACAATAATCCTTGGCGGACTTTGATCACCGCATGTGCACGTTAATTGACAGTGACAAAGAAGGCATAATTGTTTTGATCGAAACCTTTTGCGGAAAGAGAAATTACTATTACTACACGCGTTCCGATTTTGACATCTCTCAATATTTGGAAGAGGTCAAAATCGGCTTTAAGGTCAGTTTGAAAATCACCGTTAAAAAAGATAGCGACTGGAAGTTTATGAAACAATATCCAGTGAACCTGTACTCATAGCACCGCACACAACATTGCATTTGTGCCATTGGGGCTGGAGAATATCGCCCATCAACATTTGTAATTCTAATCATCTGCAGTAATTTGGCCGTAATTATTATTTCCAAAGCAACGGCCAAGCAAGCTCTGGTAATTCTATTTTCCCAACAGCACAAATGCGTTAACGTTGTGCACGATTACTAAACCACTCAACCTTGAAAGTTTTTTCTTTAATTGTACTCGTCGTAACCGCCGCCCTTTGCTCGTGCAAAACTTATCACATTTCCATCGACAGCTTAAAAAAGCAATTTAGTGACATTGACTCATCTAAATTTAAAGAGGTTATTGTCAAAGGTCCAGCCGGGGAAGTTTATCGATACAAAGCAAACCCAATCACCCAAATCAAATGCTCAAATAAAAGAGATAAGCTTGTAGAAATAACAAATTCCCCTTCGATTGAAATGAGAGTTACGCACGGAGGTAAAAAAACTATATTCTACTTTGACCAGACCTATGTTGACGATTCTCTAATTATAGGTGTGGAATCTAGATTCATTTCGACAGCCAGAAAAAGCATCCCACTTAAAGAAATATCCAAAATTGAGATTCAGGATGGTCATAAGAATTTCCGTTACATTGAAAACTGACAATCTCTTTATACGGCGCACAACATTTGTTGCCGCAAGCCTGCATTGTGTTGGCCTTGCCGCTTTTTATAATTTATATTTGTAGTGGCCCCCGAGGCTTCGGGTCCCGATACTTCAGGAGGCCGGAAGTGTCATTCGATTGGCGGCCTGCAGCAAGCCCTAACGTTGTGCGTCATGAAATTTCAATTAGATTCGCCCAAGAAACTTTGTTAGATCAGAAGGTTTAATCAACTCCATGTCTCAATCCCGCCAGCTTGCCGCTATCATGTTTACCGATATTGTCGGGTACACCGCTTTGATGGGCAATGATGAAAAAAAAGCATTCGAGTTGCTTAGCGAAAACAGGTCTTTGCAAAAACCGATTGTTGAGAAAAACAATGGCAAATGGATAAAAGAAATGGGTGATGGAGTAATGGCAAGTTTCACTACCGCCTCCGATGCGGTGAATGCAGCCATGCAAATCCAGGAGGCTTGTATCTCGGCAAATCATTTCAAACTGAAAATAGGCATTCACCTGGGTGAAGTGGTTTTTGAGAATGATGATGTATACGGTGACGGCGTAAATATCGCCTCCAGGATAGAAACCCTTGGAGTCGGATCATCCATTCTGCTATCCAAAAGCATTCGTGACCAGGTTAAGAACAATGCCGATCTTCAAATTAATTCCCTGGGGTCTTTTGACATTAAGAACGTTGAAGAACCGATTGAAATATTTGCAATTGCCAACCCGGGGTTTGTGGTGCCCAGAAGGGATTCTATGCAGGGCAAGTTGAAGAAAATAAAAACTACTAACCGCAAGCCCATCATAATAATTACAGCAGCTGCAATCTTTCTAACGGCAATACTACTGGCAAAAAAGTTTCTCTTGCCCAAAAATTCCGCTGGTTTTCCAAGGTCCATAGCTATTCTTCCATTTGAAAACCCACAAAAAGACTCTTCCCTCCTTTTCTTATCCGATGGCATACCGGAGAATTTGATCAACCGACTTTCCTCATTACCGGATGCAAAAGTATTTGCCCGATCAGCCACATTCAAATTAGCAGATTCTCTGAAAAATATCAGCAGTTTGAAAAGATTACTGAACGCGGATGTAGTGCTTACAGGTCAGTTGCAGCAAAATAGCGGCGTATATTTTTTAAGTTGTCAGTTAGTAGACGCAACTGACCAAAACCAGATCTGGGGAGACAAATATGAAATGAAGAGCGGAGATATCTCCCAGGTCGAAGACTCCATTGTTACCTCGTTAATGAATCCACTGCGGATCATTCTTATGGATAAATCAAAAGGCATTCAGCAAAATAAACCAGTAAATCCGCAGGCCTATGCGGAATATCTTAAAGGAAGATATTTGAGCTACGGGTCCACACCGGAAGAATCTGAAAATGCGTTAGCGCATTTCAGAGAAGCTATCCGCATTGATCCAAAATATGCAGAAGCTTATGCGGCTATTGCTAATGAAAAAATCGTGCAGAGTCTTTTTTCGACAGCCTCTCAAAAAGAAATAATCAACGAAGCAAGAACTGCCATTGAAGCTGCAAAGGCACTGGACCCAAATATTCCGGAGATCTATACTTCTGAAGGCGCTCTGAAATTCTATTACGATTGGGATTGGAAAGGAGCTGTTGATTCCTATAAGAAGGCATTGCAACTGGATCCTCACAATGCGACAATTTATATCAGATATTCTGCCACCCTAGCCGACGTTGGCAGGTACGATGAAGCGTTACCGCTTGCCGACAAAGCAGTAGAACTGGACCCGGTTTCTATTTCCAGTTTGCATAATCTCGGTTGGACAAATTTAGTGGCCAGCAATTTTCAAAAAAGTGCTGATGCCTTTCAGAAAGCATTGGATCTTCATCCAACCTGGGTTTGGGGCTATATTAAACAAGCTTACGATTACGTTTATCTGAACCTATATGACAAAGCGATAGCGAATGGAGAAAAGGCGGAAAAACTTTTCGAAGATGGCTGGGGCTCTGAATTACTACAGGTGGCATTGGCGTTTATCTATACGAAAAGCAATGATAAAAAAAATGCAGATAGAGTAATCACTCGATTTTTACAATATGCTGCTACAAACAAGGTTGAAGATCCGTGGGACCTTTCTTACATATACTATTTAAGAGGCGATTACCAAAAAGCAAATGAATGGGAAGAAAAAGCCGTTGCAGAAAGATCGCCTGACGCTTACCTAATGAACGTTAACATCATCTACGATAAAAAATATTTTGAAGAGGCAGCGCATCAACGCGTTTTGAAAAACATGGGTTTTGTAAAATAGCATTTGCTTTATGAACACGGACGCATAACATCAGTTTGCTGGCATGGCTCTGCGCGGCGTCGCTGCCTTTTAAAATAACTTACGTCGCTTCCCGAAGCTTCGGGGCTGCGACGTTCATTAAATTCGATGTGCGCAACGGCAGCAAGCCGTGGTCGTTGGCTGCAATTTGACCGGACTTTCTGCGCCACATTGAAATAATAACATGCACCTTTTACAAATACCATGAAAATTTACTTTTTTATATTGTGCTTTGTAAGTACCATGATTCAGAAAGTTCTTGCTCAGAAGGATGTGAATGGTTCTAATCCTAAGCAGGAAAGAAAAGGAAAGTTTAATGGTTTTCCGGACTTCGATCAATATTTGCTGCTGGAAACGACATCAGATACAACAGCGAATGTAAGTTTTGGCGATTTCGATGGCGATGGCCATCTTGACATTCTGTTGGTGAAAGGAAGACACTGGCCTATTGTTGACAGGGTTCTTCTTGGCGATGGGTTGGGCGGCATCCGCAAGGCTTATGATCTTGGGAAGATATCAGACCGCTCATACGCCGGTGGGTTGGCTGATTTTAATGGAGATGGTTTTCTTGACATTGCTGTTAGCAATGATGCCCCAGACCGGAAACTACTTTATTTTAATGACGGGAAAGGCAATTTTAATATCGGTTCTGAATTCGGACTTCCTCGATGGCCGACCCGGAATTTATCTATCGCTGATATCAACAAGGATGGTTTGCCAGATCTCATTTTGGCGAACAGAGGCGATTTATCGTCAACGTCAAATTATATCTGTTTAAACCTGGGAAACGGACAATTTAATGCTGATTGCATCCCATTTGCTCCTTACCCTGCCACAACAATATCCCCTGCAGACTTTAATAAAGACGGTTTTATTGATCTTGTTGTGCCGCATCGTGACGGAGGTCAGAGTTACGTATACCTTGGGAGTTCAGATATCGCTTTTTCAGACAGCCGTCGAATCCCATTCGGGTCATCTCATGCCGCAATGCGCATGGCAGAAGTAGCAGATTTTAATGCAGATAGTCTACTTGACATTGTAACTATAGACGAAACGAAAGGAGTGAATCTCTATTTTGGACAAAAAGATCAAACCTTTTCCGCGGCTATTTCTTTAGCAGATTCACAGGTAGTGCCTTATGCACTAGCAATTGCTGATCTGAATAACGACGGAAAAATTGATATCATCGTAGGCCACATAGACGCGCCCTCAACAGTATTTTTCAATGACGGGACAGGCCGCAACTTTAAATCAGTTTCCTTTGGTGATTCAAAAGGAAGCGTATATGGTTTTGCAGTTGGTGATTTCAATGAAGACGGAACGCCCGACGTCGCTGCTGCACGCTCCGACGCTCCAAATGTTTTATACTTCGGCAATACGAAATCAAAAAACCGCAAATAGAAACTGCAGCCAACATAGCAATGCCAAAATGCCGGCGACAGAGCAAATCATTTCAGCTTTTGCAATTCTATTTAACTTTAGTAATTAAAGAAAAATTACGGCGCTGCCAAGCGATTGGAATTCTATTCCGGCCGCGCGGCAATCCCCCAACGCTAGCGACAAGCCAGATTGTTTACTCTAATTCGAAAACGAAGATGAAGACGCGGGTTTTAGTATTTGCTTTGTTTATTTTCCAACTTGCTTACGGACAAGTCAATGAAGAAAATCGAAATCTGGTATTTGATTCGGCTGATCTGAAAATCATTCAAAGGGCTGACTCTATTTTATCAGATTCACTAAAATGGAATAAACAAGATGATAGAGAATGTACTGATGACAAAAAAAAGGGAAATTATAGTCTTTATTGTGCTCTTTACAAAGCATCAATTGATATAACAGGACAATATGTTCATCGGAGGCCAGCGATGCAAATTGTAAGATTTACATTGGAAAAATATGAAAATGGCAGGGTGAGAAATCATCGACTCATGGATTGGAATAATCATCCGGACACAACCTTTAAAGAGGTCAAAAAAGTATTACAGGAATCTATCGAGGCAGTGAAAAAGCAACTCATGCAGCGAAACAAGAAGCCTTAACCACTACCGCGTGCCGATAAGCGATGAGGTGCCTCTCACACCACTGTACGTTCGGATCGCGAATAAGAGACTTTCACTCTCTAGCATTCTCATTTCTAAGAATTAATATTTCATTCAGTGCACACACATCGCATTTGCTATTGGGCCGGAGGAATATCGCCTATCGACATTTGTAATTCTACGCAGCTTTAGTAATTTGGCCGCACGTAAACAAAAGTTACGGCCAGGCAAGCTCCAGGAATTCTATAATTCCCTCCAGCACAAATGCCCGGTCGTTAGCAGCAACCTTGAATTAACTACATTACAACAAATTTCATAAAATAATGAGGCAGACATTTTTTCTGTTAATCTTGATTGGAGGACTCGTTTCTTGTAAAGAGACGCCGCTACAGCGAGCGGACAACGATTTCGACGTTAGTATTACAGCACCCACTTTCACGTCAAACAAACCCCTTGTCTTATTTGACGAAGGGCACAACAATTTCCACACATCAAACGGTCTCTATCGGCCTTTTGCAAACTTAATTAAGAATGATGGCTATATTCTGAAAACACTCAACAATCGCGTAACAACAGATGCATTAGCCTTAGTTCATGTTTTAATTATAGCAAACGCAAAAGGGACAGGCGACTTAAATGATACACCCGCTTTTACTGAAGGCGAGTGTGAAATTCTAAAAGCATGGGTAAGCAATGGCGGTTCTTTGCTGTTAATTGCAGACCATTTTCCTTTTGGAACAGCTGTGCAAAACCTGGGAGATAAATTTGGGATAGACTTTCAAAAGGGGATGGTTGAAGACAGCTTAAATTACGATAAGAAATCAAAAGATCATAGCCAACTAGAATTCTCAAAAGAAAATAAGCTTTTGGCGGAACATGAAATTACTGAAGGAATAAATAAGATAATCACGTTCACAGGACAATCAATAAAATGCAAAGACAGTTGCTTTTCATTTTTGATCTTGTCTCCTACGGCATTCGACTTGCAACCAAAGACTAAAGTAACAAAAGATGGAGACGATACCAGGGTAGAAGTAACCTACGATAATCCCGCCTCAGCTCTTGGACGTTCGCAAGGTGTTGCACTTAAATTTGGAAAAGGAAAAGTTGTAGTGTTAGGTGAAGCAGCCATGTTAACTGCTCAGAAAAACAGAGACGATGCTAAGGTTGGAATGAATTATAATCTTGACAATAAGAAACTTGCTTTGAATATTATTCATTGGTTGACTAAGAAAGGATAAAGAATATGTTGCTAACATGGGATCGGCAAATATGGTGGGGCGACCAACAAACAACCAGCAACAAATCGTTAATCGGCTTTTGTTTCAGGTGACTGAACTCTATTGAGCTATAATACAATCAATGAACATTTGTACATTAATTCAGCATTGGTTATCGGGTGTGCGAACAATGATTGTCGCCACATCGCCATGCTTTAACGTTAGTGGTCATGCAACAACGTCTTCGGGAGATAGAGAGGACTTTTATATTTGATTTTCATACAGGCAAATATATTCTGGCGTTATTCACCCTGAAGTTGTCGTTTTTACACTGGTGAAACCCTGAACCGCCTTCTACTTTTGTATTGTCAAGTAAATAAAAAAATCGAAAGGTATTATGAAAAATTTATTCAAGGGAGGTAGCCTCCTTAAATCAACACTGTTAATTGCAATTGTGTTTGCAGCGTATCAATCAAACGGGCAACAAACCAAACCTTCCAACAGTGGTTACGCTCCAGTGAATGGCATTAAAGTTTATTACGAAATATATGGTGAGGGTAATCCTATCATTTTACTTCATGGTGCATTTTTTACCATCGACATGAATTGGGGAGAATTGATACCCGAACTGTCAAAAACCAGGAAAGTAATTGCCTTAGAAATGCAGGGACACGGACATACAGCATTTTCAGATAGAGAATTATCAATTACTACTTTGGCAAGTGATGTGGAAAAACTAATGGATTACCTGAAAATAGACAGTGCGGATGTTGCCGGATTTAGCATGGGCGGATCTGTGGCGTACCAATTTGCCGTACAAACTCCTAAACGGTTAAGAAGACTAGTGATTATTTCTTCTACCTATAAAACTGATGGTTGGCTACCCATAGTAAATACCACCTTTAAGAATTTTAAACCTGAATTTTTTGATAACAGTCCGTTAAAAACAGCATACGATGCAGTGGCACCTGATAAAACAAAATGGACAAAGTTTTTACAGCAGATGTTTGCTTTTGTCCAAGTGCCATTCAACGTCGGTGATTCCAATATTGCAAAAATAGCTGCCCCCGTATTAATCATATCTGGCGACAATGATGGACTGGATAAAATTGAGTTGATGAAAACATACAACTTGTTGGGAGGTGGTGTTTCAGCTGACCTAAGTCCAATGCCAAAATCCCATTTGGCTATTGTTCCATGGCAGGGGCATGTGAGTTTAATGATGCAGACGAAAACTATATTAGGTTACCTGAACGATTTTTTAAAATAAATATGTATAACAATAGAACGATGAGATACAGAACCGCTAATCGAGTGGAAGGCCTCACCACCTTAATCAGCTCTCCTTTTTTTAAAAAATTTGAAAAGCAATAACCTGTTTTTTATTTACCTGCGTTAATTGTAAGCTAATGCAACATCAAAGCAAAAGTAAAAATGCTAAATAAGATTTTATCAACTTTTCCGACATTGACAACCGAACGATTGACACTCCGGCAACCGCTAGAAAGCGATGCGCAACAAATATTTTTACTTCGTTCTGACGCGATAGTAAATAAGTATCTTGACCGTCAACCAACCCGAACAGTAGAAGAAGCATTACATTTTATTAGAAAAGTAAATGAGAACTTCAAAAATAATGAAGGTCTTTATTGGGCAATCACACAGAGAGAAAACGAAAAACTTATCGGTACAATTTGTCTTTTTGATTTTTCAGACGAACTTAAAAAGTGTGAAATTGGGTATGAACTTTTACCCAATTATCAAGGGCAAGGAATTATGAATGAAGCATTAGAAAAAATCATTGAATTTACTTTTCAGACGCTCGAACTTATGACAATTAACGCTTTTACACATAAAGACAATCAAAGTTCAACTAAACTTCTTCAAAAATTTTACTTTCAGGAAACGGCAATTATTGATGAGGCTAATCCGAACCTGATATTATTCCGTCTGTCAAACTAAGAATGAAAAATGGAAAGTCAAATAATAAAATAACAGAAGCCGAACAGTCAATCGAGTAGACAGCCTCACCACCGGTGAGCGATGAGGGCAGCTCTCACTGCCCTGTGCATTCGGATCGCGAATACAGCCGTGCCCCCTGCTCAGGCGGGGGTTCCTTAAGTTGTGGGAATACTTTCAAGTAATGTTGGGGTCTGAGCAGGGTTTTTTTGCCGCACATCAAAATCTCATAACAGCGTAACAACTAGTCAGCACTTAATGATAAACAGAAAAAGAAAGTTCAAGGCTCACACATCCTATTTCTAATTGTCTTGAGCGTAAACAAAAGTCATCTGCTGCAACTTTTCTCAAAACCTGAAAAAAAAATTTGAGAAACCGAATAGTTGCACATATATTTGCAACCAGTTGGTTTCACAAACAAAAGTTTCAAACAATATGAGACGAGACATTTTCCAGGCAATAGCAGACCCGACAAGGAGGGCGATTCTCACGTTGATCGCATTACAGGCAATGACCCCTAATGCTATTGCCGACAACTTTCATACTACGCGCCAGGCTGTTTCAAAACACCTTCGCATACTCACAGAATGCAACCTGGTTAAACAGGAACAACAAGGCAGAGAGATTTACTACTCACTTGAAATTGAAAAAATGAAAGAGATCGATAAATGGTTAGAGCAGTTCAGAAAGATCTGGGAAGCCAGATTCAATCAACTTGATAATTTATTATTAACAATGAAAAAACGAAAAAAATGAACGACAACTTATTATTTGATTTTACCGTAGACAAAGCAGCGAAAACCGTTTACATAACCAGGGAATTTGATGCTGACCTTTCACTTGTATGGGATGCCTTCACCAAAAAGGAACTGCTGGACCAGTGGATTGCACCCAAGCCAATGACGGCTAAAACAAAATACCAGGATTTTAAAGTGGGCGGGAAAAGATTTTATGCAATGATAAGCCCCGAGGGCGTGGAGCGTTGGGCAATACAGGAATACACTTCCATTACCCCCAAAACCAACTTTAAGATGTATAATGCTTTTGCAGACAAAGATGAAAACCCGGAGTTGCCCGGCTCGGATTGGGATCATACTTTCAGCGAACAAAATGGAACAACAACAGTGAGCATTACTATTTACAATGAATCTCTTGAAAGAATGGAGAGAATACTTGATGGCTTTACCAAAGGAATGAAAATGTCATTGCACAACCTGGAAAATCTGTTGGCAACTTTATCGCAAAGACAGTAGAAGTAGCTAGCGAGATAAAATTCAAGTCTTTTATGGTAGAGATTTTTAAAACTGACGTGAGAAAGCGAACGAAGGCAAAAAATATTTTGTTAATCCTTCAAAAAGAATTTCCTCACTTGAAAATAAATTTCGACCTGTGGGATTGTGATAAAATATTAAGAGTAAAGGGAAAAACAATTTCCATTGAGAGAATCATTTCGCTCGTGGAGGAACAAAAATATTCATGCGAATTGCTTCAGTAAAATATCTTAACACATAAAATTTAAACAAATTGAAACCAGTATTTGCAGTCTGAGCGGGGTCTTTTGCCACGCACAAAAATCTTCGAATAGTATCAGGCAAAAAGACCCCGCTCGTACACAACGCGAATGGCTTCAATAAAATATCTGAACGCAAATAAAAATTTAAACAAAATGAAACAAGTATTGATCAATTTACCCGTGAAAGACCTGCAAAGATCTATGGACTTCTACACTGCACTGGGATTTAATCCGCAATTTTCTGACGAAACCGCAAAGCGTATGGTTTGGAGTGAGGACTTTTCTATAATGATCATGACACAGGAAAAATTTGCATCGTTTGCCACCAAACCTCTTGCCGACACAAAATCAACTATGGCCGGATATTTTTCCTTGCTTGTTCCCAGTATTGATGAACTGAATAATTTCATGACAAATGGACTAAACGCAGGTGGAAGGGAACCGAACGAAATGAGTGATTATGGTTTCATGCAACAAAGGACCATCGAAGATTTTGACGGACATACCTGGAATGTGATCTATATGGACATGACAAAGATTCCAACTGAACAGCCAAAGGAATAAAGCAATGAGAAAAATAATCGTCCTGGAATTTATTACACTTGACGGAGTGATGCAGGCAGGTGGTAATGCTGAAGAAGACAGGTCAGGCGGCTTCAAATACGGCGGTTGGGCTATGCCATATTTAGACGCCGGCGAAGCGGCTGATGAACTCATGGCGAAACAGTTGAAATCTGCAGATCTTCTTTTAGGCAGGAAAACATTTGAAATGTTTGCTTCTTTCTGGCCTACACATGAAGCCATGTGGCCGGGCGTGAATGATGTCACCAAATATGTCATGTCCAACACCATGACGACAAATAATACGAATTGGGAAAATATAGTTTTCCTTAACGGCGTCGATGACATCAAAAAACTTAAGAACCTGCCGGCCGGTGGGCAAGGTTCTGAAGGCTCCGACATCCAGGTTCATGGTAGCGGCAACCTGGTCCAGACATTATTCAAACATGACCTGGTTGATGAACTATGGCTCAAAATTCTCCCGATCACACTTGGCCAGGGAAAAAAATTTTTTGACGATGGCACGATTGCCGCAGCCTTTACCTTAACGGACAGTTTCGTTGCGCCCAATGGTGTGATCTTCGCCAATTATCGGCGGGCCGGAGAAGTAAAGTCAAGTATGGAGTGATCTCAAGAAGAAATGCATTTCAAAACTTCCAACAAAATATCATGACAAAAAATTGCTTCAGGGTTTGATCGGGTCTTTTCCGAGTACTCAAACCTTCGAATACTATTGGGCAAAAAGATCCCGCTCGAACAGAAAATCGGCGGCCCGGCGCTAACTGCCATTTTTAGCATTTCGTTAGCCACAAATATTTAGGGTAACAAGCAATTTTTCTTAGCTTGAAGAATGAACAAAAAGCTCTCTGTTATTAGACGAATAACCGCTGTGATCTTTGCCTTTGCCGTCTTCAATGTTGTCTCATATAGTCAACTACCCGAAGGCATCAGGAAACAAAGGGATATCAAACAAGCTCTTTGTCACACATGGAATCTTAGCTATAAAGTTGGCTTTACAGCGGCATTGGAAGAACCAACTGAGTCTCTCTCCACAATTGTTCTCCTAGACGACGGCAGTTTAGTAATCAATACCGCGTCACCCAGAGTCGCATCCTGGAGTTACGATAGGAAGTCCCATCTATTAATACTGAATCAGGAGAGCCGAGCAGAACCGTATAAAATTTTGAAACTAACCAATAAAGAGTTGGTTTTGCAGCGTACTGATAGCAGCGAAAAGCAAATTCAGTATTGGAGGAACGATTAATGTGCGCGACCAGCAGTGTCATTTAGTTCGACATTGATTGTCCATTTAAACCTCAGATAATTTGAAGTATTTTTCAACCTTATCACTCCTTACTTTTCTGTTTATTCAGTCTTGTAATTCGCAGGACACAATCGCTAAGATACCTACAACAAAATTTCCTATTGATAAAGATCGCGGAGATTCATTGATGACGCGCATTCCGCAAGCAAGAGGATTTATAAACGACTTCTTCAAACTTTTTAACGATAATGAAATTCAAACATTAGATTCTTTGGTACGTTCTTATGAAAAGGTTACGACAGTTGAAATTGTAGTCGCTACAATTGATTCCGCCATGGCCG
>Ga0207674_10005954_pt1 | contig 14428 bp, 18 predicted proteins | sample KBSCornC72_FD_184303 | JGI IMG/M metagenome (GOLD analysis project Ga0207674, IMG submission 184303) | Corn rhizosphere microbial communities from Kellogg Biological Station, Michigan, USA - KBS Corn C7-2 (SPAdes) (version 2) | ecosystem: Host-associated > Plants > Roots > Rhizosphere > Soil ... | reverse complement strand
CTACGCCAACGGCATTGCCGGCATCGCGCGATCGATGCCCACCAGTGCGGCCGCCGATCGGGTCGCCGAGAAGCTCGGCATCGAGATGCACGAGACGCCGACCGGCTGGAAGTTCTTCGGCAACCTGCTCGACGCCGGCCGCGTCACCATCTGCGGCGAAGAGAGTTCCGGCACCGGCTCCAACCACGTGCGCGAGAAGGACGGTATCTGGGCCGTGCTGCTCTGGCTCAACATTCTTGCGGCACGCAAGCAGGGCGTCGACGAGATCGTGCGCGATCACTGGGCCATCTATGGCCGCAACTACTATACGCGGCACGACTATGAAGAGGTCGACTCGGCCATTGCCAACAAGCTGATGGACGATTTGCGTATGCAGCTGCCGCAGATCGCCAATGCAACCTTCGATGGGCTCAAGGTTTCCTACGCGGACGACTTCAGCTACCGCGACCCCGTGGATGGCTCGGTCAGCGCCAATCAAGGCATTCGTATCGGTTTTGCCGACGGCAGCCGGATCGTGCTGAGGCTGAGTGGAACCGGGACTGTGGGGGCGACGTTGCGGTTGTACCTCGAACGGTACGAACCCGCGCATGGACAGCACGATCTCGACACGCAAGCCGCCCTTTCCTTCCTCATCTCCCTATCAGACCGAATCGCAGGAATTCGGGAGCGCACCGGTCGCAGCTCCCCCAGCGTCATCACCTGAAGCGCCTGGGGTTTTCGGAGTGGTCAAAGCGCAGCTCGTTCCCCATGCCGGCAGCGCCGAAAAGCTCGGCGCCACAGTCACCGCCGAAGGCATCAACTTCGCCGTCTTTTCCGAGACGGCGTCGGCGCTGTTTGTATCGCTGTACGACGAGGCAGATCGCGAGATCGGGCGGTTCGAGCTCGATGGACACGATGACAATATCCATCACGGGCTGATCGCCGGCATCGGGCCGGGCGCGAGATATGGCCTGCGTGCCGATGGTCCCTACGATCCCGATCAGGGCCTGCATTTCGATCCCAACAAGCTCCTGGTCGATCCCTATGCGCGCCGCCTCGATCGCGTGTTCGTGCGCTCGCCACGGCTGCGCCTGCCGCGCGAAGACGCTGTCGACACGGCGCCGCTGGTGCCCAAGGCGGTGGTGCAGTCGCCGCAGATCAACAAGCACGCGACGCCGCGGCGCAAGGCGCCGGGCCTGATGTACGAACTCAATGTGCGCGGTTTCACCATGCGCCATCCGAGCGTGCAGGGGCCGCTGCGCGGCACGCTGGCCGGTCTCACCACGCGCCGCATCATCGATCACCTCAAGTTCCTGGGCGTCGATTGCGTCGAGCTGATGCCGATCGCCGCGTTCATCGACGACGGCCACCTGCCGGCGCTCGGACTCACCAATGCCTGGGGCTACAACCCCGTGACCTATTTCGCCATCGATCCGCGGCTCGCACCGCGCGGTCCGCAGGAGCTGCGCTTCCTGACCGACCTCTACCGCAAGAACGGGATTTCAGTCATCCTCGACGTGGTCTACAACCACACCGGTGAAGGCGATGCGTTCGGGCCGGTGCTGAGCCTCAAGGGGCTGGACGCCAAGACCTACTACCGGCACGTCGAAGTCGACGGCAAGCAGGCGCTGGTCAACGATGCGGGTACTGGCAACACGCTACGCTGCGACCATCCGACGGTGCAGCGCCTCGTCATCGAGAGCCTGCGCTACTGGGTCGAGGAGACCGGCGTGTCCGGCTTCCGCTTTGATCTCGCGACGGTGCTCGGGCGCGAACCGGGGTTCAACCCGGACGCCAAGATGCTGCAGATGATCAAGACCGATCCGGTACTGAGCAAATGCCAGTTGGTCGCCGAGCCGTGGGACCCGGGCCCGGGTGGCTATGGCGTCGGCCAGTTCGGCAAGGAATTCCGCGAGTGGAACGATACCTATCGCGACGAAGTCCGCGGCTTCTGGCGCGGCGAGCCGGGCAAGATCGGCGCGCTGGCAGGCAAGGTCTCGGGTTCGGCCGAGATCTACAATTTCGCCGGCCGCAAGCCGAGCGCCGGGGTCAACTTCCTTGCGGTGCACGACGGCTTCACGCTCGCCGATCTCGTCTCCTACGGCGAAAAGCACAACGAAGCGAACGGCGAAGGCAACCGCGACGGCAACAACAACAACCAGTCGTGGAACTGCGGAGTCGAGGGACCGACCGACGACGAGGCCGTCAACCTCGCGCGCAGGCGCGACGTGCGGGCGCTGCTGGCGACCCTGTTCATGTCACGCGGCATGCCGCTGATCCAGCAGGGCGACGAGATGGGCCGCACGCAGCAGGGCAACAACAACGCCTATGCGCAGGACAACGAGATCACCTGGCTCGACTGGGAGCACGCCGATGGCGCGCTGGTCGACTATGTCGCCGCGGCTCACAGATTCCGCAAGGAGCACGTGGCGCTGACGCATGATCATTTCCTCGACGGCCGCGGCAAGCACGGCATCCGCGATGTCGTCTGGTGGCATCAGGACGGTCGCGAGATGAATGATGGCGACTGGAACAATTCGAGCCAATCGATGCTGGGCATGCAGCTCGCCACCACGGGCGACGAGGTGCTGGTCTGGTTCAATCGCCATGCGGAGGAGAGGCAGGCGCGTTTGCCCCAGGGTCACTGGGCCGTAGGGTTCGTTTCCGACGAGAAGGAAGACCTGACGATCGCCGATGGCGTCATCACGCTGCCGCCGCGATCGGTGGTGGCGCTGCTGCGGGCTCAGGTACCGCCGGACAAGCCTCCGAGCGAGGTGCCGCCCGACAGGGAGCCGCCGCAACCGCCGAAAGAGCCCGAGGGCGTGCCGCCGTCCGGACCGCCGGAGCAGGCGCCGCCGCCGATCGAAGCGCCGCCACCGCAGTTTCCGACGGACGTGCCGCCACCCAAGACGGCTTAGCCGCCGACGCGCTCGACGATCACGAAGCCCAGCCGCCTGTAAAGCGACTGAGCTGTTTCGTTCTCAATGTCGGTCTTGAGGTCGATGGAGGTCGCGCCGCGCGCTGCGAATGCCGCCATCGCCAGTGTCAACAGCGCCGAGCCGAGGCCGCGTCGGCGAAACTGCGGATCGACGACGAGGTCCTTGACGAAGGGCACGCTCCAACAGTGGCAGAAGCCGATGACCGCGCCATCCGACGTCGCGACGAACATCACATCGGGGTCGTATTCGGGATCGGCTACCAGCTTTGCCCACCAGGTCTCGAACGGCTCGGGTGCGTTGCCGCAGCTGGTGTCGTAGACGTGGTTCATAAGCTCGCAGCATGCGCGGCTGTTGGTGCTATCGAAGGGCACAAGCGCGACCGTCTCCGGCAGGGTCCCCGGCACGATCGGCGCGGTCAGGTCGCGCCGCATCCGAAAGTAGCCGGGCATTACTCCGCAGCGACCGCCGAACGCAGCCCGCCCATCTTCTCGATGAAGGCGATGACCTCGTCGAGGCCCTCACGGCGCAGCATATCGGTGAACACGTAGGGCCGGCCGTCGCGGACCTGGAGTGTGTCGCGCTCCATCACCTCGAGGCTCGCATTCACGTACGGGGCGAGGTCGGCCTTGTTGATGACCAGGAGGTCGGACTTGGTAATGGCCGGGCCACCTTTGCGCGGGATCTTCTCGCCCTCAGCGACGGAGATCACATAGAGGGTGATGTCGGCGAGATCGGGCGAGAAGGTGGCGCTCAGATTGTCGCCACCGGACTCGATGAGGACGACATCGAGATCGGGGAAGCGCTTGTTGAGGTCGGCAATCGCCGCAAGGTTGAGCGACACGTCCTCGCGGATGGCGGTGTGAGGACAGCCGCCCGTCTCGACGCCGACGATGCGGTCCTCGCTGATCGCCTGCACGCGGTTGAGGATCAATGCGTCCTCGCGCGTGTAGATGTCGTTGGTGACGACCGCCATCGAATAGCGGTCGCGCATCGCCTTCAGCAGCATCTCGCAAAGGGTGGTCTTGCCCGAGCCAACCGGGCCGCCGATGCCGACGCGCAGCGGGCCATTCATCGATGTCATAGCAGCCTCATCAGCACCAAAATCAGGAATCCCGCTCCAATCCAGAAGCAGAGCGGCGAGTAGTTCTTGCGGTCGAGCGAGGCGAACGGCTCGGTCGGGAACCGGGCCCGCCAACCGGGGGTGTATCCCAGCACGCCGCGGCCGATGAATACAAGCGCCAAGAGCATGCCGAGCAGTGTCAGCCCCAATCCACCCGCCACCGGATCGGCGAGCGACAACGCGATGAGGCCGAAAACGATCAGCGCTGTTGCGACGAGGAAGGTCACGAACCGGTTCGGCATCCTGGTGATGCCGGGACGGCCGACGACCGTCTGCGCCAGCAGCGCCTCGTTGCGGATCGGCCAGGTGTTGCCGAAGGCCCAGAGATAGTGGGCGAAGGCTACCGTGAAGAGCGGCAGGAAGGTCAGCGATCCGACCAGCATGTTCATGAGCGGAAGACCCGTATTCCGAGTGTCTCGTGGCGCATCTGCGCAATGTCGGCTGCGTAGGCGATGCCGCCGATGGCGTCGAGGCCCGCCGATGCCGCAGTCTCGGCAAGCGCCGCGATCGCCAATTCGAGCCCGGCCATCACCTGCAGCCCGGCCGTCTGGCCCAGGGGCACCAGCCGCACGGCAACGGAGACCTGAGAATGAATAGCTGCGGTGAGGTACCCCACCAGCGTATCGTGAAGCGCAATGCCCTGTGCGCCCGCGATGGCGCCGACGGCGACGGGATAGGGGCAGGGTTCGGGCAGCCGCGCGAACACGTCCGACGGCCAGGCCCGCGCCGCGATGGCGAAATTGTCGCCGGTCAGCGTCGTCTCAAGCGTGCGCTCGGAGGATGCGGTCAGCGCGAGCAAGAGGTCCGCGAGTTCACGGAGTTTGCCCGCGTCGTCGTGCCCGCGGTGCGCGTGCGCGAGAATGATCGCATCGGTCTTGAGCCCGCCGCGCGCGATGAGGCCATCGAGCCAGGACTTTAGGTCGCCGCCGGTCTTGATGCGTCCATCGGCTATGGCTGTCTCCAGCCCCTGCGACCAGGCAAAGGCGCCGACCGGGAAGGCGGGCGACAGCCAGGTCAGCAGGCGTTGCAGCGCGGCGGTGTCGGTCATCTCAATGCGGCGCGTGATAGGCGCCCTGCATCGGCAGGAACGGTTCGGTCACCTCGCGCACTTCGGCGCCCAGCCCTGCGAGCATGCCTTTGGCGACGTGGTCGCGCGGCACCAGAATGCGCTTCTTCTCAATTTGTGCCGCCATGTGCCGGTTGCCGATGTGCCAGGCGATCTGCGCCAAATGCTCGGCGCCCTTCGGGGTTATCTCGAGCAGCGGCTCGGGCGCCGCGATGATCTCGACGATCCGGCCATCCTCGAGCAGCAGGCCGCCGAAATGCTCGAGCGTTACAGGCTCGGGGAAATCGACGAGGACCTCCTCGCCCTTGATGCTGAGCACCTTGCGGCGCAGGCGGCGCTGGTCGGAGGGCAAAGTGAGCTGGGCGAAGGCTTTGCCTTTGCCGTGGTTGGCGGGCAGGGCGGCGGAAACTCTGATCATCGGGGAAGTCTATCGGGTCAGGTGTGGGTGTAAAAGAGGATCCAGATCCACCAGGCCTGATAGAGCAGGTGCACAATCACCAGGCCCAGATGGTAGCGCCGGCTCGTGGTCCAGATGGCGATGGCGCAGAGCGCCAAAACGATCGGCACCTGGATCAGATAATCGATGCCGAGCGTATCGAGATAGGGCTCGCCCTTGATCAGCGTGTCGACGATGTCGAGCAGCGAGGTCAGCCCGAAGATAACGAAGAACCAGTGGCGGCGCTTGAGGAAGAAATCCTCGTAGCCCTCGTAATCGTCGAGCTTGTCGGGCGAGAGCAGAGCCGCCAGCAGAAAAAGGGTCACCGCGTAGAGGATCAGGAAGCCGAAGATGCCGAACGACCAGTCGGTGATGTCGTAGAGCGCGAACTCCCACCACCAGAACAGCACCAGCTCGACGAGGATCGACGCCACCCACAATAGGTGGATGAGCGAGCGCTTCGACCGTGCCGGATGCTGGATGATCCCGGCGACCGTCATCAGCAGGCGGGTTATGCCCAGGCCGACCACCATGCCCATGACGATGCGGATATGCGGGAAGAGCTCAGCGGCGCCCGCGCTGGTGGTCACGGCGCGAGATCGTCCGCCGTGCACTGCAGGACGGGCGCAGCATCGAGCCCTTCCGTTGTATCCTGCAGGCTGATCTCCGGGCCCTTGCTGAAGAGCTCGTACTGCCCCGACGCGTATTTCGTCCCCGAGGCGGCCAGCACCGACACGAAGATCAGCGATTTGCCGTCGAGCGGCAGCACAGCCAGGAAGTTCGGCTCGGCATTGACGTATTGCATCGTCACCGGGTCATGGTTCTTACAGGTGTACTGGACCGTCTTGATCTCGGTGTTGCCGCCCAGGGTCAGACCGAGCGTCACTCCGGCGTCGGCAATTGCGGGTGACGCGAGCGCCGCCGCGACGACGGCAAGTCCAAGACCTCTGTGGGACACGGCAACTCCTGCAAATCAGAAGCACAGGATAGCCAGTTCCCTCGCGATGTCATCTCCCCAGAGCGCGGTGATCAGGCGGCGCGCCAGCCCATGTCCGCCGGCAGCTCCACGCCGTTGATGTAGCGCGCCTCGTCCGACGCCAGGAACAACACGGCATTGGCAATGTCGATAGGCTCGAGCATGCCGGGATTGGCGGCGTGGTAGGCCCCGATGCGACCGAGCGCCGCTTGGTCGAGCTTGCTGGGATCGACGCTCTGCATGATGTTGGTATTAACCCCGCCCGAGACGATGGCGTTGCAGCGGATGCCGAGCTTTGCGTACTGGTAGGCCGTGCTCTTGGTGAGGCCGATCAGGGCGTGCTTGGAGGCGGTGTACGCCGCACCAGCCGAGCCGCCACCAACACCGGCGACCGACGCGATATTGACGATCGCGCCATGGCCTTGTCTGAGCATGAGGGGGACGGCCCGACGCATGGCGAACATCGGCCCGTCAAGATTGACACTCAGCACGCGCCGCCAAGTCTCATTGTCGACGTCGGCCACTGACTGGAAGAGGTCCATCACCCCTGCGTTGTTGACGAGGATGTCAATACGGCCGAACGTACTCATCGCCTTGTCGATCATGGCGACGCATTGCTGTTCGTCGGCGACATTGGCGGTCACCGCCACGATCGTGCCGCCGATGTCCTTCGCGGTCCCTTCGATAGTGTCGGCATGCCAGTCGGCGGCAACGACCTTGGCGCCTTCCGCGACGAATAGTCGGGCGATCTCCCGGCCCATCCCGGAACCAGCTCCGGTCACAACAGCAACTTTGTCCTTTAGGCGCATGGCAGACTCCTCGACAGCTATGCAGGGTATGGCCGGGTTCGCAGGCGAGGTTCTTGACCTGGATCAGATCGCCTAAACCGCCTCCAGCGTCAGCGGCCGCGGCTGGTAGCCGTCGACGTCTGTGAAGCCATAGTCGAGCGCCAGCTGCGCGGACGTAAACACCTTGCCCGAGCGCCTGAGGCGATCCCTGTCGGCAAACAGATGCGCCACGGCGCGGCCCTGGAACTGCATGCTTTCGGAATTCGACATGTCGAAGAACTGCTTGTTCTCCATCACGCCCTCGGTGCGCACTAGGCCCGGATACATCGAAATGGCGGTGATTTCGTATTCGGCGAGCTGCACAGCCAGGTCGGCCGACAGCTTGTCGATCGCCGCCTTGGCCATGCCGTAGACGATGTTCTGCATGAACTTCTGAGCGGCCCAGAAGGAGATGTTGACGATGAGCCCGCCCTTCTGCGCCGCCATTTGCCTGGCGGCCGGTCGGCTCGCGCAATAGGCGGCGCGGGTGGCGACATTCATCATGGCGTCCCAGCGCCACATCGGCTGCTCCCAGAGCGGATCGACCCAGGTGAAGCGGTCGTCCTCGACCATGCGCTCGTATCCGGGCCAGGCGTTGTTGACGAGGATGTCGAGCCGCCCCTCCGCCGCAACCACCTCCGCAACGACGCCCTCGGTCTGGGCGTCATCGGCATGATCCACTCGATGACGGATCAACCTGCCGTCGCGCCCCGGCTCGAATTTGCGTCCCGTGACATGCACGATCGCGCCAGCCTCGATCAGCCCCGCGGCGACGCCGCTTCCGACCCCCTTGCTGGCTCCGGTAACAAGCGCCACGACACCGCTCAGATCCGGCATGGTCCCCTCCCGACTCAGCAGGAACGAAACATGAACACAAAGTAGCGCATCTGGCCAGTCCGTTAGGGAATTATCGAGGGTTGCCGAGGTAGAACGGCGTTGGCGCAGAAGGCGCCGGGGACGACTACAGAAGTTCGATGTTCGATCACGTGATCCTGTTGACCGGCCCGGGGGAGCGGTCGATCCTGGCGGCGCGGCTCATTGCCCTGCGCCCCGGACTGAAGGTCATCTCAGCCGCTTCCAAAGGCGACCTGCTGGCCATCGATGCCGCGACGCTGACCCGGGCCCGGCTTATCTCCTTCGTGGCGTCAACAATCGTGCCGGTTTCGGTGCTGGCGAGCCTCGGCTACGGCGCCTACAACTTCCATCCAGGTCCCCCCGACTATCCTGGCCTCAGCCCCGCCCAGTTCGCCCTGTATGACAGCGCACGTTCGTTCGGCGCCACGGTGCACCGCATGATCGAGACCGTCGACGCCGGACCGATCATTGCGGTGTCGGAATTCGCGATGCCCGAACCGCCCACCCTCGATGCCGTCGAGACACTGGCCTTCCAGCACCTGGCGCGGCTGTTCTGGGACCTGACGCCGGCCCTGGTGACCGACACTCCGCTGCCCGAGACTGTCATCGCGTGGGGCAAGCACAAAAGCACCAAGCTCACGACCGAAGCAATGTGCACCATCCCACCGGACGTCGAGGAGGCGGAACTGCGCCGCCGCGTCGCCGCGTTCGCCAGGAGCCCGTTCGGGCTCATGCCGACGGTGACGCTGCACGGCTATCGCTTCCGTCTGGAAGTCGACGAAGCGGGCGAGGCGGCTCCCGCCTAGAACAGGAAATACCGCTGTGCCATCGGCAGCGTTGTCGCCGGCTCGCAGGTCAGCAGCTCACCATCGGCGCGGACCTCGTAGGTCTCGGGATCGACATCGATCTTTGGCGTCGCGCTGTTGTGGATCATGGCGGCCTTGCCGATGCCACCGCGCGTATTCTTGACGGCCAGCATCGGCTTGGCGGTGCCGAGGCGCGCCGGCAGACCTGCATCGAGTGCGGCCTGGCTAGTGAACACCACCGATGAGGCGGTGCGGAGCTTGCCGAACGCGGCGAACATCGGTCGGTAGTGCATCGGCTGCGGCGTGGGAATCGAGGCGTTGGGGTCGCCCATCGGCGCGGCGGCGATCGAGCCGCCGAGCAGCACCATTTCGGGCTTCACGCCGAAGAAGGCCGGCGACCACAGCACGAGGTCGGCGCGTTTGCCGACTTCCACCGAGCCGATGTGCTGGCTCAGCCCGTGCGCGATCGCCGGATTGATGGTGTATTTGGCGATGTAACGCTTGACGCGGAAGTTGTCGTTCTCGCCGGTTTCGTCCTTCAGCCGACCGCGCTGCTTCTTCATCTTGTCGGCCGTCTGCCAGCAGCGGATCAGCACTTCGCCGACGCGGCCCATGGCCTGGCTGTCGGACGAGATGATCGAGAACGCGCCCATATCATGCAGGATATCCTCGGCAGCGATGGTCTCCTTGCGGATGCGGCTCTCGGCGAACGCGACGTCCTCGCTGATGGACGGCGACAGATGATGGCAGACCATCAGCATGTCGAGGTGTTCGGCAAGCGTGTTGACGGTGTAGGGCCGCGTCGGGTTGGTCGATGACGGAATGACGTTGGGAAAGCTCGCGACCTTGATGATGTCGGGGGCGTGACCGCCGCCGGCGCCTTCGGTGTGGAAGGCGTGGATGGTGCGGCCCTTGAAGGCGGCGACCGTGTCCTCGACGAAGCCGGACTCGTTGAGCGTGTCTGTGTGGATCATCACCTGCACGTCGTACCGGTCGGCGACACTGAGGCAGTTGTCGATGGCGGCGGGGGTGGTACCCCAGTCCTCGTGCAGCTTCAGCGCCGCGACCCCCGAGAGGATCATCTCCTCGAGCGGTGCGGGCTTGCTGGCATTGCCCTTGCCGGCCAGCGCCAGGTTCATGGCGAAGCCGTCGAAGCTCTCGATCATCCGCTCGGCGTGCCAGGCGCCGGTACAGGTGGTGGCGAGCGTGCCGTGCGCCGGGCCGGTGCCGCCGCCCAGCATGGTGGTCACGCCGCTCATCAGCGCTTCCTCGATCTGCTGCGGCGCGATGAAGTGGATGTGGGCGTCGAAGCCGCCGGCGGTGAGGATCTTGCCCTCTCCGGCGATGGCCTCGGTAGAGGGGCCGATGACGATCGTCACGCCCGGCTGCGTGTCCGGGTTGCCGGCCTTGCCGATGGCGGCGATCCTGCCGTCCTTCAACCCGACATCTGCCTTGTAGATGCCGGTGTGGTCGACGATCAGCGCATTGGTGATCACGGTGTCGACGGCGCCCTCGGCGCGTGTCGCCTGGCTCTGTCCCATGCCGTCGCGGATCACCTTGCCGCCGCCGAACTTCACCTCTTCGCCATAGGTGGTGAAATCACGCTCTACTTCGATGATGAGGTCGGTATCGGCCAGCCGTACCTTGTCGCCGGTGGTCGGACCGTACATGTCGGCATAGGTGGCGCGGGAGATGCGAGCGGGCATGGTGGTCCCTCAGGGCCGCGCGTTCGCGGCGTTGTGGTTCTCGATGAAGACGATGGCGGCGGTGTCGATGAAATTGTTGAGCAGCTGGTCGCGCTGGCGCAGTCGCGGTTCGGACACGCGGCCGGCAACGAGCGAGATGCCGAGCAAGCGCGCGACGTAGGCCTGCTTCGTCTTGCCATCCTGCTGGTAGGTCGCGGCCTGGCTGTCGAGCGTGGTCACCAGCTCCTCGAGTGATTTCGGGCCGATGCGGAGCTTGAGGTCGGTCCAGTTGTCGGCCTTGGCTTCGCGCACCAGGCGGGCAGCCAAGCTGCCCAGCAGCCACATGGTCTCGTTGTCCGCACGACCGACCTTGTCGAGTTCGTCGACGACGCCGTGGAATTGCGTGATGAAATCGGCTTCCGACATCAGGTCAGTGCCGGCTGACGGGAGGCAGGATCTGCGCGCCGAACTTGCGGGCGTTGCGGGCGCATTCGGCGATGTAGCGATCGAGAAAGGTGATACCCGGCAGCAGATCCTCGGCATATTGCCGACGCGCGATCAGAGAGATGGCGAGAATTTCGAGGGCGCGCACCCCTTCATGATCCCCATGCTTCTGCATGGTCTCGGTCTGGCGCTGGAAGAACCGCAGCAGCGAGTCGTAAGTCGTGCCGTCGGCGCGCTCCTTGAGGTCGCCCCAGTCCTTGGCCCCGGCCTCCTGCGCCAGCTTGTCGGAATAGGCGCCGATGGTGCGGCGCAGTTTCTTGTCGCGCCCTTCGCCGCCGTTGAGGTCGGCCATCAGCGCGGTGAGCTTGTCGCGAAAGATCGCGTCGCGTTCTTCCATCAGAGCTTGCCCATGATCTTCTGCTGGAAGCCGAACACGGTGCGGGCGCCGCTCAACGGCACCAGCCGCACCTCGCGCGCCTGGCCCGGCTCGAAGCGCACGGCGGTGCCGGCGGCGATATCGAGCCGCATGCCGCGCGTTTTCTCGCGGTCGAACCTGAGCCCGTTGTTGGTCTCGTAGAAGTGGTAGTGCGAGCCGACCTGGATCGGGCGGTCGCCGGTGTTGGCGACTTCGATCGTGATCTGCTGCGCACCGGCATTGAGCTCGATGTCGCCGGGCCGGGTGATGACTTCGCCGGGGATCATTGCGGGCTCCTACCGTATCGGCTGGTGGACGGTGACCAGCTTGGTGCCGTCAGGGAAGGTGGCTTCGACCTGCACGTCCGGGATCATCTCGGCGATGCCGTCCATCACCTGGCTGCGGGTCACGACATGCGCACCGGCTTCCATGAGGTCGGCCACCGACCGTCCGTCGCGGGCGCCTTCGACCACATAATCGGTGATCAGGGCAATGGCTTCGGGATGGTTGAGCTTCACGCCGCGCTCGAGGCGCTTGCGGGCCACGATAGCCGCCATGGAAATCAGCAACTTGTCTTTCTCGCGGGGCGTCAGATTCATCGCGGCGTCCTAGAGGGTCCAGAGGCGCGGGAGGGCGCCGGCATTCGACAAAAGAGCGATAATGGGTGAAAGCGAGCGGCGCAAGGCGAGCCCGCTCGCGGCCAGCAGCCGCACCGTGAGCCGTTCGCCGACGACACTGGCGGCGCCGGTGGCGGGGAGCAGGGCCCGGACAGCGTCAAGCTTGCGCTCGGCGCCGGGCGAAACGTGCAGCACCGTGGCGAAGGCCAGGGCGCCATCGAGCAGGGACGACGCTGCACGCTCGCGCGGATCGGCGCTCAGCAGCGTCGCCTCGGCATGCATCAGGCGGCCGTCGCGGCGGATGCGCCAATTGTCGCGCAACCGGGCCCGCCACGCGCCTTCGCCCATTGCCTCGCGGCCGAGCAGCACGGCCTCCACGGCGGTCAGTGTGGCGCCCTCGGCGAGGTCGACATCGAGTGTGCGATCGAGCCGGGCATCCTCGAACAGGATCGTCTCCTGCGGCAACCAGTCGAGATGCGCGCCGGCCTCGGCGGCCAACCGGTTCTCGACCACGGCATCGCCGCCGATCGAGCGATAGACCCGCTCGCAGGCCGGCGTGGTCAGTGTCAGTTTCGCCCCCGCCTTCGCGGTCGCGCTCCAGCGAATATAGTCACCGCCGGTCAGCCCGCCAGCCGTGTTCATCAGTACGGCCTGCAGGCCGTCGCTGTGCGTGTGCGGCAGCCGGATCTTGGCGCAGCCTTCCTGATAGAGGCTCGAAAGCTCCGTGCGGCCCTCACGCGTCGTGGCGATGACGCGGCCCTCACCGCGGGCACGCTGAAGGGAAGGGGCCGCTGCAAGCAACGGTGCTAGCGGCACCCCCACCCCCAACCCCTCCCCTCAAGGGGGAGGGGAGCCCAACCACCAAGGCTCGCAAGCTGGCCCCTCTCCCCCTTGAGGGGAGGGACGGGGTGGAGGTAGCCCCACGCACGATAGAAAGGGTGCCGGACCGTCACGCTACACCATCAAGTGGCGGCGCACCTCGGGCAGGTCGAGGTCGGCAGCCGGGCCGGAATGCATGATCTCACCGCGATCCATGATGTAGATGTCGTCGGCGATTTCCCGGCAGAAGTCCAGATATTGCTCGACCAGCAGGATGGTCATGCCCTTCTCGTCGCGCAGGAACTGCAGGGCCCGCCCGATGTCCTTGATGATCGACGGCTGGATCCCTTCCGTCGGCTCATCGAGCACCAGGACCTTGGGCCGGGTGACCAGCGCACGCCCGATCGCGAGCTGTTGCTGCTGGCCACCCGAGAGGTCACCGCCGCGCCGGCCCAGCATGGACTTGAGCACGGGGAAGAGGGTGAAGATGTAGTCGGGGACAGTTTTGTCCCTGCCGCTGAGTCCCGCATAGCCGGTTTCGAGGTTTTCCCGCACCGTCAGCAGCGGGAAGATTTCGCGGCCCTGCGGCACATAGCCGATCCCCATGCGGGCGCGCTTGTAGGGCGGGGCCTTCTTGAGGACCTCGTTGTCGAAGACGATCTCGCCGGCAGCGACATTGTTGATCCCGGTCACGGCGCGCAGCGTCGAGCTCTTGCCGACGCCATTGCGGCCCAGAACGGCGGTGATGCGCGACGGCTTGCATTCGAGGGTGACGCCGTAGAGCGCCTGCGCTGCGCCGTAGTAGAGATCGGCCGACTTGATCGCGAGGGAGGAGCTCATCGTCCCAAATACCTTTCGATCACCACCGGATTGGCGCTCACCTGGTCGAGCGTACCTTCGGCCAGCACCGAGCCCTCCGCCAGACACGATACTCGCGTGCCCAGCTCGCGCACGAAGCTCATATCGTGCTCGACGACGACAACTGAGCGCGTCTGTGCGATCTCCTTGAGCAGCTTGGCCGTTTCCACCGTCTCGGCGTCGGTCATGCCGGCCACCGGTTCGTCGACCAGCAGGAGCTTGGGATCCTGGGCCAGCAGCATGCCGATCTCGAGCCACTGCTTCTGGCCGTGGCTGAGGCCTGCGGCGAGGTCGCCTTTGCGGGCGCTCAGCCGGATCGTGTCGAGGATTTCATTGATGCGGGCGACGTCGTCATTGGCGGCGACATAGCTCCAGGTCGAGAACACGCCGCGCGGCTTGCGCAGCGCCATCTCGAGGTTGTCCCACACCGTGTGACTCTCGAACACGGTGGGTTTCTGGAACTTGCGGCCGACGCCGAGGTTGGCGATCGCGGCCTCGTCGAGCCGCGTCAGGTCAACCTTGCCGTCGAAGAACACCTCGCCATCGTCGGGCCGGGTCTTGCCGGTGATGATGTCCATCATCGTCG
>Ga0207674_10005953_pt1 | contig 14430 bp, 14 predicted proteins | sample KBSCornC72_FD_184303 | JGI IMG/M metagenome (GOLD analysis project Ga0207674, IMG submission 184303) | Corn rhizosphere microbial communities from Kellogg Biological Station, Michigan, USA - KBS Corn C7-2 (SPAdes) (version 2) | ecosystem: Host-associated > Plants > Roots > Rhizosphere > Soil ... | reverse complement strand
GTTGGTGGGGGCGGGAAGCGGGGGCGGATGTAGGCCGGCGGCGGCGGGGCGGTTGCGGGTTGCCGATTGCGGCCTGCCGATTGAAAGTGACGGCGTGGCCGTCATTCACGCGCGCATAAGCCGCGTTGACAATTGCGAATGGCCGGTTGGCAGTTTCACCGCATCAACGACTGCCCCCCGTCCACGAACAGTTCCACGCCCGAGACGTGCCGGCTCAGGTCGCTCGCCAGGAACAAACAGACGTCCGCCACCACGTCCGGGTCGGCCACCCCCTCGTTCAGCGCCGGGCTCCCCTTGGGGAAGATCAGGTCCAGGCCGATCTTGTCCGTGTCGTGCTTGTGCGTGCTCTGGTCGATGTGCGTGTGGATCGCCCCCGGGCAGACGGCGTTCACGCGGATGTGATGCCGCCCCAGCTCCAGCGCCATCATCTTCGTCATCGCCACCTGCGCGGCCTTGCTCGCGCTGTACGCCGTCGCCCCCGCGTTGGAAAACGTCCGGTTCCCGTTCACGCTGCTCATGATGATAATACTCGCCCCCCCTTGTCCGGCGGGCCGCCCACCCTGATCGGCGGCCGCCGCCTTCTTCAAATGCGCCACGGTGTAATGCAGGGTCAGGTACGTGCCGGTCAAATCCACGTCGTCTTCGCCCACTCGTCGGGCTCCAGCTCCTCGATCGGCGCCCAGACCCCGTTGATCCCCGCGTTGGCGACCACGATGTCGAGACGACCGAACGCCGCGATCGTCTGATCGACCGCCGCTTTCACCTGCTCGGGCTGCGACACGTCACACCTTGCGAAGATCGCCTTACCTCCGGCGCGCCCGATCTCGTCGCACGTGTCCCCCGCCGACAGGTCCACCACCGCCACCGCCGCCCCCTCGCCGGCCAGCCGGATCGCCGTCGCCCGCCCGATCCCGCTCCCGCCGCCGGTCACCAGCGCGACTCGTCCATCGAGCATTCCCATAAGACACCCTTCCTGAACCCTAAACCCTAAACCCTAAACCCTGAACCCTAAACCCTGAACCCTGAATCTTCCTCACCACATCGGCGCCGGCCGCACCGGCCGCTCATCCTCCGCGCCATCCGCCCGCGCCGCCAGGATCGCCCGGTTGATCCATTCCACGAACTCCGCCAGCAGCTCGAACCGCGACACGATCTCCCGCCGGATCCGCGGCGAGAGCGCCACCGCCGCCGGCAGCGTCTGGTAGAAGTAGAGCTGCTTGTACTTCAGCAGCTCCCCCGCCTCCGCCGTCGCCGCTTCAAACCCCTTCGGCGGCCGCTTCAAACGCGCGCCCGTCAACTCGCCAACCTTCCGCGACCGTTCGATCGCCTTGATCAATTTGAGCAACCCTTTCGCGTCCCGCGCGATCGCCCCGCGCACCGCCGCCAACTCCTCCGGCGGCGGCATGTACAACCCGCCCGCCACCTCCACGTGCTCGTGCGACACCCCGAGGTAAAACCCACCCCCGCCGTGCTTCGACAACCCCGCCCGCGGGAACGTCGCGCCGATGTGCGTCTTGTACGGCGTCTTGTCCTTCGAAAACCGCGTGTCGCGATAAATCCGGTAGATCGTCTTCGCCGGCGCGGCGACCGAATAGTCCACCGCGAACCGCTTCAGATCCTCGTTCACGAACGACAGCAGCTCCACCATCGGCCCCCGCACGTGCTCCTCGAACACGCCCTTGCGCGGCGTAAACCACTCGCGCGTGTTGTTCCGCGCCAGCCCCCGAAAGAACGCCGGCATCTTCCTGGAAAATCCGGGGAAGGTCTTGGCCATGACGGAATGGTATGCGCCGCGAAGGCGTTGTCATGACCCGGGCCTTGTCCGAGCCGCCGTCGTGGCAGACAGGTCGAGCCGCAATGAGAACCGGCGAGAGGGGGTCTCTCGCCGGTCATTGATTAGACGGAATGCGCGGGGCGATGGCGTGGCGAACCGCGCCGTCGTCGTCGCCGTTATTTGTTGAGTTGGGTCTTGGGCTTGGTGGCTTCTTCGGGGAGGGTCCAGTGATCGTGGAGCATTTTGAAAAAGGGGTCCTGGTTGCCCGCGCGCTTTTCCGCGAGGTCGAGGTAGCCCAGCGCCTGGCGCTCGTGGCCGGTGTTGTACGCGATGTAGCTCAGCAGGAAGACCGGCATCGGGTCGTTCGGGTTCTTGGTGGCGGTCGTTTTCAACTCCTCGACGAGCTTGCCGAGGCGTTCTTCGCCCAACATGCCGCTGATGTCGTACTGACCCATGAGCAGGGCCTGATCGGTCGAGAAGGCCTGCCGGAGGTGCGCGTCGGCCCGCTTGAAGAACCCGGCGCCCAGTTCGGCGTTGGCCCGGCCCATCCAGATCAGCGGGTTGTTGGGCATGACGGCTTCGGCGGCGTCGTACTGGTCGAGGGCGGAGGTGTACTTGCCATCCTTCATCAGGCCTTCGGCCTTCTTCATGAGGTTGCCCAGGCCTTCGCCGGCGACGCCCTGTGAGAAGGACTTGATGCGAAGGGGCGCGGGCTTCTTGGTTTGGGTCTTGTCGGCGTCCGCGTCGCCGGGCTTGGTGTTGTTGGCGACCGGGTTCTTGGGGTTGGTCAGACTGTTGGCGGCTTCTTCGGCGCGCTTCTTGGCGGCGGCCGCGGCGTCGGTGGCCTCGCGCCGCTTCATGTCCGCGTTGAACTGCTGCGCCGACGCCTGGGCCGAGTTGCGGCGGTCGGCGTAGAACTGTTCAAGCCGCTTGTTCAGCTCGCCGTACTGCGAGCTGGAGCGATGGGCGATGCCCAGGACGGTGTTTCGCATGCCCAGTTCCGTGTTTTGATCCGCACCCAGGGGCTGCGACTGCAACTGGTCGTTGATCGGCTTGTTGTTGAGCGCGGGATTCGCCGGCGTCTCAAGGGTTCGGCCCAGCGGATTGAGGGTAAGGCTGTCGTTCTGCTTCTGCTGGTTGGCCGCGCCGTTGTTCACCTCGTTGTTCAGACGCTGATCGTTGGGCGCCAGCGCCTTTTCGATCTCGGCGCGCATCTTCTGAACGTCGCGCGGGTCGAGCTGCAGGCGGTTGAGATTGCTGCCGTTCTGCCGGTTAATGAGGTTTTCGAGGAAGGCCCGGTCGGCGGGGTCCTGCGGGTTCCATTCGCGCACGCCGTACAGGGCGGAGCCGGTGAGGATGCCGGCGGCCTGGGCGGATTGCGGGTTGAGCGAGCCGCGGGTGATCATTTCACCGGGCAGGGGGGTCGAGTTGATCGGCTGGTTGAGGTCGATGACGCCGATGCGGTTGTCCTGGATGGGGCGCGCGCCGGTGTTCGCGGGGGCGGCGACGAACCCGGTGCGGCTGGCATTGAGTTGGAACCCCTGGGGCGCGACCGCGGTCTGGGAGACGCCGTAGAACGGGACCGAAGAGTTGGGCAGTGGCTCGGGCGCGTTGGGGCGCGGGGCGCCGACGGAATTCTTCGCGAAGGTGTCGCTGATGATGCCGGACGAGGCGGTGCCGCGGAAGGCTGAGGGGTCGGAGTAGGGGACGGTGCCGTGAAACTCGCGTCCCTGGCTGACGTTCCCGGTGACGATGCGGTTGCCGCCGTTGATCACGACGTTGCTGTTATAGTTGGAGCCCTGGTAGCCGCCGTTACGCCCGTCACCGCCGATGCGGTTGTTGGCGTCGTTGGCGCGACCGACGTCAATCTGTCCCTGGGCGAAAGCGGCGGCGGGGAGGCCCAATGTGAGGAGCGTGACGACGACGGCGGACGGTCTGATGGTAAAACGCATGTGACGGACCTCGTTGGATCGTTAACTGGGGTTGCCAGCGGAGTTATCGACCAAGCAGACGATTATACACAGTCCCGCCGGATCGCGGGATAAATTCCGACGGAAACGGACGTTCGCAAACGCTGGCCAGAACCCACGAATTAGACGGTCGGTGCGGGACAAAGTTCTGCGGCGAAAGTTATCGGGCGTTCAGCGCCGCCTGGAGATTCGCCGGCAGGTCGTCAGCCGTCATGGCGGGGTTACGCCGGTACGGGGTGTAGAGGGGGTCGCCGATCAGGGCAATTTGCCAACTGACAAAGGGGTTGGTTTTCCAGTAGACCTCGGCGAGGGTGAGCTTGCCGGTGAGCAGGAGGGGGAAGAATTCGTCGGGGGCGGGGAAGGCGTTGAGGTAGGGCTCGGTGACGGCGCCCAGGGTGGCGACGACGCCGTCGTTCAGCAGGCCGCGGCACCACTGGAAGGAGGGGTTGTGGAGGGTGGTGAGCTCGAAGCTGGCGACGTGGTAGCCGACCGCCCCGGGCGAAAACGTGCAGGCCGGCGTGTAGTGCTGGAGGGCGTACCAGCCGCAGTAGATCGCGACGGGATCCTTGACGCTGTGGGCGGGCAACACTTCGGGCTTCTGGTCGAAGACGAGCGCTAGTTTGGTCTTGGCCTGGAGGATGCGGGCGAGGTCCTGCAGGAGGCGGTCGAAGGCGGCGTAGCTGGGGTTCTTCGCGTCGATCGAGAGGTTGCCACCGGCGTCGACGACGGCCTGACCGGTCAGGCCGTCGGCTTCGGTCTTGACTGAGGCGGCGATGAGCTTTTGGACGGTATCGGCGTCGCCGGCGTCGAGGCGCGACGTCATCAGGATCGGCGGCAAATCGCGGCGGGCGGCGTTGTACCGCATCGGGTTGGGGATGCTGTTCGTGCGCGTGTAGTAGTTCCAGTGAAGCAGCGCGAGCTCGGAATCGACCGCCGCCCCGGTGTTGGCGGTGCTGAAGTAGCCGATCATGCCGTCGAGCAGGCGGGCGTATTCGAAGAGGCCGAACTGCTCGCGGATGAGGGCGCGGGCGAGCGCGCGGGACTTGGGATCGCCGCGATGCGCATGAAGAGTCTCGAGCCGGGAGCCGAGCTCCTTCAGTTGCCCGCGGAGCGCCTCGGCCTCCTTTTTCTGCGATTCCGTGAGTTGCGCGGCGGCGGCGTCGAGCGCCTGGAGACGCTGCCGGGCGATGGCGGCGGCGCCGACGAGCGGCGCGATGAGCTTTTCGGTGCGGGTGACGAGGGCATCAACCTGCTTCGGGTCCTTGAGCGTGGCGACGTAACGCGCGAGGACGTTGCGGGCGGCGGCGTCGCGGGTCAGCATCCCCTGGAGCGACGGATCTAACCGCGGCGTGAACGTCGGATCGATCTCGCGGGCGACGGCCTCGGTGCCGGAAACGGCGGCGGCGATCTGGTCGACAACCCCTTTGAGCTCAGTACGGAGTGAGGCGGCTTCGGCAGTGTCCTCCGGCGTGTTGACACGCGCGGTGATCTTCAGTGGCACGCCGTAAATCGTGACCAGGCACGTCACCTGCTGGCGGAGGTTGTTGGCGGCAAGAAAATCGCGAATCGGCGCGACGACCTTGTTCTCGTAATCGGCGAAGGTGATCTCGTCGCCGGTCGGAAGGTCGAGTTCAACGATTCGCCCTTCGGGCAGCTTCCGCTGGGCGGCGTAAAAGTCGGCGAGCTTGCGGCTTTCGGGGACGTTCTTGTTAGTGAGGAGGAGGAGGTTGTCCGGCGTCAAAGCCAGCGCCGCCGGCGTCGCGAAAAGCAGGAGGACGACGAGAGATCGCATGGCGAGATGTTAGGGAGAAAAGATCGCAGGCGGGACGCCCGCACCACATTTTTTAGGCGCCTTCGGCGGGCTTCGTCCCCGAGATCTTCGGCGCCGCCGTCGGACCCTGGATCTTCGGGGCCGCGGTCGGGCGGGGCGTGGGGGCGGCTTGGGCGGCCTTCTGGGCGCCGGCCATCTGCTCGGCGGGGAGTTGCTGCTGCTGGGCCTGCTCGATCATGCTGACCAACGCCTTGATCTCGCGCAGGGATTCGGGGCTGCCCCACATGAGGACCCAGTCCACGTGCCAGTTGCAGCGTTCAAAGGTACACCCTTCGAGGTGGTAGACGGTCTCGCGGAGCACCAGCGTGCAGGCGATGAAGTTGCAGCGGATGAAGGCTTGGCCGCTGATGTAAACGGTCTGGTTGTGGAAGGTTTCGCCTTCGTGTTTGGTCAGGAGCATGGTGCGGGTTCCTCCGGGCGCGATGCCGTGCTTGAGATTGCGTGGGGGCAGATGTTCGTTTGTGAGGCGGGTGGTGTCAATTGGCGGTGTTTGGAATGATCTTGTTATTCTGTGGTTTGTCGGGGGATAATGAGACGGGGTTGCGATGAAACCCCGGGTCAAGGGAATAATCGGAGTCGCACTATGAAGAAGATCGTCATTCGAATCGTGCTGGTGCTGGTGCTCGTCCTGGCGGTGGGGCTGGGGACGCTTTACTTTTATCGGAACCGCTTGATCCGCTCGGCGGTGGAAACGAACGCGAGCAGCTCGCTGGGTGTGAAGACGACGCTGGGGAGCGCGAACCTGGGGCTCTTCGGCGGGACGTTGTCGCTGGGGAATCTGAACATCGGCTCGCCGTCGGGCTACTCGGCGCCGCAGATGTTTACGCTGGGCGAACTCGGGCTGGGCGTGGATTACGGCGGGCTGCGGAAGGATCCGATCCACGTCAGCAAGATCACGATCGACAAGCCCAAGGCGGTGCTGGAGTACGTGAACGGGAAGTTTAACTTCCAGGCGCTGATGGATCAGATGGGGGGCGGCCAGCAGAAGACGCCGGACAACAAGGAGCCGGTGAAGCTGATCATCGACGAGCTGATGGTGAAGGACGCGGCCGTCGAGGTGCACGCGCCGATGATTCCGAGTGCGATCACGGTGAACATTCCGACGGTGACGCTCAAGCAGGTCGGCAACGGCGACGGGGCGCAGAACGGCGCGGCGATCAAGGACGTGGTGGGGGCGACGATGAGCGCCCTGGCGGCGAGCGCGGCGAATTCGCCGCAGTTGAAAGACTTCGGCCAACTCAACCAGATCCTGCGGGATCAGGCCCAGCAGGCGATGGCGAAGGTGCAGAAGGAACTGGGCCAGCAGGTGCAGGCGATGACGTCGCAGGTGACGGGCGAATTGAACAAGGCCCTGGGCCCGGACGCGGGGAAGATGTTGCAAGGCGTTACCGGCGGGAAGGACCCGGCGAAGATGGTGGACGAGGGGTTGAAGGGACTGATCCCCGGGGGGGATTCGAAGAAGAAAGATAAGGAGAAGAAGTAGTTGCGAGTTGCGAGTGCGCACATTACTCCGGCGCGCGGCGTGGCGCGTTGCCAGAGTTTTGAAGTTTTCGCGATCGTTCCAACCGGACGTGTAACGGCGACGGACGGACTAGGCCATCTGCGACATGAACTGCGGCTCGGGCAGGTCGATCTCGATCGCTTCCTGGATCCAACTGGGGTCGAGGCCTTGGCGGGCCTCGTCGCGATGAGTCTCCAGCATGAGCTGCAACGCCGCGCGGAGGCGTTCCCGGCACTCGTCGAGCGAATGCCCGTGCGTGAGCGCGCCGGGGATCTCCTCGACCCACCCCACGAAGCTTCCGTTCGCATCGGGTTTGATGATCGTGTGATAGCGCTGCTTCATGCCCCTATTTAGACGCGCGGCGGCGAACCAGTCAACATAAACTTTGAGGAATCCGCCCCCCGGTCACGTGAGGTTGAGGAACTCGCGGATGTTCTGGTCCCAGATTTTTTGCGCGCGCGGGTCGGAGAGGTCGAGGCGGAGTTCGTTGATGACCTTGGTGCCCATGCCGATCGCCTCGCGCCAGCAGGGGGCGCAGATTTGTTCGAAGACTTGCTTGCCGAGTTCGTTGCGCATCGGCTGGGACGGGAGCTTGGGATTGAGCTTGCCGCAGCGGCGGCAGAGGACCTGGCCCTCGCCAACGACGGGCGCGGGGGTGGCCGAGGCGGCCTTCAGCTCGGGTACGGCGGCGCCCAGGCCCTTGAGCATCTCGACCATTTCGTTCCGCGGCAGGACGTCCCCGCGGGCGTCGGCGACCTTGACCCCCTCGGTGAGCGTGGCGACCGCTTCGCCCTGCTCGTTCTCCTTGATCAGGCACTGGGCGATGAGCTGGTAGGCCTTGGAGAGGTTCTTGTTGATGGCCAGCGCGCGGCGGAGGGGTCCGACGGCGTCGGCGAAGCGGCCGGCGTCCATCAGGGCGCGGCCCAGCGAAAAATGACCCAGCTCGTTCTGCGGGTCGGCGTCGGCCATCTTCTGGAAGCGCTCGATGCGCTCGTTGGTGTCGGACATGTCACGGTCTCCTTGTAGTCCGATTATTAACCACCAAGTGACGAAGGTCACGAAGGGACGCGAAGAAATATTTGGAACCGCCCTGGGGACGGCGCGGCTACGGGCGCGTCGCGACGGCGGCGAAGAGGCGGTGCGGGACGTCGAGCGTCTCGGGCCAGGTTTGCAGGATTTGCGCGTGCTCGGCATCGAAGCGGGAAAGATCAGCCGCTGAAAGGCTCGGGCCGACGGCGCTGCAGGTGCGGATGAACCCCCGCCACTGGTCGCGGGTGAAGGGGATCGCGGCGTCGAAGGAGAAGGATTCGATGTCGGTGAAGCGGGCGGATTGCAGGTCTTTAAGGGCCTGGCCGTTGATCCCGACGCCGCCGGCATGACGCCAGTTGGGGCGGTATCGCAGGATCAGCTCTTCGGAGGCGTGGGCGACGTTGCCCGCGATCGGCAGGTACGTCTGGTAGACGACGGCGACGCGGCCGCGCGGTTTGAGGACCCGGGCGATTTCGCGCGGGGCGGCGTGGCGGTCGAACCAGTGCCAGCATTGACCGGCGGTGACGGCGTCGAACGATGCGTCTTGGAAGGGGAGATGTTCGACGCGGGCGGCGACGCGCGCGGGGCAATTCGACTGGCGGAGGAGCGGAAGGCTGGGGTCGGATTCGACGATGTGAGCGCCGCCGGGCGCGAGCGCCGCGCCGAGCAGGCCGGTGCCTGCGCCGGCGTCGAGGATCGTTTGATCGGGCACGGCGACGCCGAGGCGCTGCAGGCGGGCGAGCAGGTTGGAATGAAAGCCCGGGCGATACTCCGTGTAGTCACCGGCGGATTTACCGAAGTCGATCGTCATGGTGCCCGGAGAACATACGCCCGCGATGTGCCTTGCCTGCGAATCGAATCACAGGTCTCGCCGTGACCGCGACGCGAGCTGGATGACTTGGTTACCGGACGTGTGGAAAGTATGTATGTCCCCAACCTACCTTGCATTACTATAAGGTAGTGGAGTTCCCCGAACGCGTGGGAATCTACGCTGCGCGGTTCTTTTCGGTGGGGAGATTCAGACTTCGACGTTTTCGTCGGACTTTTCCACGATTTCGTAGCGGCTGCCGCGGACCGAGTCGTCTTTAACGCGGCGGATGAGGCCTTGCTGGAGGAGCTTAAGGAGGGTGACGTTGACGGTGCCCTTGCGGCCTTCGGTGCGCCAGTGGGCATTAATCTCGGCGGTGCTGGGGTTTGCGTGATTTCGAATGAAATCCAATACGGAATTAACGGCCGTCTGCTGGAATCGGCCGCGTCGGCGGTGCGGCAGGCTTTGCGGGAATTCAAGCACCGGGCGAAGGGGCTGGGTGAGTTGTTCCAAGTGGATTTGCGTGTCGTGGGCGTGGGCGGCATTAAGCTGACCCAGGGCATCGTGGATGCGCTCGAGAACACGATCGATTTCGGCCATCGCGTCGGCGTGCCGTTCGCGATCCATTTCGAGCTGCTTGATCTGTTCCGCCAAGTCGCTGTCGTGCTGAGTCGTCATAGGTTTTGCCGTTAAAGGAATCGGTAGTTCGACCCGAAACTCCCTCATTTTTTAACTTCCAAAACCCACATCGATCCGTGATCACGCCTAAACGCTCCCGCGGCGATTAATTAATAGTAGGTAAGGTGAACCAAGCTGCCAATGGGGAAAAGTGGTAAGAAAGCAAATATTGTAAGTAGAGGCGGGCTGGGCCTTTAGGGGGGAAAGGGTGCCCGCGGACTTGCGCGCGGCGGCAGTCATTTGATCCAGCCGCGGTGGCGGTAGACCTGGTTGCCCACGGCTTCGTGCAGCCAGTCGCGAAAAGCGCTGACCCGGTCCCCGGGGGTGGCGAGGGTATTGAGGTCGTAGCGCCCTTCGGCGCACGGGGAACAAACGACGTGGAGGCCGGCGGATTCGAACGCTTCAGCCGCGCGGCGCATGTGCCAGGGGTGGGTAACGAGGATCACCCGATCCCAGCCCCGCTGGCGCGCGAGGTTGGCGACGGCGAGGGCTTCGTCGTGCGTATTCCGCACCGGGCCGACCACCTCGACGGGGTCACGGATACCCAGCGAGGTCATTTGTCGCGTGACGAGCGCTTCCCACGAGGGCGCGCCCGGTAGCGTCGACGTGAGCACCAGGAGCGGCGCGCGTTTCTCGCCCAGCACCCGGTACCCCTCGACGATCCGCTGCTGGGCGGCGGCGCTGAGGGTTTGATCCTTGTAGACGAACGACCCGAGGACGACGACGGCCGGGGCGGTGGCGGCGGGGTCGTCGGGGGGGCGGCGGAGGCCTCGCACCAGGTGGGGGACGAGCGGGGAATAGCTGACGACCAGATAAAGCGCGACGGCCAGGCCGGTGGCAATCCAGAGCAGGGGGCGTAGGCGGCGAATGAGGCCGATGGGGATGGCGACGACGCCGAAGACGAGGATGGCGTGTTCGAGGCCGAAGGCCAGGCCGAGCCGGCCGAGGACGACGCTTAGGAGGGCGCCGAGAAGAAAGGCAATTGACGCGTTTTTCGAGCGTTGCCATTTAGGAGTCGGCGGTGGGGGCGGCGGCGGCGAATCGTCCGTGACGGGCGGAGGGTGTGGCATGGGGGAGTCTCGTTCGCGGGCATTGTCGCGTTTGCGAGGGGGGTTGTCGAAGGGGGCGTCCCCGACGGGCCGTTTGTGGTTCGGCACGGCGATCCTAGAATTGGGGGCGTGAATCCTCCGGCCGAGCGACAACAGCCAGACGACATGGCGCCCGTTCCTGCGCCGGCGACCCCGCGCTATGTCGGCGAGGTGGTGTACATCTACGCGTTCGACATCGCCTACGAGCTGCTGCGCCGGCCGATCGGCACGCTGCTGGGGCAGCCGGTGGCGCAGTTCGCGGTGGACGCGTCCAAGCGGAGCCCGCGGCAGACATTTTTTCACCGGGCGCAGATGGTGCGGCTGCCGCCGCTCGAGCGGTTCGGGCCGACGGGGCCGATCCGGATCGAGCGGAGCGTGAAGGTGCTGCCGGTCGGGGCGATCAGCATCACGGTGCGGATCCCGTTCCGGGTGGAGCGGATCAACCACCTGGTGGCGTTCCACGATCTGCGGTTTACCAACGGGGTGTCGCTGTACAGCGACGTGCGGCAACTTGCGGAGGACGTTCGGCGCGAACTTTCGCCATATTGCGTGCGTCCGAACGCGCAGTTGGGCGACGAGGAGGCGTACACCGTCTTTTGCCTGCACGCGCCGGTGACCGGCGTGGGCGACGGCCGGCAGGCATCGGCGGAGGATTGGTTGTCGGCCAACCGGCGGGAGGTGGCGTCACTGCTGACCGAAGAACCCGACCCGACGCACCTGTCGGCGCAGGAGTCGGATGAATCCACGACGAAGTATTACAGCTATTACGACCGCGACCTCGTCGTGATGGACTGGGACGCGGCGCTGATCATCGACGAGCCCCGGTACCTTGACGAGACGCTGTACATCATGGAGCTGGCCAACCTGCAACTGGCGGAGCTGGAGGCGTATGACTCGATCCTGGACAACGCGGTGGAGCGGGCGTATCGGGACCTGGCGGGGCGGCGGTTCGGGCGGTGGGGCGGGGCGGGCGTGCAGCGGGAGCTGCGGGAATTACGGATGGACTTGGCGCGGCTGTCGGACGAGCTGTCGAACATCACGAAGTTCTTCGGCGACTGGCACGTGGCGCGCATTTACCAGGGGCTGGCGGCGCGGTTTCATTTGGGGGACTGGCACCGGACGGTGGACGACAAGCTCAAGACGCTGGACGACGTCTACACGATCCTGCAGCAGGACCGGAACCACCGGTGGATGATGGTGCTGGAGGTGACGATCGTGCTGCTGTTCTTCGTGGACATCCTGTTCATCGTTTTCCGGCGCGGGGCGTGACGCGCGCCGGGGGATTGGCGACGACGGGCGCCTGCGAGAAGACGGGGATTGGTTTCTTTTTCGCGTCGAGTTTTGCCGGTGCCGATGCCGGCCGGGGCGCGGGGGTCACGGTCCGCGCCGACCACGCGGGGGCGAAAGACGGCGGGGCGGATGCGGGTGTGGCCGTTGGCGCGGCGAGCGGCGCGGGCAGGGTGGTGTTGTAGTGTTGGGCGAGCACGACGAGGTCGTTGAAATCGACGTGTCGGGCGTGGTTGGCGTCGCCGGCGAGGACGAAGAAGTCGAAGGCGTAGTCCGCGGCGAGCGGGTTTCCTGCCGGGTCGCTGATGCCGTTGGGGGCGACGCTCAGGCGGTAATTCCCGTCCGCGAGCGTGGGAACGGCGAGGTAGGCCAAATCCGCAACAGAGTCGTATTGCAGCGCGAGGCCGGAAGTCGGAATGACGTTTCCGGTGGTGCGGTCGGTCAGGACGAAGTCGGTGGCGGCCAGCGACGCGGCGACACGTTCACTGAATCGCACGACCAGGCGAGGCGCCGGGGCGTCGTCAAGGAGGCGGGTGTCCAGAACGGTCGGCGCGATGCGATCGGCGGTGATCCGCCAAACTTCCTCGCCGGCCTCGACAGGCCGGTGTGTGGCAGGTTGCGATGGCGTGGGTCACGCACGATCACCCTCCTTTTAAGACGCAATTCGATCGGAACGGGTGAAAAAACTATCGAATTCCAAAGGCGGCGTCAACGAAATCTCGGAACGCCGCTCGTCCGTCACTCGCGATCCACTCGCCAAATCGGGCATTCAATTGCTGGCTCTTCAATGATCGCGTTGTCCTTGCACACTGCGGCCGGGCCTTGCCGTGACGTGCCTGGGTAAGGGGGCGCCTGCCCCGAGCGATGGCCGCACGGCGATGCCCTGTCGTTCACGGGAAGCGGGTTGACGACGGGCCGGACGGAAAGTGGATTGGCGGTGACGAGGTCGATTCGGCCTTCGCCGTTGAGGTCGCCGGTGCGTCGACTACCTCATTGCGCCGACGCGGAACTGTAATGCCGCGCCGCAGTCGTTTCGGCGGCGGGCGGGGCATTCGACGGCGGCTCGTCCCGGCGGTGGCCGCGGCCGCTGGGGGTTAGACGGTGGAGCAGGTAATACACCGTCGGCGTCGCGATCAGGGAGAGGGCGACGGAGATGCAAAGCGCGCCGATGACGGCGACGGCCAGCGGGCGGAGCATGTCCGCGCCCGAACCGATTCCGTAGGCCAGAGGCAGCATACCCAGGGCGGCGGCGAGGGATGTCATCAGCACGGGGCGTAGACGCCGGCGGCCGGACTGAACCAGGGCCTCGATCATGTTCAGGCCCGTGGCCCGGAGGTGATCGACGTGGTCGAGCATCAGGATGCCGTTCTTGGCGACGATCCCAACGCCGATGATCGCGCCCAGTCGCGAGACGATATTCTCCGACAGGCCGGTCACGTACAGCGCCGCGATCGTGCCCAGCAGCGCGAGCAGCGCGCCGGCGATGATCGCGATCGGTTCGAGGAACGAGCGGAATTCCAGCACCAGGACCGTGAGGATGAGGAGGACCGCCATCGCCATAACGACCAACAGGTTGCGGAACGATTCCTGTTGTTGCTGGTAAAGGCCGCCGAACTCGATCGTGCCGGCGGGGAAGCGCGAATCGCTCGCGAGCTTCTTGCGGATCTCGGACATGACCGAGCCGAGGTCGCCGTTTTCCAGTTCGCCGGTGACGGCGACGTACTGGCGGAGGTTGTCGCGTTCCAGTTCGAGTTGTCCCGGTTCTTCGACGACGTCGGCGAGCTCGCTCAGGCGGACGAGTTGGCCCGCCGGCGTCTTGATCGGGAGATCGCGGAAGGTGGCGATGCGGTCGGTGGCGGTGGGCTGGAGCATGACGCGGATGTTGACGGTGCGGTCGCCTTGCAGAAGGGAGGTGGAGATCTGACCGAGCTTGGCCTGGGAGACGGCCGCGCCGATGTCCGCGGGAGACAGGCCGTAACGCTGGGCGTCGGCGGAGCGGACGCGAAAGGTCAGGGCGGGGCCGGCGACGATCAGGCCGTCCTGCGCGTCGGCGACGTGGGGAATCTCGTCGATCTGCGCCTTGATGGCCGGCGCGGTCTGCTTGAGGAACTCGAGGTCGGTGGAAAAGATCTTGATCTCGACGGGCTTGGGCGAGCTGACGAGGTCGCCGATCAGGTCGCTGAGCATGCCGTGCAGGTCGAAATCAATTTGGGGCTCGACGCGCTTCACCTTGGCGCGCACCTCGGCGAGGACCTCCTCGGAGCTGCGTTTGGCGTCGGGGCGGAGCTTGACCATGATGTCGCCCGCGTTGGGTTCGGTGAGTTCGAGGCCCAGCGCCGTGCCGGTGCGCCGGGAGTAGCTCTCGACCTCCGGCGTGTCGCGGAGGACCTTTTCGATCTGTTGCAGGGAGCGGTCACTCTCGGCGAGGCTGGTGCCGGCGGGGCGGACGACGTAGTCCATGTCG
>Ga0207674_10005952_pt1 | contig 14430 bp, 15 predicted proteins | sample KBSCornC72_FD_184303 | JGI IMG/M metagenome (GOLD analysis project Ga0207674, IMG submission 184303) | Corn rhizosphere microbial communities from Kellogg Biological Station, Michigan, USA - KBS Corn C7-2 (SPAdes) (version 2) | ecosystem: Host-associated > Plants > Roots > Rhizosphere > Soil ... | reverse complement strand
TGCGCCCACCGGCAAAGGATGCGCCGCCCCGTCCATTCTGCATTCCGCCTGGCATCTCATCCTGAGCAAACGCCATTGCCGAAACCATGAACAGAGCCAGGGCAAAAAGAACCAGCCATCTTCCGAATCGTCCTGATCCGCCGCCAAATCGTTGTCTCATCGTGCACATCCGAAGATCTATCGAACGATCGAAGTTGATCGAAAGCCGTGCTCATACAGACGCGATTCCGCGACGAAAGACTCTCTGCGCGGTTAAAAACTTCGCGGGCCCACGCTTCGGATTCCAGCGGCCAAACGAAACCGGCTAGACTACTTCCATGCACCAAACCGCTTCGGGACAAGGACAAGGCAGCGACGCCCACCACGTCGAAGGCCACTTCGAGTCGAGCGCCGTCGTGCGTGACATCGTCATCGGGCTGGCTGACGGCCTTACCGTTCCCTTTGCGCTTGCGGCCGGACTCTCCGGGGCGGTTGCCTCTTCGCGCATCGTTGTGCTCGCCGGACTGGCCGAGATCGCCGCCGGTTCGATTGCCATGGGGCTGGGCGGCTACCTCGCAGCACGCGGAGACGTCGAGCATTATGTGTCGGAGCGGCAACGGGAAGAGCGCGAGATCGTCGAGCGCACCGAGGACGAGGAAGAGGAGATCTACGAGATCTTCGAGCAGTACTCGGTCGACCGCGCCAGCGCCACGCCTGTGCTGGCTGCGCTCAAACAGAACCCGAAGCAGTGGGTCAACTTCATGATGCGCTTCGAGCTTGGACTCGAAGAGCCGGCGGCGAACCGCGCTCACCGTTCTGCGCTCACCATTGCGGGGTCGTACATCGCGGGCGGCTTCGTTCCGCTGCTGCCCTACATGCTGGTCGAGCACAACCATGAAGCACTGAAGCTGTCGGTCGTTATCACGTTAGCAGCGCTGGCCATCTTCGGCGCTCTTAAGGGCAAGCTGGTCGGCAGCGGATGGCTGCGCAGCGCGGTGCAGACCACTCTGATTGGCGGGGCTGCCGCTGCCGCTGCCTACGGACTCGCCAGCTTCCTGAACTCGTACCATCCCTGATCGCGCTCCGATGTTTTCTCTTGCGCAAACAAAGCGCCTGCACCATAGTGACTCTGGGCCTCGTTTTCGTTGGAGATAAAAGGCGATGACCAACGCGCAGCCGCCCCGCAGATACCGAAGGTTCGTGCCGCTTGCGCTCGTCGCGTTCGGCCTGGCGCTGCTCTCCGGCTGCTCCCTTGATCAGGACTATACCCCGGTTGTGACGCAGTTTCAGCAAGCGTCCAACGCTCTTGCCCAGAGCTTTCAGACATTGCTGACCAATGCCAATACCGTCGAGTACGAGCACTACATCGACAGCCAGACCTTCGAGCATGGCCGGCTCAGCCCCGCGCAGATCGACAGCCGCGCCGTCATCACCAGCGACGAACTCAAGCTGCGCTCTGACGCTGTCCTTGCGCTCGCCAGCTACACTACGGCGCTGGCCACGCTGGCGCAGGGAAAAGAAGAGGCGCAGATCGTAGCCGACGCCAACGCCGCCAGCGCCAGCTTCTCGACACTGGCAACCGATGGGCAAACAGCGGCAGCGTCGCATCACCTGATCCCCAGCACCGCCGATTACGCAGGTCCCATCTCTGCCGCGGCCGGTGCGGCGGGAGAGATTCTCGGCCTCATCGAGCGCCATCGCACCCATGAGGAGATCCGCAGGAGCATCGAGAAGAACGATCCCGCGCTGGCCGCGCTCTTCAACCTCCTCGGCAGCGAGTCGAAGGCGATCTACGAACGGCAGAAGAGCACGCAGAGCGCCCAGGGCGTGATGCTGTTCGCCGACTATAACCGCGAGATCGCCCAGCCGTTGCCGGACAAGGACTACCTGCTGCAACTGAGCAACCGCATCAAGCAGTTCCGTCGCAACCAGGCGCTGGTCGCCAACTCCGACCCCGCGCCCGCCATCGCCTCCTTCAAGAAGGCCCACGACGCCTTGGTCGCCCTCATCCTCGCGCCCAAGACCGGCAGGCCGCAGTCGCTGGCCGAACTCGTCACCTCGGTTCGATCGTTCGCCGCCGAGGTGCAGCCGCTGTCGGCTAATGTCCAGGCAACGGCTACAAGCGCTAACGGAAAGGCGGCAACTCGATGACCCGAACCTCCGTGACTCAGACGTCGAAGGCCCAGACCTTGAAAACCCAGACCTCGACGCTTCCGGCCCCGATGACCCCGACCGAACTCGTCACCGCCATCGGCATCACGCTGACGCAGCTTGATCAGACGCTGATGGAGCCGGACCTCGTCAATCAACCCGCGCAGTGGCAACAGATCTATGCCATGCGCAAGCATCTCGACGACCAGCAGCGGGCGCTAGTCGCCGCTGCCATCCAGGCAGACGACCCCGAGTTCCAGGCGCTCACGGGAAAGATTCAGCTCGCGATCAAGCAACTCCAGAAGGTCATCGACGACCTGAAGAAGATTGACAGCATCGTCAACGCCATCGCCGAGGTCTCGGCCGATCTCGACGAGATCCTCAAAGCGGCAGCCTGACGCGCGTGCGGCAGAGATAGAATCCCGCCATATAATCCCTCCATGGGTCTCTTCCGTAAGAAGCTGAAACAGGAACACAAAGTGATGCTCCAGGCCGAGCGCGCCGCCGGGGCGCTGCTTCCCGAATACCATCGCGCCACCCCGGAGTGCCCTCACCCCGAGTGCTGGCACATGTTCGATTCCATGACCGCCGAGGCCGAGGTGCTCGAATTTCTGCGCACGCTGATTACGACGGTCAAGCCGGAACTGGTGGTCGAGACCGGGTCGTTCCTCGGCGTCAGCACGCTGTGGATCGCCGAAGGAATGAAGGCTAACGGCTTCGGCAAGATCGTCAGTTGCGAGTTCGATCCTCTGGTCTTTGCCAAGGCGAAGGAGAAGATCGCCGCTTCCGGCCTTTCGGAGTGGATCGAGCTGCGCAACGAGTCTTCGCTGGAGATGCAGGTCGACGGCACCATCGACCTGCTGTTCTCCGACAGCGACATGCCCATCCGCGAGGCCGAGGTGAAGCGCTTCCTGCCCCAAATTCGCTCCACCGGCCTGATCCTGATGCACGATGCCAGTTCTCACCTGAAGATCGTCCGCGACGCCGCCTTCAAAATGGAGTCCGAGGGGCTGCTCTCCTGCATCTTTCTGCCGACTCCCCGGGGCCTGGTTGTCGCCCAGAAACGCTCGGGACGCATCTAATTTATCTGGACTCGTTTCGATGCAACGCGGTATCGTTCTTCGGGCCCGCTCATCAACTTTATTCAGGGAGAGAGATCATGGTACGTTCCAGATTCTTAACCATTGCAGCCGCTTTTCTCAGCCTTACGATTGCTGCCGCACCCATCGTCGCACAGAGCACCGCCGGCAGTAGCAGCTGGTCGCAGGAAGACACTGTCCGCATCATCAACGATGTCCAGCACAAACTGGGCGGACTGACCAACTATGCCGTCTTCGACTGGATCACCTTTGGGATCAAGGGAAAGACCATCACGCTGAACGGTTTCGCTTCGCGGCCGACGCTCAAGGATGAGGCCGGGCGCGCAGTCAAGAGCATTTCCGGCGTGGCTTCGGTCGACAACCAGATCGAGGTACTCCCCAACTCGCCCAACGACGACCGCGTCCGCGCCGCCGTCTACAATCGCATCTACAGCGCGTCCACGCTCAGCAAATATAACGCCAACGCCGGACGCGTGGGACGCGGCGCCAGCGTCGCCCGCATGGCCGGCGGCATCACGGCCGATCCGCCGCTCGGATATCACGCCATCCACATCATCGTGAAGAACGGCAACGTCAGCCTCTACGGCGTCGTCCTCAACCAGACCGATGCCTCGATCGCCGGAATGCAGGCCAACTCCGCGCCGGGCGCGTTCAGCATCAGTAATCATCTTGTCGTCGAAGGCTCGCACCCCAAAGAGGGCTCGAAGTAGCTCCGGTCAGCAACAAAAAAGCCGCTCCGGACCGGAGTGGCTTTTTTTGTTGCTGATTACAGGTTGAAGAGCTCCCGCAGCCGTTTGGTCTGCGCACGGCTCACCGGAATCTCGGTCTTGTTGGGATCGTCCATGCGCAACTGGTAGCTGGATTTGAACCACGGCACCACCTCGCGGATGTGCTGGATATTGACCAGGTACGAACGGTGCGCCCGCCAGAAGGTCGCCGGATCGAGCTGGTCCATCAGCTCTTCGAGCGTGCGGCAGTTCGAGTTGCCCTCCACCTTAGGTGTCACCACGGTGATCGTTCCCTCTTCAATAGAGGCAAAGCAGATATCCTTCTGATCCGTCAGCAGCAGACGATTCTGCGTCCGCACCACTACCTTGCCCGAGTGCGACTTACCGCCGTGCGACTGCTCCTCCATCAACCGCAGCAGAGCGTCCAGCTTGGCGTCGCTGGCCGACTCGGCGGGTGCCGCCAGCCGCGCCTGCGCCTTCTCGATGGTCTGCATCACCCGCTTCTGGTCGAAGGGCTTGAGCAGATAGTCCACCGCGTTCACCTCGAACGCTCGCACCGCATATTGATTGAACGCCGTAGCGAAGACCACCTGCGGCAGCGGAACTCTTCGGTCCAGCAGCTTCTTCAGCACGGCAAAGCCGTCCAGCCCCGGCATCTGCACATCGAGAAAGACGACGTCTGGCTGATGTGTGCGAATCAAGTCCACCGCTTCGATCCCATTGGTCGCCTGCGCCAGAATCTCCACGCCTCCGGCTCGCTCCAGCAGGTACTGAAGTTCCTGCCGCGCCAGCGGTTCGTCGTCGATAATCATCGCAGTCAAGGGCATGGCGAGCCGCTAGTCGCTATATACGCGCAGCCGCGCCGGAGCCTGATCCTCGGCGAGGTCGTGGCCGCACTGGGTGCAGTAGACATCCGTGATCTGGACGCCGCGAAAGCAGCGGCCGCAGACCGGCGCCAGCTGAAACTGGCACTGCGGGCAGAAATGAATATCGGACGCGATCTCCGTGCCGCAATGGGTGCAGCGCGAGAGCAGGGGCTGCCGCAGAAGGAAATAGACGACCGCGCCGATGCCGCCCGGCATCACGATCACCACCAGCATCCACAGGCCGGCCGACATATTGCGCCGCTTCACGTCGCGGCTTACATAACCGATCAGCAGAACGTAGGTTGCAAAGGCCGTTCCCCACGAGTAGCCCATCAGGATGCGCATGGGCATCATCTCGTGCCGTCGGTGCGGCATGTAGACCTGAAAGAGGTACTGGATGGCCACGAAGACGATGACCGCCAGGATCACGGACCACACCGGAATCAGGCTAAGCTGATCTTCGTCAGTCGCCGCAGCCTCCTGCGATCGATTCGATTTCTGATTCCAGAGCATCATTATGCGGCCTCACCGCCCGGGCGTTTGCGCATGCGTCGCAACCAGACCGTTGCCAGCAGCGCCATTGAAACCGGGAGAAACCAAAGCAGCAGCACAAGGAACTGCTCGCTGGAATCGGGCACGCCGTTCGGGATCAGCTCATAGCCGTCCAGAACGGTCCATACCGCATAGCAGATCATCAAAAAAAACGAAGAGCAGAACGCGAGCGGAATCCACAGACTGCGAACCCGGCTGCGGCGCGATTCCATCTTCTTTGCCCGCTCCCGCACCACACGATGCGTCCGGTTGACGATGGAGGCGCGCGCGGCCATATTCGCATCCGGCAAAGCAGATCGCGTCAGAGTGCGGTTGCCTTCATGTTGCAGGTTCTCCTCAAAAAGATCCTTCATACAGTCGCCTCCCCCAGTGGACGCAATGCGCGAAGCTGTTCCATCTCCGGTTTCAGGGCCGCCAGCCCGCGATAGAGCCTCGATTTCACCGTCGAAAGAGGCGCTCGCGTAATACCGGCAATCTCTTCGAGAGAGAGTTCCTCGTAAAACCGCAGGACCAGCACCTCGCGGTAGTTAGGTTCGAGTTTCAGCAGAACCTCACCGACCTCGGCACAATTCTCGCGCTCCTGAAACTGGTCGAGCGGAGATGGCCCGGCAGCGGGGACCTCGAAGGGGCGGTCGTCTTCCCTGCCCTCGCTCATCTCGTCGAGGCTCGCCATCGTCCGCTTGCGCGAGAGGTCGATGACCAGGTTGCGCGCGATGGTAAACAGCCAGGTGTCGAAGCGCGCCTTGCCGTTGTACTGCGCCCCGCGCAGCAGAACACGCATCCAGGTCTCCTGGAAGAGGTCTTCGGCGACCTCGCGCTTGCCGGTAAGGAACAGGAGATAACGCATCAGACGATGCTGATAGAGCTCGATCAGGTGATCGAGCAGCTCGGGATCCTGTTTCTTCAGCCCCTGGGCAATAGCCGCGTTCTCGCTCTGAGCCTGAGCGACCGCGGCGGCAGTCAGCGTAATGGATCCACCTTGCACACTGCTTCTGACGCTTCCGTGTTGGAAAAAGACGCGATTCTTTTCGATCTTGTCCATAAAAACAAAGGTGCTTCCGATTCCTTCGAGGGTCCAGGAGAGCCCCAACCATCAACTTTACCCGATGCTCCATTCTAAATTGCGATTATTTCGGCGATGGGCTGACGTTTGCTCGGAGAAGCAGGGGGCGAAAGAATCGGCCATGCGCGCCTCTTTCTGAATAATATAAGGATAAGTTATTTATATTCAACATCATACTCAATTTATCGGAATGCGGCCCGAGCCTCCAAAAAGAGGAGCGCCGGACGTGTAGGCTTGAGGGATGGAAGTTCTTTACGGCGTTCATCCGGTCGAGGAGGCCATTCGTTCCGGTTCGCGGCGGCTTGACCACGTCAGCGTCGCCCGCGAGCGCCGAGACGAGCGGCTGGAGCGGCTGATCCAGCTCTGTCGCACGGCCGGAGTCCGGGTATCGCTCGAACCACGCGACCAGCTCACCCGCACTGCACGGACGGATGCGCATCAGGGCGTGCTGGCTGTCGTCAAGGAGCGCCAGTTCCTCGGCGTCGAAGACCTGCTGGCGCCGAAGCAGGAGGGACAGCACCGTTTTTTTCTCGCACTCGACGGCATCGAAGACCCGCACAACCTGGGCGCGCTGCTGCGTACTGCCGACGGCGCTGGAGTCGACGGTGTGATTCTGCCTGAGCGCCGCTCCGCTCCCGTGACCGCGACCGTCGCCAAGACCTCTGCCGGGGCGTCCGAGCATGTACGCATCGCCCGCGTCACAAATCTCGTCCGCTCGCTCGAACAGATGAAGCAGAAGCACGTCTGGGTGCTGGGCCTAGACGAGCGGGGAACGCCGGACTATACCGAGTTCGACTTCAGAACGGACTGCGTTCTTGTGCTGGGCCGCGAGGGCGCGGGGCTGCATGATCTGGTCAAAAAGACCTGCGACCACCTGCTGCGCATTCCCATGGCGGGGCAGGTCTCGTCGCTCAACGTCTCCGTCGCCGGGGCTGTCGTGATGTACGAAGCCATGCGCCAGCGCCGCCAGCCGGCGGAAAAACCCGCGCCAAAGCCGAAGAAAGCCCGCAAGGGGTTGGGATCTTGAAATTGACGTCTGCTTCAACGCCGAGCCGCCTGCGCCTGCTCGCCCTCTGTCTCGTAGTAGCTCCGCTGGCAATCGCCCAGGCAACGCATCCTGCGGCCCACGCACCGGCGCCGCAGGACCAGGTTCTCTTCAACAGCGACAAGCCTCCGGCAGCGCCGAAGACACATACCGCCAAGTCGCTCGACACGCCGACTGACGCCGAGCGCGACTCCCTGACCTTTACCGGCTACGACCTTGACGTCCATCTCACTCCGGCGAAATCGCAGATCTCGGTGCGGGCCAAGCTTAATATCCGAAATACAGGGACCGAACCGCTGACGCGGCTGGCGCTGCAACTCTCGTCTTCGCTGAGCTGGGAGAGCTTCGGGCTGAAGAGCGGCGACCGCATTGTTCCGCTCGCCTTCGCGCAGCACGCCATCGACACCGACACCGACCACACCGGGCAAGCCAAGGAGGCGCTGGTCACGCTGCCCCAGCCGCTGGCTCCGGGGGCAGGCATCGAACTGACCACTTTTTACTCGGGGGAGATTCAGAAGTCCGGCAAGCGGCTGGAGCGCATCGGCGCGCCTGCCGACCGCGCTCTCGCCGCCGACTGGGACCAGATTACATCGGGCGGCACATCGCTGCGCGGCTTCGGCAATGTGCTGTGGTATCCCACGGCGTCCGCTCCGGTGTTTCTCGGCGACGGAGCGAAGCTCTTTCAGCTTGTGGGCCAGACACGCCTGCGGCAGGCGGCGGCGACGATCCAGCTGCGGCTTACCGTCGAATACACCGGCCACGCGCCCGATGCTGTCTACTTCTGCGGCGAGCGCAAACCGCTGACGGTGGTGAGCGGGAGCACCGGCCTCGAGGCCACGGCGCTTTCGGGCGTCGCCACGGCGGAGTTCCCTGCTCATCCGCTGGGCTTCCGCACCCCCAGTCTCTTCATTACCAGCGGAGCCCCCGACGACGCGGCCGGAGGGCTGATCTCCGCTGTTACCGATCGCCCCGACACGCTGCCGAGCTATAGCGCTGCCGCGGTTTTGGTAGAACCGCTGCTGAAAGAGTGGCTGGGGGCGGAGCCGCTGACGCCGCTCCACATCATCGACCACGACGGGCAGCCCTTCGAGGACGATGCGCTGCTGGTGACGTCGATGCACGCTGTCGACTCCGATACGCTGGCTCCGGCGCTGGTTCACTCGCTCGCCCATGCGTGGTTCCGCTCCTCGCACGTGTGGCTCGACGAGGGCGTGCCGCAGTTTCTGTCGCTGCTGTGGCTGGAGCACAGCAAGGGACGCGAGGCTGCGCTGTTGCAACTGCAACAGCAGGTCAACACGCTGGCGCTGGCCGAGCCTGGTCCACCGGCGAATGCCGGCGCAGACCTACAGGGGCAGAGCCTTGTCGATGCGAACGACGAGATATATTACCGGACCAAGGCCGCGGCGGTGCTGTGGATGCTGCGCTCGGTCGTCGGCAACGACGCCCTGAAGCAGGCGCTGCGCAACTATCGACGGAGCGGCCAGACGGACGCAGATCCGAAGCTCTTCCAGCACATTCTCGAGCAGGGCTCGCACAAGGACCTGAACTGGCTCTTCGACGACTGGGTCTATCGCGACCGGGGGCTGCCTGATCTGAGCATCGTCAACGTCACTCCGCGCCGGCTGCCGCAGCAGGGGCTGAAGGCGGCGAGCTGGCTGGTGGCGGTCGAGGTCCGCAACGACGGCGACGCCGCAGCCGAGGTGCCGGTGACGGTGCGCTCGGGCGCACTGACCACAACCGAGCGCCTGCGCATTGCGGGCAGATCGAGCGCGTCGATACGCGTCGTCTTCGAGGGCAAGCCCGACGAGGTGATCGTCAATGATGGCAGCGTGCCGGAGATGGGCGCGATGACTCACAGCAAGAAGCTGGTAATCCAGACGCAGTAGAGGCGAACAAAGATGAAATACAAGGGCTCTCCACTGCGCCGTGCGATGAAGCCCGCACGGCTCCGGCCGAGATGGCGTGGCTAAAGAGTTTAAACGGGGCATCTCACAGTGGGACGTGAGATGCTCGTTTGTTAATTCTGTTAGGTGATCTGCTATCGACGCCGTGCGTGATGCGGCTTCCGTGCGGCGGGGTGAGCCGGCGCTTCGGTCCAGACCTGGGCCGCGCCCCACTGGCGAACGGCGTGCAGGTCGGTGTGGACGGGGGTAGAGGCAGGGTTGGACGGGGGGCTTGCGACACCACCAGATACGGCACTGGAGGCGGGACCCGACGCAGGGTTGGAGCCAGGAACGGAGGCGGGGTCTTTGGGCAGCGCCTCCACCAGCCCTTCACCCAGCGGAGGCAGCGCGGCGGCCAGAGCGTGCAGCCGTGCCCGGGTTGCCATGCCGCTCAGGTGCAGCGTGTATCCAGTGGCGTCGAAGCGGCCCTCCAGCGTGACAGGCTCCTTTCCGCCGAGCGCCAGCGCCGTCGGCTTCAGCACAAAGACGCTTTCGGGAGGCGGTGGAGGCGAGGAGCGGCGGCCGCGAGCGCGGGGAACGGACGCAGGCGGGGCCTCGGAGCGGATCGCAATGTCGCTGGCCAGAAGCGACGGCGGCCCGGCCTGGGCGCTCGCCAGCTTCGCTCCGGTCACGAAGACCGCTCCATCCCAGAAGGCGGGAGCAGGCGGGTTCGAGTGATGGCCGGGAGGGTAGCCGGGATGATAGGAGAGATGTCCCGTCACCGTGCCTGCCATCGAGACGTCGTCCGGGAAGCGCTGGTCGAGAACATGCAGCCAGGTCAGCAGCCGGTCGGCGGGAAGGCCGGGGATGGAGATGTTCATCGTCGCCGAGTCGAGCCGGCGGATGTCCGGCAGCGCTCCAGAGACCATAACGACCTGCGGGCCCGACGAGCCAGCGGGAGGCCAGTTGCAGCGAACATTGTTGAAGGAGTGAAAGAGGTTGGCGGCAGTGCCGAGACACTCCGCCTCAAAGGTCATAGGCGACCTGGGGACGAAGTCGGCGCGGCGGGCGTCGTCGGCGCTGAGCTTGATCTCGACCGCGCTGTTACCCACCGTTCCCTGCGCGTTCGCCGACAGCGTCATGTTGCCGCGCCAGCCAGCGTCGCGGCCGAAGAGAACATAGCTTGCTCCGCCCAGGGGAGCGTCACGCCACTCGCCCTGAAGGTGAATGGGCACCTGGGCCAGCGATGCCGCGCGGCCGAGGGTGCCCTCGATCTGGATGGTGCCTGTACCGGAGACGTTGGTGTCGGTTCGCGACGGGTTGGCTTTAATGCGAAGGTGCCATTGCTGCGGATTCGGCAGCCAAAGGGCGAAGTCGGCGTTGGTGAGGGAGAGCGGGAGCTTCTCCTGACCGAACTTGAAGTTCAGCCGCGCTCCGGTGGCCTCGATGTAGGGGAAGCGGGGCGTCGATCCCGCTCGCTTCTGGGCGGTCGGCGCGGCCTCGATGTGAGACGCCTGCAGCAGGATGCTCTCGATGTTCCATTTGCCGTTGGCCAGATGCACGAGGTTGACGCTGGGGTCGGTGAAGCTGATGGTCGAGAACTCGACGCGCCGGGTCCACAGCGAGCGGAAGCGCAGGGTGACCCGCACGGAGTTGGCCCGGATGATGGGCTCGGAGCCGAAGGCGGGATCTTCGCCGACGACGAGGTTGTCGAGGGTGAATCCGGGCAGGGGCAGCAGGTTCAGGGTGACGCGGTCGAGATGGACGGGGCGGCCCAGACTGTCGCTGATGCTGGTGGCGATGCGGCGCTGTAGCCGGTTGACGGTGAACAGCGGAGGGACGATTGCCAGCAGGATGAGCACCACAAGCGCCAGCCACAAGAAGCGATAGCGGCGAAAGATGCCGGGACGCGACGGATTCGGGCCTTCGTCCCGCGCGTAAGTTGGATCGGTTTCCTGCATGAACGATTGTTCCACGTTGCTACACCCGGTGCGCGGTTCCGGCCCTGGAGCATTTTTCCGTTACTGCGTGCCGGATAAAGTTTGCGAGTGCCGTTTTTCTCGAGGAAAAACAGCGTCAGATCTGCGGCTTCGGTTTACATCCGCAGAAAAAATGCTCTATCGAATAATGTGGAAGGTTCGCTTCCAGCGGGTCTCGTCGAAGAAGTGAACGATGATGTGGCCCATGAAGCTGAGGCGGTCGCCGAGGCTCTGCTTGTTCATCTGGTCGGCGGGCGTCTCGAAGGACCAGTAGACGAACAGGGGGCGGCCGACGATGTTCTCTCGCGGGACGAAGCCCCAGTAGCGCCCGTCGAGGCTTTCGGTGCGGTTGTCACCCATGGCGAAGACCTTGCCGGGAGGAACGACGAGATCGCCGTTCTGAATATGGCTGGGAAGTTCAAGAGCCCAACTTGCCGTCACTTCGTCCATGGGGCCGGGCGGGACGGAGGGAAAGTCGTCGCGGTAAGGGTTGTAGGCGTGCTCGGGATTGCCGTCGAAGGAGGGCTTGCCTGCCTGCGGTTCATTCTGCGCGACGCCGTTGAGGTAGACGATGCCGTTGCGCAGATGGATATGGTCACCGGGGATTCCGATGGCGCGCTTGACCAGGAAGAGGTCGGGGGTCTCGGGATTGGGCTTGTAGAAGACGATGACGTCTCCGCGGTGGATGTCGCGGTAGTGGACGAAGGGAGCCCATTTGGTAGGCGGCGAAAACGAAGTTCGGTCGACCAGAACGTGATCGCCGATCAGCAGGGTCTTTTCCATCGACGCCGAGGGTATCTCGAAGTTCTGGAAGACGAAGGTCATGACAAAGAGGCCGACGGCAAGCACGGTGCAGATCGAAGCCAATGATTCCAAAGGGGTCTCTGTCTGCTCGGCTTGTTTTTCCGATGTCTCTTCGGGCGCGGATTCGGTTGTGCTCATGAGGGTGCCTGTCTCCACAGATGCAAGTGTCAGTGTATCGCCGATTGGGGCGTCGCCGGGTCAGGAAATCTATTTCACGATCTGCAGCGTTCGATCCCAGCGGGCGAAGTCGGCCAGGGCATCGACGGCGTTGGAGCGATGATGGTGCCAGGAACGGGTGTGGGAGAGGTCGAGGACGTCGCTGCCGGGCTGCCGCAGCGAGAAGTAGATGAGGAACGGCTGACCCATGATGGCCGAGCGCGGGACAAAGCCCCAGTAGCGACTGTCTTCGCTGTCGTTGCGGTTGTCGCCGAGGACGAAGTAGTCGCCGGGAGGGACGACCAGTTCGCCGTTCTCGATGAGGCTGTGCATTTTGATCCACCAGCGGGAGTCGACCGCCGGATCGGCGCTCTGCAGCCGGGGAAAGTTGTCGCGATAGCTGTTCGGCATGCTGGGCAGGTACATCGCATAAGGCTCGGTGAGGATGTGGTCGTTGACGTAGACGCGGCCGCTGCGGAGCTTGATGTGATCGCCGGGAACGCCGATGACGCGCTTGATCAAATTTATGGAGGGATCGATGGGATAGTGGAAGACGATAATCTGTCCACGCTGAATGTGCGACTGGGGAAGCAGCCAACTGGACGGGCCGGGAGTCGAGCCCTGCTTGTTGACGAAGAGGAAGTCGCCGACCAGCAGCGAGGGCTCCATGGAGGCGGAGGGGATGCGGACGGGCTGGACGCAGAAGGTGATGATGAAGATCGCAATCACGATGATCGCCAGCAGCGATTGCAGAGCGGAGAGGGTCCCGGCCTTGCCGTGGCGCGGGTCGTGGGCCGCCGCTGGAACCAGGACCGGCCGTGGCCTCACCGGGGCGGCCACGTCCTGAAGCGGACGAACGGACGAGGAGCGAACCGGGGGCGGGTTCGAGTCAATGACTGGCTGCCGAATCACCTCTGCGCCTCCTCTCCCTTCTCGATCGGCAATAGCCTTCGGTTGGAGCGGGCTTTGCCTACGTTAGACTCTTTCCTGGGCTCTTGCTGAGACTCTTGCTGCGATTCTTCCAGCAGCAGGCGCTCGAAGGCGATCCGCGCCGCCTCCTGCTGGGCCTGCTTCTTGGTCGTGCCCTCCGATTCGGCCAGCGCCCTCGAAGTGCCGCCACTCTGTTCGATGCGAACTTCGACGCGAAAACGCTTCTGATGGTCGGGGCCGCTCTGCGCCGTCAACACATATTGAGGCTGACCCGCGCCGATCGCCTGCAAGTGCTCCTGAAGGGCGGACTTGTGGTCGCCGATAGCTCCGCTGAAGGTATCGCCGGCCTCGATGGCCACGCGCAGGTCGGGCAGGGCGGGCTCGATGATGTGCCGCTCGATGAAGGCGCGGGCGGCGTCGAGTCCACCGTCGAGATAGAGTGCGGCGATGACGGCCTCGATGGCATTGGCCAGAAGCGCGATCTTCTGGCGTCCCCCGCTCTGCTCCTCCCCGCGGCCGAGCCGGAGGAGGTCTCCGAGGTTGATGCGCGCGGCGACCTCACCAAGATGGCGACGGCTGACGAGCGAGGCGCGAAGCCGGGTCAACTCTCCCTCGCGCGAACCGGGAAACCGGCGGAAGAGAGATTCGGCCACGGCCAGACCGAGGACCGCATCGCCGACAAACTCAAGCTGCTCATTGTCGCAACCGGGGTCGAGCAGGGTGTCGGGGTTCGTCTCGTAGGCGAGCGAACGATGGGTGAGGGCCCAGACCAGCAGGTCGGGTCGGCTAAAGCAATAGCCGAACAGACTCGACACCGCTTTGTCCGATGGCGGTCGTACGGTCTTTTTGCGACGCGTCGTCATGCACCCCTCTGAGCTTTACTTTACTGGACTGAGCAAACGTCTGACCAATCCGCCGAATCGCGGGAATCAGGTAAGAGAGCATACAGGAGGAGAAGGGTTACACGCTCTTTAATACCGGAGGAAGAGCCTATCGGAGACGATCAGACGCGGGCGGGGTTTGCACCTTAAGAGGGGTGGAGAGGTAAGACACGTAGTGCCAATAGTTAGGTAGGGGTTGTCTCATTCATGTCCGAGAATCCGTACATGGGCCCCCGGTTTTAAACGAAGGGGTGTCTATTTGGATGCGGGCGGACGGTAGGCGTCTTTTTCGGCCTTTCCACTGGGGTCGAGC
>Ga0207674_10005951_pt1 | contig 14430 bp, 10 predicted proteins | sample KBSCornC72_FD_184303 | JGI IMG/M metagenome (GOLD analysis project Ga0207674, IMG submission 184303) | Corn rhizosphere microbial communities from Kellogg Biological Station, Michigan, USA - KBS Corn C7-2 (SPAdes) (version 2) | ecosystem: Host-associated > Plants > Roots > Rhizosphere > Soil ... | reverse complement strand
CCGACCGCCGGCTCGGTGCCGTGGTTGGCGTAGGCGTGCGGCGTCGAGCAGTCGAACGACACCGAGTCGCCGGGACCAAGCTCGGTCGTGTCGAAGCCGAGGGTCAGCGTCAGCCGGCCGGACAGCACGTGCCCGTACTCCGTACCGGAATGGCGCATCAGCACGCCCGCGCCGGATGAGCTGCCGCCCGGCGCGTAGGTGATGCGCAGGAAGTCGACGTGCGTGTGCGGCAACTGGCCGAGCAGCTCCCAGGTCACCCCGGAGTCCAGGTGCAGGACCTCGCGCTCGGTGTGGCGCACCACCGGCCCCACCCGCCGCTGGCTGGCCAGTATCCGCAGGCTCCGGGACGCCGCGGCGACACCGCCCACCGGGGCCTGCGTCGAGGCCGGCACCGCAACGGCGGCATCCGCGACGGCCGCACCCGCAAGGGTTGCGCCGGCAAGGGCCGCGCCGGCCGGAGGGCCGGACGCGACGGTGCCGCCCGCCGGCGCGACGGACGGGATGGCCGGGATGGCGCCGGATGCCACCTCCCCCGCGGCCACCGGGGACCCGCTCGGTACCAGCGCACCGCCGGCCGCCGCACGCGCGCCGGCCGGTGCCGCCGGGTCGCCGAAGACGTCCTCGATGGAGATCTGCAGGGCGGTGGTGATGGCGTACAGCGTGCTGACCGACGGGCTGCTCTTGCCGGTCTCGATCTGCGAGATCAGGCTCGCCGAGACGTCCACGGCGCGGGCCAGGCCCCGCACGCTCATGCCGCGCTCGACGCGCGCCTCCCGCAGCCGCTGGCCGATCGGGGGGACCCCCTCGTCGTTCACTGTCCTCGCGCCGCCTTTCGCCACTGCCGAGCCGGGGCCCGGATTGGACTAGAGAGTACAGTCGCGCGCCACACGTACCCGCCCACCCGGGCCGCATTCCGTCATGTGCTGCTGTACACCGTTGACGCGAGAGCCGCCATCCGGTAAGTCTTACTGAACACTTTACTGTACAGGGGGTGGCGGGGCATGGCGATCGGCACCTACGGCACGAACGCCGTCGACTGGGAGCAACGCATCGACCTCGATCGACTGCGGCGCGACCGGTTGGCCAGGCTCAACGAGAAGCTGGAACGCTCCGAGCTCGGTGCGTTGCTGACGTTCGACTTCGCCAATATCCGGTACATGACAGCGACGCACATCGGTACCTGGGCGATGGACAAGCTGATCCGGTTCGCGCTGTTGCCGCGGGGCGGTGAGCCGGTGGTGTGGGATTTCGGGTCGGCGGCGCGCCATCACCAGTTGTACAACCCTTGGCTGGACGGGCAGAAACGCGCCCGGGCGGGGATCTCCACGCTGCGGGGGGCGTTCCACCCCGACGCCGGGATCGCCGACGAGGTGGCCCGCAAGGTCGCCACGGTGCTGGCCGAACACGGCCTGAGCGACGCCCCGGTCGGGGTGGACCTGGTCGAGTTGCCGGTGCTGTTCGCGTTGCAGCGCGCCGGGTTGCAGGTCGTCGACGGGCAGCAGACGTTCCTCGAGGCCCGCCGGACCAAAACCCCGGACGAGATCTCCCTGCTGACACAGGCCTGCTCCATGGTGGACGCCGCCTACGAGGAGTTGTACGGGTTCCTGCGCCCCGGGGTCCGGGAGAACGAATGCGTCGGGCTGGTCTCCAAGGTCCTCTACGACCTGGGCAGCGAGTATGTCGAAGGCGTCAACGCGATCTCCGGGGAACGCTGCTCCCCCCACCCTCACGTGTACAGCGACCGGCTCATCCGGCCGGGCGACCCCGCGTTCTTCGACATCCTGCACAGCCACCTCGGGTACCGCACCTGCTACTACCGGTGCTTCGCCGTCGGCAGCGCGTCGCCCGGCATGCGGGATGCGTACACCCGGTGCCGGGAATACATGGACCGGGCCATCGCCCTGGTCAAGCCCGGCGCCACCACCGCCGACATCGTCTCCGTCTGGCCCACCGCACAGGAATTCGGCTTCCCGGACGAAGAAGCCGCCTTCGCCCTGCAGTACGGCCACGGCGTCGGACTGTCCATTTGGGAGAAACCCATCTTCAGCCGCCTGGTCTCCCTCGACCACCCCGAAACCCTCGAAGAGGGCATGGTCTTCGCCCTCGAAACCTACTGGCCCGCCGGCGACGGCTACTCCGCCGCGCGCATCGAGGAGGAAGTCGTCGTCACCGCCGACGGATGCCAGATCATCACCAAGTTCCCCGCCGAGGAACTCCTCGTCGCGGGTCGCCGCTACTGGACGGTGGACGGACCGTTGAGTACCAACCGGGAAGCCCAGTCACACCTCAACACCGCGGCGGGCCGCGGTGAGTGACGCCGACGACCTGCTGGCCATGTACCGCCAGATGGCGGTCATCCGGCGCACCGAGAAGGCCGCGTACGACCTGTTCCTCGCCGGACTCGTCAAGGGCACCACGCACCTGGCCACCGGCCACGAGGCGGTCGCGGTCGGCGCGAGCGCGGCGCTGCGCGCGGACGACTACGTATTCGCCACCTACCGCGGGCACCACCACGCGATCGCCCGCGGCGCCCCGCCCGAGGCCTGCATCGCCGAGCTGATGCAGAAGTCGACCGGCCTGTGCAAGGGCAAGGGCGGGTCGATGCACCTCACCTACGCCGCGGGCGGCATGTTGGGTTCCTACGCGATCGTCGGCGCGCACCTGCCCATGGCGGTCGGTGCGGCCTGGTCGGCGAAGCAGCGGGGCACCGGTCAGGTCGCGGTCGCGTTCTTCGGCGACGGCGCCACCAACATCGGCGCCTTCCACGAGGCACTCAACCTCGCCGCCGTGTGGCGGCTGCCGGTCGTCTTCGTCTGCGAGAACAACCTCTACATGGAGTACACACCGATCGGCGCGGTGACCGCGGCCGACCATCCCGCCGCGGACCGCGCCCCCGCATACCGGCTACCCGCCGACATCGTCGACGGCAACGACGCGGTACTGGTCCGCGAAGCGGTGGACAAGGCCGCGCAGCGCGCCCGCGCCGGCGACGGGCCCACGGTCGTGGAGGCCGAGACGTACCGGCACTACGGGCACAGCCGCACCGATCCCGCCAAGTACCGGCCGGCCGACGAGGTCGAGCTGTGGATGAAGCACGACCCGATCGACGTGGCGCGGGCGCGGCTGGAGGCGTTGGGTGTGCCGGCCGACCGGATCCGGCAGCTCGACGAGCAGGTGGCCGCGGAGATCGCCGCGGCGGTGGACGCCGCGAAGGCGGCACCGGCGGCGGACGTCGCGGAGGCGTTCACCGACATGTGGGCGGACGGAGGTGCGCAATGGCGGAGGTGACCATCAGCTACCGCGAGGCGGTCGCCGCGGGCATCGCCCGGGAGATGCGCCGCGACCCGAGCGTGGTGTGCCTCGGCGAGGACATCGGCGCGGCCGAGGGCGTCTTCAAGACCACCGTCGGGCTGTTCAAGGAGTTCGGCGCGGAACGCGTCTGGGACACGCCGATTTCGGAGCAGGCCATCGTCGGCGCCGCCATGGGCGCGGCGATGACCGGCATGCGACCGGTCGCCGAGATCATGTTCTCCGACTTCCTCGCCTGCTGCTGGGACTACCTCGCCAACGAGATCCCCAAAGTCCGTTACATGACCGGCGGACAGGTCACCGTGCCCCTGGTCATCCGCACCGCCAACGGCGGCGGCCTCGGCTTCGGCGCCCAACACTCCCAAGCCGTGGAGAACTGGGCCCTGACCGTCCCCGGGCTCAAAATCGCCGCGCCCTCCACCCCCGCCGACGTCATCGGCCTCATGGCCTCCGCCATCCGCAGCGACGACCCCGTCGTGTTCTTCGAACACAAGGGACTGTTCGCCAGCAAGGGGCCGATGCCACCAGAGGACCACGTGGTCGAGCTCGGTCGCGCCGCGGTGGTCCGGGAGGGTACCGACGTCACGCTCGTCGCGCTCGCCTCGACGGTACCGACGGCGTTGACCGCGGCGGAACGCCTCGCGGCCGACGGCATCTCGGCCGAGGTGGTCGACCTGCGCTGCCTGATCCCGATGGACGTCACCACGGTCATGGAGTCGGTCGGCCGCACCTCGCGGCTGGTCATCGTCGAGGAGAATCCCTACCAGGGCGGTTGGGGCGGCACCGTCGCCTCCATCGTCGTGGACGAGGGGTTCGAGTTGCTGGACGCGCCGGTGCGCCGGGTCGCGTCGGCCAACGTGCCGCTGCCGTTCGCCGACGCGCTGGAGGACGAGGTGATCCCGACCGCGGACAAGGTCGTCGCGGTCGTGCGTGGCGTCGCGGGCTACTGACGGCCATGAGCCGGCTGCTGGTACTCGGCGGGTACGTGCTGACCATGGACCCGGCGCTGGGCGACCTCCCCGGCGCCGACGTCCTGGTGGAGGACGACCGCATCGCGGCTGTCGGTCGGGGGCTCGCCGCCGGACTTTCCGGCCGCGTCGACGAAACGATCGACGCGGCCGGGAAGGTGGTCATCCCCGGCTTCGTCGACACGCACCGGCACACCTGGGAGACGTCGATCCGCGGGGTCGCGCCGGACGCCACGCTGGAGGACTACTTCAGCCGGATTCTCGACACCATCGCCCCCCGGTACCGGCCGGAGGACGTCTACGCGGCCAACCTCGCCGGCGCCCTGGAGTGCGTGAACGCCGGCATCACGACGCTCGTCGACTGGTCGCACATCAACAACACCCCGGACCACCCCGACGCCGCCATAGCCGCCCTGCGCGACTCCGGTATCCGCGCCCGGTACGCCTATGGCCACGCCAATCTGTCCTTTGTGGACTACCGGGTGGACAGCCGCATCGCGATGCCCGCCGACGACATCCGGCGCGTCCGCGACACCTACTTCCCCTCCGACGACGGCCTGTTGACGATGGGCCTGGCCACCCGTGGCCCCGGCTTCTGCCGGGACGAGGTGGTACGGGCGGAATGGGGCCTGGCGCGGGAACTCGGCCTGCCGATCACGGTGCACACCGCGATGGGCCGGCGCGCGGGGAAGTTCGCTCTGGTCACCCGACTGCACCAGTTGGACCTGCTCGGCCCGGACACCACCTACGTGCACGCCTGCCACCTCACCCCCGCCGAGTGGCAACTGGTCGCCGACACCGGCGGCCAGATCTCCCTGGCACCGCAGGTCGAGGCGCAGATGGGCCACGGCTGGCCACCGGCGCGCATGGCGATGGCGTACGGGCTGGCGCCCGCGCTGTCCGTGGACGTGGTGACCACCGTTCCCGGGGACATGTTCACCCAGCTGCGGGCCCTGTTCGCGCTGGAACGGGCGCGGATGCACGCCGCCGGTTGGGAGGAGGACACGGCGGTACCCGCCGCCGCCTTCACCGCGCGGGACCTGCTCACCATGGCGACCGTCAACGGCGCGGCCGTTGCCGGCCTCGCGGACGTGGTCGGCACGCTGAGCCCGGGCAAGCAGGCCGACATCGTGGTCGTCGATACGACCGCGATCAACCTCGCCCCCCTCGTCGACCCGGTCGCCGCCGTGGTACTCGGCGCCGACGTGTCCAATGTGGACACAGTGGTGATCGCCGGCGAGGTACGCAAACGCGACGGCCGGCTGGTCGCCGATACCAACCGCGCGCGGCGCCTGGTCGAGGCGTCACGCGACTTCCTGCTGCGAGGGGACGAAGGGGACCACCATGACGGGTAGCGTTGTCATCGTCGGCGGCACGGCCGGGCTCGGCCGCGAACTGGCCGAACATTACGCGGCGGCGGGCCAGCCGGTCGTGCTGACCGGCCGGGACAAGGCGCGGGCCGAGCGCGTCGCCGCGGAGATCGGTCCGCACGTGAGCGGCGTCGCGCTGGACCTCACCGACCCGCACGGCATCGCCGGCGCCCTCGCCGGCCTCGGACCCGTGCGGCACCTGGTGCTCGCCGCGATCGAGCGGGACTCCAACACCGTCGCCGGCTACGACATCGCCAACGCCATCCACCTGACGACCCTCAAGCTGGTGGGCTACACGGAGACCGTGCACGCCCTGGCCGACCGGCTCACCGGGGACGGCTCGGTGCTGTTGTTCGGCGGCATGGCCCGGATCCGCCCGTACCCGGGTTCCACCACCGTCTCCTCGATCAACGCCGGCGTCATCGGCATGGTACGCACGATGTCCTGTGAACTCGCGCCGACCAGAGTCAACTCGATCCACCCGGGCATCGTGGGCGACAGCCCGTACTGGATCGGCAAGCCGCTGGACGCCGTCCTCGCCGGTACGCTGACCGGCCGGCTGGCGACCATGGCCGACGTCGTAGAGGCCGCGGTCTTTCTCATGGAGAACAACTCCGTCAACGGCGTCGACCTCGCCGTGGACGGCGGATGGCGCTGACAGACGCCTGGGAAGGGGTGTTGCTCAAATGTCCAGACGCTCCACAGTAGACAATACCGCGCGGTGGCCGGCACTCGACCGGCGGACCGTGCTGCGGGGTGCGGCCGTCGCGGGTGCCGCCGTCGCGGGTACGGCGTTCACCGCGGCCCCGGCCGCGGCCGACCCGAAGCTGCCCTACCCGGACGTGGCCGATACCTCGCACGCCACCGAGAGGGCCGCGAAGATCATGCGCGGCTTCTTCACGGCCAAGAGCGAGCACGACCCGGACAAGCTCATGACCTTCTTCTCCAAGGACAACGCGTTCTACATCGACGCGTCCTCGGGCAACGTGTGGCCCAACTGGGACTCGCTCAACAGCGTGTTCCACGCGTTCCTGCCGCCGGCTCCCGCGGCCGCGCTGTCCTACCCGATCCGCGTCATCGGCGACGACCACAGCGTGCTGGTGTCCTTCGAGGACACCCCGGAACTGTTCGGCCGCGAGCTGCGGATCCTGGGCTCGGTCACGTTCGACCGGCACGGCAAGATCGTACGCTGGATCGACTACTGGGACGGCCGCAGCTCGCTGCGGTCGACCTCGATCGGGCCGACCTACCCGACCGACTTCCACGACGGCGTCGTGAACACCTCGGCCGCGATGACCGCCGCGGCCGGCGCGCTGCAGGCCGCCTTCTCCGCCGCGGACGCGGCCACCGCCACCGCGCTGTTCAGCTTCGACGCGGTGCTCGAGGACATGGCGGCGCATACCAGGGTGCAGGGCCAGCTGCAGATCCAGCGGTACCTGACGCGGGCGCTGCCGCACGTGCCCTACGGTGCGGGGGCCTCGCTGGCCCACGTGGTCGGCGGCGCGCTCGGCGGCGGGTACGAGTGGCACGCGTCCCCGTCCGCCGCACCCATGCGACGCGGCAACGCCGCCGTCGAGCTGGACGGCGACGGCAAGGTCAGCCGCTTCACCGTGGTCTACGACAGTGGACTGCTCAGCTACCCGACCTACCAGTCGCTGGTGATGCTGGCGGCCGAGGCGGCGGCCTGAGACTCCGGGTGGCCCGGACCGCGTGCGCGGCGGCCGGGCCACCCGGTCACCGTCCTACCAGGACAGTGCGACGTACTTCGACTCGGTGAACTCCAGCAGACCCTCGTGGCCGCCCTCCCGGCCGATGCCGCTCTGCTTGGTACCACCGAACGGCGCGGCCGGGTCGGAGACGATGCCCCGGTTGAGGCCGACCATGCCGGAGTCCAGCGCCTCGCTGACCCGCAGTCCCTGCGCCAGATCCCCGGTGTACACATAGGACACCAGGCCGAACTCGGTGTCGTTGGCCAGCGCCACCGCCTCCCGCTCGTCGCGGAAGGTCACCACGGGCGCCACCGGGCCGAAGATCTCCTCGCGCAGCACCGGCGCTCCCGGCGGCACGTCGGCGAGGACCGTCGGCGGGTAGAAGAAGCCGGCGCCCTCGACCGGCCGGCCACCGGTGCGCACCGTCGCGCCGAGCGCCACGGTACCGTCCACAAGGGACGCCACCTTGTCGCGGGTCGCCGCGTTGACCAGCGGACCGACTTCGACGCCGTCGTCCAGCCCGTTGCCCATGCGCAGCCGGCCCATCGCGGCGGTCAGCCGGGCGGTGAACTCCTCGGCCACCGGCTCCTCGACGTAGAACCGGTTGGCCGCGGTACACGCCTCGCCGCCGTTGCGCATCTTGGCGACCATGGCGCCGGCGATCGCGGCGTCCAGATCGGCGCTGGCGAACACCAGGAACGGCGCGTTGCCGCCCAGCTCCATGGAGCAGTTCACGACGGTACCGGCGGCGGCCGCCAGCAGGGTCCGCCCGACCTCCGTCGATCCGGTGAACGACAGCTTCCGGACCCGCGGATCGTCGAGCATCGCGCCGACGACCGCGCCGGAACGGGTCGAGGGCAGCACATTGACCACCCCCGCCGGTACCCCCGCCTCGGCGAGCAGCGCCCCGATCGCCAGCGCGGTCAACGGTGTCTCACTGGCCGGTTTGAGGATCACCGCGCAGCCGGCGGCCAGCGCCGGACCGATCTTCCGGGTGGCCATCGCCGCCGGGAAGTTCCACGGGGTCACCAGCACCGCCACCCCGATCGGCTGGTGCAGCACCAGAATCCGATTGGCGCCGGACGGCGCGGTCTGCACCGAGCCGGTCAGCCGCACCGCCTCCTCGGCGTACCACCGGAAGAACTCCGCCGCGTAGCTGACCTCGCCGCGCGCGTCGGCCAGCGCCTTGCCGTTCTCCCGCACGATCAGCCGTGCGAGGTCTTCGCGCCGCGCGGTCATCAACTCGAACGCGCGGCGCAGGACCTCGCCCCGCTCCCGCGGCGGGGTCGCCGCCCAGCCGGGCTGCGCGACGGCCGCGGCGTCCACGGCCGCCAGACCGTCCTCGACGGTACCGTCGGCGACCGACCCGAGCGGCTTCCCGGTGGCCGGATCGAGCACCGTGATCCGGCGGCCGTCGGTCGACGGGCGCCAATCGCCGCCGAGGAAAAGCTCGCTGGGTTCCCCCGTCATGTTCACTCCCCTGCCCCTACCCCGAGGCCGTCGTCGATCCCGGCCTGCTCGGCTGTCAACGTCATGCCGGCGCGCCTGGCCTGTTCCAGCAGCAGCGCGGCGAAGTCGTCCTGTCGGTACCCCCGCTCCAGCGCCTCGGCGACCAGCTCCGCGGTACGCGCGGCCAGCGGCATCGGTACGCCCGCGTTCTCCCCCGCCGCCAGACCGAGGCTCAGGTCCTTGTGCAGCAACGGCATCGTGAACGTCGGCGTGAAATCGAGCTCCACGAGGGCCGGCGTCTTGTACCGCGTGAACGCCGAACCCAGCACGGAGTCGTTCATGAAGGCAAGGAACGCCGCGCGGCTGCTGCCACCCTTCTCCGCCAACGCGACGATCTCGACCAGCGACTGGATGACCACCCCGAGGAACACGTTGTGGCAGATCTTCACCAGCCGGGCCAGTTCGCCCTCGCCTACGTACGTCACGCCGCGGCCGAGCAGGCGCAGCAGGCTCTCCGCGCGGTCGAACGCGTCGCGGGATCCCGAGGCGGCGAGAGTGAGCTGTCCGGCGCGCACGACCTTCGGGTTGCCACTGAGCGCGACGGCGAGGAAGTCGACACCGCGCGCGGCGGCGGCTACCCGTACCGTGGCGGAGGTCTCCGCCGACACGGTCGACATGTCGATGAGCAGCCCGGGCGGGCCGCCGGCAGCGGCGAGCAGGCCCGCCGGGCCGAGGACAACCTCCTCGAGGTCCGCGGAGGCCGAGACGCAGCTGAAGACGACGTCGCGGTCGGCGAGTTCGCGGATCGAGTCCACCACCGTCGCGCCCAGCGTCGCCAGCGGCTCGGCCTTGGCCCGGGTGCGGTTGTACACCGCGAGGTCGCACCCACCGGCGGCGAGCCGGCCGGCCAGTTCGGATCCCATGCGCCCGATGCCGATCCAGCCCACCCGCATCAGCGTCCACCCCTCTCTCAACGCTTCAACCGCAATCGATTGCGGCTCAACTATTCGCTTGGCTGAAGGCCGTGTCAACGTGGCTTGGGTGACAAGTGCGATCGATTGCGGTCGGCTACCATCGGCTCGTGCAGTCGAGGCCGACCATGTCCGACGTCGCGCGGCTCGCCGGTGTCCACAAGGGCACCGCGTCCCGCGCGCTCAACCCCGACACCGCCGGCCAGGTCAACGGCGCGACGGCGCAGCGCGTGCAGGCCGCGGCCCGCCGACTGGGGTACGTGCCGAACGCCGCGGCCCGCAGCCTGCGCACCCACCGCTCGCACACCGTCGGCGTGTTGATACCGGACCTGACCAACCCGCTGTTCCCACCCATCGTGCGGGGAATCGAGGACGTGCTCGCCGAAGCCGGTTACACCGCGCTGATCGCCAACACCGACAACGACGAAGAGCGCGAACGCGACCGGTTCGAGGCGCTGCGCGGCCGGCAGGTCGACGGCTTCGTGCTCGCCACCGCCCGCCGCGAACACGCGCTACTGGAGCGGGCGCTCGCCGACGGCGCACGGGTGGTCCTCGTCAACCGGAGTACCGACCGGCGCCTGTTCCCCTCGGTGGTCGCCGACGACGCGGGCGGCGTCGCCGACGCAATGGCGCATCTGGTCGGGTTGGGCCACCGCCGGATCGCCCACCTCGCCGGGCCGGCGAGCGTTTCGACCGGCGCGATCCGGGCGTCCGCGTTCCGCCGCTGCGTCAAGACGCGAGGACTGTCCGCTGTGGACTGCCGGGTGCTGTCGTGCCCCGGGTACAACGAGGTGGCCGGGCGACGCGCGATGGCCGACCTGCTGGACGGCGAGGCGCCGCCCACGGCCGTGCTGTGCGGCAACGACCTCATCGCACTCGGTGCGCTGCGCGCCCTGCGGGAACGTGGCATCGCCTGTCCCGGTGCGGTCTCGGTGGTCGGGTTCAACGACATGCCCTTCGTGGATGAGGTGCAACCGGCGCTGACCACCGTGCGGGTGCCGCATCACGACCTCGGCGCCCGGGCGGCCCGCCTGCTGCTCGACCAGCTCGACGGTCGACCGGCCGCGAAGCTGTCGAGGCTGCCCGTGGAGCTGGTGGTGCGCGGGTCGACGTCCGTGCCGGGCGGCACGCCGTTGGGACGGCGGCGCTAAAGGCCTGCGCCTGGACAACCTGGCCTCGACGGTCGCAGGACAGCGGGGCGGGCATCGGCACCGAGCACCTGCGTGAAGCGCGGTTGCCGGTGGCACAAGATGGGACCTCAGTCAGACCGGATCGCTGTGCGATGTGATCGGTTCAAGGAGCTCGACCATTTCGGCGTAGCCGAAGTGGTGGGCCCAGCCCAGCGCGGTGGCACCGAACCGCGCGTCCGGCAGGTCGGGGTCGGCGCCGTGCTCCAGCAGCAGTCGCACCAGCTCCGCGTCGCGGCGCTCGATGGCGGTGTGCAGCGCCGTCTGCCACTGTTGCTCGACCGGTACGTCCGAACGGGCCATCGCGTTGATGTCGAAGCCGAGCCCGGCGAGCAGCGCCACCGCGGCGGTACGGCGGTTCGCGGCGGCCCACACCATGAGGCCGGGGCGCCGCGCGCGGACCCTCTCGACGATCTCGGGATCCGCCGAGCGCAGCCGCTCCACCCTCGCCCTGTCACCAGCGAGCGCCGCTGCGACGAAGTCGTCCACGGGAGGCAGCGTCGGGGTACCACCGGCGAGCTCCGCGGCGAGTTCGGCGTGGCCGCTGAGCGCGGCGAGCTCGGCCGGGGTGTATCCGTGCAGCGCTGAGGCGGCCGACGCGGGAACGACCACCTCGGTCGGGAACCGCGCGGTCAGATCGGCGCCGTGCGCGGCGAGCAGCCGGACGCGCTCCGTCATGCCGTGTACCACCGCCCAATGCAGCTGCCAGCCGACCAGTTGGGCCGGGGTGCGTAAGGCGGCGCCGAGCCGGGCGCGCCAGGGACCGCCGTCGCCGGTGCCGAGGCCGTACTCGAAGAGCACCTCGAGGTGGTCGTTGTCCGGCCCGAACATCCGGTTGTACAACGTCTGCTCGTCGTTGGCTTCCGCGCCGGCGGAGAGCAGCAACCGGGCCAGTGCGAGCGAATGCGGGTGCCTCGGCTGGTTGGCGGGGCCTTGCTCGCCCTCGCCGAAGACACCGGTCAACACGGTGAACGGGGTGGTCAGGCCGTGCCACAGGTAACCGGCGTTCGGATCGGCGCCGGCGGCCAACAGCAGCCGCGCGGTCTCCAGCACGGCGGCGCGCGTCACGTCCGGGTCGTGCCGGGCGTAGGTGAGGTAGCACAAGGGTTCCCAGCGGTGCGGGCCACCGTCCTGCCGGGCCAGCGCGGGATCCGCGGTGACCAGTCGCCGTACCCGCTCGGCGTCGGCGATCGCCGCCGCGGCATGGATGCCGCTGGCCGGGATATCCGGGTGCTCGGCGAGGATCCGCCGGGCTTCGCGCCGCCGCTGCGGATCGTCGGTCCCGTAGGTGAGGCACGCCAGCCGGAGGAACTCCTGGGCCGGATCGGCGACCGGCCCGACCTGGTCGGGCAGGCGGGTGTACCGGCTGATCAGCTCGACATGCCGCACCAGGCGGGTCCAGCTCGCGAAGCCGTACCGGCGTGCGGTCACCAGGAGTGCGACGGCGCGGGGCAGCCGGGGGCCGGCGACGCCTGCGGAGCCGCGCCGAGCCAAAGGTCCGGGGCCGCCGACGCCTGCGGAGCCGCGCCGAGCCAAAGGTCCGGGGCCGCCGACGCCTGCGGAGCCGCGTCGAGCCAGAGGTCCGGGGCCGGGCGGCGACCAGCCTGAGTGGGCGGCGACCTCGGCGACCGCCGCCGGGTCGCCGACGGCGTACGCGCGTTGCAGATCGCCGGCCTGCGCGCGGAGGTGGTCGAGGCTGGGCCGGTCGGGAAGCCTGAGCGGCGCGGGCTGGCTGGCGTCGGAAGCTGGGCTGCCGGGCACGGCAACCTCCTCTCGTCGGCCCGAGGTCCGCGCCACCGGGCGAAAGGAGGTCGATCGCCATGCTGCGATGCCTTGCGCAGGTGGGCTTCTGCCCTCTCCGCGGACCGGGTGGCGACCTGCGCGCCGCTCGTCAGCCTACCAGTGCGTCGGGGCTCACCAGGTGGTCGCGGGACAGCCGCGGCCGGTTATTGCGCTTGCCCCGCCGCGGCCGGATCGTCAAGATTGACGCGGTTGACTACCCGGGGGAGCTAATTGGTCGCCGCGCGGATCCGGTTGCTGCGCCTGCTGCCGCGCGGCGGGACCGGGCTGACCGTCCTGCTCGTGGTGCTCCAGGCGGTCCGGTCGGTCATCCCGGCGGCACAGGCGCTGTCCGTGGGCCGGCTGGTCGCCACGCTGTTCGCCGCCCGTACCGGCGGGCAGGCGATCCTCGCCGCGGCCCTGGTCGCCGGGCTGTTCCTCACCGACCAACTGGTGTGGCTGCTGATCGGTCCGGTGCGCACCCTGATCGCCAAGGGCGTCGACGGCGACCTTCGGGCGCGGATACGCAGCCTGGCCGCCGGACTTCCCGGCCTCGACGTGTTGGAGAGCCCCGCGTTCCAGGACCGGGCCGCGCGGGCGGTGGACCCCGGCATGGGCATCACCCGGGAACGCTCGGCGGGCAACGCCGCGGCCGGGCAGCTGGAGCTGACGTTCCGGATGCTCAGCGCCTTCCTCTCCACCGCGCTGCTGGCCACCTTCTCGATCCCGCTCGCCGCCGGGCTGCTCGCGCTCGCGCTGACCATCCGGGCGCTGCTGCGCCGGCAGTGGCTGGGCATCATCGACAAGCTGGACGCGGACACCGCGGGCCAGCGGTACGAGTACTACGTCTCGTCGCAGGCGGTCTACGGCGCGGCCAAGGACGTGCGGCTGTTCGGGCTCAGCGACTGGTTCGCCGGCCGGTTCCGCGCCGCCGTCGCACGCACCTACGGACCGGTGTGGCGGGAACTGCTTGGGGTGATCGGACGGCAGTGGTGGACCGTCACCCTGTCGCTGGTCGCGGGCGTGGCCGTGCTGACCGTGCCGGCCGTGGCGGTGCTGTCCGGCCGGATCGACCCGGCCCGGCTGATCACCGCGGTATTCGCCGGGTTCGCGGTACTGGCGATCAGCGCCATGGGCATGGAGGCGTTCGACATCGAGTACGGGCTGCGCGGAATCGCGGCCGCCGACGAGCTGATCGCCGAGTACAGGCGGCCGGCCGGGACGGTTGGCGGCACGGTGGCCGGCCGCCCGCCGGTCGTACGGTTCGACAGCGTCGTGTTCGCCTACCCGGGTGCCACCCGGCCCGTACTCGACGGGCTGACCCTGACCCTCCACTCTGGACAGACGGTCGCCTTGGTGGGCGCGAACGGGGTTGGCAAGACGACGCTCGTGAAGCTGCTCGCCGGCCTGTACCGGCCCACCTCCGGGCGCATCACGGTGGACGGTGTCGAACCGCACCTGCGCCGGCCGGCGCTGGCCGTGCTGTTCCAGGACTTCGTCCGGTACCCGGCGAGCCTGCGCGACAACGTCACCTCGGCGGTGCCGGACCAGCCCGGCGGCGACCCGGCGGTACGCGAGGCGCTGCGCCTGGCGGGGGACGCCGGCCTGCCCGAGGACCTGGACACCCTGCTGTGGCGCGAGGGTACCGGCGGCACCGACCTGTCCGGCGGGCAGTGGCAGCGGGTGGC